>JAEEGH010012089.1_pt1 | contig 19466 bp, 15 predicted proteins | sample 9134181 | NCBI WGS metagenome assembly JAEEGH01 (sample SAMN16246544, study PRJNA631951) | gut metagenome | biome: gut microbiome; feature: rumen; material: DP-attached | host: Bos | place: Iran: Karaj | collected 2018-10 | reverse complement strand
GCACCACTGATGGCTTCGGCTACGTACGTGATTTTTCGTTAAAAGAGCTTAAGGCGCTCCACATCTACGCCGGCAAAATGAAATCTGAAACCATCCCTACCATGAAAGAGGTTTTGGAGCTCCTTGCACCGGAGCTGAAAAAGGATCTGCGCCTCAATATAGAGCTGAAGACCAGTGTTTACAACTATCCCGGCATTGAGGAGAAGATCGTGAAGCTGGTTGGAGATATGGGCTTTGCTGATTTCATTGTTTACTCCAGCTTCTATCCGGAATCCCTGGTGAAGGTTCATGAGCTCGAGCCCACTGCCAAGCTGGGCGTTCTTGATGACCTTTTGTCCAACTGCCTGTACAAGGCCATCGGACTTGAGTCACTTTGGGATGATATAGAGAAAGGCAGCATTGCCCTTCATCCGGGCGGAATGCATCTTGACCTTCCTGTAGAGAAACTCCAGGGCCGCACGGTTCGTGCCTGGTTTGGAGGACATTTATATCCGGAATTACCTACCGGAGGCAGGATGTCTTTTGACAAATACGAGGCAGCAGGCGTTACCGATGTGTTCCTGAATGAGCCGGACAAGTACCTGTAATACAAAGAAAAGGGCTGAGGCAGCGTATGGAAAACTTTGATGTTGATTGGGGCAAGAACAATAACAATAGCAGTGATACCCTGAACATGCAGGTCTCTTTGGCCTGCAAGAAGGACGGCCGGAAAGTCGTATATGTGACTTTCTCCGACGCCACACGCCTCGCTGAGGGTGAGATCCCGACCTGCAAGATAACCACAAACCGTGGCTTTACGCCGGAGGAGGTAGCGAATCTGGAGAGCTATCTCAAAGACAACATGGATGAACTAAACAAAACCGCCGCCGGGATTGACCCCATAAGGGCGCTGTTTAAGTAACCAAATATCATATCCAAACGCAAAAGGAGCAGCCCCCAAAAGGCTACTCCTTCTTATATTAATATTCTTTAATATCCTTCTCTAATAAGTTTTCCCCTTATCCAACCTTCTTCAGCCCGCTAACCACATTGAAGGCCTGTGCCTGCCTCATCCTCTCAGCAGTAACGCGCATCTTTCTGATCAGATATGCGATGATTCCTGAAATTGTAAGGCCTGCGATTGAAACTACGACGCCGAAGGCGTTTGCTCCGAGTGCTGCACCCATGATCAGGGCGGTAGTATCGAGTATCATGCAAAAGAATGCGAATCCGCTTAACATGCTAAATGAGTTTGCCAGGGGGCTTGTGGTGGCAACCAGGAAACAGAATATTGAAAGCAGTATACCGTCTGTTATGAACACGATTCCGTGGGTTACTGCAAAGAACAGCAGGTGTGATGAGCCGCCCAGGAGGCTGTAGCCCTTCATCATGCTCATGGCGCTTCCAACGATCATTGTGCCACCGAATATTATCATGGCGATTCCCAGTATGATAGTTGCCAGAGCCAGGTCCGAAACACAATCAATCAAACGAATCTTATTATTCCTTAAATTTCTCATACCCTTTTTTCTCCATACTTTCTTCTCGATCCCACTCGAGAAACAAAATTCTTTTTCCCAACACAATTATTTGATTTACAAGATATAGTATAAGTGATAAAACGAACGAAAACGATTAAGAAAGTATAAAAAGACTTAAAACAAACAATTACAGCTTTATAAAATTGACAGTACCATTTATTATTTACTACTATAAATTGTAGGAGAAAACGTGGTGGACAGTCTGCTGCGAAAGTAAAAGATTATGAGTGAAAAAGCAAAGAAAGTATCGATAATCATACCTATGTATAATGTGGCACCTCATGCCAAAAAGTGTGTGGAGAGTGTGCTGCATCAGACATACAAAGAACTTGAGATCATAATCATAAATGATGGCTCCACAGACAACACGATGTCTGTTGTGGCTCCATTTAGAGATTTGGATGAAAGGCTTAAGATAATCTCATGGCCGAATCATGGGGTGAGCGCTGCCCGTAATCTGGGAATTGAGATTGCTACCGGAGAGTTCATTTTCTTTTTGGATGGTGATGATTGGATAGCAGATAATTGCATAGAACGCTTGATATGTGAACAGGAGCGTGAAAACAGCGATATAGTGGTAGGAAACTATCATCGCTTTCGAACTTCGAGTAGTTGTTTTCTTATTCATGTTCCAGAAGAAAACTACTATACAAAGACTTATACGCCTGCAGAGTGGTTTGCTGAATATGAGGATAGTTCTGAGTATGTGCTTTTTGTAGTACCTTGGGGAAAGCTGTACAGGAAAAAACTGTTTAGTAATGTCAGATTCCCGGTGGGCGTGAAAATGGAAGATGCTTATACCACTTATCTGACATATCTCCTGGCTGATATAATTGCTTTCGTAAACGAGCCAATATATGTATATCGCATTAACGAAAGTGGTGCTATGGGATCATCATCTGAAATTGAAAAGAATCCGATCAAATGTCTGGAAGAAGAGGGAATGTTGCTATCCATGCTGGGAATGGATATGAAAGTAGTAATGAAGAAATATCACGAGCGAATCCTTATTCTCAAAGAACAACTGATGCAATCAGGGGATACCGGAAACAATTATCATAAAGTAATGTCTTATTTAGAAATATTAGATAAATACGGATACCGGCCGGACTGATTTCTGGAAAAAGAGGACGCGTTATGAATGAAAAAGCAACGAAAATATCAATAATCATACCGGTATACAATGTGGCACCATATATCAAAAAGTGTGTGGAAAGTGTGCTGCATCAGACATACATGGATATTGAGATCATAGTCATCAATGATGGTTCTCCGGATGATTCTATGTCTGTTTTGGAGCAATTCAAAGATATGGATGAGAGACTTAGGATCATCTCATGGCCGAATCATGGAGTGAGTGCTGCTCGAAATTTGGGGATCGAGATTGCTACCGGAGGATTTGTTTTTTTCTTAGATGGTGACGACTGGCTAGAAAATAACTGCATAGAACGTCTGGTATGTGAACAGAATCGTGAGAACAGCGATGTGGTGGTAGGAAATTACCATCGGTTTCGAGATTCAACCGGTAGTTTTCTGGTTCATGTTCCGAAAGAAAAATATTTTACGAAGTCTTATACACCTGCAGAGTGGTTTAGAGATTATGAGGATAGTACTGAGGCACTGCTCTTTACAATAGTTTGTGGAAAGCTTTACAGGAAAGCGCTGTTTCGTAATGTCAGATACCCTGAGGGCATAAGAATGGAAGATGCATACACCACTTATCTGACATATCTTTTGGCCGATCGAATTACTTTTATAAATGAGCCATTATACATATATCGTATTAACGAAAACAGTATTATGAGATCGGCACCTGAAATTAAAAAGGAACCAATCGATTGTCTGGAAGAAGAGTGCATGCTATTAAATATGATTGGAATGGATACGAAAGCTGTTAAAAAACTTTATTATAAGCGATTGATCTTCCATAAAGAGAGCTTGATGAAATCGGGTGATATCGGGAATAATTATCATAAAGTATCGTCCTATTTAGAGATTCTAAATAAATACGGATATCGACCGGACTGATTTCCGGAAAAAAGGCGTCTGTCACAATACATTGTGATAAGCGCCTTTTTAATTTTGTCTATTATGTTAAAAGAGATTTCGGATTCAGTTTTCTTGATATAAAACGGAAAATACTGCATCTATAAGCATTTTTTTAGTAAAATAGCCATTTTTGATCAAGAAATTAAAGTTCTGAATTCGTTTCACGATAGAGTTGTATTCCTCAGTGGTCATATTCTGGATCAGGGCATCTGCTTCTTCCAGCGTATCAACAACAAACGCTACCTGATTGTCTAGAAGCAGTTTTTCTGCAGCCAACCCTTTTTTTACGATCAAAGGGATTCCGGCAGCTAAAAAAGTACCGATTTTATAGGGGAGCAGAAGATCATAGTAATTGTTTGCTTCAGAAGAAGGCCATACCAGACCAAATCCTCCCTGAGCGAGATTACTAAGTAATGGCATATCTTTCATATAAGGAAAGACGGTAACATTTTTTCCGGTGGTGTCATAAGCTTCACCAGTGTATAGATCCAAGATTGTCTGATAGTGCCAGTCCAACAGGAATGGAAAGCGAGACGGAGCCCCCGTGAATATCATTTTCTTTTGGAAAGAAGGAGTAGGAAGCTCATTGGAAACAGGATAATCAAACAATTTCTGAATCATGTACTTTTTTTCTTGCAGACCGTGTTCGCGGAGAAGATCGTACATCTTTTGCGAGGGAACGATCAAAAGATCAGCATTATTATATATGTCTATGGTCTCGCGAAGACGTGATTCAGGGGCGTCAAATGCCAGGGATATTACGTCATGTATCATGATAATAAGCTTGGTATTTGGATAAGCTTTTATCTTGTTGACGAGGCGTCTCGGGAAACGGAGTCCGTTCCAGGTAGGAGTTTGGACAATAACAATATCATTCGCTTGGACAGCAGCAATGATTCCGTCTAAACGACATCCCATTGCGTGGTCATCATCTACATTAATATTATATTTAAAGAGACCCATTTCGTGAAAGCCGAGTTCTCGTCCGATCTTTGCAACATTTTGTTGCGCGATTCCCTGAGTTCCTGGCTGATTGTATATGTTAGTGATGTGTACTTTCATGCTGCCCCTCCGATTAACGTCTATGTATAGATTGTGTATAGTTAAATTATATCAAAAAAAAGTATAAAAAACTTCTAAAATTACAAAATTAACTCCGATTATGATTACTAGTATGATGACAGATATTATATTATGAGGAGGCTAAAGGGAAGGCAGAGGGAGAATTATGAATTACGATATAGGTATGTCACAGAATGGAAAGGGAACCTTTATTATCAAGGTTGAGCATTGTGACAAACAGACATGGCAGGGAGAAGTTCTCTGGGCTGATGAGAGAAAAAGAGAGAAGTTCAGAAGTGCATTAGAGCTTTTGACGTTAATGAATGAGGCTATCAAATCCGCCGCTATGGAGCAGATCGACAATGTAAGAAAACAGGGATGATATACAGTTTTGGAAAAAACTATTCCCTGAAAGCAACTCGGAATGAAAATAATATTCAAAAAAGGGAAAAAATTATATTTTATTTAGAAAATTTTTTCTTGATTTTTTGAATTTAATGATATATTTGGTGCTAGTGATTTGTAACGAATAAATATTTTTTATGAGGAATGAGGATTTTATGGAGAAAAGAGCAGAAAAAATCACAAAACTTGGATTAGCTGCCGGTGTAGTAATCGGTGGTGGCGCAACAGTATCAACAACTGTATATGCTTATGAAGAGCCTGGATTAGAGTCAAATGTGGCACAAGGCCAAGAGATTACAACAACTGCTGGTTCAGAGGCATATGAGATTCCCAGTGTAACACAACAGGAATATGAGACAGTTGAGAGTACTTCAGAGGAAGTTCCGGAAAAACAGGAAACTCCAGTCGAAGAAACCCCGACCGAAGAAACTCCTAAGGAGGAGACTCCTAATAATAATGTAGAAGGAGCACCTGCTGGTGAAGAGGCAGGTCAGAATAATACCACTCTTGAAGCTACCCCTGAAGGCGGTATGAGAACATTGCAGCTCAACGTTCAGCCTGCGGCAGAGGGACAAGATGGAGCGGATGCTGCTGGAAATAATGGTGTTGAAGGTGAAGAGACAGCCTCTGGCGCTGAAGTAACACTGGTTAAATTAGCGGCTAACAGGGAAGCAGCACCAGTGCTTCTGGGAGCCGGTGCAGAAGGCGAAGAAGCTGCTGAAAGTGAAGAAGCTGCTGAAAGTGAAGAAGCTGCTGAAAGTGAAGCTGCGAGCGAAGCAACCGATGAAGAGCTTTCTGAGAGTGCTTCATTGTCCTTGAAGGAAGAAGAAGATGCACTTGCTTCTCAGAGTCAGTCCGCTGCAGAAAGCTTAAGTGAAGTTCTGTCTACTTATGCAAACTATAGTGAGCAGGCTTCAGCGTTCCATTCAACTATTGATTCCGAGAATGAGAGTCTTCAGAATCTTAGTTCTGAGCAGAAATCAGAGTCAGCATCAATTGCCACATCTGCTTATGCAAGTGAGAGAGCATATGTTTCACAGAACTGGGAGAGCATTTCCACTTCTGCAAGTATTGCACAGTCTGAACTTGCTGCTCAGTCAAACGAATATAGTAATAATTTTAGTGAATATGTTCACGATTCCACTGAGCTTGGAAATATCTGGGCCGGTCATGACAGTGATTGGTCTGAGTTGAGCTCACATGTAGGTACCGTGACATCCGAAGTAATACATGGTTGGTGGTGGACTTCTCATGTTGACTACTATACAGGCACAGTAGATTTTGATACTGATTTAGTACATTATACTTCAGGCCGTGCAACTCATAGCACACTGGAAGAAGCAGAGTCTGCTGCAGCTAGTGCGTTGAATTCATTGAGTGAGATGGAAGCTGCGCATAATGCTCTGTATGCTGGTACACATCCTACAAGAGAGTGGTTGCCATCTGCTTCTGATAGTCTGACAAGTCAGTCTGATAGTATTGACAGCACATCCGATTCTTTATCAGAAGCATCAGAGTCTATTAGTGTAAGCCAGAGCAAGTCAGATATAACAAGTGAAAGCAATTCTCATGATAATTCTGAGAGCGTATCTCTTTCAGAGTCTGAGAGCACTTCAATAAGTAACTCTGTTTCCGAATCATTGTCTGAAATTATAAGTGAGTCAGATAGTGAGATAATATCAATAAGTAATAGTATCAGTGAAGTAATTAGTGAGTCGGATTCAGAAAGTCAGACCCAGAGTGAGTCAAGATCCGTTTCATTGTCTGAGTCAGCAAGTGAAAGTATAAGTGACAGTGAGAGTAAGAGCGAGAGCACTTCTCAGTCAATCGTAGATAGTGAGAGCGAAAGCGTAAGCGATTCTGAGAGCGTAAGTGAGTATGAGTCAACAAGTAACAGCATAAGCGAGTCTGAGTCAACAAGTAACAGTATCAGCGAGTCTGAGTCAACAAGTAACAGTATCAGCGAGTCAGAGTCAACAAGTAACAGCATCAGCGAGTCAGAGTCAACAAGTAACAGTATCAGCGAGTCAGAGTCAACAAGTAACAGCATCAGTGAGTCTGAGTCAACAAGTAACAGCATCAGCGAGTCTGAGTCAACCAGCACAAGCCTGAGCGAGTCTGAGTCAACCAGCACAAGCTTAAGCGTATCAGTGAGCGCAAGCATATCTGCAAGCACAAGTGACTCAACAACTCCAATTATCCCTACGGTTGTAGGTGGTCCGGTATCTCCGGCTGATGAAGGTGTTGTAGCTGCACCTGCTCCTGCAGGAGCTGTCCTTGGAGCAACCAGAGAAGCTGGCGATGGCGCTGCAGTTCTCGGTGCAAGAAGAGGTAGAACAGGTGATAACACCAATACCGTTGGCAGAGCAGCAGCAATTGGCGCAGCAGCTATCGGCGCAGTTGCAGTAGCTTCCCGCAAGAAGGAAGAAGAGAAGTAACTTAATATTGTCACAAATCTGTTCGTAATATAAAATATAAGGAGGCACATGTATAACATATGCCTCCTTAATTTTTCTTTGAGGGAGTCAAAGGACAGGCATGAAGCGAGATAAGAAAAACAACAACTATAATGTTTTGCCGGGAAGGTTTTTCTACACCTTGTGTATCGTATGTTTATACATTTTGGGACGCAAAGTTCCGATACCATGGGTCATTACTTCGGATGTCCCTACTGATTCCCTGTTTGCATATACGGAGAGTATTCTTGGAACCGATGTCAGCAGAGGTTCGATATTTTCACTTGGAATAAGCCCCTGGATCACATCTATGATCCTGATGCAGATATTGTCATCTTTGTTTAGAGGCAAGGACAAAATTATTTCTAAGGCCTTTATGAGGCGTATAACTCTGATAGTCACTATATTTATGTCGCTGATACAGGCTTATTCCCTCATGGAAAAGTTTACATTCAGGGAAGATATTTTCCCTGATATCCGGATGGCAGAGATTGCTACTCTTATCACTCTTATGGGAGGTACATTTGCTGTCATAGTTCTTGGGGAAAACGTTTCTGAGTACGGAATAGCGGGAACTTCGGCACTGATTCTTGTCAATATTCTTTCCACGTTCATGAACAATCTGATATCATATTTATATGAGCCACAGTGGACAGACGTGACCAAACAGACCATTTTGCTGTTTGGGGTTGCTCCCGTAGCATATCTGATTTTTATAGTCTTCGCCACTGCGTTGTTTGAAAGATCTGAACTTAGGATCCCAATCTATCGCGTAATGATAAACAATGATCTTGCAGATGATATTTATATTGCTATAAAGCTCAACCCTGCGGGAACAATGCCTGTCATGTTTGCAATGACTTTCTTTTTGATTCCACATTATATAGCTGAGCTTTTGCTTAAAATATGGCCGGGACAGGAGGTTCTTGTTACTATTAGTGACACTATAAGCATGGAAAACTATATAGGTATTCTGTTCTATCTTCTGATGGCTATTATTTTGAATTTTGCCTTTTCTTTTATATTGATAAATCCATCCGAACTTACAAAACAATTTATGGAGTCCGGTGACTGTATCGCGGGTCTGCGTCCGGGAAAAGAGACACATAAATTTATAAATAAAAACATTAGATTCTGTGCAGTTCTAAGCTGCATCATGCAGTGTACGATGGTGGGAATTCCGCTGTTTATGAGGGCAGCAACAGGATCTGATTCAAAGATGTTTCAGATGCCTGTTACCATGATCATACTCACAGGCTTAATGCTGAATGTCTTTGAAGAGATAAGGGTTTATAGGAATTTCCGTGATTATAAAGTTTTTCTGTGAGGTCTTTCTATGTATTATTTCATCCCATCATGGTATGCGTCTGATGAATCCTGGAAGATGCCTGTCAGTGAGTGGTATAGGGTTGGCAAGGAGTCTGAATTTGACGATACGATTAACCACATAAGTATGTTTAGAAGCGAGGGGGTAAAAGCAGAGATCATTTCACTGGGATATGGTCCGCAGGCTAGATATTTCCTGCACAGACAGGGAATATGGCCAATCACTAACTGGAACGTTTTTGATCGTCTTCAGAGCATTTCAGGCGATACACCCTGCAGTTTTTCCTATAGAGATCTGAATTGGCCAGAAAACATAGAATGGGTTTTTACGCCATTTATTGTAGCCGGTTATGTCGACGGAGAGCTCTATACTGAAGTGGATTTTGGACAACACGGGAATCTTCTGATGATCAATCTTTTTTCTGAGGGAAAAAGGAACGAGACTCTGTATATAGACGACAGAGGCTTTATGTCCAGCATTATGAAATGGAATGGGAATAAGCCCGGGGAGCAGCTCTTTTATAACAGAACCGGTGAGCTTCAGTTTACCATAAAATATCCTGAAAAGAGTGTTGTAGTGGAACAGACAGCTGAATATAGGACAAAGCGCAGTAAGTACGCCGTAATAGACGACCTTATTAAAGAAGTGCTTAAGGCAAAAATGTCACAGCTTAATGTAAAGAAGGATGTGGTACATATTGCAGCTGATGAAAGACACAACCGCATGGTCATGGAAGCGGCAAAGGGTTGCGTCATGGTCATGTCTTTTTACGGCGATCGATACAATATAGAGAATAAGGAGTCACTAAAAAAAGATACTCAAGACGCGAGCCTTATCATTACCGATACAGAGCAGCTTGCATCAAGAATAAATGAGAAGGTAAATGTCGGTAGCAGGATAATGGATATCTCACCTTTTGATACACGACTTTCTTTGGGGAAGAGTCAGCAGATAAGAGAGTTAAAGGTCTTTTTCCCGCAGGATGGAATGATAGAGCCAATACGCTCCAGGGGTATCATGCAAATGCTCTCTCTGCTGCAGGAGGATGAGAGGATCGTGCTGATTGTTGGTACAAAGGATTCCACAGATGCGGGTACCAGAAAACTTAAGGAGGAGATGAAGGAAAAAGCAGCGTCTCTTAAGGGAACGCCAATATATGTCTATGATGACGAAGGACAGATTGCAGCAGGTGAGAATGAGGCTCAGGAGGAAGACGATAAGAGAGAACCACAAATTTTCATACAGACCTATACCAACGAGTCAGATGTCATGACCATATTAAAAGATATCAGACTTATAGTAGACATAAGGGATGATCCCGACCAGTATATACAGATTGCAGGAATCTCTGCGGGAATACCACAGATTAATTACCGCACTACTAGATATATCGAGGATCAGAAGAACGGGTACATGATACACAACATCGTCCATCTCAAAGATGCCATGAGCTATTATTTGCAGGGACTTGCGCATTGGAACGAGGCACTTGTGTACTGTGTAAGTCAGGCTGAGAAGTATACAGCCGGTACACTAGTCGGCAACATGAGAAAGCGGATAGAGAATGGATTACAACATTAATCTTCTTCATATTGGAAAACTGGATACAAGGATTAAATATGTGCTTCCTCCCGAGGTCACATGGCATCATGTGTCACCTTCCGAGTGCGCAGAGATACCGGATCGTGTTAGAAAAAAAATTCTTCCTGGCTTTGAAGTGATCCTTCTTGAGGAGGAGATAAGTGAGATATTTGAGATGGAAAGCGTTATTGATCCATACTCATTGGTATTGTGTCATGAGAAGGATGTTAATTTGAGCATCGAATTTGTTGGACTTATCGGCCGTAAGATGGGATTTGTTATTGATGATGCCATGGCTAATGATTTTTTCAGGCGCCTTCCGCAGAGGTTTTTTGGTGGCCAGTATGGCGCAAAAATGCATACAAATGAAATGGATATATCACGGCGCTTTGTAAAGGATATTTCTTTTGATGGAAACCGATGCGTAAGCATGGAGGGAGATTTTGGGAAAAACTGGTCGTCCCTTGTGACCTGGAGGTATAATGTCCCGCTTAATAAGGGAGAACCGCTAGAGTTGTGGCTTGAGTATACCAAGGATGAGTCGGTGGACATAAGGCTGGTTGTCAGGAGCGTTATATCAGGAAGCCGCAATGACCTGTCTTTTACCTGGATCTTTGAAAATGAGCTCAAAAATCCTGACGAAACAATGCTGGTAGAAGATAATGGAGTGCGAACACTTCTGGCTTTTTCGCTTCAGGTTAAGGGAAAGGGCAGGATAAATGTTGGAAATCTCCATTATAGATACAGCCACCTTGGCTTCGGCGTTTTGAAGACCGGAGGCAGCAAAAGGCAGGATGCTTCAAAAGAGGAGATTGTTAGTTTCTTTGACCCCATGGACAGAAAACCGCCATTATGTGTTTACTTTTCAGGTTACAGGACTGCCGAGGGTTTTGAGGCATACAACATGATGAAAGCATTGGGAGCACCTTTTTTGCTGCTGGCAGACCCCAGGCTTGAGGGTGGAGCCTTTTATATGGGTAGTAAGGAGTATGAGGAACAGATAAAGGCTATTATCAGAAGTACTCTCGATAATCTTGGATTTACGGGACAGCAACTGATTCTTTCCGGAATCTCAATGGGATCAACGGGCGCCCTGTATTACAGCCCTGATTTTCTACCGTATCAGGTCATAGTTGGGAAACCCCTTACCAACCTGGGCAGTATAGCTTATAACGAAAAATACCATAGACCCGGAGGTTTCCCCACATCTCTTGATGTCCTTAAGGGTATCGCAGGTGGAATTGGACCTGAACAGATAAAGAAAGGAAACGATATTTTTTGGGATAAGTTTGATAGCGCGGACTTTTCCAATACCAGATTTGCCATCTCATATATGAGAGAAGATGACTACGACCGCACGGGTTATGAAGATTTGGTAAATCATCTTTCCCCAAAGGAGATCACTATATATGGAAAGGGAATGACCGGAAGACACAACGACAATACCGCAGGCGTTGTTGAGTGGTTTAAATCAAGGTTTGTCAGGGTCTTCATGGACTCATTTAACAGGAATATCACATGAAGGTAGATAATTCCATAATTTATTCGGTTCGCTGGGACAATCTGGCATCTAATTCATACCTTTATGGTAGCAGCATCTCTTTTGAACCGGACGGAACGGTGAAATTTTCTAATTTGCTGATGCCTCCGGGACAGATCATCAGAAAGTGGCAGTCAGATGTTAATTATCAGATGACAAGGCATGAGCCACAACTTCCGGTTCTCGAGGAAGGAGAAAAGTACGAGATCAGAAGCTATGTATGCTATAAGCCTGAAGGCAGTGTAAAACTGAGATTCAGGTTTGTGGATCGACAGGGTGAGGAAGTGGGAACAGTCATTATAGATGAACCTACGGCTGAGCTTGAGTGTCCAAAAGGAGCATTTGCCTATGAACTTGAGCTCATAAATGCCGGAGCAAAGGAATTGATCTTTCATCATATCGAGATCCAGAAGAAATCTAAGGCAAAAAAGAACGTCAGAATTATTGATTCGGACTCCTGCTTGTACGTCATAGTACTTGAGCCTACAGGGGGCAGTTATATAGTACCCCAGGAACGGATTCTTCTTCGGTTCAGGAATCGGGTAATCCTGACCTGCGAGGGTGCTGACGCCATTGCTCTGAACAGCAGTGTCACAGATGAACTTCAGATGGATATCAGGCAGGAAGAGATTGCCGTCATAGGCTATGGCGAAAAATCCAATGAGAGCGCTGCAAAACTTGCTAATCGCCTTGGCCAAAATGTAAAACTCTATACATATGGAAGTCCCTCAAGAAAGCTTAAAGGCAGGCTGGAAAATATAGTATATGGGAAAGACAAAGGGCAAAAGAGTGATCCGGTAAGTTCCCTGATGGAGCCCTTAAGCGACAAAACTGGAAGACTTTTTAAAGGCAAATTCACATAATTATTTATGAAAAAGATAAAGTCGTACAACAAGATTCTAAAAAAAATAAATAAGCTTGCACCGAAAATGAAAGCCTTATCTGACAGTGAACTCAGCGGTTTAACTGACGTTTTTAAGGGAAGGCTTAGTAAGGGTGAAAATCTTGATAAGATAATGATCGACGCCTATGCTGCAATACGTGAGGCTGCGGACAGAGTTCTGGGCATGTACCCAAGAGATGTGCAGATTCTTGGTGCTATTGCGTTGCATCAGGGCAAGATAGCCGAAATGAAGACCGGTGAGGGCAAAACACTTGTTGCAGCAATGCCGCTGTACTTAAATGCCCTTACCGGACAGAGCACCATACTGGTCACCATGAACAACTATCTGGCATGCCGCGATGGCAATCAGATGGGAGAACTGTTTAAGTTCATGGGGCTCACCACAAGCGTTGGTGTAAAAGAAGATATGGCAGACATGCTTACCCTTGAAGAAAAGAAGGCAGCTTATGCAGCTGATATTATGTACACTACTAATGGTGCACTGGGTTTTGACTATCTGACGGAAAACCTGGGGGCAACTAAGAATGACAGGTTTCTGAGACCTTATTATTACGTCATAATCGATGAAGCGGATGCTGTACTTTTGGATAGTGCCCAGATGCCTCTTGTTATTTCAGGAGCTCCAAGAGTCCTTTCAAACATGTACCAGACAGCCGATCTGTTTGTGACTACCTTAAGTGAAGAGGATTATGAAGTTGACGAAAAGCGAAAGAAGGTATACCTGACTGATGCAGGTATAGATAAGGCACAGCTTTTTTACTCCAAGGAGAACCTCTTTGCAAAGGAAAACTTCGAACTGGTAAGACACATCATGCTGGCACTTAGAGCTCATAAGCTCTTGATTTCACAGAAGGACTATCTGATCGGGGATGGCAAGGTTAAACTCCTGGACAGCGGTTCAGGCAGAATATTAGAGAACACCAAGCTCAGGCAGGGGCAACACCAGGCAATTGAAGCAAAGGAACATGTTGAGATAACGCAGGAGAGCAGAGCTATGGCGTCTATCACATATCAGGCGCTCTTTAACATGTTTCCAAAGATTGCGGGAATGTCGGGAACCGCCGCCGACGATACGGCTGAGTTTATGAATGTCTATGGCCTTGATGTGGTGAAGATCCCGACTTACAAACCTGTGCGTAGAAAAGACCTGCGTAACCTCTGTTTTTACAACAGAGAAGACCAGGTGGATGCAGCTCTTTTGGAGGCTGAAAAGATTCATAAGGATGGCCGTCCTGTACTCCTTATTACCGATGCAATCGATGTTTCGCAGGAGTGTTCTGACAGGCTTTTAAAAAAGGGTATTCCTCATAATGTCCTTAATGCATATAATATACCGAAAGAAGCTGACATTATAAAAGAAGCAGGGCAGCGTGGAGCTGTGACTATTGCTACATCAGTTGCCGGTCGAGGCACTGATATAAGACTCGGGGAAGGCGTAAATGAATTAGGTGGTCTCGCAGTCATAGGCATCGGAATAGCTTCGAATTTAAGGTCAGAGAAACAGGCCAGAGGACGTTCCGGAAGGCAGGGTGATAACGGTACCAGTATATTTTATACATCGCTCGAAGATCAGCTTGTAAAAGACTATGGCGCGGAGAAGTTGCAGGAATTTGCGAAAAGAGGCAGTGGACAGGTGAAGACCAGATGGCTGGCAAGACAGATTCGCAAAGCCCAGAGAAACTGTGAGCTTTCAGGAAGAGAAGGAAGGGATACCACTACCCAGTTTGCTGAGAGTGATAAAATCCAAAGAACCGTTATTTATTCTATGAGAAATAGTATAATAGATATGGAAAACATGGATGAGGATTTTCTTCTGGATGTACAGGAACATGTGATAGACGGGTTCCTTACAAAGTATAAAAAAATGCCGGCAGTAGCTGATGTGGTACGTTTCATACTAGACCATATTTGTTACAACCTTGAGTCAAGGCCTGATGAAAATGATATGCATGACAAAAAGAGCCTGAAGAAATATCTCATGGATATCTCAAAGGCGAGACTTGAGGCCCAGAAACAGGTACTGAAAAGTGATATGCAAAAAGTATACTTTTATAAGATAATGTCTCTGAAGGCTCTGGATGACTGCTGGATAGAACAGGTTGACTATATGCAACAGCTTAGGCTTTACATCAGTGGAAGAACATATGCCCAGAGAAATATCATGTATGAATATCACAAGGAAGCTCACGCCTCGTTCATGCGGATGGTGGAAAATGTCAAAATTGGCATGATGCGCAATATCCTTTTGGGTGAGATTCAGGAAAAAAACGATAAAATGATTGTTATAAATCCATAAGACATGGGGGCAGAAAATGACTGTTTACAACATCAATCAGGGAATTGGCTGGGCCAGCAGCGGCGTTGAGTATGCTCAGTCCTACAGAGGAAAGATCCTCAGGGAACTTGGAATTCCCGCAAAATTCATTTTTACGGATATCATGCGTGGAGACAATATTCAGGAAATGACACGGGCGCTGGATTTTGAAGATGATGAGGTAATCTGGCTTTACCGGTTTTATACAGATTTTACCATTGAGCCATGCTCTCTTCGAGAGGAGGATATCGCGCCATCTTTTCCGGAAGGTGATTATACTGTCAATGTGATATCTCCGAGTAAAAAGCAATATGTCTATAAGGATGATAAAAGGTTTCTGACTATCTATTTTTCAAGAACAAATACGGATAAGGTTTGTAAGGTGGAATTTGTTGACTCAGGATGTCTTATAAGGACTGATTATTATACATCCGGAAAGATTTTCTCTGAGTACTCTGCGCCCTTTGAGGGGCAGGCCAGGGTTTATATGCGCAGGTTCTTTAACAGAGACGGCTCTACAGCCTTTGAAGAGTATCTTACCTATACATCTAATAAAGATCTGTGGGAAAAGAGCTGTCTTTACAAGTTTCCTGACGGCATCTTTTACTCAAAGATGGAACTTGCAGAGGACTTTATGAAAAAACTCCCTCTGGAGGATGGTGATATCATAATTGCTGACAGGACAACGCTTATGGGACAGGCCATCTTTAAACATCGCGGAAATCACAAGCTGGGAGTGGTTATACATGCTGAGCACTTCAGTGAGAGCCTGACAGATGAGGATAATATCCTTTGGAACAATTTTTATGAATATCCTTTCCATCATTCGGATGAAGTGGACTTTTTTATCACATCAACTGAAAAACAGAAGGAAAATCTCGCAAGGCAGTTTGAAAAGTATTTTAACAGGAAGCCTAAGATAGTGGCAATCCCTGTTGGAAGCCTTGATAAACTAAGGCGTCCCGAGAAAGCAAGAAAGCCCCATGCATTGTGTACTGTTTCGCGTCTGGCACCAGAAAAGCATATTGATTGGGTTGTCAGAGCTGTTGTTGAAGCAAGGGAAAAAGTTGGTGACCTGACTCTTGATATTTTTGGAAGGGGCGTTGAGGAGAAAAGGATATCTGATCTCATAAAAGAGAACAATGCCGGAGACTATATAAAGCTCAGGGGCCATCAGAAGATGGATGAGATATACAAGGACTACAGCGGATATATCGCAGGTTCTACCAGCGAAGGCTTTGGGCTTTCCCTTATGGAGGCAGTTGGATCAGGACTTCCCATGATAGGTCTTGATGTGCCTTATGGCAATCAGACTTTTATCGAAGACGGCAAAAACGGATATCTTATACCGTATCCTGATGGAGGGGGCCTTGACAGCAAGGCTCTGATCCATGAATTTGCTGATAGGATAGATAAGCTCTTTAACGAGGATCATGTGTCGGAATTCTCCATGCACTCTTATATGATCGCTGAAGATTTCCTGACAGAGAAGATTGAAAAGAAAATGAAGACACTTTTGGAGGAACTATGATAATCCTTGCAGATCAGATAAACAATTATTCAGATAAACTGATAGAATCCATAAAGAACTGTCAGTTTGACTGTCCTGCCATCAGTGTACTGTACGATGGCTTCCATCCTGAGGGAGTGGAGTCACCATACAGCTATTATATTGGTGATTATAAGGCTGAAGGCAAGCCTCTGTTTTTCAGTCGTCTTGAGCGACCATCCCATCAGGAGATAAAATCTGATGCGGGTAATGCAATTATTTATGAAAATAATACTATCAGATCCAGAGTTTATTATGCTGAGCCCAAGGAAAAGAGATTTATCAGGATAGTTGATGAGGTGGATGAGGCAGGGAAAGTCAGGTGGTCAGATCATTACAACCGCTTTGGCAGGTGCTTTGCAAGAACTACCCTTAACAATGAGAAGATGCTCTTTAAGACCTACTTTGACCAGGATGGAAAAGAAAAGATCGTGGAGAATTTTGCCACCGGTCACATAATCCTTAAGAAAGACAAAAATGAAGTGTTCTTTAAGAATAAGACTGATTTCGTTGTCTATTATCTGAAGGAGAGAGGTTATGATCTTGACAGGATCTTATACAATTCTCTTTCAACACCTTTCTTTGTGTCTGAAAAGCTGCAGCAACAGGGGATTCCCGGAAATGATGTCCTCTTCTGGCAGGAGGGTATAAGGGATGATATCCCCCAGAATATGAAGAATATCTTTAATAATAAGGACTGCAGGACCAAAAAGATAGCTGTCATGTATCGCCGTGTCTTTGAACGTATGGAAAGCCTGAATTTGGATAAGGAAAAATACGGTCTTCTTGGCTATCATTATGATTTCAAGAAAGAGAATACCGGAAAAAAGGAAGCGGTGATCTTTACCAATTCCGACGATGTGGAGAATTTGGAGGACATTATCAAGGCACTGCCAGACTTTATGATACACGTGGCAGCAGTTACTGAGATGAGCAATAAGCTAATGGCTCTGGATCGTTACGAAAACGTAAGGCTATATCCCAATGTTCGTCAAAAGAGAATAGATGAGCTTTTTGAGCAATGCGACTTTCTACTTGATATAAACCGTGGCAAGGAGATATTAGGGGCCGGAGAGAGAGGCTTTTTGCATAATCAACTGATTTTGACCTTTAAGGATGTCATGCACAATGATCAGGTTGTAGCAGAATCGCTGAGGTTTAAGGCCGGTGACTATGAATCGCTTACTGAAACTCTAAAAAAGGCTGCTGAGGATGAAGAGATTCGCAAGGATCTTATAAGGCAACAGCATGAACAAGCGATGAGCGAAACAAAAGAAAGTTATACTGAATTTTTGAAAATCTAAATGCAATAAAAAGGCGCAGCCCCGTAGGGGTTGCGCCTTAATTATTATTGTATTAAGTTGGCGGTTTCGGCATCAATCTGAGCGAAGAGTTCATCGATGGTGGCGTCGGATAACCCGAGTCTTTTTATTCGGAGACGGGTCTTTTCGTCTGGGATAGCCTCTTCGCGCCCAAAACGTATTATCTCCAGAGCAGCTTTCTCAGTTGCTTCCGTAGCAATAGTCTTATTGTGAAGTTCTTCATTGTAATCCCAATATGTCATGTCTTGTACCTCTCTTCTGTGCTTTTCAAAAAAGGCTTTCAGGATGTCCTGGTCGATGCAATCCTGAATGGCATGATTGATAGCTGACTTGATTTCTTCCTCTTTGTCGTCAATATCCTTCGGTATCTCTTTAATATATTTTCTCACGAGCGATACGAAAATGCTATAGCTTTTTAGGGTGTTGCAGGCATCCATGAGCTTTTGATTGTTGCCTTCGTTGATGTTGAGAACTGTGATAGTGAGCTCGATATCGGGAGTTGCTGTCTGCTTCTCAAATTGTTCGGAGAGGCGATAGATCTTTTCATCCGGAAGAGGTTCTGTGCCGTTGTAAAAGACGTAGAATTTCGGAGTGGGGATCTTGACTGGTTTGGAAGCGTACAAGTCGTCCTCCTGAGTGATTTTCTTGAGGTGAGGGAGTCAAAGAGAACCGTCCCCGGTGACTCATTTCTTTTGTCAAAAAATAAAAAGGCGCAGCCCCGGAGGGTTGCGCCTTAATTACTATTGTATTAAATTAGCTGTTTCAGCATCGATCTGAGCGAAGAGCTCATCAATGGTGGCATCGGATAACCCGAGTCTTTTTATTCGGAGACGGGTCTTTTCTTTTGAAATGCCTTCTTCTTGATCAAAACGTATCATCTCAAGAGCGTTTTTTTCAGTGGCTTCTGTAGCGATGGTCTTATTGTGAAGTTCTTCATTGTAATCCCAATATGTCATGTCTTGTACCTCTCTTCTGTGCTTTTCAAAAAAGGCTTTCAGGATATCCTGGTCGATGCAATCCTGAATGGCATGATTAATAGCTGACTTGATTTCTTCCTCTTTATCGTCGATATCTTTTGGTATCTCTTTTATATATTTTCTCACGAGCGATACGAAAATGCTATAGCTTTTTAGGGTGTTGCAAGCAGCCATGAGCTTTTTATTGTTGCCTTCGTTGATGTTGAGGACTGTGACAGTGAGCTCGATATCGGGAGTGGCTGTCTGCTTCTCGAACTGCTCGGAGAGGCGATAGATCTTTTCATCCGGAAGGGGTTCTGTGCCGTTGTAAAAGACATAGAACTTAGGAGTAGGTATCTTGACCAGTTTGGAAGCGTACAGATCGTCTTCCTGAGTAATTTTCTTGAGGAGTTTCGCAACGTAAAACAAGTCTCTCAGTGGCATGTTGGGGCATGGAGTTGACTGATGCTCGAATACATTT
>JAEEGH010012088.1_pt1 | contig 19467 bp, 13 predicted proteins | sample 9134181 | NCBI WGS metagenome assembly JAEEGH01 (sample SAMN16246544, study PRJNA631951) | gut metagenome | biome: gut microbiome; feature: rumen; material: DP-attached | host: Bos | place: Iran: Karaj | collected 2018-10 | reverse complement strand
TGGAGGCGAAAACCAGAGCCAGCATCACTGCTGCCAGAACCAGGTTCTGCACTATCAATCTGCCACTGGGGACGGTTCTTTTGGAAGATTCTGCCATCGGGGACGGTTCTTTTGGCAGGTTTTGAGTCACTGAGGATGGTTCTCGTTGATTCATTTTGCCTTCGAGCGTGCTGCCTAGAAGAATCATCAACAGCGCAATCAGCGTCACTTCGCAGTTTGTCTTGATGAGGATTGCTATTGCTATGAATACGGCGGAGACAAGGCCGTATCTCTTTTGCCCTCTCTTCACATATAGTACCATAGCGTACAGTGCGATAGTCTGGGGCGCCATACTCAGGATGTCGCCGTAAACGTATGTCACGTAGTTGTAGAAAAACAGCGCTCCGCAAGCCAGGATTGCCACAATTCCGCAAACCACCTTATCTTCGAAAAATTCCCAGGTAAGCTTATAGATCAGGAAGATGGTAATAAGGATGCTGACTAATTGCAGCAAATCCCAGGCAATGTAATTGCTCTTTCCAAATATCGTGTACATAATCTGGCCAAAGCCGACGTACCCGAGCTGGAATGGCCACGTGTTAATATATCTACCCGGAATTGTGAGCTCCGAGTAATCACCTTCCATGAATTGATTAATGATCTTATCAAGTGTCATAGAATCGCTTACCGGTATGGGTCTTATTCCAAATATCAGTAGCAGGCAGTAGGCTGTTATAACACCAAGGCCAATGCCTGTCATCAGCTTGTTCTTCTCGAACACTCCACGCTTGTACAGCAGAGTCAGCACCGCGAATACCAGCACCAGGAACACTATAAGTAGTGGAATATTCTCTTTTCCATAATGAGGCCAGTCCTCATTGCTGCCGTAGTCGTAGTAGATCGTCGTAACCGAACTCACCACCAACACTATCGCTGCGCCTACAAACAAGCACACTGCTATTATGTAGTTAAATATGTCTAAAGCTCTTTTCACACAAACATCTCCAGCTCATTCAAAGCGCCACAAAATCGCCCTTAGGTCCCTTTCGAACCCAGGTCTTGACCATCTGCTCTTTCAGGAAAGCCACAAATCCGTCAATCTTGTCCGAGTGATCAAAAACCTCAAGCGCCATGAAGTAAGCTTCTTTGTCTTCATCAAATATTATCACGGGCGGAATATCCGACACCATGAGTATATAATTCAAAAGAGTTCGTCCAACCCTGCCATTGCCATCAGCAAAGGGGTGAATCCTCTCGAAACTGCAATGAAACCAGATGGCTGCCTTGAGGGCTTTCTCCGGATCGACCTCTCCGTGGCAAATTCCAACCTCATCAAGTTCATGGCAGATATAATCCATTTCCTCAGAAACATCCTCAGGTGGAACGCCTACAGAAAGGCCAACACCATAGTAGTTTTTCTTATATTCACCGGGCCTCTCGCCCTTTGCCCAGCGGCTCTCATCATAGCAGCCGTGGCAGAGCTTTTCATGGATTTCACGTATCAGGCCGCCTGTGAGCATCTGCTTTTCGGCGATCTTGTCCTTTAAGAATTCAAAGCATTCCTTCTGATTCTGTGTCTCAAAAAGGGCCCTCAGATCTCCGGTATACCCAACCACCTTGCCGTTTTCGAAGATTTCTCTGGTTTGATGAAATGATACACCCGCATTCTCAATTTTGTTAGAATTATATGCAAACAGGATGCGATAATCCGAAAGCGCCACGTCGATATCTGCAACGTTCTTTATCTTCTTTGATTTCCATGCGTTTACCACATCCTCGAATCCTATTTTCGCCATAGTTTTCACCTCTATTAACGCAAGTTTTTAACTGACTGAGTCCGTTCGAGGACGGGGATTGTAAAGAGTCCGTCCCTGTCAGTGTGAAACTCTCACAGTGTCTTTGTCATAGTAGGTTGCCACAACGCCATTCTCCCAAAGAGTGGCATCAGTATAAATATCGCTCTGGAATAAAAGTTCAGGTCTGGTTGAATGTGGCTCGAAGACTACATCGCGGATGGATTCATCTTCGAGGATTTCCAGTCTCTGGAGTTTCTCATCGAGATAAGTACTGGCATCCCCGGACACAATATCTGCAATAGCGGAAGTTACTGAGTAGTAGTGCGGATTCGCATACACGCACAGCAATGAGCCGAACATCAGGAAAAGAGCTATAACCGCAACCAAAGTAGATGACACCATTGAAAAACGCTCCTGGGCCACCTGAGACGGTTCTTTTTGTCCCACTTCACTGTCCCGCACCATCTGCCAGATCCAGCGGGCAAAATACACAATTGTCAGAACCAGCATCACAAGGAACTGCATCCACATAGTGGAGCGGATTCTGGGACCGGAAATGTCACTTACCGCATAGAGCGGCGGAGCAACGCAGCAAGCCATCATGCTGAGGGAAAAGACAGCGAAAACCACCGGATGCTGCACATCAAAAGCCATCTTTGGAACCATCTTCCATGCAATGATTGCAGCTAAAACCAGCAACAAGAGCACTTCCCATCGCATCATGTCATTCACGCAAATATCAAAAACACTGTAGTACGACCTCAGCACCACCTTAATAGGATTCATATCTCCCATCTTGGTACCGCGGATCTGATTGCCCGGCGCCATAGCCGAAACCATAAGTCCAAGCAGATTGCACACAAACGCGATCCACAGGCCAAAAACATTTCCATCACCCTTAAGCTCGAACTTTCCAAGCTTAATCATCAGTACGATAAACAGTCCCAGTACTGAGCAAATCGCCATAACCAGCGCTGTCATATAGTTAGAACCGCCAAGCAAGAATCCCACAAGACACAGCTTTACCAGACTCCACGTCCATTTCACTCTGGAAATCTTGTCCTCTTCCTTATACACAAACCGGAAGATCATTCCGATCCAGACCAGCGCCACACCAAACATAAACGTATAGTTCACCGCGCCGCTCCACCAGTAAAACGCCTCCGCCCTGGCAGTACCATTCTCCAGACACTGCACCATCATTATCAAAGTCAACATGGACAGGCCATAAACCATATGCCCCTCCATCTTCCAAACCCTGGTAAACAGCGCATTAAACAGGTACATCACGCCATACGTCAGCATCCCCAGAATAATAATGGGATTGAGCGCACTAAGCCTCTCCCCGAAAATACTGGGGCTAAGGCAGGTCATAAAGCTGGAAAAGAAATATCCAACCCACGTATTGTAAATCACAATCGTCTTACTGAACGCGCTCCCCACCGTCACAAAGAAGTTCCCCGTCAGCACAAACGTCTGATGCGGCTGCAGCGCCATGGAAAAATCATCCACCGACGGCCAGTTATAGAGCCCGATCGCCAGCATGGGAATGATGCTGACCACATAAATGAAAGTCAGCACCACGCTCATATTCTTCGTATTTATCTGCTTTACGAAACTTTTTAGCTTATAACCAAACATCTACTTCACACCCTATAATACTCTTTGTACCACCTGGCAAAAGACCTGAGTCCGTCCCTGAGCGGTGTTCCGGGCTTGAACCCGAAATCTTCCTGAAGCGCTGTAACATCAGCATAAGTCACTTCCACGTCACCCGGCTGCATAGGAACCAGCTCTTTATGCGCCTCAAAATCATAATCCTCCGGAAGTACCCCTGCAGAAACCAGCTCCTGCTGCAGAATATCCACAAAATCCAACAGGTTCACCGGATCGTTATTTCCAATATTATAAACCTTGTATCTTGCTCCGTTCTCGTTTTCAGCCGGTGCAACCTGCATCACGCTAATGACGCCCTCGACAATGTCGTCCACATAGGTGAAATCTCTTTTGCAATTGCCGAAGTTAAAGATCTTAATTGTCTCGCCCTTTATCAGCTTATTCGTAAATCCAAAGTAAGCCATATCCGGTCTTCCTGCCGGGCCGTAAACGGTAAAGAACCTGAGGCCTGTTGCCGGAATTCCATAGAGCTTACTATAGGCATGAGCCAGCAGCTCATTGGACTTCTTAGTGGCAGCATAAAGAGATACCGGATTGTCTACCTTGTCATCGACAGAATATGGAATCTTCTTGTTTGCGCCGTAAACGCTGGAACTGGAGGCATAGACCAGATGCTCAACAGGCCAGTGTCTGCAGGCCTCCAAAATATTGTAGAAGCCAATAAGGTTTGCCTCGATATAGGCGTCAGGATTATCGATTGAATAGCGAACTCCAGCCTGAGCAGCCAGATTCACAACAACCTCCGGCTTAAACTCCTCAAATGCCCTATCCACCAGATCTCTGTCCGCAATACTTCCACGAATCAGTTCAAACTGATCGTCGTCAGCTACAACCTCAGCAATACGATCAAGTCTGTACTCCTTGATCCACGGATCGTAGTAGTCGTTCATATTGTCGATTCCAAGAATCTTGCAGCCTGGGAATCGCTTAGCCAATTCCATCACCAGATTGGCTCCAATAAATCCAGCTGCTCCGGTTACAAGTATTCTCTTGCTGTTTAATTCTACGTTCTTACTAAGCATATTTTCTTTCACTCCTTAATCTAATGCCATTGTCAATGGACTTTTTGTACTTTTCAAAACGTTTTCTGCGATGCTTGCGATTGCATTTCACTCTTTGGTAAAAAACTAATGTCATGTAATGTTGTTGCGGCAATAGGTATAAGGACGACAAAATAAATCAAGCAGTATCTTGGAGCTTGCTCCCAGATGGTTTGGAAAAGAAATCCTCCAACAAAAAACACTGCAAACAAAAGGAAATGAGAATGTTTTCTTTCAGCCAGATGCTTGACTCCGGAAAAAAGCGCAAGCATATAGACCATACAAACAAATATATCAAGGTAGCTTCGCAGAATATAGAACGGCTTCCCTCTAAGGAAGATTAAATAATTTTCCTCCAAGCCATAATCACCAGCATTCGTGGTTTGGGTGAATCTTAAACTATCAAACAGCGAGTTTGTCCATTCATCCTTCCATTTTTCCCAAAAGAAAATCATCGACCGCTCTCCAGAACAATATTCTTTAATCACTCCCATTACTTCTAATGCAATATTCCTGGATAGGTTGGATAAGTCATTTGAATAATGGCCATACATCTCAAGGTGTCCACCGTCGGTTCCACCTGGTCCAGTCAGGCCAGTTCTGGAAGAGATTCCCATATACATCCATGCCAAAGCGGGCATACCATTATCAACAGATTGACCAATAGCCAGACCATAAAGAGATGTCGCTACTTTTCCTGTGAATAGTAATCCGAGGCATAACACTAAGATGGCTATAAGCTGGTTCCTGCTAATCCTGGCTCCCAGAACAAACAACAAATATACAAGAACTGCTAATTCGGCAATCATAGCGCCGGTATATGTGAACGACGCCATAATGAGCGAAAAACACATCAGAATCATATAGGACAATTTATCAGTCTTTATAAAACGTACAGTATTGTAAAATCCAAGTGCTATTAAGAACATGGAAGGAACATTTCCGTACACAAGGAGTACATATATTGGTAGCGGAAGAAACGTTTCAAGCATGATCACAGTAAGAACAGCACTGCTGGCAGAATCGCACAGTTCAAATATTATCAGCCCAATTAGAAGGACTGTCAAGAAGACAAAAATGGCATTTAAATAGTAAATCACCTGTATTGCAGAAGTTGGAAACAGATAATAGATTATAGCAAGAAAAAGTACTATGCCACGCTGATTGGAATATATGTTAAAGTATTCAATACAATCAGTTGTATCTTCGCCAAAAGCAAGGTGTCTGGCCATGCGCAAAAGTTCATCTGAATCCCATTTGGGCTTAACCTGATTACGAGCTATCCACCAAATGCTAAAAATAACCATGGGAATTTCAAGCAAACACAATAAAACAAATAGCTTCTTTCTATTATCTGATATGATTACAGGCAAATACTTCTTTATTAGTTGTCCTGCTAGCGTAAAGATCATAGCCAAAACAACAACCAGAGCAAATTTAACTATCGGAAAGTAGAAAAAAGATAAAGGTGCCGACACATATCTAATCAAGTTAAAACGTGCAGTTTCTCCAGTACACATTATTACGAGTGTAAATAAAACTACTGAAAAAACTATAAGCGCCATTACCGAAACAACGCTATTGAAAACTTTTCTAATTGAATTCATCCAGTAACCTTTCTATATTTGCAAAAGATAAGAAGAATAGTGTCAAATACTGCAAATATAATAAACATTCGTCCTATACAATAAAGAGTAGTTTTCCTTGGATCACTCTGAATATGCGCGTTGTCAACAAGCACATAGCGAGTCTTGTCGTTGATAAACTGCAGTCCATTATCGTCTTCTAGCTGTATAATCATAGTAATATCACATTCATCATATGGAATATATGTTTCAAAATGCACTTTCCCACTTTCATCCAGATACACATAGTCTTCCATTGGGAAAAATATCATATCATTATATCTTCCATCAAGATAAACACTTGCTCCAAAGGATGCATCACTGGGCATGTTTGACTGGTATATTAAGTCTATCTGATAGAAGCCTTTATCTAACTGGAATGTCTCACTCTCAATGTATCTCTCATCCAGATTAAACGAAGACTCTATATAATGTTGCTGTTCACCTGTTAAGGAAGAGTAAAATGAATCAAGAATAAGATTAGTATTATTAGCTCTTGCTTTTATTAGGAAAAATGAGGATAGAACAGTTATCAGCTCTATTGTTATTAATGCAACGGATAATATCAATTTCTTATACATATCTAAAGGAAATGCTCCTTATTCCTCAAATCGTTATCTTTCAGCAGTACCATCAAAACCAGCCCCCTGTAGACTTACTATGACCAGTCACTTTTCATACTTCTTAACCTTATCTACCACAGACCTGTAATCGTCCATATCCTCAAACTCGTAGATAGTCACCTTCTTATCCGCATACTTGAGATGCGAATCATCATAAAACAGCGGCGAATACGCTGGGTAATCCAGCTCAAAAAGCTTACCATATGTCACAACAAAAAAGCTTCCCTTGGGCAGTTCCTCCGCATGCCTCTCATCCTGAAGCCAGTCAGTGATGTAACTAAGATCATCAAGATGCATCAAGTCGTTACTGGAAGTAACCCAGATGTCCTTTTCCCCATTAGTCATCTCAACCAGAACACTTGCCATCCACCTTGGCGCGAACCCTTCTGTGGACTTAAGCTCCTTAAGCGGCTCAATCGCACTTACGAACTCACGACCATCAGTATAGAAGATGATCCTCGGCTCAATCGGGTTCTTTAACGTAATGTGCGATACCAGCACAAACGTACCAAACACATACAGGAAAAAGAGTGGCATGACCTTCTCTACTTTGTCCCTGACTGCAAAACCAGCCATGGCAAACAGCGGATAAACAATGGGCTGAGCCACAACCCAGTGATAGAGCCAGTAGGCCTCACCCTTAACCGTTGAATACACAAAGGCGCTAAACAGTATCGCCACAGTCACATGCAGCACATAAAAGAACTGGCATGAAGACAGCCTTGACCTGTTCTTAATAAGCACGATAAGGCTCACGATCCACAGCGCAATAAACCCAACCGCCATGAAATTAACCGCTCCATATACCCCCATGAAGCCGGCATCATACCAGCACAGGCCAAATATCGACAGATAGTCACTAAAAATATCCAGGAACTTATTTATTGAAATCTGCCCCCAGACAAATGCTGTTGACTGGTTAACAAATCCATATTTATCAGCAAATATCGCAGAATTCAAAAACGTTCCAACCACGTTGGCTACAAATGAAATACATGAGAGCACAAACAGCTTATAGTCAAAGCTCTTTTCCTCATAGTACTTAACAAACATCAAAATGAACGAAGCCAGCACCATTGGAATATAGCAGATCATCGCATGACGGGCACCGCCAAGACCGGCCACAAACGCAAGAGCAAGGAGCAGTGCCATCGCTATGATCCTGACTACCTTCTTTTCACTGTTATGAACAGCCCCAACAAGGCCAATTGCCAAAAGACATACCGAAATCTGCGGCAGATACTGGCAACCGTACAAAACGATATACCCATAGTTTGTTCCAAAAGGAAGCAGTAGCATCCACGCCGTCCACTTACCCTGCTCGAACATCCCAAGGGATTTCATCATGAACAGATAGCTGGCACTATAGATTACAAACATGATGCCATTAGACACCATTCGAACCATCATCCAATTGTCCTTGATAAACATAAAGACAATCTTGTAAACCAGCTGACAATTCAAAAGAGTCAGCTCCGACGAATATCTCCAGTGATCCGACAGAATGCCTCCCTCTTCCGAGAGGATCTTACCCAGCTGCAGCTCCGGCGATGTATCACCGTTTATCAGCACGTAGTAATTGTAGTGTACGAAGTACATCGCATAGCAAAATGCAAACGCCAGCAGTACCCACGGTAAAACCGCCAGCACCGAAGCCGGGATCAGTTTTTTATTGTTACCAGAATCAGCCATTAAATCAGCAAACCTCCAAATCACTTTCCTTTACGGGCATTGGTGCTAAGATCACAACCAGAAGCAGATCCAGCAGCAATAACAACGCTGCCCAGAATATAAATCTATAGGCAATACTCATTCCAACATTCTCATGGATCTTTACGTTCTCAGCCAGGAAATATCCTGCCCTGTCTCCCGGAAGCACAAGCTCGCTTCCACCATCCAGTGCCATCCTGACCTGAACCGCTGTGTTATTGAACGGCACCTCAATACCAAAGCTTGTATGTCCACTCTCTTCCAATGGCTCATACTTGGTTTTCCTATAGAACACAGTCTCTCCGGGACGAGAGTTTAAGTATATCTTCCCGCCATACACTGCATCCGCAGGAAGATCTGACGCATAATCAAAATTGATATAATAAATGCCTTTATTCAGGACAATGTAATCTGAGTGAATCGCCCTGTGCTCATCATCAAATGATGCATCCGCATAGTACATTTGCTCATTGTCATAATCCGAATAGAATTCATCAACCTCAGTATCAAAAGAGCCTGCGAATGCCTGGAATGTCGTAACTAAACCGACAATCAGTGCCTCCCCAAGCAAAACCGCCCAGCGGTGCTTATCCTTTGGATCAAACTTAAACTCCGGCACCATCTCCATTACGCCAACAAGTCCATAAACCGCCAGTGGGAAAAGACATACGAAATAAGGCATACAGTACCTGGCTTTTCCCTCCCAGAAGAACTGGAACACAAAGCCACCGATAAAATAAGTAAACAGCATAAGCTTTGCACTTGAATAATCCTTTTTCCTGATTATGAAAATGCCCCCAACCAGACCAAAGAAATAAACAAACGCCATCAGATACTTAAGAACATATTTACCATATGCATCCGGCACTCCGCCTCGCATAAACGACAAGAACTCCTCCGTCTGCTCATATAGCATCGACATGGAATTACAGGTCATGGTTATTGCACCAAAGTACGGGTCCATCCACTGGTAAATTGTCTTTTCAAAGAAGAACCTTGGGTTGCGCTCACCGGTCAGATACTCTCCCGCAACCTTCATCGAATCCTTGATCGCAACAGATGTCGCTTCATCTCCGTACACCTGAAGGAATCTGACATGCATTCCATTGTAGCTTCCCGGTCCTGCAACGCCATCCTCTGATGTCATTCCCATAAGGACCAGAGCCGCAGTTGAAACACCCTTCACCGACTCCTCGATGCCCGTTTCATTATAATACCAGCGGCGCAGTGCTTTTCCGGATCCAATATATGTTACACCAATCAAAAGAACCAGCATCAAAAATGCCACTCTTTTCTTAGTCAAAGCTTCAAATAAAAGTGCCAGAACAACAGCAATTGTAGCAATCGTCGTTCCGCCATATAACCTGTTTGCCAGCGGCAGAAGAACCACCGTAACAATTCCCCACCTGATATCTCCGGTGTTAAAGCACCTGATCACACCATAAAAAGCCCAAATAGCCAACGCCATTGCGATGGTTGTACCATACACATAAGTCACATAGATAAATACAGGTGCAAAAAGAAATACCATAAGCGCAGAAATGAGCCGAGAGATCTCTTTTCTCTCAGAAACCATTTCCCCGCTGATGCAGATAATACCAAGATCAATAAGCGCCACAAACGGCACATTCAGCGCTCTGTAAACAACCGGCTCAGTGATTCCCGTGATCTCAACCAGCGCCTTCATCAAAAAGAGCATTCCCGCCTGGAAAGGATAATCCGTGAAATACTCAATTCCGATCTCATTCCTGCCCCCGGCAAGCTCAACCGCCTTGCTCCATACAATGTACTGATCACCTGCAGGATACGCATGATTTGCCCTGATCCAGATAATGGAAAGCGCCACATGGATCAGCACAACGGCCGCAATAACAACCCTCAAAACCAGCTTTGTGTTGCGCGCCTTATCAAACACATAGCTCACACCCCAGAGCACACATGTCAAAACCGCAACACCCACAATCATCATTAGCGGATTGTTAGCCAGCAAAAACGGTTCTTCCTTAAATGTCCTGAAATTGGTCTCTGCCACATAGTAAAAAGACAAATAAGCAAGCCAGGAAGCAAAAAGCAGATACACACCAAGTGCCAACCGATTACATCCCCTGATAACCCCCAACATAATTCAGCTCACCCCCAATAATACAGAAAGAAGTTATACCCAAACCTCTCGCACGTTGCTCCCATCTCTTCAAAGAGAGCAATATCATCCTCCTGCGGTCTGTATATCAGATATACATCCGCCGTTCCCCCGCGATTATAGAAATAATCCCGCAGCGTCTCGTAATCCGAATATGTGTAACAAACGTAATTTTCACCCCTGTAGTTGCCTTCCTCATCGATCAGCTCCGGATCCGGCAACACCGAAGCCGCAGCCAGGAAAGGCGGAATATTTGTAGCAATCTCCCTGTCCCTTAGCTCGTCAGAAGCATTTATGTACTCAAATGCCTCCGGACACATAGATGACGTTGTAACGTCAGCATAAACAATCTCCGTATAATACGTGAACAGGAAGAACACGAAATAAACACCGTAAATAACAGCCATGGCATATGCGGCAACTTTCCCCTTTTTTTCAATAAGCCACATAGCGCCAAGAGTAATTCCATACATAACCGCAAACAGTATGCCATTCATACGGTTTACGTTAGGATCGATCATCAGTCCCGCAGCCAGCATCTCGCACAAAAACCAGATGGAGATAAACACCTCCGGATCTGCACTTTCCTCTTTTATCGCCTTAGCTGTCCTCTTTGCCACAAGCACCAGCCCGATGACAAAAAAGATAATGGACATCGGATAAAACGTGAAAAATCTTGGATCCGTATTGTATGGAATATCATCAAACCCAAGGGATACCAAAAGACCTTGAACAATCCCTATAAAGAATCCACTAAGTCCAACATCTCCGCCACCGTAATTGTTGATCCTGATGATAGTTATAACCCCAATCTTAAACTCCTCAAGATCAAACATGTTGATGACCTGAACCAAGATCAGCGGAATAGCCAGTATCGCAAGCGGAATGGTAAATACCACCGCATTCGCCAGACTGATCTTCTTCGTGTAGCACATGTAAATCAGCGAGAACACCAGCATTAGCGGCATAACAATATACGAAATCGAATATGTATAAAGAGTGAGTCCCGCAAATAAACCTGCCACGAAGTAAAGCGGCATCTTCTCCGTCTTGTACCCCACAATAAGCAAATATAAAAACACTGTGGCGATACCAAACATCAGGTTACAATCCAGTGCAAACCTCGACGCCATGATCGTGTAAGGCGCAATGCCATACAGGATCGCAAATACAATCTGGTAATACCTGTTCTTACCTGTAGTCTCCCCTACAACCAGCGTTCCAAATATCCCCGCCAGCGCACTCACAAACAGTGCCGGAAGCCTTAATGCCACCTTGCCATAGCCAAATATCTTAAATGATATAAGGCTAAGGTAAGTCATCAGTGCACTCTGACCATGCACACCATAGTTATTAAAGTACACCGGCCAGCTCTTACCGTATCTATCAGTACCAAAATGTATCAAAGCCCAGGCATCATAGGCTGTTCCCATCTCATCCGACTGCGTCGCATCCATGAGGATGCCGAACTTGTAGCACCTAACCAAAATGCCAACCGCCAGCACCGCAAAGATAATCAGCTTCAGCGCCTGATCCTTATTTTCTTTCAAATCCAAAAACCGTTTCATAACTCTCCCAAATAGCCTTTTTTAAAACCGAATAAGCAACTCCTCATTCTTCTCAGGATCAAACACTGTCGTCGCTTTTATAGGCCTACTGATCACACCATGCCTAAACAGCGCATCCCCAATAAGATCTGCCGCATAAGAAGGATACGGCCAGTTGTCCCCAGCCTTCTCATTATAGAGGACATGCAGCTCAAACTCATCCAGCATCTGCTCATCCGCTGCCTTATACTGCTCCATAAGATCAGTTGCAACCCTCAGCTCCTCCTCATAGGAGAACCCATTCATGTTGTAATCCTTAAATGGCTTGCAGTAATTGAGTGACTGCGCAGCCAGAATAAACAGCAGAATCGGAAGTGCCAGCTGCAGCCTGCCCCCCTTAGAATTCGCAATCGCCCAACCAAACATCATCACGATTGCCAAAACAATAAAGAAAAACAGCCCAACCTTAACATCATTTCTCGCCAGATACTCAGGGCTTGCAACACCGCACAGTATCAACAGATAAACTGATGAGATCACAAAGCTGAGAATAATCTCAACCAATAACGCACTCACCGGTGCCTTAACCTTCTTATCAGCCTTACCACCAAACCAAACAACCAGAAACGCCGCAAACATGATAACCATGATCAGTGCTGCCATCTTATTAACCGAAGTAAAGCTGTTCACATAGGCCTTGATCGCCCCAGAAAAACTACTGGTCGCACCCTGTGACCTTGCGATATCATTCCTGGGATCCTGAGTCTGGAACACAACCGCAACCACCCACATCACAACAGTCGCAGCAAACAGCCACTTCCTCTGTAGCCACAGCTTAACTCTCTCACCAAACGCTGTGCCTTTATCAAACCCAACAATAAACGCAATCAGCGCATGAATCCCGGCAAATGCAGCCAGCACAATATTATTGAACATGTTAGAGAAGATCGCCAGATAAACTAACAGCAGCACAACTCCCGACTGCAGATACCCATACTCACCGCTCCATATCTTAGCCGATACATCTTCGCCCTCTACAATCTCTTTTCTCAAAAAGAACATCACCAGACACGCACTCATCAGCGAAGAAAACGTATAATGGAAAAGACACGTCACATCATGCGCCCACAGCAAATGCACATTCCCCGTAAACTCATTCTTGTACATCAGAAAATGAAACAGCAAAAAGCACACAGCCATAAGATCCGAAACAATTCCCGAATCCTGAGTGAGTGCTTTAATAAGCCTTGAAGCCAAGGCAGTATATACAGTTATAAAAAGCGCAGCCACAACACCGTAAACCAGCGCCAGCGACATCAGGTAGTCATGCCTGAAAGGCATAACCAGATTGGCTGCAACAAGAGAGCAGAAAGGCAAAAGAGTCTCCGGCAGAACTTTAATTCCGCCGAACTCTCCCCACACAGGAAGTGGCCTTCTCCAGTGACTGGAATTGTACCAGTCATCCGTGTCCGCCAGTATCAGCGGATGCGCCACACAAAAGAACGCCAAAAGCCCTATAAAAACTCCTGAGATAATTATCCAGTGTATTACCTTAGCTCTCTTCTTAGAATCCATCTAACAAAACTCTCCCACAAAATCACTTTGCTCCTCTTCCAAAGAGCACAACCCCCACGGTCATCACCAGAATCTTGAAATCCTCCGTCAGACTCCAGTTATCAATATATTTAAGGTCAAGCCTAACGACCTCATCAAAGTCCTCGATATCGCTTCTTCCGCTGATCTGCCAAAGGCCCGTAAGTCCCGGAGTCATGGAAAGTCTTCTTCTGTAGTGCTCGTTGTACTGCTCAAACTCAGCTTCTGTCGGCGGTCTTGTCCCCACAAGACTCATATCGCCTTTGAGCACGTTCAGGAACTGCGGGAACTCATCAAGACTGGTCTTTCTGATAAACGCCCCAACTTTGGTAACTCTTGGATCGTTCTCCATCTTAAACATCAGACCCTTCATCTCGTTCTGGGCCTCAAGCTCCTTCTTGCGCTCCTCAGCGTCAATGTACATAGACCTGAATTTGTAGATCTTAAATCTTCTGCCGTTCTTGCCGACCCTGACCTGGGAAAAGAAAACCGGGCCTTCGGAGTCCAGCTTGATGGCCGGAGCAAGGAATATCGTAATTATGCCGGTCAGTATCAGTCCTACGATACCGCCGATGATGTCGATAACTCTTTTGATAAAGAGCTTCTTGTAGCTGCTTCTGTTCATGCTGTAGGTAAGAACAGAGTAGTCCATGTAGTCTCCAACCTCAGTTACAGCCCTGCCAACGTTTGGTAGCTCTAAGCAGTAATGAGTGGTAATACCCATCTCCTCAAAGCCAAGGATAATGTCCTGCATCCTGCTCTGGGGAATGTTGGGAGTGTTGATAAACACCTCGTCAAAAGGATCTGTCAAAAGTCTCTGGGTCAGATCGTGAATACCATAGTGAACATGCACATCTCCGATCATCCACTTCTCATTAAGATCACAGTTAGTGCCGTCACAATCCGCGCAATATGCTCTGATAACCTTGTAGCCGATCCTTGTGCCTGCATTGGTCAGCCTGTTAAGAGTGCTGTCCATCAGCTCTTTTTCCGCGATGACAACCACTCTGGTGATGTTCTTGTCGTTACTGATGTGCTTCCTCAAAAAGCCCTTGAACACACACCTTAAAACATACGCCAGCAGAATATCCAGCCAAACAAAGTTACCCACAACAAATCGCGACAAAATGTTGGTCCACTGCAGGAAGAAGATAACAACCAGCGATCCCACAACGATAAAGGCAACTGCTTTTAGTACGGAAAAGAACTCCTGGATGTATCCACGGATCAAAAAGTCCCTGTTCCAGTCCGCCAGGAAGGAATAAATAACGCAAAACAGCAGGAAAACAACGCATACCATGTAGTGCAGCGTCTTGTCTCCATAGTCTCTTCTATCATTATATCGCAGGAACGTGACAATAAGATATGACACCAGAATACATGTCATATCTATTATCCAGATTGAGTATCTTTGCAGAGTTTTGTACTTTTCATTCATACGAAGGTAATCCCCCAATTAATTATTCGAGCGCTCAACGGCCTTTCCTGTATTCACAAAACGTCCCCATATACAGGAGCGGCACCAGTGACATCGCCATAGGATAAATATATCTGAAGCAGGTTCCATCAAGTGGTCCTGCAAGGCAGACTGCGTATTGCATAAACAGCTGAACCGAGATAATAAGTGCACTCCACCTCTTATTCCTTATGAAGTAGAACGCAAACACAAAAAGGCTCCAGAAGTATGTCGCAGAAATCGACAACAGCAGCACCGGTGGAATTCTGGCAATCAGCTCGAAGGCCTTCTCGTAAAACCATCTGTACCACTTAAGTGCCTCAGGATGATGGAAGTCAGCGCCAATCTCCGCGCACTTGTTGTTGGTGTGCTGCATCAGCCATGTGCTGTCCTGATACGGAACCCTGTACAGGAATCCGGCTGAAGGATAAAAGTATCCATAGGTCTGGTACAAAGTTGCCTCAAGGTAGGTCTGTGGATGCTTAAAGAACATCTTGATCCACACCTTGTAGTAATCCATAAGCTCCGCATCAGAGCAATACTCGTTAAACTTGGACTTTGGCAGGTCCGCTCTCTTTGGGGTGTATGCCTCAAGCATTTCCTCGTAGTTGAAGACCTTGCCGATGATCTCTTTTTCCCCGTCTGTAACCTCGTCCGCGTGGCGAAGAAGATAAAGAGCTGTCTGCTCCGATGGCAGGCACATCCTCTCTCTGCGGCTTCCCGGAGATACGTTAAACGCCGGGTAGATAACGCCGTTTATGAAGAACAGGATAGCAAAAAGAGCTATCGCAATCCCTGCAATATATCTGCGCTTTCCGCGGGTAAAGATAAACGCCAGTATCATCACGGCGCCGGCCACGTACTCACCTTCATTTCTAAACAGGAATACGCCAAGTCCGGCAACAGCAGTTGTCAGAACCCGGCTCATCTTAACCTTGTCGCCCTCTGTGATAAGAATGTCAAAGAACGACACCATAAAAAGCATGGTAAAACCACCATATATTATATCCTTGGTTACAAGGAACATATGGTTCTGAATTCTGGGTGAGAGCATGTAGTAAACCAGCATTACCATTATGAGGAGCTTTGGTACCTGCTTCTCATAAAAATAATGGGCGATGTAAGCTATCACCAGCGTTATAAACGAAAACTGCAAAAATGCGTACAGAAAAATTCCAAAGTTGTAAGAGCCAAATACGTTCTTACCAAGGGCAACGCAGGCGTGGATCAGCAGCGTGTGTGGAACCGGGTGATGCTGGTTCAGGTAAACGCCCTCGTTAAGGAGCTTGAGGTAAGAAGCTGTCTCGTCCTTTAAGTTATAGCCCTGCATGATCTGCGCCGGAGCATCTCCCCAGAACATGGCCGGGTAAGTAGCTATCATGTATGGCAGATCAACGATCAGGAACATTAAATACACACTTAAATAGGGGTGCTTCTTATACATCCCTTCGATGGCTTCAATATGTGGCACTCTGTTGTGCAGCCTTCTGAGCTTGTCCGAAGCCTGTCCCTTATCAAACACGCCGTAAAGCCAGTTGATGATCCAGTACGCCACAGGAATGGTCACAAAGAACACTCCCCATACTGTAGCTGTCTGACTGTTAATGCTAAAGAACGGGTTAAGGCTCGCCGTTAAGTCCAGCGAAACTCCCAGTGCAACAAATAATGCTATGATCAACGAAGGGATAAGTACCGTTCCCTTCAATCCGGTTCTAATTTGCTTCTTCATACTTCATCTATTGTAACATAAATCCTAATTATTTCCTGCTGTTTTTAACCAGTATGTTGGTTATGGCTGCAGAGGCCAGAACGCCCCAGAAAAAGAGGCTTAAGCTGAATCTGAACTTCTCCATGCCGGCAGCTGCGGGGGCATAGTGGCCTCCTGCTACGGCGTCAGCCTCGTCGGCATAGTAGGTATACATCAGCTCGTTCTCATCAGTGTAATTGAGGACATAGTTGCCCTCATCCTTTATTTCTTTAATCTCCTGCTCAGAATAGGTCTGTCCGACCATTCCTTCGATCGGGATGTGCTCAACAGAGTCGTTGTCGGAGAGCACCAGCTCGGGAGTTCCAGCCATAAGATAAGAAACCGCTGCGACAACAGCTGCAACACATGCAAGTCCTGCGAACCAGATTCTCTTCCTTGGCAGCCCAGCTCCTGCACCAGATTTCACAGAACCAGACTTCGCACCAACGGCACCAGCGCCGCCCCTCAAAAATCCCGGCAGCTCCAGCTCCTTATCTCCCACCTTCAGAATCTGGATCTTCTTTCCCAAAACCTCCGGCATCTTAACCACAGCCCTGTCCAGATATTTATACAGCACCATACCCATAAACACAAAGGCCATGTTCTTAAATCCAATATTATACAGGAACGGATCAGTAACGCCCATGAGCAGCAGGCACAGCGTAACCACCAGCTCATTGATCCTATTCTCCTTGCACTCATCCCAAAGCAGCACGATCCACATGATGCTCACTACAACAAATGCCACCAGTCCAAGCTGCAGGAACAGATAAAACTGCGACATATCTATGCCATTAGTGATCTTATCCGGGTTATTCAGCCTGATACCAAAGAGTGAGAGCCTGTTATTAACAAAATAATTCTTGTTGATAACCCATCTGCTAAAGAACGCAACATCCCTGGACTCCAGGTCCTTTAAAAAACTCTCCGGAAGCACCAATGCTACCACAACAGAAAGCACCCAGATTCCAACGTAAATTGCGCCAACCACAACCTTATCAAAAAAGTTGATCCTGGACTTGAAGGACGCCAGCACCATAGCAGCCATGCAAAGGAAGGTGATCATAACACCAGTGCGGCTTCCCGAGAACATAAACAGATAAATCGCGATAAGTCCCAGAACGCAAGCTGTCTTAACAGTCTTTAGTCTGTTGCTCTTATCAATCACATACATGATCATGATCACAATGATCGTAAACGAAGAACTCAGCGTATTAGGATGCGGAAATCCCAGAGACCTTCTGAAAATCTCACCAAAAGGCGCCCTCTGCTGGATATATGCCATATCCTCGATAATCCCGAACGTCGCAAGGAACGTAATAACCGCCATTCCCGCAAGTCCTACATAAATTCCAACGCGGAACAAGCTCTTTTCACTAATAGCCTTCATGCCAAGCATCAGAGCGAAGTACAATAAAAGCCCCTTCTCACCACTGCTGACATAAACAAGCCCCGCCAGAACAATAAACGCTCCCGCAACCAGGTAATCCAGCACCGTGTGCTCCGTCATAATAACACTGATCCCCCAGAACGCAAATCCCAGCAGCAAAAGCGGGCCATACAGAGGCTTGCTCTCATATATGCCCCACATTCTCATTCCAAACATCACCGCAAAAAACAGATAAAAGAACAGCTCCCTTATCCTGATAGTTGTCTTCTCCATACCAATCCCCTTTTATCAGCGCTTTAGCACTTCCCCAACGAGCCTCTCCAGCTCCTGGCAAAACTCCTTGTTGTTGCTCTTGATATTCGTCGGCATCGCGTCCACCAGAGCATCATACTGCTTGATCATGTTGCCCAGCTGAATAATGTCTTTTACCACAAGGATATTCCCCTGCCTCTTCTGAACCGCGTCGCAAAAATCCACCTGATGATTGTTGACGTGCTCACCAAACTCCGTCTGCCTGGGCACAACGATTGGGATCTTGCCCACCTGAAGCACCGCGATAAAACTGGAGGGTCCGCCGTGAGTGATGACGATCCTGGCCGCCTTAACATACTCGCTCATCTCATCGTAGGTAAAGAACTTAGACCACTGGCAATTGACCGGCTCGTAGGTGCTGTAGCCCGTCTGAATGACCACATCCTCCTCGATCTTGCCACTGGCTTTTAACTCGTCGATGTATTTGACCAGCCTGTTGAACTGCTGCTCATGGGTTCCAACTGTAACAAAAATCATAGACCAAAATTCCTTTTAGAATATACTTCCCAGATTGATGGAATTGGGGTAAACCTTCTTCATCTCTTCCCACTGCACGATGAACTTGTCCGTGATGGGGTACACGATCTTGCCCGAAATGGTGGGCTTGTCGATTCTGTCGTAAACTTCAATGTAAATGCACTTGGCGCCAAAGACCTTGCCCAGGTAAAAGAATGGCACGGCTACCGCAGCACCTGCTGAGATAATTACATCCGGCCTTTCTTTCCTAAGCACTCTGAAGGCCAGAACCGTATTGATGATAAGCCCCTTGATACTCCTGTTTGTGGGATAGTAGCAGGGGATCATGCGCTCGTCCTTAAGAAGACTCTTGGCG
>JAEEGH010012087.1_pt1 | contig 19467 bp, 20 predicted proteins | sample 9134181 | NCBI WGS metagenome assembly JAEEGH01 (sample SAMN16246544, study PRJNA631951) | gut metagenome | biome: gut microbiome; feature: rumen; material: DP-attached | host: Bos | place: Iran: Karaj | collected 2018-10 | reverse complement strand
ACCGAAACTTTTGCCAATCTGCTTGCGTATGTCCTTTCTGATTCCGATGATATAACAGGGTGTTCCCATTTTTACCATCTGTCCGTCGTAGGGCACCCCGTCAAACGTAGCATGAACCGGCAGACGTCCTTTGCCGAAAAGTGCCTTAATGTCAAAAGGCACCTCCACATAGGCGGCATCCATGTTTTCGTTTTGCAGGATAATGGCATCAAATTCCAAGAGTTTTGTCATATTGTCAGTTGTTAACTGTTTTATTTATTTAGGCAACCTTTAAAAATAAATTTTTAACCTTGTTGATGGTACATGATAAATGAGATTACTTTTCCGTCATCAACTTTATATCTTTCATCATTATTCTTAGTTAAGATCTATATCATTTCACTTTCTGCGACATGTACTTGACAACAATTTTTCCAACACAGGTAACATTTTATTGAGTTCACCATAATGAATCATAAAATTCCAAAATGGCTCAAACTTTTTCCATCCACCCATATAAAAAAGATGCGCCAATTTTTGTCTTAGGTTATCATGACCAAAACTTGCTTTGAAAATGTTCCGCCACGAATAAAATTCATGATAAGCCCAGTCGTAACCCTGTTTCAACTCTTCAGCAGACAGACCGATGGTTTTATAGACAACTGTGCGGGTGTCATACTGATTCCAATCATACGATACAATACGTCCTTCGCGTTCCATCTGTTGGAAAAGACGGGTGCCGGGATATGGAGTCAGGATATGGAAAGTTGCCGTTGTAATACTATGTTCAATGCCCCAGTCTACTGTTCTGCGAAACACGTCCTTGTTATCATGGTCAAGACCGAAGACAAAACTGCCATTGATCATAATACCAAGACTTTGCAACCGTTTCACCGCCGCCACGTAATCTTTTGAAAGATTTTGGATTTTGTTACTGGAACGAAGGTTCTCCGGAGAAAATGTCTCAAAGCCCAAAAACAGGCTGCACAAGCCCGCTTCGGCCGCCTTCTCTATTAAGTCGCCATGGAGTACTGAAGCAATAGTTGCCGCACTTTGAAATACCCGTCCCATTCCCCGCATTCCTTCGAAAAGTTCGAAAGCAAAACGAGGGTTTCCCAATAAATGATCATCTAGAAAATAGAGATGCCTGCCGGGAAGTCTATCTATTTCTGCTAAAGCATCATCTACTTTTTGGGTGTAAAACGACTTGCCTTCACCATAATGCGCATCTTTATAGCAAAAATCACAATGATGAGGACAGCCACGCGAGACAACTAGGGAATTGGGAACGAAATACTTTTCCCGCTTGATGAGGTCTCTACGGACAGGGGGGATATCCTCCAAACTTCTCCAGTTGGATACATAACGTTTGCAGGGATGTCCTTCGCGGAAATCTTTGATGAAACGAGGAAATGCTTCCTCCCCCGGTCCCAAAAAGATAGTGTCGGCATGTTGTACCGCTTCATCAGGAAGTGTTGTCACATGCAGACCTCCCATAACTACATACACTCCTCTTTGACGATAGCTGTCAGCTATTTGATAGGCACGATAAGCATTGGTGATATAGACTTGGATGCACACTAAATCGGGGGTGTCATCCATGATTAGTTGCTCTACATGCTGATCCTGAATCACCACCTCATCCTCTTCGGAGAAATATGCCGCAAGCGTTGCGAGCCCCAAAGGGGGAAACAACGAATATTTTATGGGCCGCCAATAAGGACTTTCCGCTTCCTGCAATGCAGGAAGAATCATTTTAACTTTCATCGTTTATCATTCATTGTTTTTCATTCTCCTTTGTATTACTTCACTTTCTGCGGCGTATATTTGACAACAATTTTTCCAACATTAGTACCATCCGATTGAGTTTTTCCTACTGTTGTTTTAATATTTCACAAATTTTGTCTTCCCTGATGATTTTCGGGGCAGATTTTCCTGCTAGCACCAATATTTTTTTGCCATTGCGGTAGAAGTGCAGTTGTCGGGAGCGTACTACGGCGGTAAGTTCGGGATCGTTTTGTATGGAGGTCCAGAAACGATGATAGATGCCATCTTCGTCAAACAGCTTTCTTTGCAGATGCGAGCACATATCGGTGGTGTCAAAAGTCAACATGAAATAACTAATTATATGTTTTATATTGCAATAACGCGATTTGGGTACTTTATAAAAAAATTTAGATAAAGTTTTTCTACATTTTTCTACCGACCTTTTTTAACAAGCGCCTTACCTTGCGATTGCGTTTGGTCAACCATTCCGCTATCAATTGGTCTTCCATCTCCGGAGTATTCGGAACTTCGTTTTTTCTTCTTTTGGAGAGAGAAAAACGAAGATAGGCTCCTATATGACGGCTTTTCTTGTCATGATAGATTTCGTCAAACGGAATCAGCACGGCCGTATCTTCTATTTTGTGCATCAGCCGGTTGACGGCAGTGCCGAACATCAGCATATGGGAAGTAATGGAAATATATGCTGTCATATTCGGAGGAACGTTTACCCCTCTCATTCTGGTTGCCGCCCGGAGTAATTTATAATCTTCTATAAGGTCGTCACTGTTCACTATCAAATTCATCAGTTCGGGGTCAGAGGCAGGCATAATAGCCTGATCGTCCCATGGGCGTACAAGCTTATTTTTATCACCGAAATGTTTCCAAAGAAAATGGTATATCAAATCTTTGGCGATATGGTCGTAAGAAGGATAAACGGTGATTTTTCCAAAAAAATAGAGCAAATTGGGGTTTTTCATGATGATTGCCACCAAGCCGTCCCACAAATTGTCTAGGGCGAATATGGATTTTGCACCATTTTGAGAACTTTGATAGGCGGGAGCCACAAAATTGCGACCTAGTTCTATCACATGTGGCAGGTATTCTTTGATAAACTTTTTGGAAAAATTAAACTGATGGGAACTTGCCAAAATAGGTTGTCCTTTTTCGTCAAAGGTTGCATCTGAGCCAAATAGAAAACGATAGCCTCCGATAATCGCTTCGTTGTCGGGGTCCCATACAATCAACTGTTTATAAGGTTTTTCCATTTTGTCGTATTCGTCCAAATCCACCGTTTTGCCGGTAGCACCACCGGCTTCACGAAAGGTCAGTTCTCGCAGTCGTCCGATTTCTTTCACCACATTGGGAGAATCATGCCAAGTGACAATGTACAATTCGTTGTGACCTTTGTTGGTGTCTTCCAGTTTTTTGGATTTGGTAAGTTCTGCTTTAATCAGTTCAACCGGTACAGGATCAATTATTGTTCTCATAATTATAGTTTATTATCAGTCCATTTGAGATGGCCAGGGATTAGAAACAATACCCGCCATATCAAGCATGGTTTTGTGTGCTATATCTCGCATGCGGTTCACCTCTTCTGTTCGAGGAGCATGCGAGTCAGGTATAATAGGGTCGCCCACATGAATGGTCAGCAAAGGGTCGCTTTTGCTAAAATATTTCCGCCATCCGGTGCGGGGTCTGAATGATATCATCAAAGGAACAATCGGCAATGCATATCGATATGCCATATTGAAGGCTCCTATTTTAAAAGGTCGTAGCGGTGCATAAAATTGCCAGCTGCAACTTTCAGGAAATATGTGTATCCATTGTTTTTTTGCATGCAGTTCGTCCAAAGCCATGCTAAAGGCTCTCAATCCGCTACGTTCTTCGGGAATGGCGATGCCACCGACAATTTTCATCCAAAAGCCGTCTTTGCCTCTAAAAGGCTGTGCATACATAGGAATCCAAGGCTTACGATACCGCATTGCCTTCATGATGCAAATCATATCCCATCGGTGCACGTGGTTGCAGACGGTCATCACACCATTGGCGAAAAGCCGGCGGTTTTTACGTATTTTCTCACGACCTTCTATCTTCAGGCCAAACCTGATAAAGGCTGCAGGAAAAGCCACAAACCATACAACAAAGTATATGATGAAATGCCATATTTTGAATTTCAGCGATTTATCAAGATAGGTGTAGGTTCCGTCGAATCGGATATCTTTGAGTTCTCCTCGTATGGGAGCCATTTTTGTAAACGGATTTTCTCCGGAAAAGGATGCTGTAGGCTCAGGGACAAAAACTCCCTCCTTCACTTTGAAATTCCGATATGCCGGACCGAATGATGAATAATCCTGTAACATAAAAAAAAGTAAGCAAACGGCTTATACAAAGTGCAAAAATAAAAATAAATGATTTTACTTTTCTCTTGTAAAAAATTTTTTTGTTAAAAAAATCAAGTTGAAAAGTTAATGTTTGAACTTGTTTTTTTATGGAATAAGAATAGTGGGAAAAAGGAAATGTTAGATATTTTAAAAATAATGGAGATTTTTTACATGCTAGAAATAGAGCGAGCTATTTTGGCACACAAGCCGGGGAAAAATCGTTTTATATATACCATCACCAATTCTTTGCTTCCTATTAGCACTTCTCTTTTTTTCTTAATGATAGCCTTTGCTATTTGTTTGCCGGCTTTTTCAGGAGATATGCCGAAAGCCTGTCCTTTATCCATTTTGCCATGTTGTTTGCCGTCTTTTTCAAGAGCATAGAGAGAAATATTGGTTCTAACTCTTCCCGGACAAACTATGGTGACATGAATATTGTCTTTGTAATTTTCGGCTGCAATTGTTTCAAAAAATCCATATAAAGCATGTTTGGAGGAACTATATGCACAACGCAAAGGAAATCCGAATTTTCCTGCTATGCTGGTAGTTACCGCCAATTGACCTCCACCTTGTTGTATCATTTTCGGCAAAATTTGTTTAACGATGATAACCGGAGCAAAGTAATTGATATTCATCACTTTGTTAATGACTTTCATTTCTGTTTCCACGGTAGTTCCTCGTTGGCTGATACCTGCATTGTTGTACATGATGTCAATGCGACCGAAATGAGTCCATGCGGTTTCTGCCAAATTTGCCAACTCTTCCGTATTGGATAAGTCAAATGGAAGAACAAATACATCCGGAGCACCCAATGACAAAGCCTTGGCTTTCACTTCTTCCAAAATATCTTCTTCCAAAGCTGTGATAATCAAACAATAACCTTTTTTTGCAAATTCTAATGCAGTAGCCCTTCCTATACCGGAGGAGGCACCTGTTATCCATACTACTTTATTCATTATTTTAATGTTTTTCAATAAATTATATTTTCAAATTGTTAATAACTATTCATCCAAATCATCTGAGAGAAAATCTTTCAAATAATCTAATTGTCGTCTGTCTCTTTTTGTGGGTCGTCCTAAACCGGATGGTCGTGTTTCAAATCGGGTGTGAAGCATTTTTATTCTATCATATTCTTCTTGCGGAGTAACATCTGTATAAAAGTCGGGAACCATTTTGGCGGCAATTCTGCTTTTTGGAGCATCTATCACCACCACTTCTTTTTGCAATTGTCCTATTCGTACATGAATTTTCATTCCTGTTTGAACATCTTTGGAAGGTTTTACATTTTGGTCGTTTACTTTTACTTTGCCGGCATTGCAGGCATCGGTTGCCAATGTCCGCGTTTTGAACAACCTTACCATCCACATCCATTTGTCAATTCTCACTGGTTCCATCTTCTAATTGGTAAATACATAGTGAATAATATTTGCTCCCATTCGCAAAGCTTTCAATCTTGTGGATTCATCATCTCCATGTACGGAGGCATCTTCCCAGCCGTCGCCTAAATCACATTCATAGGTATAAAAACATACCAGTCTGCCCTTATATATCAAACCAAACCCCTGAGGACGTTTGTTGTCGTGTTCATGAATTTTCGGCAGTCCGTTGCTGAAATTGAAAGTTTGGTGATAGATATCGTGAGAGAATGGCAACTCCACAAAATCTAATTCCGGAAAAACCTTTTTCATTTCTCTTCGCACCGAAACGTCTATGCCATAGTTGTCGTCTATGTGCAAAAATCCTCCGGAAATAAGATATTTACGCAAATTTTTCACTTCCGCATCCGAAAAAGATACATTTCCATGTCCGGTCATGTGTAAAAAAGGATAATTGAAAATTTCGTTGCTTCCTACTTCTACTGTGGCAGGAGTCAGGTCTAAATCGGTTTTCAATTCTTTGTTGCAGAATTTGATTAAATTGGGCAGAGAAGTCGGATTGGCATACCAATCACCGCCACCTCTATATTTTAATAGTGCAATTTGTTGGGCACCGGCATAGAAGCTAAGCAATAACAAACAACAACAAAGCCATTTTTTTAACATTCCTATTGCTGTATTTCTCTATATTCAGAATTGGTGCCGGTCGGCATCCAAAAATTGATTTCTCCGATATGGTCGCTGAAAAATCTATATTCCAAAAATTGGAACGATTCTCTTGCCACTATCTTTAGTCTGCATTTATATTTCCACATCCATTTCCATCGTTTGCTAATAAGTCCTTGATGAAGATAGGCATATAGAAATGGGTGGACTTCTAAAGTAAGTTTTTTCTCTTTTTGTCGTTCTACCACCAACTGTAAATTGTTTTCAATATCGTCAACAATCAATACAGGTGGACGTACCATACCGGTTCCGTTACACGACGGACAACATTCTCTTACTTCAATATCTACCGCTGGACGAACTCTTTGTCGGGTAATTTGTATTAAGCCGAATTTGTTAATCGGCAAAATGGTATGTCGAGCTTTGTCGGCATTCATGGCATCTACCATGCAAGTATAAAGTTCCTTTCGGTGTTCTGCCAATCGCATGTCAATAAAATCTACGATGATAATACCTCCCATATCTCGCAACCGTAACTGACGAGCTATCTCTTTGGCAGCCTGTATGTTCACTTCCAAGGCATTGTCTTCTTGTGTGTGTTCGGAATTGACTCTGTGACCACTATTGACATCTATAACGTGCATGGCTTCGGTGTGTTCTATCACCAAATAGATGCCTCCACGAATGGAAACACTTTTGCCGAAAGAACTTTTTATCTGTTTGTCAATGCCGTAGTATTCAAAAATAGGAATATTCCCCTTGTGTAGTTTGATAATGTCTAATTTTTCAGGGGCAATAGTATTAATGTAAGATTTTACTTCTTGAAAATAGTTTTGTCCGACATAGATGGCATCAAAGGTGTCGTTGAGCATATCTCGCAATATGGTGGAAACTTTGTCCAACTCGCTGATGATACGTTTAGGGAATTTGGTGCCGCTGATATGCTTTACCACCTCTTTCCATTTATCCATCATAGCTCGCATATCTGCATGCAGCACTGCCATGCTTTGATCTTTGGCAACAGTTCGAACAATGATACCCATATTTTTAGCTTTGATGCTTGTCATAATTTTGCGAAGACGGTTTCTTTCGTCTTTACCGGCAATTTTTTGTGACAACATCACTTTGTCGGAAAAAGGTACCAACACACTATATCTGCCTGCTAACGATATTTCACCTGTCAAACGGGGACCTTTGGTCGAAATGGCTTCTTTTGCTATTTGTACAAGTACCAAATCTCCTACAGAAAGTACATCTTTTATTTTTCCTGTTTTAGCAATTTGTGGTTCTATATCAATATTTTCCAAGGAAGAACTTTTTATATTTCCATTCAAGCAATTTTTTACATATTTGTTGAAAGTTAATATATTAGGACCTAAATCCAAATAGTGCAAAAAGGCATCTTTTTCGTGACCGATGTCTATAAAAGCAGCATTCAACCCCGGAATAATTCTTTTAACTCTACCTATATAAATGTCGCCGACGCGAAAGTCATCAGAAGTTTTTTCCTTGTGTAATTCTACTAAAATCTTATCTTCTAACAAGGCGATTTTCACCTCATTCTCATCTGAACCTATAAATAATTCCTTACTCAAAACAACTCCTTGTTATAAAAAATTTTATTATAAAAACAGTTAAAAATAAAAAAACTAAACCTCATATTCACAAATTGGGGAATATGCGATTTAGTTTTATATGTAAAAATAGTTAGTAAAAACTATTTCTTCTTATGTCTGTCTTTGCGTAAACGTTTTTTGCGTTTATGCGTTGACATTTTATGTCTTTTTCTTTTTTTACCGCTTGGCATAGTACTAATGTTTTAATTATTTAACTTTTGTTTTTGCCTTGATAGTATTTGCGAATGATTTAGCTGGTTTGAAAGCCGGAATATTGTGAGCCGGTATATTCAAAGTGGTACCTTTAGAAATATTTCTACCAGTTTTTTGAGCTCTTGCTTTAATAATAAAGCTACCAAATCCTCTCAAATATACGTTTTCTTTCTTTAACAAAGAAGCTTTAACTGTTCCCATGAATGCTTCTACTACGTCTTGTACTTGTGCTTTTTCTACACCTGTTTTTGTAGCGATTTCTGCTACTAAATCTGCTTTTGTCATTTTACTAAAATTTTTAAATATTAATAATATTCTTTTTCTTTAAATTTTAAAATGCAAATGTACAATTATTTTGAATATCAAACATATAAAAATAAAAAAATTTTTTTTAAATATTGAATATTTGTTTTAAATAATTGATTTTAAATGGTTTAATTTATATTCCGGCTTTAAAATTCAGCCCATAAAAAATCTTTCCCAGTTGAAAATCGTATGATATTTCAAGTCGAATAACTTTGTCGTATGACGTAACAACATCCAATCCCATGCCTAAAATGTTTTGTAATTGGTTTAGCGGGGAAGATTTGCTTAAAGAATTATAGTTTGCATCCGGGATAAAATAGACCATGTCGGAGAAAAAATTCCAATAACAAGCAAAACTCAAATGTCCTATTCTTGTATCCCAATTTCTTATTCTTACAAATTTCGGTGACAACAATTCCACTTTGAAATTGGTTTTCAGCAAGATTAAATGTTGAGCCGGAATCAAATAAGAATACAATCCCCGCATTTCAATGTCGTTGGCTCCCAAACATTTCACCACTTGCAACGGATAGCGACCCCAAACGGTGTAGGCTGTCATTCCTATACCGAAATACAATTGTTTGACAACAGGCACATAGTAGCGAAAATTGGTCTGCAGAGAACCTGCATGAACATGCTCAAATGGAAGACCAAATCCCAACTTTTCACCAATTACATCTATATAATAACCTTCTAAAGGATAGGAAGCATAATTTCGATGGTCTAATTTCAATTTAGTATAAAATTGAAAATAATTGATGGTGTTGTTGGTCCAAAAATCGGGATAGTTTTTAAAAATAGTGTCGCCATATAAAGTGTGGTGATAGGCGATGTCTACCTGCCAAGTGAGATGATATTTCGGACGATAGGTAAAACCCGCCGATACGGAAAATCCTTTTCTGATGATTTTTTTATTGCTTAAAAAATATTGCAATTGGTAGTTGTCAACAGTGTATGCGACTTTTCTGCTTGCATTGGCACTGACACCAAATTGCAAACCGAAATTTCGTTTTTTGGTAATATACGGCATAGCATATTGTACCGATAGGGCATTGTCATAGCCGAATGCCACTGCAACGGAAAAATAATCTCTTCTACCTGAAAAGTTTGCATTTTTCACTTGTAAACCATAGGTGAGCATATTCCATTGCCGGGTTTTCCACCATGTATTAAAATTGCCTTTAGCAGAACGTATATATATATAAGGAATATAGTACCACTGTTCTTCTACTCTTACATGAAACTCAATTTTGTCGCCTTGTATTAGATAGACAATGTCTATTAGATTGAATAGTTCAATATTGCTGAGATTGTTTTTAGATTCTTCTATCAACGGGTCAATATCTTGTTCGGATAATGTATCTCCGGGTTGAAAGACTAATTCTCTTAAAATAATAGCATTTTTCGTTTTTTTATTGCCACTAATGGCAATGGAATCCACTATGTAAGATTGTGCTTTTACACTAGCAATAGCAAAGAGAACAAAAAAAACTGCCATTGATAGTTTTTGAAACATAATATATTTTATTTTTTCGTTTCAAAAGAAGCGATAAATTGAGATAAGGGCTTATAACAAAATAGGATAGTAGCAAACAAGCCTATTGTTACCCATGTATCGGCCAAATTGAAAATGGCAGGGAAGAAACTCATATATTGTCCACCACAAAAAGGAAACCAACTTGGAAAATGGATGGTAAACAAGTCAAATCGCAACATATCCACTACCTTTCCTTGTAGCCATGGGGCATATTGACCACCCCATTGGGCTACGGAACCATAATATTCGCTGACGGAAAATATTTTGCCATAAAAAATACAGTCAATCACATTGCCGATAGCTCCGGCGAAAACTAATACAGCACAAGCTAACAAGCGTGCGGGAGTATTTTTTTGTACCATTTTTACACAAACCCAGGCAATAAATATGGCAGCAACCATACGGAATATTGTCAACAAGTATTTTCCCAAATTTCCGCCAAAAGCCATACCGAAAGCCATGCCTTCGTTTTCTATAAAATACAATTTGAACCAGTTGCCGAAGATATTTATTTCTTCTCCTAGAAACATGTGGGTTTTTACCCAAAATTTTAGCAGTTGATCTAGGAAAATCAATATAAATGCCGATACAATTAGAAGAATATACTTTTTCTTCACTTATTTTTTCTTTTTTTCATTGATTTTGGCATTATACGACAAAGTGGCATTAGGCACACTCATCAAACGTTCTTTGGGAATCAATTCACCGGTTTCTCGGCAAATACCATAAGTTTTGTTTTCAATGCGAATGAGCGCTCCCTCCAAACTTTTGATATACTTTTGCAAACGGCCTGCCAAACGGCTGTTTTCTTCTTTAAATTGTGTGCTTTGTCCTTCTTCTACCAATATAATAGAAGGAGATGTATCTAAAACATCATTGCCGTCAGATCCATTCACGGAATCCATCAACACTTTCATGTCTTCACGTGCCTTTTCTAATTTTTTAAGAATCAGTTGACGAAACATCTCTAAATCTTCATCAGAATATCGTTTTCCCGTTGTATTTTTATCTTCCATAAAGCTTATCTTTAATGATTAAAAAAATCAATTATCATCTATTTTTTGTCGTGTTTTTTCAAAAGTCAAAATTACAATAAAAAACAATAACTTTTGCATTCTAAAAGATATTTTTTATATTCATTTGATTTACAAACAATTATCTTGCTGAAAAAAATATTTAAAGATATTGTTAAAAATGCTACCTTTGCATGATAAAGAATCATTAGGAAGACATGGGAAAACAAAGAGATGTATTACCGATAGTGGAAAAGTTTTATTCTCTGCAGGGAGAAGGATTTCATAGTGGATTAGCAGCTTTTTTTATTCGTTTGGCAGGATGTGATGTACATTGTCCTTTTTGCGATGTAAAAGAAGCTTGGAGTGATCACTTTCCTTTGTTGCCGGTGGAGGAATTGGTGGCAGAAATTGTTTCCAACAAAGCAAAACATGTAATTGTTACCGGCGGAGAACCTTGTATGCACAATCTGGATTTGTTGTGTCAAAACTTGCAATCTTTACAGATTGCCACACATTTGGAAACTTCCGGAACACATTCATTGAGTGGCAGTTGGAATTGGATATGTCTTTCCCCGAAAAAAAATACACAGGTAAAAGAAGAATTTTATTTAAAAGCCAATGAAATAAAAGTTGTTGTTGAAACACCTGAGGACTTTGCTTTTGCAGAGCAACACGCAAAAAAAGTAAATATAAATTGCCTTTTATATCTGCAACCGGAATGGGAGCAGAGACAAAAAATTGAACCTTTGATAGTAGCATATATTATGCAACATCCTCAATGGAAAATATCACTACAAATACACAAATACTTAAATATTAGATAAATATGAGTATATCTAATTTGGATTCAAAAAAAAGTTTTCACATTTTTGAAGCTTCTGCCGGTTCAGGAAAAACCTATAATTTAGCCAAAGAATATCTTTATTTATGTTTTGTCAACTTTGACAAGGACGCCTATTTTTATAAAAGAATTTTAGCCATCACTTTTACCAACAAGGCTGTTGGCGAAATGAAAGAGCGTATTTTAAAATACTTAAGAGAATTTTCTGAAGGAGTTTCTTCAAATTTATACAATGATTTTAAAAAAGATTTTGACGAAAATATGCTAAAAAGTCATAGTAAAGCAATTCTTCACAATATTTTGCACGACTATAGCCATTTTTCCATTTGTACCATAGATACTTTTTTCCAACAGTTGGCACGCAGTTTTGCTATTGAATTGAATATACCTATCAATGCAACTATTGAATTGAACGAAAGTTTGTTAGTTGACAAAATTGTTAATAACTTGATAGATCAAATAGGAGAACATGAAGATAAAGTAGTCAATAAAAAATTGATGGAATTTTTCGATTATATTATTGGCGAGGAAAAATCTTTGAATAGTTTAGAAACAAGTTTAGCTTCAACCGGAAAAGAAATATATCAAGAAGATTATTTAACCTATAAAGAAAGTATTCAACAGTTTATTAAAGAATTAGATGAAACAAAACTGCAACATATTTCAAAACGAATTGCTGACGATAGTGTTGCAAAACAAGCTGCACAAGACATTATAGATATTTTTGAAGACCCTGATTTAAAAGAATATATCAATAAGCCGAGTTTTTATAATTGGTTTCTGAAATGTAGTCAAGGGAATATCGGTAATCCTACCGATACTTTGCAGAGCATGATAAATGGAGAGACAGCCCTATATGCGAAAAAAACTAAAGAATCTGTAAAAAATAGAATAGAAGCCTTGCGTCCTACCATAGAAGATCGTTTTGAAACCATTGTCAAGTGGATCAAATATAAAAATAGTTACGAAGCTTTAGAAAAGAAAATTTATGCAGTCCGTTTGTTGCTAAAAATGGACGAATTGAGAGAATTGATAAAAGCAAAAGATAAGATAGTCCATATTAGTGAAGCAAAAACCGAATTGGCAAAAATTATTACCGACCATTCCGTAGCACCTTTTGTATATTATAAATTAGGCAATAGATACAATTATATTTTTATTGATGAATTTCAAGATACTTCGAAAGTACAATGGCATAATCTGAAGCCTCTCAGCGAAGAAGTGATGTCTAAAAGAGTTGTTTCGAATGTAGATAAAACAGGACAAACTATTCTTTTTGGAGACAAAAAGCAAGCCATCTATCGTTTTAGAAACGGTGATGTGAGACTCATGGATGAAATGACTAAAAAAAATGAGCAAAATCAATTTTATCATCCTGAAAATAATATAATTAAACTAAGCACTAATTATCGTTCCAAAAAAGAAGTTGTTGAATTTAATAATACTTTTTTTAAACAATCAAAAGAAAGGGAGCGGCATGCAGAAAACGAATTGTTGGTGCGTGTTTACGAAGATTCCGAACAAACATATCACCGCAAAGACGGGAATGGTTATGTTGCCTTACATGTGACAGATTTTGCATCAAAAATAGATGATGTTGCAGAAAAATTCAATAAGGATATCTATGCGATTATTCAACAAGTAAAAAAATGTGGCTATCAATTAAATGATATTGCTATTTTATTAAGGAAAAAAGACAAAATACCATCTATTATCCAATATCTTGCCAATCCGCCCCTAGGTACAAACAGAAAAAAAATAGCCTGTATTTCTGAAGAGTCTCTATCGTTAAAAAACAATGCAGAAGTGCAATTTTTGATAGCGATGCTATATTTTTTACAAGATGTTAAAGATGCAATAGCACTGACAAAAATTCAACTTTATTTAGGAAAAGATTTTTCTAAGGTTAAGAATTTTGATCAAGAGAAAGATATTTGGAATTTCTTTAAAGAACTTCAAATAGAATTTGACGAGAGAGATTATAAAAAATGTAGAAATCTGAGTTTGTATCAGCAGGTGGAATATTTAATGGACCGTTTTGACTTGCCTAACAATTCTTTTACATTAACTTTTTGTAATAAAGTATTTGAATTTTCCAACAACAAACAATATGCTGAATATCAATTTTTTGAATATTGGGAGGACAATGATTTTTCTATCATCGCACCTCAAGGCAATGCTGTTAATATTCTAACTGTCCACAAATCGAAAGGTTTGGAATATCCGATAGTTATTTATCCAAAATTTTCTTCCACCGCCTCCGGTCACGAAAATTTGCGTTGGCAAAATATTCCTCAAGAGTTGTGCCAATATATGGGATTACAGCCGACAGGCGGAGAAAGAAAGACCTTGATCAATATCCAAAAGGATTTGCAAAATGGTTTTTTTTCAGATGCTTACCAAGAAGAACAATATTTACAAGAATTGGATGAAGAAAATGCGGATTATGTGGCTTGCACTCGTGCCAAAGATAGACTTTATATACTTTTATCAGACAAAAGCGATAAAGAAAAAGAAAAGCAAGTGCACAAACTTGTGGATGACTATATAGATATATTTGATGGTCAGACAAATGCCAAAGACAAGGAAGAATTACAAAACACTGTCAAAGAAGAGCAAATTGAACTTGAATTGAGTGTTTATGCTAAAGGAGATATCAATGAACAAAAATCAACGAAAAAAGAAGATGATGAAACAAATGAAACTATTGTTTGTCGTCCGACTGGTTTTTATGATATACCGATAACAAACGACACGGACAATTCGGAGAAAAAATGGGGAAGAAAGGTCCACCAATATTTTTCGCAGATAGTTACAAAAAACGATATAGAAAGGGTGAAAGATAAAGTAGAAAAAGAATGTTCTACAGAAGATAAAGAAAAGATTTTCAAAAATATAGATATTGTTTTTAAAAACAATGAAAACATTCTCTTTGGACCGGAAGGGAGTATTGTCAAGAATGAAATAGCTATTTGGTATAGAGAAAACGAAAATGCCCAAACAAAAATTATCGACCGTTTAGTGCTTTGTCCTGACCATACCGCTTATATTATTGATTACAAAACAGGAAGCAACCACGATGAAAATGAAGAAACATACAAGAAGCAAGTGAATTGGTATGCTCAACTTATTACCGAAATGGGCTACAAAGTGACCATCAAAAAACTACTTTATATCAACAAGGAAAGTGATATGGAATTTGTGGATGTTTAGCCTTTGAGTGAATAAAATTGATGCAGATGATAATAGTTTGAATAATTTTTTCTACATTTGCAATTTAAAATATGTACAAGAAAATGAAGAAATTTGTAATACTTGCATGCGGGTGGCTCTTATTAGCTACTAATATGTTGTGGGCTCAACCGATATCGTGTAAAACCTATCAATACGATACTTTGGGTGTGGATTCCGCTTTTGCTTATTCTTCTATATTTACTTACAATGCCCTTGGCAAGCAAATTTTGGAAGTAAAATATTATGTCAATGGAGATATAGATTCTTTGATAAGTGTGTATGATAGCAACAACAATTTGGATTATGAAAAATATATCTCCAATGGAGAACCTGTGCGTTATACAGATTGGGATTTCGATATAGAAAATCATACTATCTTTTCTACCGACTATAAATATGTTGACTCAAACCAGAATTTGGTCCCCGTTTCACGATTGAGAAGTTTTGGTATCAACAATTTTGATTCAAAATTAGTAATTGAACACTTGGGATATCCCATCTACTTGTGCGATTCTGTTATTTCAGAGACCTATAAGACACAGACATCTGAATGGAGGGTAGAAATGATCGGACATACGATTTACGAAAATGGCAGAATTACCAAAATGATATGTCCGGTTTCCAATGCAGGTGATAGTGCCATGGCCTATCTTACTTACGACGATCGTGGCAATGTGATAGGTGTAAGCGTACAATCTCCTTTGGTTCCTAATGTGGACTTAATAACCATTAGCCAAACTTTTGACGAAAACAATCAACTTACCTATTCACAGCGTTTTCAGAGAATTAAAGAAATGGACAACGAGAGAAATATTGAAACAAGTTATCAATATATTAACAACGCTTTGATAGTGCTAACACAACGTGGCAGAAATTCATCAGGACAATGGATTTTGGAAGAAGTGAAAATTTATTGCGACCCTCTAAAAGTGTCGGAAAGCAACAAAAATTCTTTACAAATATATCCAAATCCTGTCAAGGATGTCTTTTTCGTGGATGATGTAGAAGTAGGTTCACAAGTATTTATTTTCGATATGCTTGGCAGATTACAACTCAAAACCAACCTTCTTTCCGATGGAAAAGTTATGGTAGATATATCATCTTTGCCGACAGGCAATTATGTGGTTCTATTAGAAAACAAACAAACATTGAAATATTCAACATTAATCAAAAATTAACTTAAACAAAATAACAATGAAACATTTAATTACACTATCTCTGATTTTTTTATCTTTTACCCTATTGGCACAACAAAAGCCGGATGGTTATAGATATTTTACTTTTTTAAATAGTGAACTAACTGACTCTGCAATGACATCGTCTTGTATTTACACTTATGACAACAATGGTAACACTATAAAAGAAATTGTTACTTATGACGATGATACTTATTATGTAACTTATTCTACTTATGATGCCAATAATCACATTACTGCTACCCTTACTTTAGATCAAAACAAAGATACTTTAATCTATAGAACTTGGGTATATGACTATACGAAGAAAAAATGTACTCAAACATTCACCTTTGAAGGACAAGAAGGAAGTATAACAAGTTGGGGTGTGGAAGATTTTGACAAAACTCTTCCTACAGAAGAATTTATAGGTGCCGACTTGTTTGTTTGTGACTCCGTTCAAATAGATATTGTCATGAATATGGAAGGAATGACTATCAATGGTATGAATGGTTATTTCCATAAAAATAATCAGCAGTTGGTAGATTCTATTGGTTTTATTATTTATGTGGAAATGATGCCGGGAGTTCCAATTCCTATGCAAGCCCTCAGTTTTTTGTTTACCTATAATGCCAACAAGGACATTACCAAATTCGTTACTCGCATCTCTGCCGGTGCAACTACTGAAGATATGGTGGTAGTTGACTATGTATATAATAATAATTTGTTGTATAGTAAAACAGTTTCTTATCCAAGTGAAATGTTCGACATGGCAGATGCTGAAAAAGAAGTATATTTCTATACCAACGATGGCAATCCTCTTTATACTGATGTTTATGTAGTAGATACTGAATCTGAAGATCCTGAATTTGTTTTGGATGGTAGAAAATGGTATATCTATGGCGAAACAGCTGTAAAAGAACAAACTGCAGAAAATTTTGTTTGCTATCCAAATCCTACTAATGGTCAAGTAAGTATAAATAGTGAAGTTGCAACACAAATATATGTATATGACCTTTGTGGCAGACAAATTATGAATACCACAATTGAGGAAGGTTATAATGTTATAGATATTAGCCATCTTGCCAATGGTTGCTACTTGATGAAAACCGGCAACAATAAGGTTGTAAAATTAATAAAACGTTAATCAAAAGAAGATACCTCCGGGTATCTTCTTTTATTTTTTAATATGAAAATTATAGGCATAACAGGAACACTTGGAGCCGGCAAAGGGACAATTGTGCAATATTTGCTTGACAACAAGAATTTTAAACATTATTCCGTCCGACAGTTTTTGATAGAAGAATTGCAAAGGAGAGGAACAAAAGTGATAGACCGCAATGCTATGACGCTACTCGGCAACGAATTGCGAGCAGAGCATAGTCCTTCTTATATCACCGATTGTTTGTACGAACAAGCCAAAGAAAATGGTCAAAATGCTGTGATAGAATCTATTAGAACGCCGGGAGAAGTGCTTTCTTTGCGAGATAAAGCCGATTTTTGTCTTTTGGCTATTGATGCAGATAGAAAAATTCGTTATGAAAGAATTCTCCAAAGAAATTCAGAAACCGATCACGTTAGTTTTGAACAATTTGTTGCCGGAGAAGAAAGAGAAATGCACGATGCAGACCCTAACAAACAAAATATCAGCAAATGTATAGAAATGGCTGATTTTTTGCTCAATAACAATGGGAATAGGGAAGATTTGTACAAAAATGTAGAAAAAATTTTAGAAAAAATTCTTTAACATGGAAAACGAAAAACATGTTCGTCCGTCATGGGATGAATATTTTATGCAAATAGCAAATACGGTAGCACAAAGAGCTACTTGTGACAGAGGACGTAGCGGCTGTGTGATAGCACGTGACAAACAATTGTTGGTAACAGGTTATGTAGGCTCTCCTAAAGGTCTGCCTCATTGTGATGATGTAGGGCACCAAATGCGAAAAGTCATTCATGAAGACGGCTCTATAACCAATCATTGTGTACGCACCGTGCATGCAGAACAAAATGCAATCTGCCAAGCGGCAAAATTGGGGATATCGCTACAAGGTAGCACTCTCTACTGCCGCATGACTCCTTGCCGAACTTGTGCCATGTTGATTATCAATTGCGGAATAACACGTGTGGTATGCGAAAAAAAATACCACGATGGTGCAGAATCGGAAGCTATGTTTAAACAAGCCGGCGTGGAATTGGTGTTTATGCACGATGAAATTCTAAAATACGACAACCAATAAAGGAAAATTTTCCTTTTTAAAGGTAAAAGAAGATTTTTTAACAAAGCAATGATTATATAATTAAAAAAAAAATGATACCTTTGCAAAATAAATATTGGTTCAGGACAACTTTAGAAACAAAAATATTGTATAATAGATTGAATATTTGCTAAATATAGTCAAAAAAAAATGTTGCAGATTTACACAAGACAACTTTAGCGTTATTTTTGTATCAATAACTAATTGATACAAAGATGAAAAATAAGTATTTAGAGCATGCTCATGTTGATGAACGCACATTTAGACAAATTTTACGTTATTTTTGTTTAGATATTGAAGCAAAAAAAGTAGCAGAAATCACTCATATTTCTCGCCAAAGTATCAATAAATTATTCTACTATTTTAGAATTCGAATAAAAAAAATATGCGATGAAGATACTATCTGTTCAGATGGAGAATATGAACTTGATGAAAGTTATTTTGGTGCTCGCAGAGTACGAGGAATACGAGGTCGTGGAGCAAAGGGAAAAACAATCGTTTTTGGTATATTAAAGAGGGGTGGTAATGTTTCTACCTTTGTAGTTAGAGATTGCAAATATTCTACATTATTGCCTTTAATTAAACAAGTTATTTCCAGCAATTCAACAATATATACAGATGGATATACTACATATCAACATTTAATTGACAATGGTTTTTCTAATCATTTAACTGTTAATCATAATAATAATGAATTTGCAAGAAATGGGAAAATACATACAAATGGTATAGAGAATTTTTGGGGATTGTGTAAAAGTAGATTAACAAAATTTAGAGGAATTGATAAACAAACTTTTATTTTACATATTAAAGAATGTGAATTTAGATATAATCATCGACATGAAAATTTATTCAATTTTCTATTAAAGAATTTTAGAAAAAAACCTCTAAAGTTGTCCTGAACCAAAATTTAATGATATGAAAAAGTATTTAATTTCCGTTTTATTAGTTCTTGGCAGTGCTCTTGCCATAGGTCAGCAACCCGCTTCTTTTAAGGTGTGGGATTATACCGTAGATTCCCTACCTGATGAGCGGACCATGACGTTTAAATATTTTTCCGAGATACAACATGATATGCCTTATATGTTTTTTATAGATGATG
>JAEEGH010012086.1_pt1 | contig 19467 bp, 15 predicted proteins | sample 9134181 | NCBI WGS metagenome assembly JAEEGH01 (sample SAMN16246544, study PRJNA631951) | gut metagenome | biome: gut microbiome; feature: rumen; material: DP-attached | host: Bos | place: Iran: Karaj | collected 2018-10 | reverse complement strand
CTTTACCATCTGCAATCTTAATTGGATAATCCTCGGCCTTAACGGTTATTGCCATAACCGTAAGCATACAGATTAGAAGATAGACTCTTTTCATGAATTTTCTTTTCATCGTTGTACTTTTTGTTTATTATTTTGTTTGATTTCATTAATCTTTTTCACACATACTGCATACATGCACAGAAACATAATACGCAAAACGCCCGCACACACAGCCTACTGACTGCGTATGCAGACATTTTTCCTTACTCTCTCAGAGAGGTTATTTATAGAGTGAGTAATATACGAATGGATAGCGGAAAGGCATAAAAAGTGACAGAATGGTATATGCAAGCGGACTAGTTATTCTATCTGGAAGAGATTATAGAACCCCGTCATCATAAACACCTTCTTGATGTCGTCGTTGATGTCCTTCACAATGACACTGCCGCCTTTTGCCGCTGCCTCCTTGCGTATGGTCAGCAACAGACGAAGGCCTGAACTACTGATATACTCCAGTTTGCTGCAGTCAAGGGTTATCACCTTGTCGGCATTCTCTAATATCGGAACAATCTCCTGCTGGGCATTGACTGCCGCTGGTGTGTCAAGACGGCCACTGACAGTGGCAAGCACACTTTCATTAATGTCTTTTACTTCAAAAATCATAATTCTATTATTTATTTGTTTATTTCACTTATTCAGTTTCTTTCTCATCGTCAGTATGTTCTTGTCGTCGGTGCGCTCATAGCTCACCTCGTCCATGTTCTGACGCATAAGGTAGATGCCGAGTCCGCCGATAGGACGTTCGTCCACTGGCGACGTTGTGTCGGCATCTGTCTGTTGCGTAGGGTCAAACGGCTTGCCGCCGTCAGTTATTACGAACGTCAGTTCATCCTTGCCTATGGTGGCAATGATGCTTATGGTGCCCAGCACATCCTTTGGGTAGGCATAGTTCATGACGTTGACCACGGCTTCCTCAACGGCGAGGTCTATACCCATACTTGCCGACATGTCTAGTCCTGCCTCATCGGCCACACCGCTGATAAACTCATGCAACTGCGGCACCTTCTCTATATCGTTTGGCAGGGTGATGGAGCGTTGGCTGTGCGAATTGTCACCACCCTCTTTTTGAAAATACTGTATAGCCATCATCGTAAGGTCGTCGCTCTGTTCTGCTCCACCCACAAAACCATGCACAGCCGATGTCATGTGTTCTATTATGGACTGTGGTGTCGTATGACTGCCTTCTGTATATACCTTCTTCGCAGTGTCGAACACACGCTGTTCACCAAACTGCCTGTGGCTTGCATCCTCTGCCTCTGTCAGTCCGTCGGTATAGAGGAATATGGCAGAACCGTTGTCGATGGTAGTTTCCTGTCGTGTGAACTGCCATTCCTGCATGATGCCGGCAGGGATGTTGCTGTCAACGGGCAGCATGCCTATGCGAGTGCCATCTTCAGAGATAAGCAGCGGAGCATCGTGGCCGGCATTGCAGTAGCGCATGTTGCCCGTAGGCAAGTCAAGGACACCGACGAATAACGTCACGAACATATTCATATTATTATCCTCAGCAATGGTGCTGCTCAGCTGGCTGACGATACGCTCGGGCTCTGACACATGCGCAGAGATGGTGCGGAACAAAGCCCTGGTGACAGCCATCACCAATGATGCCGGCACACCCTTGCCGCTGACGTCGCCGATGCAGAAGAACAGTTTGTTGTCGCGTATGTAGAAGTCATAGAGGTCGCCTCCTACAGCCTTTGCCGGAGTCAGCAGTCCGAAGATGTCGATGGAGTCGCAGTCGGGGTATGGCGGGAATGTCTTCGGCAACATAGCCATCTGTATGGCACGCGCAATATTCAGTTCGCTCTCAATGCGTTTCTTCTCTATATTTACGTACTGCAGACGATTGGCATTACGTGCCGAACGCCATATTATAAAGCCAAGCAGTGCCATGCCTACGAGCATCAGCAGGAACAGATTGAATGCCACCTGCCTTAAGCCGTAGTATATCTCACGGTCTGAGCATACAACAGCCATGGACCATCCTGTGGCATCATCCATCTGAGCGTAGAACACATAGTTCTTCTCTCCCTTGTCATTGTGCACCGTAGCCTGTCCGCTGCGCCCGGCTATCATCTGACGGTTGATGTGCAGCATGGTGGTGTCCTCCATTCTCGACGTCACCTGATCTATGCTTTTGCGCATCACGAGCGTCTCTACCGGGCAAGCCATTATCTGGCCTTCACGCGACAGCAGTATGTTGTATGACGAAGGGTAGATATGCTGTGCATTGATTAGCTGGGAAAGCCAGTCGAGCGACACGTCAGCGGTGAACACAGCCACTATGCGCCCCTCAGCGTTGCGTATAGGCATGCTGTATGTTGCCATCATCATCTCGCCGCCCCCCTTGTCAAAGTAAGGCTCACTCCAGTGTCCGCGCCCCGTCTGCATGGGTTTAGTGTACCACTCCATGTTGTGGTATTCATACTTATCCGTGCCAAGTTGCTTGCTCTGGGTAGTGCCGTTACTTTTATATGAATAAGGTGAGAACTGCCTTCCTTTCTCCTTATAGTAATAAGGCTCAAAGGCGATGGCGCTGCCCACTATGTTCTCATTGTCAGCCAGAAGCTTTCTCGTCACTGCCAGCAGCGAGTCGGGCTGTGCCAGTCGTTGCTCCACCGACCATGCCTTGTTAGCCACAGCCACCTCAACGATATTCTTTACGTTACGTATCTCCAGGCTCTTAGCCTTCAGTTCGCTCTCAGCCCGGTGCTCCACCTCTTTGCGTATGCCTTCCTTGGCATAGAAATACTGCACTATGCTCGTTACTTCTATCAGTACGGCAGCCGTCAGCATTATGGCTATGTTGCCCTTTGAGCGAAGGCTCTCAGGTATAAGTCTCAATGGGTTTTTCATGATATAGTTCCAAATGTTTTATCTACCAACATGCAGAATTCCTTGTATGCCTCGGTGTCGGCAAGGTCGCTCAGTGCCTCTGCCAGCGCACGGTAGCGCCATGCATGTTCAGCAGGATTGCTTATAGTAAACCTCTTCCACAGTTCATCGCCCACAGCCTGATAGTCACGTGCTATGGCACGCATGTTAGACAGCTTGTCGCCTATCGTCACTATCTTCACGTCGCGGTCGGCACTGCGCAGGCGGTTGAGCGAATCCAACTTGCGCTGGCGCCACGTTTCGGCATCAGGTCCTTTCACAGCCTTGTCGCTCTCGGCTTCCACCAGACGTGCCACGCGCTCGCCAAACTCTTGCTTGAGGTTTTCAAAGGTGGTCGGCGTATCTTCTATCACGTCGTGCAGCACAGCGGCAGCCAGGAGTTCCTGGTCGCTACTCATGGTGGCTACTATGCTGACAGCCTCCAGAGGATGTACTATGTATGGAAATCCTTTTCCTTTGCGCTCCACGCCTTTGTGGGCGTTGACGGCAAATACTATGGCGCGGTCGAGCAGTGAGGTATCAACGTTTTGTTCCATCTGGGGTCTTGTTATTAAAGGTCATATATAATTAGGTATTTTATAGCGTCAGTTCCTTGGCATGCTTCATCAGTTCACTTGCCAGCGTGGCATTGCCTGGGTCCTCCCCCCTTAACAGTTCTATCACGTGGCACAGCTCTGCCTGTCCGCCGCCTTGCTTCAGAATATACACGTAGCATAGGTTCTGCAGTCCGATGTTCTCAGAAAGGATGTCGAGGTCGGTGGCACCCAACTGTGATGCTGCCAGTTTGTAGGCATCGTCGCTATAGTCATCAATCAGTCGGTTTACGTCACCGAGGGTCTCCAGTCCCAGTTCCTGCAACACGAGCAGGAACGACATCATCGGTGCCGGATACAGCTCTGCCTGGTTTATTCCTGCAATGCGCTGGTTAAGGTTGTTGAAAGGGCGCGTGTCGAGGAAATGGCGGAAGGTTTCTGCGTTAAGATATACATCGTCCAACTGTCCGGAAGCCTCCAGCGTCAGCATCTGACGGCGGTAGTATGTCAGTGTGGTGCGCAGCCTGTCAAACTCCTCATCTATCAGTTCCAGCATGCCTGCCAGTCTGTTAAACTGTCGTTGATACTCGCGTGGCACCTTTACGTCACCCTTATATTTCGTATCATGATCCAGCGTGCTCCATACATGCTGCAAGGCAGTGCGCATCTGTATCTCGAATGCCAGTTCGTTGAGCATTGGCATCCCGGCATCATCAACGATGCTCTTGGGCAGACGGCAGATATAGTGCAGTGAGTTATAGCCGAAACTGTCAAGTCGATGCAGTTTGCGTTTATCTACCGACCGGCTCCAGTCCACATCGAATGTCTCGCTGACTATTGCTGCAACCTTATCTACGTCAGCACCATAGAATGTTATCACGCGTATGCCTACGATGTCGGTAACATCGTCGAGTGTGTGATACTTTGTACCCTTCAACTCCAACTTGCCTGCCAGCGAGTCTGCCTCCTTAATGCGGGAGTCCATGGCTGTCACCCTCACACGCTGTCCATCAAGGGCTTGGCGCAATGCATCGCAAGCAAGATGCAACAAACGCTCATATAGAGGTTTGCGCTCATTGTATTGCTCCATCAGCATCTGGCTATGCAGATCAAGTTGGTATTTCATATATCTGAATGTGAATTTGGATACAAAGATACGTAAAGTTGGTTTGATAGCAAAATTTTTTCGCTCTTTTTTCTTGCGGATGTGAATTATGATGGCGTTGGTTTTGTCAATTCATCCCATCATCTGACGATTGTCTTTACAGGGAAAGTGAAGTAGGTTTTAGTGAAAGGCTCATCCTTCAGCGTGAAGTGCCACCACTCGGTACTGATAGGCTTGAAGCCATGCGCCAGCATAGCCTTGCGCAGTATCATGCGATTACGGAATTGTTCCGGGGTGATGCTGCGACCAACCGGCGACTTGTGGTTGTCACCTGTGTATTCACCTGTCTCAGGATTGCCGCAGAAGTCAGGATGACTCTCAGGACCGAACCAGTCGAATGTGCCCCCCATATCGAGTTCCTTCTCCGTCTGCATGTCAAAGAGCGTCAGGTCAACCGTGGAACCGCGTGTGTGTCCACTTTTGCTTGCAATGTACCCTTGCTCGAACAGCACGCCTTTGTGCAGGTCTGGATAGAAATAAGGCTTCATCAGCGTATCGTTTATGCCCTCTGCCCAGCGTACGAAGTGGTCAACGGCCTTCTGAGGTCGATAGGCATCGTATATCTTCAGTCTGTAACCCTGCTGCTTTACATCGTCGCTTACAGCCTTGAGGGCCTCTGCCGCCTCACGTGTCATCAGCGCAGTAGGTTCCTCGTAGCCGTCAACGCGAGAGCCTACGAAGTTGTATGTGCTGAAATAGCGTATCTCAAGTATAGCATCAGGTACTATATCTGTAAGATTTACAAACTCGGTAGCGTCGTCTGCGGCACAGACGGCGGCAGAAGATGCACCACCAGATTTATTACTTTTGGGAGCTGCATGGGTGCCGCAAACGACAGTAAGGATGGCGGCAATAATCCACATTCTTGTTTTTTTCATGTCTTTCCTATTATTAGGTTTTATATTTTCTTTATTAAAGTGTCTAAACAGATTGAGTTGCAAGGCTTATGATGACAGCCTGTTCTGCTTTGCCTATGCTGTATTGCGACAGCAACGCAGCATCGTCATTCATAGCCTTTGACAGTGTCTCTGGCAGTTGTTGTTTGTCAGCCGCCGTGAGTGTGTCGGCGTATCTTCGCAATGTAGCAGCGGCTTCCTGCACCTTGCCATTGGCAAGATATGCATAGGCTATGTTCATCGTCACGGAAAAGTCTTTCTGCACCTGCTGAATGGCAGTAAGTTTTTCTGCCACGGTCAGTGCCTGTACCTTCCTTCCAGCGTAGAGCAACGCCCATAACAGCGTGTTGGCTATACCCGTGTCGGCTGCATTCTCATAGTACAGGCGGTAGAGTTCCGCCACGGTATTTTCCGCCTTACCGTTCATCACCATTGCCATGCTGTAGTTAAGCAGGTAGGCTGAGCGCTGCGGGAACATGGTGTGCAGGGCATCGTAATAGAAGGCTGCCTTTTCATAGTCGCCTATGGAATAGTATGCCCTGGCTATGCCTCTCATGCTTGGGCCATGACCGTTTTTCAGTTCAAGGCATCGTGTATAATGCTGCACTGCCGCAGTGTTGTCTCCACTCCATGCCGAGCATTTGGCATGACTGTAATAATATTCAAAACTATCATCATGGCTGAAGGCTGCAAGCAGACGTGTTGCCACGCTGCCGGCATCATCTGTGTATGGTTTCTTGGTGAGATACAGGCACATATCTTTCTTCTCGTCATCAGCAACGAGGTCTGCCACCGATGTCCACACTCCGCATTCGCTGATGTGGCTGAATGGATTATACAGCGATGCAGCAAGCGGACTGAGCCTGTAGAAGCGATACAGGTCTTGCAGATACTGCAGTCTGAGGAATGATGGCGCGGTCATATCGTCGCCTTCCGGATGCATGCCGATAGGACCGAGGTCGCCGTCTTCCATCATGGAGCGCATATTCTCTGGCAGTTGGCTTGCTACCTTTGACATGGCTATGATAAAGGAGTATTTGTCTGACTCGCAGAAAGGACCTCTGCTTGTAACGCGGTCAACGAACTTTGAGTCGGTTACGTTTGTGCCTGCTATAGCCGTAAGGTCGGGATGTGTCTTATAGAACGGCACAAACCAGTTTACGGGCTTTTGGAAGAACGGGAAGCGTTTCATCTGACTGAAGCCTTCGAAGAATATGTCTGCCCCACCTTTCTGCATCTTCAGCATTTTCTCCACACTCTTCTCCATGGCGTCGATGTTGCGGTTTTCTGCTTCGGGGTCGTACTCGTTTGTGGCGGCGTCGTTCTGTACCACTCCGTTTGGTGTTATGTGGAATGGTTGGTTTTTCAGTATGTCAGGTATGATGTTACTCCTTATTTCCCGACTGTCGTTATCGACATTGGCGCAAGATGTCATCTGCATGTGCAGTTCAAGTGCTACACCGTGCAGACCATCGGCGTCAGCACTCAGCAATGTCTGCAATGCTGCGGCTGCCACTGCGTTGTCAGCACGTGCCGACGATATGAGGAGTCCGACGAGTGCACGTTGGCGTGTGCGTTCATCTTTGCTGTCACGATATACCGTGGCGAGGCACTGCGCTTTATAAGGAGAGTAGTTCTCAAGCAATGATATTGTCAGTGCACTGACGAGGGTGGCTGCAACGATGCCGCTGGTGTGTACCGATGACAGGAATACAGACCACTCTTCTGCATCCTGTTGGCTCCAGTGACTTGACGTGAGCAGTACGGTGAATGCCGTGGCGAGCGCACTGTGGCGGTCGGTTGGCGAAAGGTTGTCGTCAAGCAGTTGCGACTGCAGCGATTCTGCCGATGTATCGGTGTTGGCAAGTGCTTTATAGTATGGCTTGACATGCGGATTCTCACATAGCGTCGAGCGCACTGCAAGGTCGTAGGATATGCTACGCAGTCGGCCTACAAGGTCAGTGAACAGTTCGTTGCGACGTGGGTCACTGAATCCATCCTCCATATACTGGCACATATACTGAAACTCCGTCTTGCACGAGTCTATCCTGTCGTCAAAACCTTCGCCAGGATAGTTTGCAGCCTTGCGTTTCAGTTCGACGACAGCCTGTGTCACCAGTCCTTTGTCAAGTAGTTCGTTTACCATTGCAGTAGTTGTATGTATTTATCCTTACCGTATCGCTTTATGGAATCGTTTGCTATCTCCACGGCTTTTGCGAATGCCTTTTGCTGTTGCTTGCGTCTGGCATCTGCCATTGACTTCTTGCGGAATGCCACCACGCCGGCAGGTCCCGACTTCACACTGCCAATCACATTGGCGCCTGCCTTGCGTGCCTTCGTTGCATGGGGCTCTGGCAGCAGTGCTGCATCTACGTTGCCTGTAACGAGCATGTTGCACCTTGTCTCGAGGTCTTCCACCTGTATTATAAACACGTGCTGCCCCTTTCGCATGAGCGAGTCTATGGCGCGTTCGGCAATGCGGTGTGACTCTCCGTGACTGTCGGCAGCTATCATCTTGTCTGCCAACTGGTCTATGCGCTTTATTCTTGCCTTCTTTGCCGTAAGGAACTGCCACGAGAGCTGTGTGCGCATGCCGCTATACAACCATGGCGTGGTGCCGTTGAGCTCGCCCATGAGCGTAGTGTCTATCACCGCGCCTTCCACGAGTGAGTCAACGAGAGCCTTGCGGCACTCCGACATGGCACGGTAACGGCGCAGGTGTACGTCTGTGCCGGCCTTGTCAAACAGTCCGAGTTCCTTTGCCACTACTATAGGCAGGCAGTCTTCCGTAGGCATCACACCTATCTTGAGCGCCAGTGAGTCGGCACGGCGCAAGGAGTCTTTTTCTTCTTTGGTGAGGCGTTTCTTGCCATTGTCACCATCCCCGCAACCGTACGTTACGGCTACGGATATTATGATTAAAAACAGATAGAATATGCGTTTCATATATGCAAAGGTAATAATTTCTGTATAATAATCTGCATTAATAAAGACTTTTTTGCATTTAACAAAGTGTTTTTCCGCACGTTCCTTTTTTATATAAGAAAAAAATATTAATTTTGCGGTTGTATATGGCAAAAGATAAAATAGCATACGTTTGTGACAACTGCGGACAGGAATCTGCCAAGTGGATTGGCAAATGCCCGTCGTGCGGACAGTGGAACACCTTCAAGGAGATACGCATAGCCAATGATGCCGGCCAGCAGAGTGCACGCAGCGCGGCAAAGGAGGTCAGTGCGGTGCGCAGGCAGGGAATAGGCTCGCGCAGCAATGCCATGTTGCTGAAGGAAATCCCTACCAAGGAGGCACCACGCATGGACATGCATGACGAGGAACTGAACCGTGTGCTGGGCGGCGGACTGGTGCCTGGCAGCATTATCCTGTTAGGTGGCGACCCAGGCATAGGCAAGAGTACGCTGACACTGCAGACCATCATGCGTATGCCTGACCGCGACGTGCTGTATGTAAGCGGTGAGGAGAGTGCACACCAACTCAAGATGCGTGCTGAGCGCATAGAGGGAGGTAAGAACGAGAGCGTGTCGGTATTGTGCGAGACAAGCATCGAGAAGATATTCGACCAGATAAGGGAGAGTGCGCCTGACCTCGTGATAATCGACTCCATACAGACCATGGAGACCGAGACCGTTGACTCTGCACCTGGCAGCATCACCCAGATACGTGAGTGCGCCAGCGCATTGCTGCGCTTTGCCAAGGCAAGCAGCGTACCGGTAATTCTCATTGGCCATATAAACAAGGAGGGCACCATAGCCGGACCGAAGATACTGGAGCACATCGTTGACGCCGTCATTCAGTTTGAGGGCGACCGACAGGGCATCTACCGCATTCTCAGATGTATAAAGAACCGTTTCGGCTCTACATCCGAACTCGGCATATACGAGATGCTGCAAAACGGTCTTCGTCCCGTCAGCAACCCTTCAGAACTGCTGCTTAGCGATGAGCGTGAGGGCATGAGCGGTATTGCCATATCGGCTGCCGTGGAGGGTATGCGACCGTTTATGATTGAGACGCAGGCATTGGTGAGCACCGCGGCCTACGGCACTCCGCAACGCTCTGCCACGGGTTTTGACCAGCGCCGTCTGAACATGCTGCTGGCTGTGCTTGAAAAGAAGGTGGGCTTCAAGCTTATTCAGAAAGATGTCTTTATTAATATTGCCGGTGGCATAAAGGTCACCGACATGGCTATGGACCTCAGTGTCATTGCCGCAGTATTCTCGTCAAACGTCGATATGCCTATAGACACAGGCTACTGTCTGTGCGGCGAGGTCGGATTGTCTGGCGAGGTGCGCCCCGTTGCGCGCATAGAGCAGCGCATAGCCGAGGCAGAGAAACTTGGCTTTACCGACATCGTGATACCCAAGCGCAGCCTCATGGCCATCAAGGGCAAGAAATTCAGCATAAAGATTCACCCCGTAGGAAAGGTCGAGGAGGCACTGAGGATGCTGTTCGGATAAAATACCATGCTTTTCTTTTGTCATCTAATAAAAAGTTGTTACCTTTGCATACGTAAACAAATCCTACTGAATCATGGCACTACAGAAACTCCCTATCGGAATACAGGACTTTGAGAAGATTCGCTTAGGCGGATACCTCTACATAGACAAGACAGAACACATTTATAATCTCGTGACCCGGGGTTGCTACTATTTCCTGTCACGTCCGCGCCGCTTCGGCAAGTCGCTGCTGCTCTCCACCATTAAGGCTTTCTTCCTCGGCAAGCGTGAGCTGTTTAAGGGACTCGCCATAGACGGCAAGGAGGATGTGGAGTGGGCAGAGCATCCTGTGCTGTACCTTGACCTCAACACGGAAAGGTATGATGCCAAGGAAAAACTGGAGAACATGCTCAATGATTTTCTCACGAAAGCTGAGAAAATATATGGAAAGGAAGAGTCGGAAACCAGCCCTGGGCTACGTTTCCAAGGAATCATCAAGCGCGCCTGCGAGAAGACTGGCCACCGTGTTGTCATCCTTGTTGACGAATACGACAAGCCCATGCTGCAGGCTATCGGCAACAGGGAACTGCAGGCTGAGTTTCGCGGTACGCTGAAAGGCTTCTACGGAGCACTGAAATCCATGGATGCCTATATCAAGTTTGCCATGCTCACCGGCGTCACGAAGTTTGGCAAGGTCAGTGTCTTCAGTGACCTGAACAATCTTGAGGATATCTCCATGCTGCGTCAGTACGGCGATATTTGCGGCATGACAGAAGAAGAACTACACACCGACATGTCGCCATACATTGACAGGCTTGCCACTGCCTGTGGAATGTCGCACGAGCAGTGTGTGGAGGAGCTCCGCGAGAGATACGACGGCTATCATTTCCACCAGAAAGCCAAAGGCATGTATAATCCGTTCAGCGTGCTGAACACGTTCAAGAATGATGAATTCGGCAGCTATTGGTTTGAGACTGGCACGCCTACCTATCTCGTAGAACTGTTGCAGAGCCACGACTGGAATCTCAACGACATGGAGCACTCTGACGTAGATACTGACGTAATCAACAGTGTGGACTCAGAGTCCACCAACCCCATCCCCGTGATATACCAGAGCGGTTACCTCACGATAAAAGGTTACGACGAGGAGTTTAAGCTATATAAGTTGGGATTTCCTAACAAGGAGGTAGAGGAAGGCTTCATAAAATACCTCGCACCGTTCTACCTCAGCAAGCAACGTAAGGCAAACGCCTTCGACGTGCGCAGTTTCACGGCAGACGTTCGCGAGGGCAAGCCTGAGCAGTTCTGCAAACGACTGAAGTCGCTTTTTGCCGACACTCCATACGAACTGGTGAAAGACCTTGAGAACCACTACCAGAACATCGTCTGGGTGGTGTTCAAGATTCTGGGATTCTACAGTCATGCAGAATACCATACCAGTGACGGCCGCATAGATCTGCTGATCGAATCGCCGAAGTTCCGCTATGTTATGGAATTCAAACTCGACGGCACCGCCGAGGAAGCCCTGGAGCAGATAAAGCAGAAGGACTATGCGCTGCCTTTCACCATGGACGACAAGCAGACTTTCCTCATCGGCATGAACTTCGACAGCGAGACACGCAATATAGAACGCTGGGTGGTGGAGTAGTCCTGGGGTAACCTGACGAACATACCTATTTTTTCTTTCCTTGTTTGCTGCGTTGGCGCTCGGCTCTTTTCTGCTCTTTCTCCTTTATTGTCAGATAGTCTGCAAAAACGAATAAGCCTGCGAGTATGCCTGCGATTATACATGCTATTTTCAGTAGGAAGCTTTTAGTGTAGTCACCGTCTTGCTCCGCCAGTCTCTTTTTCTCACCTTCAGCTACGCAACGTTTGCCGTCAAAGCCCGAGAGACGTGCCTCACCACCGCCTAACAACGCAATGAACGAAAGTTTTGCATCAGGCTTAAGGGTGCCATAGTAGTATGTGTAGTCAGTGCGTTTCTTCTTTATGCCGGTACCGGCGATGTTTACGTCTGAATTATTGAAATCAAGCAGAGGTGTGTTGTCATCGAAAGACAAACTGCCGTATGCTGTCTTGTGCAGGTTCGGGTCGTCGTGCATCTTACCGTCGCTACCTTCGGTACTTACCGACACTGAGATGTAAACACATTCATTCGTTGTCTTATTGTAAGGGTCTTTTGCAAGTGTGTATTTCGGGAACTGGTAGTTGTTTATCACATACATGCGTTTCTCCTGCGCTTTCACTGCATCAAGAATCTGCGCCGTAGTCGTGAGTTCGGTGAGTGAATCAAGACGCTCCAGATATACAGCCTCGCCTTTGTCTTGCTGTAGAGAAAAGTATCGGCAGCCGCCAAAGCAGCAGAGCGTCAGCAGTATCAGTATAATGTTTCTCGGTCTGATAAATTTCTTTTGCTGTTGGTTTCGTTTCTGTTTCATTGTTCGTTGGTTTGTTTTGTTTTTAGTCTGGCATGTCAGGTGGTTTAGGTTACCTGCTCTCTGAAATTGACCACAAAGTTAACTTTTTTTTTTGAATAATGCAAATTACATGAATTTTTTTGTGTTGTAATTGTAGAAATAGGAGAAATCGAACAATGTTTGAAATGTAAAGTTTTCTTAATTTGCAGTAAAAGCTATCAAATTACAGCGTAAAAGCTATCGTTTTAGAGCGTAAAAGCTATCGTTTTACACTGCAAAAGCTATGCTTTTACAACGTGAAAAGGCATGTTTTACCTCTGAAACAGCGGTAAAATATGCCTTTTTTGCAGTCCTGTCGGTTTTCTGGAAAATGTCAATCGCAGAAAAGGCGGTTTACAGCCCCGCTGCTGCATTATGCCCCTTTTGCAGGGTACGTGCCCACCGAGGGCGAAAAACTCGCTCAGAAATGAGTTTTCTTGGTAGTGGAAATTTAGAACAATTCTTTTTAGGTGGTTTTGAGCTTCGTAAAAGTGCGACTATACATGCCGGACAGAGAATTTTACTGTTATTGTTTTGCTGTTTCGTCAAATTATATTAATTTTGCATTTGCAAAGAAACAAAGTTTAATATATTAATATGAAGAAAAGGCTTTTTATTACATTCTTGCTCGTATTCGCGTTTGTCATGGTGACGAATGCAGACGAAGCCTGTTATAATGTGTGGTTTCCAAAGAACGTGGAAACTGTAACTGCAGCAATGGTCAACACAGTAAGGCAATATACTGGGTTGGCAACGATGGCTGCAAAAAAACGTTTGCAGGAAGAAGCACCATGCTGGATGTTTGATGTTAAGACAACAAGGGAAAAAGCAGAAGGACTGGCTGCCGCATTGAAAGAACAGGAAGTAGATGTGAAGGCATACCTGATCATTGATGAAAACAATTTTCCAGATGAGAATTTCCGCAATAGTCTGTCATACATGCAGACTTCCCCAGATGGTAAGAATACTTGCATGTTGGTGGATAGAATTTTAGAAGTGACAACGCTTGACCTGCATAGCAAGGATATAAACACATTGAAAGGCATAGAGTATTTCACAAATCTGGAAATTCTGTATTGCCAGAAGAACAAACTTACGTCGATAGACCTGTCAGGTAATGAAAAATTAACTACTCTTTTCTGCTATGGCAATAATATAGACCATAGTGGGATGGATGCCATAATTGCAAACCTTCCGGCTACGTCTTCAGGAGGACTGCTACCAGAAGAAGAGGAAGGGCAAGGCCTGATTGACGATGCACAGGTGAAAGCCGCCATGCAGAAGGGATGGACAATACTGCGCAGAAACAGCGACGGATTATACACCCTCTACAATAATCAACGCAAATATTATGCTTTCCGATATAATAAATGGCTGCCATACGACAGCACGTCGTACTATGACAGGAACGGAGGCTACTATGGACCGACGATAGAGATAGAAAACCATTCGGGAGCCTTCTATACCGGCAACTATACCAGCCCGTTCAAGACATATCTTGGGAAGTCCGACGAAGAGATACAGGCGAAGCTCGACCAACTGTGGAACCACTATTTTAAGGGAGACAACAACTCCAAGGTGTATTATGACAAAGGCACCGAGGCTTATATAAAGGACATAAACAACTGTGACGTGCGCTCCGAAGGCATGTCATACGGCATGATGATTGCCGTTCAGACAGACCACAGAGAGGAGTTTGACAAACTGTGGAACTGGGCAAAGAACCACATGTGGCATAAAGGGGGCGACTGGGACGGATACTTCGCATGGCAACGTAATGAAAGTGGCACAGGTGGCGATGATAACTGTGCTCCTGATGGAGAGATGTATTTTATGACGTCGTTGATTTTTGCCGCCCACCGTTGGGGAGACAACAAATATATGGAGGATGCACAGTACATCTTGGAGAAAATGTGGAATAACCCTAGACACTGCCTTTTCAACCCCTCGCATTATGTCATTACGTTTCAGCCGAGTGGCGGTGGTAATGATTTCTCCGATCCGTCATACGACCTGCCTGCATTTATTGAATTATTCTCACGCTGGTCAGATACCAACCAGGACAAGTGGACAAGGGCTGCTAAAGAAACCCGCAATCACCTTTACAAATCGTCGAATACCAGGTCGGGACTGTTCGCTGACTACAGCAACTTTGACGGTACGCCTCATTCTATCTCTTACAATAGTAATGCAGAAAAATACATGTACGATGCCATGCGCTGCGCCATGAATTTCGGTATGGACTACTACCTTTTCGGCGCAGACGCCACCCGACAGGAGGAAATGGCGAAGAGGTTAATAGACTTCTTTGAGAAGGACAACTACACACATGCACGCTTTAACTGGGACGGCAGTTCTCCTTCTGAGCAATACACCCAGGGTGAGACGGGAGCCAATGCTGTGGCGTGCTACTGCTTGATGAATGACGACAGCTATCAGGAAATAGTGAGAAAGAACTTGCAGATGGCATGGGACGCAAAACCAATGACAGGGCAATACCGTTACTACGATGGTATAGTGCACTATCTCTCTATGCTCCACCTCTGTGGCAGTTTCAAGATATGGAAGCCAGAACCTGACTACGTATTAATTAAAGGTGATGTCAATGGAGATGGTTTAGTAACGATGGCTGACGCTAACGCAGTGGTGAACCATTTCTTGTCTGAAGCCGAGGGACTGCTTACAGGCTTAGAACTGTATGTAGCAGATTGTAACGGAGACGGAGAAATAACGATGGCTGACGCCAACTGGATAGTGAATTGTTTTCTTGGAAATAATGAGTGATACCTATACAACCATAGAGAGTGTAGCCGAGGGCTACTATACCGAGAAGCGCAGCAAGTTTTATGCCTTTGCTCACCCTGTGCGTTCTGCCGATGAGGTGAAGGCGCTGAACCAGATGTATCGCAAGAAATACTATGATGCTAGGCATGTGTGCTATGCCTATCGCCTCGGACCAGAGGGCGCAGAGTATCGTGCCAACGATGACGGTGAACCGTCGAGCACGGCAGGCAAACCCATACTTGGTGTATTGTTGAGTGAAGGTGTGACAGACGTTGTAATCTTCGTGATACGCTACTATGGCGGTGTGAACCTCGGTACAGGTGGGCTTATAGTAGCCTATCGCGAGGCTGCGCACGATGCCATAGCGCATGCAGAAAAGGCGGAACGTATGGTGGAGGAGCAGTTGACATATAATTTCACCTATCCGCAGATGAACGATGTGATGCGCATTGTGAAAGACATGGAGGCAAGGATAGTTGCACAAGATTTTCAAACGTCATGCTCCATAACAGTGGCGGTGAAGAAGTCGCTGATGCCGCAGCTGAAGCAGAGGTTGGAGGCCATTAATTTCTCGTAGCAGAAAAAAAAACCACCTTTATTCGTTTATTTCAGAAATAATTTGTAACTTTGCAACTTAAAATAAAAAAAAATATAAAGTAATAACAGCTTAGAGACGTGCCAGTAATATCAAACCGTGGCGTTGAAATGCCTGAATCACCAATTCGTAAGCTCGCACCGTTGGCAACAGCTGCCAAGAAACGCGGCACGAAGGTGTATCATCTGAACATAGGCCAGCCCGACCTGCCCACACCGCAGGTGGGGCTTGATGCGTTGAAGAATATCGATCGTAATATATTGGAATATTCTCCGTCACAGGGTTATCTTTCTTATAGAGAGAAACTCGTAGGCTATTACGATAAGTATAATATCAAGGTTACACCGGAGGATATAATAATCACCAGCGGTGGATCGGAAGCCATACTGTTTGCATTCATGGCCTGCCTTAATCCTGGTGATGAGATTATCGTGCCGGAGCCGGCTTATGCCAACTATATGGCATTTGCAATTTCTGCTGGCGCAAAGATTCGTACTATCGCCACGACGATAGACGAGGGCTTTTCATTGCCGAAAGTGGAGAAGTTTGAGGAACTTATCAACAGCCGCACACGTGCCATAATGATATGTAACCCGAACAACCCAACGGGATATTTATATACACGACGTGAGATGAACCAGATACGCGACCTCGTGAAGAAATACGACTTGTATCTGTTCTCTGATGAAGTGTACCGTGAATATATATATACTGGCAGCCCATACATTTCCGTATGTCACCTTGAGGGCATAGAGCAGAATACCGTACTCATTGATTCCGTGTCGAAACGTTATTCTGAGTGCGGCATACGTATCGGTGCACTGATAACAAAGAATGAGGAAATACGCAAGGCTGTGATGAAGTTCTGCCAGGCACGTCTGTCTCCACCGTTGATAGGACAGATAGTGGCAGAGGCATCGCTCGATGCTCCAGAGGAATACTACCGTGACGTGTATGATGAGTATGTAGAAAGAAGAAAGGTACTCATCGATGGACTGAACCGTATTCCTGGCGTATATTCACCAATACCTATGGGAGCGTTCTACACTATGGCACAGTTGCCTGTGGATGATGCAGAGAAGTTCTGTCGCTGGTGTTTGGAGAAGTTTAATTATGAAGGCGAGACAGTGATGATGGCTCCAGGTGCTGGATTCTATACCACACCAGGTGCAGGAGTAAATCAGGTGCGCATAGCATACGTATTGAAGAAACCAGACCTTGAGCGTGCCCTCGTGGTATTGCGCAAGGCATTGGAGGCATATCCCGGTAGAGTGGAATGAATTTGCCATACTACATAGCCAGACATCTTTATAAGGGAGGTGGACGCTCGCAGAACGTCAGCCGTCCGGCGGTAAGAATTGCCATGCTTGGTATTGTCATAGGTGTGGCGGTGATGATAGCGTCGGTATGTGTGGTGTTGGGTTTTAAACACACAGTCAGAGACAAGATAGTGGGTTTTGACAGTCATATCATCGTGTCAAACTACATGACACTGCAAACCACTGACCAGTCGCAGCCGATAGTCGCTGACGACAGCTTGATGAAGGTGCTTGGTGGTATTGAGGGGGTGAGGCATGTGCAGCGTTATGCGCAGAAACAGGGAGTGCTGAAAACAGACTCGGATTTCCTTGGCGTAGTATTCAAAGGCGTTGGTGAGGATTTTGACACCACATTTATGTCTCAGTGCCTGGTGGAAGGGAAACTACCAAAGTTTAGTGCTGTGAAGAGTACGAAACAGTTGCTTGTGTCAAAGACTATGGCAGACAAGCTGCGACTGAAGGTCGGCAGCAAGTGTACTGCATACTTCATGGCAAACGATGACGTTAAGCTTCGCCCGTTTATAGTTGCAGGCATATATCAGAGCAACATGGGAAAGTTTGATGACGTGATGTGTCTGGCTGACATCTATACCGTAGGGAAACTATGCGGTTGGGGAAACAATGAAGTGACAGGCTGCGAACTTAGGATAGGCGATTTCGACAGTTTGGAAATTGTAGCAGACCATATAATAGACAAGGTAAACAAGACAGAGGATTGCGAGGGGCATCCCTTGTCATCGCTCACAGTATATGATTTGAGCCCACAGACATTTTCTTGGCTCGACTTGCTTGATCTTAATGTATGGATAATACTTGTGCTGATGCTGTGTGTTGCAGGATTCACCATAGTGAGTGGACTGCTGATTATCATCCTTGAGCGCACATCGATGATAGGATTGATGAAGGCACTTGGCGCAAGAAACTCCGTAGTGCGTCGCACCTTCCGTTGGCTTGCGTTGTTTATCGTTATCAAGGGTATGGTGTGGGGCAACGTGCTCGGTATAGGCCTGTGTCTGATACAGAAATATTTTGGAGTGGTGAAACTCGATGCGTCGGTGTATTATGTAAGTGAGGCACCAGTAGAGATAAACATACCTTTGATAATCTTGCTCAATGTTGCGACTTTATTGATTACCGTTGCTGTGCTGGTATTGCCTAGCTACTATATCTCATGGATTAGTCCAGCTAAGACAATGAGGGTAGAGTAAGTCACCATTTCGCTTCGAGTGAAAAGAAAATACAAGAAAAGAGAAAAGAGTTCAATGCGCCGGTTACTTTGTTTTACAATAATTTGCGTATGTCAAAATAAATTAGTAAATTTGCAACTTATTTAATACACGACAAGAAAGTAAAATCGTAAATTAAAGACTATATATGAAATTCGCAGAACATAAAGGTCTGAACCTTGTTGAGACAAACAAGGAAGTACTTGAGGAATGGAAGAAGAACGACGTTTTCCATAAGAGTATTGATGAGCGCGAGGGTGCGCCCGAATTCGTATTCTTTGAGGGACCGCCGTCAGCCAACGGTCATCCGGGCATACACCATGTGATGGGACGTACCATCAAGGACACCATACTCCGCTACAAGACCATGAAGGGCTTTCAGGTGAAGCGTAAGGCTGGCTGGGATACCCACGGCCTGCCGGTGGAACTGTCTGTAGAGAAGTCGCTCGGCATCACCAAGGAAGACATAGGCAAGAAGATTTCTGTTGACGATTACAACAAGGCTTGTCGCGAGAATGTGATGATGTACACCAGCGAGTGGACTGAACTCACTGACAAGATGGGCTATTGGGTTGACCTTGAGCACCCATACATTACATACGACATTAAATATATAGAAACACTGTGGTATCTGCTGAAGCAGCTTTACAACAAGGGACTGCTTTACAAGGGATATACCATTCAGCCATATTCGCCGGCTGCCGGCACGGGTCTCTCATCGCATGAGTTGAACCAGCCTGGTTGCTACCGCGACGTGAAGGACACTACTGTGACTGCACAGTTCAAGGTTACGGAGAAATCTTCGGCCTTCAACCTTCAGTCCTCATCCGACCTTCCGCTTTACATCCTCGCATGGACCACTACACCATGGACACTGCCGTCAAACACGGCTCTCTGTGTAGGTCCGAAGATTGACTATGTGGCAGTGAAGGGCCAGAACCCTTACACTGGTGAGGAGGCTGTCTATGTCATGGCAGAGGCACGTCTCTCTGCTTATTTCCAGGCAGAAGAGGGCAAGGAACTCGAGATACTGTGGCGCGGTAAGGGTGCCGACCTCATCGGTACACGCTATGAGCAACTGATGCCTTGGGTGAAGCCTTGTGCTTTG
>JAEEGH010012083.1_pt1 | contig 19471 bp, 15 predicted proteins | sample 9134181 | NCBI WGS metagenome assembly JAEEGH01 (sample SAMN16246544, study PRJNA631951) | gut metagenome | biome: gut microbiome; feature: rumen; material: DP-attached | host: Bos | place: Iran: Karaj | collected 2018-10 | reverse complement strand
CCGTACGATCCCGATGTTGCCTGAACGTCTCTGTAACTTCATCTGCTCGCTCCGTCCGGATGAGGAGAAACTCTGTTACAGTGTGATCTTCCAGCTCGACGATGAGGCGAACATCAAGAAGTGGCACCTGGCTCATACGGTGATTAAGAGTAACCGTCGTTATGCCTATGAGGAGGTACAGCAGATTCTGGAGGACAATGGTGTGAAGGATGGCACGGGTGAACCTGCGCCCCCTGCTACGAAGAAGAATCCCTATAAGGGTGAGAATGCGGAGATGCTCATCACCCTCGATGCCCTCGCCAAGAAACTCCGTGCGGCTCGTTTCAAGAACGGTTCTGTGAAGTTCGACCGCGAGGAACTTCATTTCGATATCGACGAGACGGGTAAGCCCATACGAGCCTACTTCAAGACTTCGAAGGATGCCAACAAACTCATAGAGGAGTTCATGCTGTTGGCTAATAAGACCGTTGCAGAGTCTATCGGACGTGTGAAGAAGGGACAGAAGGCCAAGACATTGCCTTATCGTATCCACGATCAACCCGATCCTGCGAAACTCGAGAACCTGCGTCAGTTTGTGTCGAAGTTCGGCTACAAGGTGAAGACCAGTGGCACGAAGGGTGCCATCACCAAGTCGCTGAATGCGCTGATGGCGGATGCCGAAGGCACCCGTGAGCAGAATGCCATCGAGACGGTAGCTCTGCGTGCGATGATGAAGGCGAAATACAGCGTCCATAATATCGGACACTACGGACTGGCTTTCGACTACTATACCCATTTCACTTCGCCCATCCGCCGTTATCCCGACATGATGGTTCACCGTTTGCTGACGAAATATCAGGATGGTGCTCGTTCTGCCAATAAGGATAAGTACGAGGAGTATTGTGAGCACTGCTCAGATATGGAGCAAATCTCTCAGAATGCCGAGCGCGACTCGATCAAATATAAGATGGTGGAGTTTATGGCAGATAAGATCGGCAACACCTACGATGCCCATATCTCTGGTCTCACCTCTTATGGTATCTATGCTCAGGTCGACGAGAACCACTGCGAGGGTATGATCCCCATCCGCGACCTCGGCGACGACTACTACGACTTCGACGAGAAGAATTTCATGATTGTGGGTCGCCGTCATCATACGAAGTATCAGCTTGGCGATCCCATTCGCATCCAGGTGGCCCGTGCTAATCTCGAACGTAAACAACTTGACTTTACTCTCGCCGATGATTAATCAGAGATTGTTGCTGAACATCCTTGTCATGCTGCTCCTTGCCACATCAGTGCAGGGGCAGGACAAGGAGAGTCAGCTGAAGGCTATCCGCAAGGCTTATGCCGAGGCGAAGAAGGATATGGCCGATAATGGCAAGGACGGCCTCCCGCGTATGGATATCAAGATATCCGTGAACGACGGTACAGAGGTGAGTGAGGACTTCGTGATCAACGACGAGGGGGAGGTCTGCATTTACTTCAAGCGGATTCGTCAGCAGGCGGATACCGACCTCTTCGATCCCCATTGCTATTTCATCATCGAGAAATGGGGTGCCAACGGGCATAGCAGCTATCGTGAGATGCTCTTCGATCCGTTCGACAATCACCTGATGTTCTCCTTTATGCATGCCGAGACCCATGCAGGCTTTGTCATCGAGTCGCGCTATTATTACGATGCCGAGGGCCGTCTCATCGACCAGAAGCACAAGACAGGCGACGGTGAGAGCAGTTCTGTGCAGAATCATACTTGGAGCAGCAGCGAGGGTGACCTCCAAAAGGCAAAAGATTATCAGAAAGTGTTCGACGGTCTGATGTCGCATAAGGATCTGAGCGCAGGAAGTCCTGTAGCTGTGCAGACAGCCGATAAGGCAACCCTCCTGAAACAGATCCGCGCTACATACGCTGAGGCGAAACAGAAGGTTGACAAGGATGCCAAGTCAGAGGTGCCTCGTAACATCACGATTGAAATCCATGATCAGGAAGACATGGAACTGCCAGCAAGTAAGATGGTTGTGAAATTCTGGTTCGACTATGTCGTGAATGGCTCAGAGCCTACCCCCCGTTGCTATTTCATCTCCACGACCTGCGACTTGGGCGACCATCACGTCTACAGCGAGTACCTTCCCAATCCCAAGACCTCGCGCCTCATCTTCTGCTTCAGCCAGCAGCCTCAGAACGACGGCTCTGCCCTTGAGTGGCGCTACTATTTCGACGATTCAGGTCGCTGTGTCGAGGTGAAGGGCACTGATTCCAAAGCAGGACCTGGATTTGCCGATGCCCCCATGGCCGACTTCTACCTCGCCCTCTTCCAGACCCTTGTCAGTTCCTGATGGTCATGACAACACTGATTATCGGACTATTGATTCCGCTGTTGGGCACGATGCTGGGCTCGGCGTTTGTCTTTCTGATGAAGGACGAGATGTCGGCGCGTGTGCAGAAGTCGTTGTTGGGCTTTGCCTCAGGTGTGATGGTAGCGGCATCAGTATGGTCGCTGCTCATCCCTTCGATGGAGATGGAGACCGACATCGGCAAGTGGGCGGTGCTGCCTGCAGCCATAGGGTTCCTGTTAGGCATGGGATTTCTGCTGCTGATTGACGAACTGACACCGCACCTGCATATTGGCACAGACAAGCCCGAAGGCCCCAGGTCGCAACTCTCACGCACAGCGATGCTCGCCCTGGCCGTCACCATCCACAATCTGCCTGAAGGAATGGCAGTTGGAGTGGTGTTTGCCGGAGCGGAGAATGGAGTGGCCCACATCTCATTGGCCAGCGCCGTTGCCGTCTCTTTGGGTATAGCTATTCAGAACGTTCCAGAGGGAGCCATCATCTCGATGCCGATGCGAGCAGCAGGTAACAGCCGATGGCGCTCGTTCCTGCTGGGTTCCCTGAGTGGAGCCGTAGAACCAATTGGCGCCATTGCAGTATTACTGTTGGCATCCCTACTGACACCAGTTCTCCCCTATATGCTCGCCTTTGCCGCAGGAGCCATGTTCTACGTCGTGGTCGAAGAACTGATACCCGAAGCCTCCAGCGGCCAGCACTCCAATCTCAGCACCATCGGCTTTGCCGTCGGCTTCGTCCTCATGATGGTCCTCGATGTAGTGATGGGGTGAAGTATAACATCAGTCAACAAAATGGTAAAGCATCAAACGGAACCGCAACGGATGCGTGGTGGTCGCCTATCTGCCTGAGGGGTGCTCTTCCGCGGCACGATAGGCGCGGCAAAGGCCGTAAGAGAGTGATTGGAGCCTCCAAACGTAGCGAATGGAGCCTCCAAACGACCCTTTTAGAGCCTCCAAACACCTTGAAAAGAGCAATCAGTAGCACTATGTCAGTGAGGTCATCAAGAGCTGCGGAGCCTGATTAGAGCTTGGAGGAGCCAGGCGAGGGGTAGGGTGAGGATGAGAGTCAGTAGGGCTGTGGGCCAGTAACCTAAGTGATAGGGAATCAGGTACTGCATCACAAACTGATTGTGAATCAGATAAATCTCCAGACTCAGTCCTCCGAGGAAGATGAACGTGCGACTGCACCATTTCGGAGCATGACGGAACAGGTCGCATAGCAGCAGGATCAGTGAGATGGTGAGTGGGATATAGATCATGCGCTCTGCAAAGAGGGGGAATCGCCCGTGTCGCACTTGTTCGAGCCAGATACAGGTGGCAGCGGTTATCAGGAAGGTGATGACTGCAAGCGAGCGGCCTGCAGGTTCGATACGGGTATCCTTACGTACCAGTTCGCTGATGTTGATGCCGATGAAAAAGATGGGCACACGGCTCCAGAAGATCTCGATATGGCCTACGGCCTGATGAATGGGAATGACCCACTGTACAACGCAACACCAACAGATCATCAAGACGGGGAGCCAGCGGTAAACGGGATGCCGCTGGATGAGTTTCATATATAAAGGTGCCCAGAGGTAGAGCATCATGATGGCTGGCACATACCAGAACGTTCCCTCGTCGTGCAGCCAGAAGCCCCAGTTGATGGTGATGTCGAGAATCAAGTCGACATAATCGCCTGTTGCGAAGTCGAAATGCTGAAGATAGTAGAGCGACGAGATGACCAGCCACGTAGGGAAGATGCGCAGCAGGCGGCGTTTGTAGAAGGACTTGAAAGAGGGCTGCTTGTTCCATGAGTACCAGAGACCGATGCCGCTGAGGAAGAGGAACATGTCGACACCGATATTGCCACATCTGCGTAAGCCGAAGAACATGTCGGAACGATCCAAAGGTATATGGAACAAGATGATGAACACGATGGCGATGCCCATCAGCTCGCCGCGATAACGGCTCACGTCGGCCAGTTTGATCTCTTTCATCTTCTCCTAAACAATCAGGTGCTCGTATTTACTGATGGCCAGCGCGGTCTTCAGGCGGCCTATGGCGATGATCTTCTCAGACTTGTGGTAGTCGAAGCTGCCATAGCGCGTCATCTGGATATCGGCGAGTATGTCGGGGTTCGTCAGCTTGGCCATGAGGATGGAGTTCTGGCGGATCATCAACGAACTGGTGCGTGAGAGCATCGTGTAGTAGTTGAAATCGAGGTTGTCGGGTATCAGTTTGTCGAGGATCTGGGCCTTCAGCGACTTGTCGTGCTTACGTCGTTCCTGCAGTTCGTGCTGCAGCTCCCATTGCGCCTTGTAGTCGTGGCCGCTCACGTCGATGCCTACGAGGATATCGCCGGAATGCCGCTTGACACGGTTCAGGGGGATGGGATTGATCACGCCCCCGTCGATGAGGATCATGCCACCGCGCTGCACGGGTTCGTAAAACGAGGGTAGGGAGATGCTGGCGCGGATGGCCTCGAACAGACTGCCCTTGCGGATGATGACCTCGCGACCAGCTTTCAGGTCGGTGGCAACGGCGCAATAGGGTATCGGCAGGTCCTCGATGAGCACATCGGGCACGAACTCCATGATGGCCTCGATGATACGTTTGCCCTTCACCAGGTGATTGAGCGACAGCGAGAAATCGGTGAGCTCAAGCATTTTCTTCCTGTCGACAGTCTTCATCCAGTCGCGGAACTCCTGGAGTTTCCCTGCTGCGTAGACGCCGCCAATGAGGGCACCCATGGAGCTGCCTGCTATCGAACTGATGCGATAGCCGTTCTTTTCAAGCTCCTCGATGGCCCCGATATGGGCGAGGCCTCTTGCCCCGCCACTCGAAAGGACTAATGCTACATCTTTTGCCATGACTTCTTTAAAATCTGATGCAAAGGTACAAAAAATAGTGAAAAGTGAATAGTGAAAAGAGAAAAATTTGTATCTTTGCACCCGAATCAATGACAGACCGTAGCCAATATGATCAGATATACGAAACGTGAGGAGATATGGAATGCCGCATCGCATGGTGGGGGCATCCTGCTGGGGGTGGTGATCGGCATCATCTTCCTGGTGTGGGTGTTCCGCAGTGACAGCAACTGGGCCAGGTGGGGAGTCATCCTCTACCTCTTCGGCATGCTCGGCTCGTATGTGGCCTCGACCCTCTACCACTCGATGAAACACCACTCGAAGTGGAAGGAGAGGCTGAGGAAATGGGATCACGCGGCGATCTACTGGCATATAGCAGGTTCGTATTCACCACTGACACTGGTGGCGCTGCGCACCCAGGGCTACTGGGGGTGGGGGCTCTTTACGTTTGTTTGGACCTGTGCGATAGCGGGCACCATCGTGAGCTTCATCCATCTGAAGGAGCACTCCAACCTTGAGACCTTCTGCTTTATCGGTATGGGACTGAGTGTGCTCGTGGCTTTCAAACCGTTGATGGCCTCCGTGTCGGCAGCGGCTGTCATCTGGCTGATTGCCGAAGGTGTGAGCTATATCACGGGGGCTGTGTTCTATTCACTGAACAAGAAAAAATACATGCATTCGGTATTCCACTTCTTCGTGCTCGCAGGTAGTATCTGTCACATTATTGCCGTCTGGGACGTGCTGATGGATTATCTTTGAAGCCTTTTCATGACAAAAGAACAAAAGAAACATAAAAAAATCAGTTCTTATGTTCTTATGTCTAAAAATTGTTGTAACTTTGCATGCAAAATTTGCAAATTTAAAATAATTATGGGTTATACACGACTGACTGCCGCAGAGGCTGCGGCACTGATTAAGAATGGCGAACACATCGCCATGAGTGGCTTCACACCAGCTGGTGTGGCCAAGGCAACAACAAAGGAACTGGCTAAGCTCGCTGTGGCTGAGCATGAGGCTGGTCGCGAGTTTAAAGTAGCAATTTTCACGGGTGCTTCTACCGGACAGAGCACGGATGGTGACCTGGCAAACGCTCAGGCTATCCTCTATCGTGCACCTTACACGACGAACCCCGATTTCCGTAAGCACGTGAACATGGGCGAGATTCCCTACAACGACCTGCACCTGAGTCACATGGCACAGGAACTGCGCTATGGTTTCTACGGTCCGCTGGACTGGGCTATCCTCGAGGTGTGTGACATCGAGGAGGTGGGCAACGATTACCATGTGTATCTGACAGCTGCTGGTGGTATCTCTCCGACGGCTGCCCGTCTGGCAAAGCATGTGATACTGGAGTTGAACAGTTTCCACAATCCTAATGCGAAGTATATCCACGACGTGTATGAGCCGTTGGATCCTCCTTACCGCAAGGCTATTCCCATTGAGCATGTAGGCGACCGTATCGGCCAGCCCTTCGTGAGCATTCCTAAGGATAAGGTGGTAGGTGTCGTAGAGTGTAACATCCCCGACGAGGCTCGTGCCTTCAAAGACAGTGACCCTGTAACAGATAAGATCGGATTCCTGACAGCAGAGTTCCTCGTAGACGAGATGCACAAGGGACGTATCCCCAAGGAGTTCCTGCCTTTGCAGAGTGGTGTGGGCTCGACAGCCAATGCCATCCTCGGTGCACTTGGCGAGGACAAGCACGTGCCCGACTTCAATATCTACACCGAGGTGTTGCAGGACAGCGTGGTGGCTATGATGCTGAACGGTCGTGTGAAGGATGCCTCAGCTTGTTCGCTGACAGTGAGCAACGAGTGCCTGATGCAGGTTTACGACCACATGGACTACTTCAAGGATCACCTGACACTGCGCCAGAGCGAGATTTCCAATTCGCCAGAGATTATCCGTCGATTAGGCGTCATCGCTATCAATACCGCTATTGAGGCAGACCTCTATGGTAACGTGAACTCGACACATATCAGTGGTGTGAAGATGATGAACGGTATCGGTGGAAGCGGTGACTTCATCCGTAATGCTTACCTCTCAATCTTCACTTGCCCGTCGGTAGCCAAGGGTGGCGTGATCTCTTCGATCGTACCGTTCGTAAGCCATCAGGATAGCTCAGAGCACGATGTGAACATCATCGTGACCGAGCAGGGTATCGCCGACTTGCGTGGCAAGGGTCCCATCCAGCGTGCAGAGACCATCATCGAGAACTGTGCGCATCCTGACTACAAGCAGTTGCTTTGGGACTACCTGAAGATTGCTAAGATGGGTCAGACCCGTCATAATCTGCCTGCAGCCTTCGCTATGCACGACACGCTGGCTCGCAAGGGCGATATGAAACTGACCGACTTCGCTGAGTACGTGAAATAATTGGCAATGGGGTGCATCACTGCGCCCCATTGCTTACTTCCCAACATCGCTAATGACCTGGATTAAACGACTAATACATCTTATCAAAGCCAACTCCAGCCTGACCATTATCATTACAGCGGCCATCCTGATAGAGTTGATTTCCTTCGGCCAACAACTATATACACGTAAATTGTTGGGCGATGAGCTTGAAAAGCGTGCAGAGTCTGAGTTGACCTTAAAGGCCAACGTGACTATGAACTCGCTGAAGATGGCCGAGAATTCGTTGCAAGGTCATATCTGGGACTTGAAGCGGAATCTGGCCGATCCTGACTCGTTATATGATGTGGTTGAGTGGGTGCTCAGGTCGCATCCGAACATAGCAGGTTGCTGCATAGGCTTCATTCCTGACTATTATCCTCAGAAAGGGCGTCTCTTTGAGCCTTTTGCCTACTGGAAAGACGGGGAGGTCGTGAAGGGACAGGCTGCTGGCCCTGACCACGACTACACCAAAGGACTTTTCTATCAGTTTGCCAGAGACCAAAAAGCACCAGGCTGGACTGATCCGTATGTCGGGGATATCACCAAGAGACAGATTATTACCTTTGCCATGCCCATCCATGATGAACAGGGAAAGATTGTGGCTGCTTTCGGACTCGACGTGGCTACCGACTGGTTAGGTGATGCTCTGAATAAAAAACATTTATATCCTACATCGTATGACCTTCTGTTGTCGGAGAACGGCAAAGTCATTGCGAGCCCGAGAGACACCATCTCCAAGTGGGAGGATGTGGAACGCGTGGTCTCCATGATTAACGACAGCACTGTCGCCAAGAAATCCAGCAAAAGCGGTGATAGCAAGGTGATAAAATTCACCAGTTTCGATGGCGATGAGGCTTACGTGTTCGTTTCTGAGTTCGGAGGCTCTGCCAAATGGAAGATTGCCGTGGTATGTTATGACGACGAGGTCTATGGCAAGCTGAACCACATGTGGCTGCTTTTCTCGCTGCTTAATCTTGTGGCCATGGTTGTATTGGCACTTATCGTGTTTGGATTTGCCAACAATAACCGTCGACTGCAACGCATCAGGGTGGAGCAGGAGCGCATCAACAGTGAGTTGCAAGTGGCAAAGAACATCCAGATGGAGATGTTGCCAGAGAAGTTCCCGCCATTCCCTGAGCGCAATGATCTCGACATCTATGGATCGCTGGTTCCTGCCAAGGCGGTTGGTGGCGATCTTTTTGACTTCTTCCTGCGCGACGAGAAACTCTTCTTTTGTATTGGCGACGTGAGTGGGAAGGGTGTGCCTGCAGCCATGGTGATGACGGTGACCCGATCTCTGTTCCGTTCTGCATCAGTACGCGACAATAACCCTGCGCATATCATGAGGACTATCAACGAGACCATGTGCCAAGGAAACGAGTCGAGCATGTTTGTGACTTTATTTGTAGGTGTGCTCGACTTGCCATCAGGGCGTCTGCGCTATTGCAATGCAGGGCATGACCAGCCTCTGTTGTTGGGTGAGACGCTGAATGAGTTGCAAGTGGCAAGTCATTTGCCTGTAGGTATCTTCGAAGCCACGAAGTTTACGGCTCAAGAGTGCATGATAGCTCCGAAGACCACCATTTTCCTCTATACTGACGGTCTGACGGAGGCAAAGAACATGGAGCGCAAGCAGTTCACCCTGGCGCGTGTCAAGGAGGTACTCACTCAGCATATACAGGAAACACCACAGGCACTGCTCGAGTGTATGTCGCAGGCAGTGGCACTCTTTGTGGAAAAGGCTGAGCAGAGCGACGACCTGACGATGCTTGCCATCCGTTATCTGCCTAAAATAGAGAAGTATGATCTTGATGAGAAACTGACACTGAAAAACGATGTGAAGGGGGTGGTTGAACTAGGTACCTTCGTGAAGTCGGTAACAAAGCGTCTGGGTCTCGAGGAAGGTCAGGGCGACAAGTTGCGCCTGGCAGTGGAAGAAGCTGTTGTCAATGTGATTGACTATGCTTATCCGATAGGTACTGAAGGCGAGGTTACCATCGAGGCTAAATCGGATGGCGAGATTCTGAAGTTCGTCATTACTGACACAGGAATCGCCTTTGATCCTACAGAAGCAGAAACGTTAGACCCATCGCTCTCGATTGATGAACGCCCGATAGGAGGACTTGGCATCTTGTTGGTACGCGAGATGATGGACACCATCAACTACGAGCGCGTGGAGGGGCAGAACATCCTGACACTGATCAAGACAATAAAAAAATAATTATAATATAAACGATATGGTTACAACGGTTGAAGAAATTGATGGCAAGTTGGTTGTCACGTTAGAGGGAGAGATGGATACTGTGGCTGTTATGGATGCAGAAGAAATCCTGAAGCCGCTTTACAACACTGGTGGTAAGGACATCGTCATCGAGTGTGGGAAACTGGTGTATATCGCATCGAGTGGCCTGCGCATCTTCCTGAGTATCCTAAGAGGGGCTACGGATGGTGGCTATAGTGTGACCCTGCGCCATGTGAACGAAGAGATTAAGATGGTGTTTAATATGACAGGCTTTGTCAAGATATTTAATTTTGAATAAGAATAAAATAGTATTATTATGAAGACAACATTACAAGAGTTAGACGACAAGTATTTAGTGACTTTTGATGGTGATTTGGATACAGCTGCAGCTGTTGAGGTCGACCAGATCCTGAAACCTTTATACACAAGTAAGGGTAAGGATATAGAGATTGAGTGCAAGAAGTTGCAGTACATCTCGTCCAGTGGTCTGCGTATCTTGAGCAGAATCATCAAGGGCGTTCGCGCTGCTGGTAACAAGGCAACGATGAAAGATGTCAAAGATGACATCATGACAGTCCTCAGACTGACAGGACTTGTGTCATTGTTTGAATTCGAGTAACCAGATGGTATAGTTTATAGTTAGAAGATGGAATCAAAACTGGTTATTTATAATACTTTGACGCGTCAGAAGGAGCGCTTCGAGCCCCTTCACGCCCCTCATGTCGGTATGTATGTCTGCGGTCCCACCGTCTATGGTGATCCTCATCTGGGGCATGCTCGCCCTGCCATTACCTTCGATCTTGTGTTTCGTTATCTGAAACATCTGGGCTATAAGGTGCGCTATGTGCGTAACATTACGGATGTAGGTCATCTGGAGCACGATGCCGATGAGGGCGAGGATAAGATTGCCAAGAAAGCCCGTCTGGAACAGTTGGAGCCCATGGAGATTGCCCAGTACTATACCAACCGCTATCATCAGGCAATGGATGCGCTGGGTGTGCTTCGCCCGTCTATCGAGCCCCATGCCACAGGCCATATCATAGAGCAGCAACAACTCGTGAAGCAGATACTCGATAATGGCTTTGCCTACGAGAGTAATGGTTCGATCTATTTCGATATTGAGGCATACAACAAGAAATATCAGTATGGCATCCTCTCTGGTCGTTCGCTGGAGAACATCAAGGATGCTTCGCGCGAACTCGATGGTGTAGGCGAGAAGCATAATCAGGCAGATTTCGCCCTGTGGAAGAAAGCGCAACCTGAGCACATTATGCGCTGGCCATCACCTTGGAGCGACGGTTTCCCTGGATGGCACTGCGAGTGTACGGCAATGGGACGCAAGTATCTAGGCGAGGAGTTTGATATCCACGGAGGTGGTATGGATCTCGTGTTCCCGCACCATGAGTGTGAGATAGCCCAGGCTACGGCTTCGATGGGGCACCAGGCTGTGAAGTACTGGATGCACAATAATATGATCACTATCAACGGACAGAAGATGGGTAAGTCACTGGGTAACTTCATTACCCTCGAGCAGTTCTTCACGGGTAACCACGAGAAACTGGAGAAGGCCTACTCGCCCATGACCATCCGATTCTTCATCCTTTCTGCCCACTATCGTGGTACGGTTGATTTCTCTAACGAGGCGCTGCAGGCTGCTGAGAAGGGACTGGAGAAACTGTTGAATGGTATTGCTGACCTCGAGCGTGTGCAGGCTTCCGCCAAGTGCGATGCAGAGACAGAGAAGATCGTCAAGAGTCTGCGCCAGAAGTGCTACGACGCCATGAATGATGACTTCGCCACTCCACAGGTGATTAGCTGTCTTTTCGAGGCTTGTACGGTGGTCAATAAACTTACCGATCACAAGGCCACTATCTGTGCCGACTGCCTGAAAGAACTCTCAGAGACCATGCATCTCTTCGCCTTCGATATTCTTGGACTCAAGGCTGAGAAGAGTGGTTCGAACGATAGTCGTGAGGAAGCATTTGGAAAGGTCGTAGATATGGTTCTTGAGTTGCGTGCCAAAGCCAAGGCGGATAAAGACTGGGCCACCAGCGACAAGATCCGTGATGAATTGGCTGCTGCAGGTTTCGAGGTAAAAGACACGAAAGACGGTGTTACCTGGAAACTGAATAAATAAGGACTTATTCCTCCCCAGCTGGGGAGGAATAAGCTTTTTTAGTCATGACCAACGTGCGTGTATCCTTCTTGAAATCCTTGAAGGAAACGTATACCAACCCTTTATAGGGTTTCTTATCGCCCCACGAGTTTTTCATCACGAAATAGTTTTCTCCCTGATCATCATGGGCAATGCCTACGATGGCCATGGCATGGTCATCGTTAGTCCAGCAGACACCATGGTGCTCGCGTACAGCTTTTTCTGTCTTGGCAAAGAGTGTGTCGATGGGCACATTCAGATAGCGGTCGTGCAACCAGTTGTCAGGGGAATTGAGTTCTGTCTCCTGATAGTAAGGCTGGCTGTCGTTGCACATCAATTGGATGTACTCCCCAGGCTTGCAGACGCTGCGGGCAAATTCCTGTGGCGTATAGGTGGCACCCAGCATGAACACCCATGTGGGGGGAGGGGTGGTGATGGTAGGCATGGCATCGTAGCTCACGATGCCGTATTTCTCCAAGAGCCGCAGCAGGGTGGCTGACTCACCACGTTTGCTCTGAGGGGCATCAGGCTCCTGTTCCATCATCTTCTCTATATAATAAGGTGAGAGGTTTACGGAGTCGCCCCAGGCCAGATGCTCTGTCTCGATGGTGGCAAGCATGGCGTAGATCCAACAAGTTTCCGAGTCACCCTGATCCTTGACGGGTGTCATGCGGTTGAGCACGTCGTTAGTGTAATTCTTGGGTTCCTGACGGGCGCAGGAAGTAAGAAGTGAGAAGTGAATAGTGAATAGTGAATAGTGTATAGTGAAAAGTATCACTCCCACAACCCTCCCCCATATTTTGCATCTCTTACTCATTCTTCCCTCTTAATTCTTAACTCTTAACTCTTAATTCTTAACTCTTAACTCTTAACTCTTAACTCCTTAGTATCCTTTGTTTTGTGTGAAGTGAGGATTCAGAGTAAGAATATCATTAGGGATGGGGAAAACGGTGGTGTGACCGTCGCTTTCGTCGACGGGATCGTCAAATTCGTCACCAGTGAAGAGACTCTTGTATTGGCGGAAGCGTATGAGGTCTTGTCGTCTCCAACCCTCCCAGCAGAGTTCGAGCAGACGTTCGTCGAGCAGGTTCTCTGGTGTAAACTCTCGTGGTGCCGCCCCTACACGTTCGCGCACGGCATTGAAGTCGGCACTGCCATCCTCGCCATTGCGCCACTTGGCCTCTGCTCGCATCAACAGGACATCGGCTAAACGGAAGAGCACGATATCGTTATCCATGAGTGTGCCGTCCTTCGTGGCGTTTTTGTCTATATCGTATTTCTTCATACGGGCACCAGCTGTTTCCACGTAGGGGTCGTAGCTGAGGTCCATCTTCACGGCTTTTGGATAGTAGGTCAGAGGGGCTCCTGTGCGATCGGGTATGAGATCCCCGTTGCGGTCATACACCTCGCCTGCCCAATAATTAAACTCGAAACGCGGATCTTCGTCTTCCGTGCCGTAGCCGAAGATACGGAGAGTGTTCAGGGTGGCGCACGAGCCGTTTTCGCCTGTGATACCATAGGCGTCTGCATGCCGATAGTGCCATGAGCGCATGATATTCTGCTGTGTGTTGCTATAGAGGTCCTTGTCCATGGGGATGACCCAGATGTTCTCGCTGGAGTTCTCGTTGCGCACCATGAAATTCGCACCGTAGACTGGCTCCAGAGAATAACCGTTCGCCAGGTAGTTGCAGAAGGAAGTGACTGCCTCCCAGGCATTCATCTTCTGTCCATAGACGTCTAAGATGATCTCCTTGCCGTCGAGGTATTCTTTGTCTGTCCAATCGTCATCGAGATAAATCTCCGCATTCAGGGCGAGCTTAGCCAAAACGAATAGCGCCACATCAAAGGTGACACGGCCGTAGTAATCACCTTGCCCCACACTGTTCTCATTAGCCAAAGAGAAGCAGGCCTCGGCGAGCTCGTCGTAGACGAAATGGAACAATTCGCTGCGTTCCGACTGATGCACGTCGTTCATCGAGAGGGTAGTGGCTGTGAAGATAGGTACACGTCCGAAGAGGTCGAGCAGGTACCAGTAGTAGATGGCTCTGAGGGCGCGCACTTCGGCCGTATAAGCCTTGTACTCGTAGTCGGTGATGAGGTTGTGGCACTCTGCGAGATGCTCTATCGAACGGTTGCAGAGTGTGATGGCCTTATAGAGGTAAGTCCAAGAGTTGTACAACAAGTCATGTCCTCCGTCCCAAGAGTGACGATACATGTCCTGCCATAGCTCACCGTCGTACCAGTCATGACCTCTGGTAGGGAGCATGGCTTCGTCTGAACCGAAGGTCTGGAGGTCATAGATGCCTCGACAGGTGCCCTGCAGTCCTTGCCCGTCAGTAGCACCTCCTACATAATTATATAAGGTGGAGACGGTATTCTTGAAAAGCATCTCTCGGTTACCATGTGCCAATTCCTCTTCAATCTGGTCTTTAGGGTGCTCATCGAGCGAACAGGATACGGGTAAAAGAGTAAAAAGAGCGAAAAGTAAAAGACTTCTTACCCTTATCGATATGATCTGATGGATTGTATTCATAGTGTCTAAAATTTCAAGCTGAGACCGAAAGTATAACTGCGATAGGCAGGCATGACGTTCTTGTCGTCGATGCCGAGGGTGCTGTTGATGATGCTCGAGTTGATCATCGGTGTCACCCCACTGTAGCCAGTGATGGTGGCGAGGTTGTTTACTGAGACAGAGAGGCGCAGGCCCTGAATGTGTTTCATTTTGATGGGAATGGTCCAGCCAATGGTCACATAGTCGAAGTTCACGTAGTCGCCGTTCTCAAGCCAGTAGTCGCTGATAGTCTGGTCCATGATAGCTTCCTCGGGTGCACCCTTCATGATGTTGTAGTTGGGCATTGAGAGCACGTTCATATACGAGAGGGCCGTGCCATTGTAGATCTTGTGTCCGAAGGCACCATTGATCTGTGTGGTGATGTCCCAGTGCCGATAGCGCAGGGCGATGTTCGAACCCATGACAGCCTTGGGCGTGGCCTGTCCACAGATATAGCTATCGTCAGTCACGTCGTAATACTTCAAACCTTCGGAATCCTTTACGATGCCGTTGCAGTGTGGCAGTTTGAAGACCCCCAAGGGCTCTCCTACAATCTGCTTCACCACGGTGCTCGATCCATGGAAGCCTGCACCCCAGAGGGCTGAGATGCCTTTCGACTGTGGAGCTGTCAGGCGCTGTCCGTTGTAGTCACCGTCGAGTGCGAGCAGCTTGTTACGCTCAAATGTCCAGTTCATGTTGATGGTCAACTCGACATCCTTCGTGCGCAACGGGGTGATGCCAAAGCCAATCTCAAGACCACTGTTCTGCATCGAACCGAGGTTAGCCAGGAACTTATCGTATGGGAATGGTGGCACAGGTACGGTGTATACATAGAGCATGTCGGTGGTCTTCGACTTGTAGTAGTCGATGCTCAAGGCGATGCGTTTCTCCCACATCGAAAGGTCGAGACCTACGTTGAAGGTCTTCTTCACCTCCCACTTCAGGTCGGGATTGGCATTGCGGATGATACCGAGGGTGGTCGTGATGGAGCCGGCATAGGGCACCACGCCGTTAGGTGTCAAGAGCTGCATGGAGTTGTAGGAGTCGATACCTCCCTGACTACCGGCGAGACCGTAGCCGATACGTAACTTGGCGTTTGAAATCCATTTCAGGGGCTTCATCCAGCGCTCTTTGCTGATCACCCAGGCACCACTGATGGAGGGGAAGAAACCCCAGCGGTGGTTCTTTCCGAATTTCGACGAGGCGTCGCCACGGGCATTGGCCGTCAGCGTGTATCTACCCCATAGGGTCACTTGGGCACGCCCGAGAAACGACTCCATGTGGGCTTCCCTATAGTAGGAGTCTGTACCGTCCCAAGGTCGCGTGGCGCCTGCCGACAGCTTGTTGTAGCCGAAAGCATCTGTCGAGAAGTTTGTTACGGTCACGTAGAATCCGGTTTTCCTCTCCATCTCGGCCTCGGCGAGTGCCATCACGCTTAGCTCAATGTTCTTTTTCTCAATGGCGTAGGTCAGCGACAAGTTACCTCTCAGTTCCTCGCTCTTCTCATGAGCGCGATAGGCTAGGCCCTTGCTCCACACAGTGGTGGGGTAATGGTGTGAGTCATCGTTGGTTTTGTAGGAGTACGATCCGAAGGCGCGCAGGGTCAGTTCTTTTGTGATGTTCACCTTCGCCTTCATGTGGATGTTGAAGTGCCCGCCGTCCTCGTCCTCTTTCATCTCCAACAGCGAGAGAGGGTTGCTGATCCAGAGGGCTTCCGTCACCTGACCATATTTTCCGTCAGCTTCAGGAAAGTCCGGAAAGGTGGGGTTGAAGGTAGCTGCCGAATAGAAGAGCTGCTGGGGGAAAGGCAGGTAGTCGCGCTTCTGCACAGAGCCCACCATACCGAGGTCCACCGTCAGATGGTCGTCGAAGGCCATCTGGGTGATGTCGAGTTTGGCGATGATGTTACGATAGTCCTGCGCCTTGATGACCGTCTTATGGCGCTGAAAGCCCACGGAAGCACGATAGTTGGCCTTCTCCGTACCACCACCGAAGGCGATATGATGATTCTGCACGAAGCCTGTGCACTCGATGGCCTTGTTGAAGTCGGTGTTATACCCCTTGTCGATGATGTCGAATCCGAAATGCTGGGCCGCCTTACGGAACTCGTCGGCGTTGAGCATCTCTACCCGTTTGAACACCGATTCAAATCCGATGTTACCATCGTAGGAGATGTGGAACTGCTGTTCCTTGCCACGCTTCGTGGCCACCTCGATAACACCAGCAGCACCTCGCGAGCCGTACTGCGCCGTCTCTGAAGCATCTTTCAGGATGGTAAAGCTCTCGATATCGGCAGGATAGATGGTCGAGAGGATGGCCAGGTCTGCTGTTACACCGTCGATGATGACGAGCGGGTCGTTGCCACCATTCAGTGAGGTGGTACCCCTCACACGCACAGCAGAGATCATCGCCTCCTGATTACCACCTGGGGTTACCTGCACACCAGCTGCCTGACCACTGAGGGCATCGACTGATGAAGTGATGAGACCCTTGTTCATGCGCTCCTCCGTCACTTGGTCCACGGCACCTGCGATGGCGTTCACGTCGCCCTTCGAATAACCGACTCTTACTATCGTCGAATCATTTGTTTCTGTCTGGGCGGCTGCTGATACTGCCATGATAGTGGTCAGTGACAGGATCCATAATCGATTTCTCATGAGCTATTGTTTTTGGTTTCGTTTGCAAAGATAAGAAATAATTTGTGAATACACGCTTTTTTTTCATAAATAATTTGTAATTTTGCAGCCATGAAGATTCAAGATTTTGAGATTATGGCTCCTGTGGGCTCGCCAGAATCACTGGCCGCAGCCATTCAAGCAGGGGCAGATAGCATCTACTTCGGTATCGAGAAACTGAACATGCGGGCTCATTCAGCCTCCACCTTCACCATCGACGATCTGAAGCAGATGGCGCGTACGTGCAATGAGCACGGCATCAAGAGCTATCTGACGGTCAACACCATCATCTACGGCGAGGATATCCCCCTCATGCACGAGATTATCGACGCTGCCAAGGAGGCGGGCATCTCGGCTGTTATTGCCAGCGATGTGGCCGTCATGACTTATTGTAATCGGGTAGGGCAGGAGGTGCACCTCTCCACACAGCTCAATATCTCAAACATCGAGGCCTTGCGCTTCTATGCGCAGTTTGCCGATGTCGTCGTCTTGGCGCGCGAGCTCAATATGGATCAGGTGGCCGAGATCTACCGCCAGGTAGAGGCTGAGCATATCTGTGGTCCCTCAGGCGAGCAGATCCGTATCGAGATGTTCTGTCACGGTGCCCTTTGTATGGCTATCAGTGGCAAGTGCTATATGAGTCTCCACGCCGCCAATCGCTCAGCCAATCGTGGCGAGTGTATCCAGGTGTGCCGCCGTTCCTATACGGCTACGGATAACGAGACAGGTTATCAGCTCGACATCGACAATAAGTATATCATGTCGCCCAAGGATCTGAAGACCGTGCGTTTCATCGATCGTATGATGAAGGCAGGCGTGCGCGTATTTAAGATAGAAGGTCGCGCGCGAGGTCCTGAATATGTCTATACCGTCGTGAAATGCTACAAGGAGGCTATCCAGGCTGTTCTCGACGGCACGTTTACCGAGGCACGTAAGGACGAGTGGGACGAGCGACTTGCCACCGTCTTTAACCGTGGCTTCTGGGATGGCTACTATCAGGGGCAGACCATGGGCGAGTGGAACCGTCACTACGGTTCTAATGCCACTGAGCGCAAGGTCTATATCGGCAAGGGCGTCAAGTACTTCTCCAAGCTCGGTGTGGCAGAGTTTACCGTCGAGGCCAATACCTTCAAGGTAGGCGACAAGATGCTCATCACTGGTCCCACGACGGGCGTGATGTATGTTACGGCAAACGAGATTCATGGTGACAACGGTCCTGTAGAAGTAGCTGAGCAAGGTACCCGTGTCTCTATCGCCGTTACCGACAAGGTGCGCCCCAGCGACAAACTGTTTAAACTCGAGAAAGTGCAAAGTGACTAATTGGGAAAGTGATATTTTTAATGACTATACAAATATAAGGTGACAGACAATGACGATTAACGAGATACAAGACGAGATTATTGAGGAGTTCAGCGGTTTTGATGACTGGATGGACAAGTACCAGTTGCTCATAGACTTAGGTAACGAGCAGGAACCGCTGGAGGAGAAATACAAGACGGAGCAGAACCTGATAGACGGTTGCCAGAGCCGTGTGTGGCTGGTGGCTGATCTCGTGGAAGGTGGAAAGTGGAATACGGATGGGAAAGTCATTCATTTCAAGGCTGAAAGCGATGCGCTGATTGTGAAAGGTATCGTCAGTCTGCTGATTCGTGTGCTTTCTGACCATACACCGCAGGAGATTCTTGATGCCGACCTCTATTTCATTGAGGAGATAGGGTTGAAGGAGCACCTTTCGCCCACGCGTAGCAACGGACTCGTGGCAATGGTAAAGCAGATGCGCGTCTATGCGTTGGCTTTCAGCACGAAGCAATAGAGAGGACTGAATTAAAAAAAACATCGACTAAAAACTTTTGTAATATATGATACAGACTGTAGTTAAGCGCGACGGGCGCATCGTAGGATTCAATGAGCAGAAAATCATGGCTGCCATCCGCAAGGCCATGCTCCACACCGATCAGGGCGAGGATGAGCGACTGCTCTATCAGATAACAGACCATATCGCACAGCGTGGTGACAGCCAGATGACTGTGGAGCAGATTCAGGATGCTGTGGAGCTGGAGCTGATGAACTCAAGCCGCAAGGACGTGGCACAGAAGTACATCGCCTATCGCCACCAGCGCAGTGTGGCTCGTAAGGCCAAAACGCGCGAGGTGTTCCTCGATATCGTGAACATTAAGAACAACGACGTGACGCGCGAGAATGCAAACATGAATGCCGACACGCCTGCAGGTATGATGATCAAGTTCGCCTCGGAGACGACGAAGCCCTTCGTCGAC
>JAEEGH010012082.1_pt1 | contig 19471 bp, 18 predicted proteins | sample 9134181 | NCBI WGS metagenome assembly JAEEGH01 (sample SAMN16246544, study PRJNA631951) | gut metagenome | biome: gut microbiome; feature: rumen; material: DP-attached | host: Bos | place: Iran: Karaj | collected 2018-10 | reverse complement strand
TTGTATCATCATGGTTGGTAGTGAAATGTCTGCTAATAGAGTTATGAGAAATATCTCTCGATTCATTGAGGAGAAACTAGGTCTCAAGGTCAACATGACCAAGAGTAAAGTCGATAAACCACAAGGACTTAAATATCTTGGATTCGGATTCTACTTTGATTCAAGAGCACATCAGTTTAAGGCAAAGCCACATGCAAAATCAGTAGAGAAGTTTAAGAAGAGGATGAAAGAACTTACTTGCCGTAGTTGGGGCGTTAGCAACAGCTACAAAGTTGAGAAACTCAATCAGCTTATTCGAGGTTGGATAAACTACTTCAGGATAGGAAGTATGAAAACACTTTGTAAAGAACTTGAAGGAAACATCAGATTCAGACTTCGTATGTGTATTTGGAAGCAATGGAAAACTCCACAGAATAGAGCTAAGAATTTGATGAAGCTGGACATACCAAGATGGGCAGCGTATAAAATCGCCTATTGTGGAGACAGATATGCAAGACTCGCTCACAATGGATGGGTACAAAAGGCTATAAGTACAAAGAGACTAACCTCATTTGGATTAGTCTCAATGTTAGATTACTACACCGAAAGGTGTGTTACTTGTTAAGTTGATTGAACCGCCGTGTACGGAACCGTACGCACGGTGGTGTGAGAGGTCGGGGGATTATTCAAATCTCCCTCCTACTCGATTGTTACGAGGCCAAAATGACAAAAAGGACTAAGATAACGGCAACGCAGCATTTGGGGCTTATCTTCTTTGCCGCTGCAATCTATTGCCTGATCAGATCCATAACTTTATCACTTACGACGGACATCTGGTATGACGAACTCTTTACCATGGAGTTCTCCGCAAGACCGGTAAAAGAGCTGATAGGACTTACTGCAAGGGATGTACATCCGCCCTTTTACTACATGATAGTCAGGTTCTTTGTACTTTTGTGCAACGGACTTGGACTTGTGGGGGACGGCCCTATGCAGCTTGGTGCAGAGTCGATTGCCAAGCTCGTGTCTGTGCTTCCGTTTTTTATACTGCTGATATATGCGGCTACAAATATCAGAAAGCGCTTCGGGATCCTTCCGGCAGGGATGTTCTCTTTTGCCATAATAACCATGCCACAGATGCCTGAGTACACCACTGAGATCCGCATGTACAGCTGGGCAGTGCTGTTTGTTACGGCAGCCATGCTTCACGGATTTAACCTTCTGTGCTGCATTATGGGAAGGGAGAAGCAGGGATGGGATCTTCCCGATGGCATCATGTTGTGGCTGTATACCACGGCGGCTGCCTATACCCATTACTATGCTGCTTTTTGCATTGGGATCATCTATGGCATTCTTGTTATCTGGATGCTGGTTTACTATATTCGTGTTGCCGGCAAGAAAACTGACGGAAGAATAAGCCTTAAGGCAGCAGCTACGTTGATTGTGGCGCTCAACCTCACCATTGCGTCTTATATTCCGTGGGTATCATCTCTTTTGTCACAGATGGGTGCAGTCAAGGCAAATTACTGGATACAACCGGTGGGGATCAGGAGTATCGGCAGTGCCATCAAGCATCTGTTCAAGGGGTATTTTAACAATGAAACACTGGCAGTGGCGATCGCTGTACTTTTCTTTGTGCTGATAACCTTCCTGTTTGTCAGGACTGTAATCAGAACCGTTTCGGGAAAAGAGCTGACAGATGCACTTACCTTGTTCTCGTTCTCGGTACTCCCGCTTGTTGTAATGGCAGGACTTGTGGCATCCGCGCTTCTAAGACCTGTATTTGTGAACAGGTATATGATCCCGGCTTACGGATGTTTCTGGCTTGCAGTTTCTGTCATGGCATCGTATGAAATAGATCTGGTTTACAAGAGAGCAAAGGGACAGCTCTTAGGGAAGATAGCAGGTGTTGTTCTGGCTGTCATTATGATCATTGTGGGAGCTGTTGATTTCAAGGCTTTTATCGGCAATGAAGAATACCGCATGGTCAACATTGAGAAGACTCTTGATATGCTTTCTGGAATCAGTAATGATACGATCATTATCAGTAATTTTGAGCACGTTCAGGGTCTTTTATCCTACTATCTCAACAAAGGTGACGATGATTACAAGGTTTATCTGTATGCTGCAGAGTCGGAGGCGCTGATTGAAGAGACGGTTCCGGGTCTTGAGACCATCGAGGATCCTATTGATATAGCCAATTATCTGGATGCAGGCAAACAGGTTCTTTTCCTTGGAAGCTTTAACGCCAGGGAGGTAATACTTCAGGAATGGAATGATGAGTATTCGATCACTTCCGAGAATGAGGGAAGTTACCTCATGGAGAGGTACTGGTTTGATGTTTTCAGGCTCAGCAGATAAATTGATTTCGGAGACGTTATGAAAAGAAAAGTTTTAGGTATAGTAATGGCTTTTGCCATGATCATTATGGCGATGCTTTGTGTAAATTCAGAGGTGCTTGCGGAGGACGACCTTAAGGAGGCCGGATTCTGCAGTTTTGTGGTGCCTTTGCAGTTTACCCCAAGCTCGGTAAAGGGGCTTTTCATAAACAAGGATCACCCTATGGAGTCATCTACTATTCAGTACAGCGTATATTACAACAAGCTGGATGCGGTACTGACCAACAGGGAGAAGGCAGCTCTTGCGGAGATAAATGAGCCCAAGGTTACAGATAAATCTACAGATCTTACAAAAGATATCTATCAGGAAACCATCTCTGCTGCTTATAACAGTGAATATGGTGAAGACGTTGGATATTCCGTCAGCTCTTTTGACAAAATAAATATTGACGGTTATCCGGGATACAGGATTGAAGCAAGTTTCCGTGCAACTGACCAGGAAACTGTATATCAGACTGTATATATGATTTTGTCCAAATACAGGACCTTCACCATCACTTTCCAGAGAGCGGAAGATGATGACTGTCAGGACGCATTTTCAGAGTGTCAGTCCACTATCCATGTACATTAAACCGTTAATTGTGTTATCATTAATGTATGTATGACAAGCTAACGCAGCTGATATCAAACGGCGAATACAATGAAGCCTTATATGAGTTTCAAGAGGAGTTTTTTCATATCGATGAGAGAACTCCTGAAGAGGCTGCCAAATTATGCATTCTGGAGGCTTCGCTCTGGGAAGTTTTGAGCGACAGTCAGGCGGAGTTTGATGCCATTGCAAGAGGTCTTTCATACAATCCGGGAGATTACGAGCTTTTTTACATGCTGGGGCTCTATTTCCTGAATCTGAATATAAATCAGGCATTCCTGTGTATGGAAATGGCGGCGTTTTACTGTAATGACGACACCGACAGGGAAGTGATCCTGGATACGCTTACGGAGCTTAAGAATACACCGGCAGTAAGAGTCAGGAATACCAGCATCATGATCCTTTCATACAATGATCTGGAGATCATGAAGGACTGCATTAAGTCCGTGGAGGATTTCTGTCCTGCCGGAACCTTTGAAGTTGTGGTGGTGGACAACGCATCAACTGAGGAAGGTGTTAGGGAGTATCTTCGCGAAAAAAGAGACAGCGCAGATTACCCGTTTATTCTCATCGAAAATAAAGAGAATGTCGGCTTCCCCAAGGGGTGTAACATCGGCGCAGCTGCATGCAACAAGAACAACGACATTTTCTTTTTGAACAATGACGCGGTGCTCATGCAGAATTCGCTGTTTTTTCTGAGAATGGGACTTTATGACAGCAGAGATGTGGGGGCATGCGGCCCCTTTACCAACAGCGGGTCTCTTCAGGAAATAGATACAAGTGAGCTCTGGGATGATAAGCCCTCTTACAATGAAGCTGTGAGAATATTCAGGGAGTATGCGAAGAAAAACGCAGTTCCGAAGCACAACTCATATATAAAGAGATTCAGACTGACCGGATTTGCCGTGCTTTTATCAAGGGATGCAATTCCTTTTGTGGCAGCGGATGGCCGGGTGTTTGATGAAACTTTTTCACCTGCTTACTTTGAAGATGATGATCTGGGAATCCGTCTTGCGAGGGCAGGATTTGTTCAGTATCTCTGCGAAAGCAGCTATATTTATCACAACGGCGGAAACGGATCCTTTGGTGCTTCAAAGGGCATGGAGGAAGGACGTCAGAGATTTATCGATAAATGGGGATTTGATATCTGGGGATATTCACTTCCCTGGTTTGAGGCTGCAGATGCCGTTATAGAGTTGGCAAAAGAGAGAAGAGGACATCTTAAGGTGCTTGATTTTACGTGCGGCTTTGGTGCTACGGCGTCATATATAAAGAGCCGTTGCCCGGGGGTATTTATAGCCGGAGTTTGCAGGACCTCTTTTGAAGCGGGGATTGCAAAGCAGATGGTTGACGATGTTGTATACGGTGAACTGAACACCGTTAGACTCCCGTGGAAGAGCCATTCCTTTGATGTGGTACTTGCCGAGACAATCTTTGTTAACAGGGCAAGGATAGGTGAGATGCTCAGAGAAGGCGGGATACACATAGGTAATGATCAGGAGGAAACAAAGTGAACTGTCCAAAATGCGGAACAAACTTACCGGGTAAAATGTGGATGAGTTTTCGCTTCTGTCCGTTTTGCGGAGAGAGACTGTTTGATGCGGGCAAGAAATACCTGTTAGAAATTCAATGCGTAGGGCAGCGTGAAGGCGATAATGCTATGATGGTGTTTCTTGATGATCGTCAGATGTATGAGGCCAAGGCCGGTGACAGCATATATATTGCAGTAGATGGCGGATTTCATTCTATAAAATTCAGGCAAAAGATAAGGAGCAGGATCATCACGCTTCTTGTGAATTGTAATTTCGTGCTAAAAGCATATTTTAACAGCCTTTCCGGTCTGATTGAGACTAATATTAATAAGGTCGAGGGATCAAGTGGAGGAATAACGCCCAAGAGTCTGGGAGATAAGAAGATCACCAATCCTGTGATGGTTACAGAAGAAGGCGAAAAGGCTTTTGATATCCTGCTTGGTGATGATGACCCTGAATATGAGTTCAAGGCGACAAGCGGTTTTAAGGAAGGGGTTCTCAGAATATATTCTGAGAGATGCGAATTCAGTACCGAGGGGCAGTTTAAAAAAGAGGTTGTCCAGTATAAGAATGTGGTGTCAGTTAAGCGTAAAATGGGCTCTTTGGACATAGAATGTGCAGGAAATGTACATAAAATTTATAGTATTCCGAAAGATATCTACAATGAAGTTATGGCATTTTTGACTAATAGAATCAGCGAAGTTCAGGAAACACCTTAGCTTAGATGGAAAGCGGAAACCAAAAAACATACATAATAGTGTGTAATATAGCAAACAAGCAGCACTTTTGTGCTGTTTGTTTTTTCGTTAACATTTTGAAAATTCTGCTTTTCAGATTTGATGTGGGATTGATTGGTTGACGTTAAAAAGTCTTTTATTGTAGCAATGAATTGTGAAAAAAGTGTGAACACTTTTGCAAATTCTTGTGATGTAATGCAATTTCGTTAAAATGCCAAAAATCCGTGGGCAAACTCTATAAAAATTTATTGGAAAATTCCCCCAAAAAGTGAATGACGAAAAAACGTCTATGTGTTATTCTATTGAATGCAAAAGAAAGAGATTTCACAAGAAAAAATATGATAGGAGGTAGCGACGCATGACAAAGGCTGAAATTCTTAAAAGAGAAATTCTTTCACAGTATAAAAGTGTTAGACAGTTTGCAATAGATATGTCTATTCCATACAGCACACTTGTAACAGCATTAGATAGGGGGATTGAGGGGATGGCTTACGGTACAGTAATCAAAATGTGTGATCGTCTTAATCTTAATCCGGTTGATTTCTCAACACTTGAGCAGGGAACAGATCTTGGCAAGAAGATCGTTGAGAATCGTGTAATGCAGCAGTACGTTAAGCTCAACAAGGCCGGAAGAAAGAAGATTCTTGACATGATGGGAGATTTCTCACAGCTTGACAAGTATCAGGCAGACTAAGGTAATCACGGGGCACACGAACAGAACTTCATTGTTGAAACAAAAGAGACTCTTTGGCATAATAGTCAAGGAGTCTTTTTTTGTTCGGAGGAATTATTATGCATTATGATTATCTGGTAGTTGGTGCAGGTCTTTTCGGAGCTGTCTTTGCAAGACAGATGAAGGAAAAGGGACGCAAGGTGCTTGTTATAGACAGAAGAGATCACATTGGTGGCAATGTCTATACGGAAAACAGAATGGGCATCAATGTTCACATGTACGGAGCACATATTTTCCACACCACCGACAAGGAAGTATGGGATTATGTGAACGAGTTTGCGGAATTCAACAACTACATCAACAGCCCGGTGGCAGTATATAAGGACGAGTTGTATAACCTACCGTTTAACATGAATACCTTCAGCAAGATGTGGGGTATCAGAACTCCTGATGAGGCCAGGGAGATCATAAATGCTCAGGCCGGAAAAGAGAAGGAGCGCATCAGGAAGGAAAAGGGTGTATCTGAGTTTGCGGCAGAGAATCTTGAGGAGCAGGCTCTTAGCCTTGCAGGCAGAGACATCTACGAAAAGCTTGTAAAGGGATATACCGAGAAGCAGTGGGGAAGAGACTGCAAGGATCTTCCTGCTTTTATCATCAAGCGTCTTCCTATGAGATTTATATATGACAACAATTACTTCAATGACCGTTTTCAGGGTATCCCCATCGGCGGATATACTGCCCTTGTAGACAGGATCCTCGACGGTATCGAAGTCAGAACAGGCACTGACTACTATGACTTTGTCAAGCTTGAAGAGGGACTTCCCGTTAAGCCGTTTGCTGCGCAGAACGGAGACAGCTTTGATAAGATACTCTTTACGGGTATGATAGATGAGTTCTTTGGCTATAAGCTTGGAACTCTGGAATACAGATCTCTTAAGTTTGAGACAGAGGACCTTCCTGAGGTGGACAACTATCAGGGCAATGCGGTTGTAAACTACACCGAGAGGGAAATCCCATACACAAGGATAATCGAGCACAAACACTTTGAGTATGGAACAGGCAAGGGTACTATCATTACCAGAGAATATCCTGCAGAGTGGAAGCATGGCGATGAGCCTTACTATCCGATGAATGACAGCAGGAACAATGAGCTCTATTCCAAGTACAAAGAACTGGCAGATGACTTCAGTGATGTTTACTTCGGCGGAAGACTTGGACAGTACAAGTACTATAACATGGATCAGATAATCCGCGAAGCACTGGATATGAGCAGATCGGTACAATAAGATGGATAAAACAAGCCCCCGGATGAATGTATCCGGGGGCTTGTTGCTGCCAAAGCGATCTTGGCAGCTATATTATTTCAAGTCTTCTCCTCTGCAGCGGAGAGACTTAAGCGCTGTTATCAGCGCTTAACAATAATTGTTGAACATCATTCCGGAATACTCACTGGTTATGTATGGCGATGAGTAATCACGGTTATCCGGGTTACGATAGTTAACAACCGGACGGTCTACATATTTCATCGGGTCTACAGAAATGTCTTTTGTCTTATCTATCAGTGCATCCGCAAACTTGTTGATGGGCTCCAAGGATTCCATATTGTTTGTGCCGGATACAGCCTGCTTTAACATTTCTTCATCTATGGAAAGTGCACCGTTTCCTTCAAGGTTGATACCTATATCCTCGGCATTGCTCAGGTACTGCTGAGCGATACCTATTACTTCGGCCCTTAGCTTGGAACCTTTAAATTTATCGTCGGAAATTCCGGCTGCTTCTTCGATGAAACTGTTGTAGTTATCTACAAGAGATACGACGTGCTGCATCAGAGCTTCGTTGTCCTTCTTGATGCCAACGTGTATCGGCTCACCCGGAGGTGAGAGTGCGTGAAGGGTGATATCGAATTTGCCGCCCACAGTAAAGTGATTGGATACAGATACCTTGTCTTCACCGTTTAATGTAAAGTGTGCATTGGTGGCCGGTACGGCGACCATATCAAGTCCGAGGAAATCAACCGCACCCTTGGCAAGCGTTGTATCGGCTTCATAGATCTCAAACTGACTGGTCTGTCCCGGCTTTAGTCCTGTCCGGCTGGACTGGATCTCCAGCGCAGATCTGTTACCGTCTTCTATGATCCGGGCGCTTAGTCCGATGTTTGCTTTGTTGATCAGGGTTTCAAGTTTCTTTTGGACATCTATGTTTGTGTCGGTGTTATAAATACTGAACTGGAACTCAAATTCCTGTCCGCTTATCCTTACATCAAATGCGTAATTGTTCGGCGCAAGTCCTGTGGAATCACTGGGGATAAGACGCCCTCTGTTTACCTGACTGGACGCCAGCTGCGTCGTTTCTATGTCGAAGCTGATGGTTCCGATATCCTGCTCGGGAGTCTTGCCGATATAGTGTGCCGTGACTTTATCTTCATCGGTAGTAAATGCAGAAGAGTGATTGAGAGAAGATTTTTCTTCATGATCACTAAGCCGCCTGATACTGCCCTGAAGCTGTCTGGCTTTTTCTTTTATACCTATCGCATCATTGCGTGAAGCGTCGTCGTCTGTTAACAGATAAAGAGGGGACTTCTTGTTGATTTTTGCAATTGACTTATACACATCCCTAAGCTCATCCTTACGATGCGCGTCGGCCTGTGTAACATCTTTAGACACGTAGTCTTGTATGAAGTGGTTGTAAGCACCACTTAAAGAAATGCCTGCCATAATGCCCCTCCTTTCTTCCTTGATATACGTACGAGTCCTTCACTCTACCATTCCTTTGGTATCTGTCGCACGAGGGCATATTTAGCCACGTTTAGTTACCCTTATCATACTAAAAGCAAGTCAAATGTCAACAATAATGAAGAAGATTTCATACGATTTTATAGAAAGTTAATAATTAATATATTATTATGAGATAAGTGAATTTTTAGAGCAGGTGGAACAAAGCAATGTTTTGGATCGTGATAATTGCGCTTCTTCTTTTTTCTGCAAGAATGGCGAGAGTATATAAAGAGAATATCCTTGATACACTGGCGCTTTCCTTTGCCGGACTTCTGATGATTATGTATCTTCTGGCGTTTTTCAGAGGACTGAAGGCCATAGCTTTCGTATCAGCGATAGCCATAGTTTATGTGCTTGTCCGCATGATGATCGACAGCCGCAGGAGCAAGTCTTCTTTGGTAAAAGAGCTTTCGGAGTACGGCAAACTCCTGGCATATCCCGGAGTTATCTGCACCGGTGCAGTAACTGCCTTTGTGGGCTTCATGACAAGGCAGCAGGTGTTTACCTGGTGGGATGACATAAATTATTGGTCATCTGATGCCAAGCAGCTCTTTTTCCTAAATGGCTTTCCCGGTAAGTACGGAAATGTCTCGCCGGAGTTCGGTGACTATCCGCCCATTCCTTCTCTGGCCAAGTGGCTGTTTTTACAGCTCGGAGGAAAAGAGTATACAGAGAGCCTACAGTTTCTCGGATACTTTGCGCTGTGTCTGATATTTCTTTTGCCAATGCTCTCGCGCGTTGAGGCTGCCATAGAAGCTACTGATATGAAGAGCTGGTGCAAGGTGCTTCTTAAGGTGTTTGCATTTGCATGCACTGCGCTGTTCCCCGGAGTGTTCAACGGGATCATCTACTACGGAACACCTGCGGATATAACCATGGCTATTGTATATGGGGCTTTGCTTCTTTCGATATATGATCAGGCCGGACATGGCAAAGGCTTTTATTATATAAGGATAGGTCTTTTTACGGCAGTACTTCTTTTGACTAAGTCCGTTGGAATTGAATGGGCGCTGTTTGCACTGATCTTCTATATTATAGTTGCAAACAAAGATAAGCTCATGTGGCTGTCGGTATTGTTTGCCGGAGCATCCTACGGAAGCTGGCTCCTGTTCTGCCTCATAAACAGAAGGGTTGCCAAGCTCACGGGAGCTGGTATCAGAATGGCTACTTCCGGAACCTATACAGCTCCTGATAATACCTTCGATAAGATGAGGTACTTTGCGGAAGGCTTTTTGTTCCAGCCGATGCATTCGGATCATAATCTGACCATTGATCTTTCCACGGGAGCAGCGGTGCTTATTATCTTTGGCGTGATCATCGGGATGTATTTACTCTCCCTTCTTGGAAAGAGTGAGATAAAGAAGATAGCTCTTTTCACCCTTATAACGGGAATCCTGACTTACGGAATCGTGTTCATGGCTCACATATCGCTCTTCCAGACAGAGGATCAGTATCTGGATGCCTACGCCATGGGAATATCCATAGCAAGATACTGTGCGCCCTTTACTTTGGGAAGCATCTATTTCCTTGTGGGAGTTGCTTTTAACAGACTAAGGGCCAAGAGCGGGAAGAAGCAGTTTGCTGTATTTGGTATTGCGTGCGCACTTTTTGTACTGCTGTGCGCCGACTACAGCGGAATAGCGAAATACCTCTGGGGATACAGGACTCAGATTGCCGATAATATTGCCTACAATGCAGATATGGTAGGAGAAGACGGAAAAGAGCTTGTGGAAGCAGTCTCAGATAAGGCATACTGGGGTAAGAGGATTTTGGTCTTCAGGGATGGACATGAGTACTACTGGGTTCACAATACTTATATAAGTAAAGAAGCATCTCCGACAGCTATGGTGTATGATGTATTTTTGACAGAAGAGGATACAGCGGATACTATAAGGCAGAAGATGGTGAAAAGCCACGCTTCATATTTTTATGTTGAAGATAAAGACGGAGCGGCTTTGGAACTGTTCTCTGAACTTGTTCCGGGAGAAGAGTTTGAGCCGGGCGTAGTATATAAAATTGAAGGAGCTGGTAATTGATGGGAAAGATCATACCCATTGTGATCCCGGCATATGAGCCGGATGATAAACTGATAGGTCTTATGGACAACCTTGCATCAGCAGGGCTTTCTCCTATTGTGGTAGTTAATGACGGGTCAGATAAAGAGAACTATGGCCACATATTTGATGCGGTAAAGAATAAAGGTGCTATTGTTCTTGAACATGAGGTCAACAGAGGAAAGGGCAGAGCTCTTAAGACTGCCTTTGAATACTGCCTGAATGAGTTTGAGGATATGCTGGGCGTTATCACTGCGGATTCTGACGGACAGCACACGGCACCTGATATAAAGAAGTGCATGGATGCGCTGAGGCAGGATCCGAAGAGTCTGGTTCTTGGCGTGCGAAATTTTAATGAGTCGGGAATTCCTGCCAGATCGGTGTTTGGAAACAAGACCACCAGCAGGGTTATGAAGGTGCTTGTGGGACTGAGCATAAGCGATACACAGACAGGGCTTCGGGGAATATCTTCGGAGTTTATGAGATATCTTTTAACAGAAAAAGGTGATCGGTTTGAGTTTGAGACAAACATGCTGCTGGCCACCAAGAGCCTTGGTATTAAGATTGTTGAGGTTCCAATTTCTACTATATATTTAGAAGAAAACAAATCCAGTCACTTTAATCCGATAGTGGATTCTGTTAGGATATACGCTATCTTTTTTAAATTCCTGTTCTCATCACTCTCATCAAGTGTTGTTGATATTGCGCTGTTTACAATATTCTGCGGAATGATGCGTGGCAGGTCTTTGCCTTTTGATTATATTATGCTGGCAACTATAATGGCCAGGGTGATTTCTGCTGTCTATAATTTCCTTATTAACTATAAGGTTGTTTTTAAGAGCAGAACCAACGGCCTGTGGGCAGCGGTCAAGTATGCAGTGCTGGCAGTATGTATTATGCTTTTAAGCGGAGCGCTGGTGAGTTTCTTCCATGGACTTATTCCTGCATCACCGGAGTTTGTTGTTAAAATTCCTGTGGACTGCGTTCTGTTTTTGGTGAGCTTTTTATGCCAGAGAGAAATAGTGTATAAATAACAATAAAAATGTGTTGACGCGGAGAAATGTCTATGTTATATTAGACAAGCGACAAGAGATTTATGTCTTTTTTTTATGCGCAAAATTAGACAATTTATAAACGCGCGGAGGTGGAATAATGCGTACAAGAATTACATTAGCATGCACAGATTGCAAGAATCGTAACTACGACACAACTAAGGATAAGAAGACACATCCCGATCGTGTTGAAATGAAGAAGTATTGCCCTTTCTGCAAGAAGCATACTTTACATAAGGAAACAAAGTAATTTCATCCTTGAATAGGAGGGAGACTACGATATGGAACAGTCCAAGATCGGTACTTTTTTTAAGGGTGTAAAGGCAGAGTTTGCAAGGATCATATGGCCTACAAGGGATGATGTTATCAAGCAGACAACAGCAGTAGTTGTTGTTTCAGTCATTGCCTGTGCTCTGATTGCTTTACTCGATTATGCTTTTGAATATGGAATGAATTTTATTACATCCGTTTTCTAATCAGAAGGAGATAATATGTCAGAAGAAATGGAAAAGAGTCTCGAGCAGGTAGCAGAGGATTCTGTCGAAGTGGTATCTGATGAGGTATTATCAGATGCTGAGGTTTCAGAAGGTCAGATGGCAGAAGCTGAGAGCGCTACTGAGAACGAGAATGCTCACTGGTATGTTGTTCATACATATTCCGGATATGAGAACAAGGTTAAGGCTAACCTTGAGAAGACCATAGAGAACAGACATCTTCAGAGTCAGATCCTTGAGGTAAGAGTACCTCTTCAGGATGTTGTAGAGGTCAAGAATGGCGCTCGCAAGAACGTTCAGAGAAAGATGTTCCCCGGATATGTCCTTGTTAACATGGATATGAACGACGAGACATGGTATGTTGTCCGTAATACACGTGGCGTTACAGGTTTCGTAGGACCGGGATCCAAGCCCGTTCCGCTTACAGATGCTGAGATCAAGAACCTTGGAATCAATACCAAGAACACTATCGCCGTTGACTTCGGTGTTGGCGATGAGATCGCAGTTATTGCCGGTGTTTGGAAGGATACTGCCGGAGTTGTTCAGAGAATGGATTTCGGTAAGCAGACAGCTACAATCAATGTTGATCTGTTTGGCCGTGAGACACCTGTAGAGATCAGCTTTGCAGAAGTAAGAAAAATCGATTCATAATGGTATTTGGGCGCTATGCGCTTGAATATATAGTTACAATCCACTGAGTGGGAGCAGACCCGCCGTGCATTCGCACGTAGCTACATCGCGAGGATCCTGCGCCGACCACATATTTTCAGGAGGTGCCAGAATGGCAAAGAAAGTCGAAGGATATATTAAGTTACAGATCCAGGCTGGTAAAGCAACACCAGCACCACCAGTTGGACCAGCTCTTGGTCAGCATGGTGTAAACATCGTTGAATTCACAAAGCAGTTCAACGCACAGACAGCAGATAAGGGTGACGTTATCATCCCTGTTGTTATCACAGTTTATGCAGACAGAAGTTTCACATTCATCACAAAGACTCCACCTGCAGCAGTTCTTCTTAAGAAGGCAGCTAAGATCCAGAAGGGATCAGGAGTTCCTAACAAGACAAAGGTTGCAACCGTTTCTAAGGAAGATGTTAGAAAGATTGCAGAGACCAAGATGCCTGACCTTAATGCAGTTGACATTGAGGGCGCTATGAGCATGATCGCTGGAACAGCTCGCAGCATGGGAATCGTAGTAGAAGACTGATGGAGGATGAGAGATGAAACACGGAAAGAAATACGTAGAAGCTGCTAAGCTTGTTGACAAGACTCAGCAGTATGAAGCTGCAGAAGCTATCTCTCTTGTTAAGAAGACAGCTACTGCAAAGTTTGATGAGACAGTAGAAGCTCACATCAGAACAGGTTGTGATTCACGTCACGCTGATCAGCAGATCAGAGGAGCTGTAGTTCTTCCTAACGGAACAGGTAAGGAAGTAAAGGTTCTTGTTTTCGCTAAGGGAACAAAGCTTGACGAGGCACAGGCTGCTGGTGCAGACCACGTTGGTGGCGAGGAGCTTATTCCTAAGATCCAGAACGAAGGATGGCTTGATTTCGACGTTGTAGTTGCAACACCTGACATGATGGGCGTTGTAGGACGTCTTGGTAAGGTACTTGGACCTAAGGGTCTTATGCCTAACCCTAAGGCTGGTACAGTTACAATGGACGTAGCTAAGGCTATCGCTGATATCAAGGCTGGTAAGATTGAGTACAGACTTGACAAGGCTAACATCATCCACGTTCCTGTAGGAAAGGCATCTTTCACAGAGGAGCAGCTTGAGCAGAACTTCAACGCTCTTATGGATGCTATCACAAAGGCTAGACCTTCATCTGTTAAGGGTCAGTACCTCAAGAGCATTACTCTTGCAACAACAATGGGCCCTGGCGTAAAGGTTGTATCAAACAGATATTAATCCTTTCGCAGCATAAAACATGTGAAATGGCGGACTACCGATTCGGTGGTCCGCTTTTTTGTGTGTATAGACTTTGAATGCCACAATATGTTGTGGTATAATGCTCTTATGAGAAAAGGGTTTTATGATCAGGACAGCTGGACTGACAAGATAAATATAAAAGATTTTCTTAAAAAGCCACAGACAGTGGCTTTCTTATTGACTTTTTCTACGATCCTGGTAGTCGGAATTCCTGCGCTTTTGATCTTTGGTAATTTCAAATATTCAAATGAAAAATATCAGAAAGGTCTTTTTGCAACCAAGTGGGAAGCTATTCCTGAAGCGGGAAGAGCTGAGAATGCTGCGATCACTGATGAGGAATCCGCCAAGAGAGCTGCGATAATTTATGAAGGGGATGAAGACTACACCCATGTTATAGGTACAGCGGATCCGGAAACAGTAACCATCGGCTTTGCTGGAGATATTCTTTTTGATCCTAACTATGCTGTGGGTGATGCTTTCAGGAGAGCCGGTAATACTGCTGAAGGAGTTGTGGGACAGAGCCTTCTTGAGAAGATGCGCGGCGTTGATATCATGATGGTCAACAATGAGTTTCCATATTCTAATGGCGGAACACCTACTGAGGGCAAGACTTATACCTTCAGAGCTGCTCCTGAGACATCTGCGATACTCGGAACAATGGGTGTTGATATCGTTGGTCTGGCCAATAACCATGCATACGACTATGGTGAGCAGGCGTTCCTTGATACCATGAGTACTTTGTCAAATGCGGGGATTGTATATTCGGGAGCGGGCAACAACATTGATGAGGCATCTCACCCGGTCTACTATATAACAAGTAACGGGATGAAGATTGCAATAATAAGTGCCACTCAGATTGAGAGAAACGACTATCCGGACACAAGGCCTGCAACAGAGAATTCAGCCGGAGTCTTCAGATGTATGAATGATGCTCTTTTACTGGAGAAGATACGTGAGGCGAGAGAAAAGAGTGCCTACGTTATAGTGTTCATTCACTGGGGAACCGAGAGTACAAGCGAGATTGATTACCTCCAGAGGGATCAGGCAAAAGAAATTGCCGATGCCGGAGCTAACCTGATAATCGGCTCACATCCGCATGTACTTCAGAAGATTGATTATGTCGACGGAGTTCCTGTCGTTTACAGTATGGGCAATTACATCTTTAACTCCAAGACGCTTGATTCCTGTATGATAATCACAACACTGCATAAAGACGGAGCAGTTAACCTGCAGTTTGTTCCTGCACTGCAGAGCGGATGTACGGTTACTGAAGCTACAGGCTCAGAGCATGACAGGATCATAAATGAGATGGCTGCCATGTCACCCGGGATACATATAGATTACAATGGTTATATCAGTCCCAAATAAATACGATAAAATGCTTGACATTATTGTTCTTTTATGATATTTTATTCAAGGTCGTCAAAAAGACGCCATGCCGAAGACAGCAGGTGTTCCGCATGAATACTATGTGGAACGTAAAGTGTAAACGCCTGCCGAGGAAAAGTTTAATTCAGACTTTTTGCCTCTCGATGTCTTCGAGAGGTTTTTTTTCGGCGGTAAATTCTATAAGGAGGTAAAAAAATGGCAAAGGTTGAATTGAAGCAGCCTGTAGTAAATGAGATCTCTGAGAAGATCAAAGACGCTCAGGCAGTCGTACTTGTAGATCACCGCGGACTTACTGTTGCGCAGGACACAGAGCTTCGTAAGAAGCTTCGTGAAGAAGGCGTAACATACAAGGTGTACAAGAACACAATGATGAACTTCGCTTTCCAGGGAACTGATTTCGAGCAGCTCAAGGATCTTCTTAACGGACCTTCAGCAATGGCTGTATCAGAGTCAGATCCGGCAGCACCTGCTCGTGTACTCTATGAGTTTGCTAAGAAGGCAAAGGCTCTTGAGATTAAGGGTGGTGTAATCGAAGGAAAGTTCTATGATGCAGCAGCTATGTCTGAGATCGCATCTATTCCTTCAAAGGAAGTTCTTCTTTCAAGATTGCTTGGTTCTATGCAGTCACCTATCGCAAACTTCGCTCGCGTTATCAATCAGATCGCAGAGAAAGGTGGCGAGGCAGCTCCTGCAGAGGAAGCAGCACCTGCTCCTACAGAAGAGGCAGCTCCTGCTGAGACAGCAGAGGCACCTGCAGCAGAGGCTCCAGCAGCTGAAGCAGCAGAAGCACCTGCAGCAGAGTAATTTACTCGTTGCAGTAAACTGAAATTATTTATTGAAAATTACAAATTATATGGAGGAAAATATAATGGCAAAGTTAACAACAGCAGAATTTATCGATGCTATCAAAGAGCTTACAGTTCTCGAGCTTAACGATCTTGTAAAGGCTTGCGAGGAAGAGTTTGGCGTATCTGCAGCAGCAGGCGTTGTAGTAGCAGCAGCTGGCGCTGGCGCAGCAGCAGCTGGTGAGGAGAAGACAGAGTTCAACGTAGAGCTTACTGAGGTTGGCCCTAACAAGGTTAAGGTTATCAAGGTTGTTCGTGAGCTCACAGGTCTTGGACTTAAGGAAGCAAAGGATCTCGTTGATGGAGCTCCTAAGATGGTTAAGGAGAACGCTTCTAAGGCTGAGGCTGATGACATCAAGGCTAAGCTTGAGGCTGAGGGTGCTAAGGTTACTCTTAAGTAATTCAAGTGAAATGATGAATTATGCGGGGCGGATGAATTTCATCCGCTCCTATTTTATTGCCCGGGAGAAAAAAGATGAATGCTTTGCGTTTTGTTTTAATATTGGCGGTGAGATTATTGCTTGCCATAATACCTATGAAAATTGCTGACAGAAAGTACTATAGTGCTGTCGGATTTTATATATATGGCTTTTTGGCCTTTTTACCTTCTTTGATACACATTATCTGTTTGCCCGACCAGTCGGATTCTAATGCGAGAAGGACTTCCAAAGGAGCTGTTGTAATGGGAGCTGTCGGTGGAATTGTCTCAATATACAGGGTGGCTTTTATGGTACTTGGCCCCACTCGTGCTCTGGATTTATCAGGAATGCCGGTTTTTGCTTTCGCAGAGGCTTTCTTTATTCTGGTAGAGGCAGTGCTCGTTGTCTGGCTCATGGTCTGCATGTATTCTTGTAACAGGGGCAGGGGGATCAGGATGAATTTCGTTGTGAGTGCGGTTGTGGCTTTGGCTAAGATGCCAATTATTTCTATTGCATTTACGATCTCCGCTGTCAGCGCCAATCCTACCGTTCATTTTGGTTTATTTTTTCTGAATCAAATAATTCACTCATATCCTTCTGTCATTAATGGGATATCTCAAGCTGTGGCATACATAATCCTGGCAGTATTTATAGATAGGTTAAACTCAGGAAAGCCGGTTATGCCCAAGGCTGCGTATTGCTTATTACCTGCCGCCTTGGTTTTTGTTTCGGTTGTTATTACCGGGTTTATAATGGCGCCAGTATTTATGGCGGCTGATATCGGCGGCGCAATTTCCCATTGGGGATTATTGATCTTTTTCCTTACTGTCGGAGGATACTGCTGGATTGCCAGCAATATTCCTACGGTACAGACACAGGAAACAAACTACATAAATTACAATTAAAAAGTGCTTGACATGACAATTTTCTAGACGTACAATGGAAAATGCACTATTGTGGTGCAGTGGGTCTTTTTGCGCACTTTTTTACGCATGCCTGCTAAATACCACAGAAAAAATAAAAGAACGGGGTGAATGTCAATGGAAAAAAACAGATTACATCCTACCGGCTCTGGTAAGAACATTCGTATGAGCTTCCAGCGTCAGAAGGAAGTCCTGGAGATGCCGAACCTGATTGAAGTTCAGAAGAACTCATATCAGTGGTTCCTTGACGAAGGCCTTAAAGAGGTCTTTGACGATATCTCTCCAATTGAGGATTACAGTGGCAAACTCAGTCTGGAATTTGTTGATTTCAAACTTTGTGAGGATGAGATTGACAAGAATAAGAACACGATTGAGAAGTGCAAAGAGAGAGATGCAACATTTGCGGCACCTTTAAAGGTTAAGGTTCGTCTCCATAACAAGGAGAAGGACGAGATCACCGAGCATGAGATCTTCATGGGCGATCTTCCACTTATGACTGCTACAGGTACCTTTGTTATCAACGGTGCTGAGCGTGTTATCGTCAGCCAGTTGGTTCGTTCACCCGGTATTTATTATGATATTACATACGATAAGATCGGTAAGGAACTTATGGCATGTACCGTTATTCCTAACAGAGGTGCATGGCTTGAGTATGAGACCGATCCTAACGATGTGTTCTATGCAAGAGTAGACAGGACCAGAAAGGTTCCTGTAACTGTTCTTGTAAGAGCGCTTGGTATCGGTACCAACGAGGAGATTCTCGAACTCTTTGGTGACGAGCCTAAGATTCAGGGCAGCTTTGCTAAGGATTCTTCCACAGATTATCAGAGCGGTCTTCTTGAGCTGTACAGAAAAATCCGTCCCGGCGAGCCTCTTAGTGTTGAAAGTGCAGAGAGCCTTATCAACGCTATGTTCTTCGATCCCAGAAGATATGACCTTGCCAAGGTAGGAAGATACAAATTTAATAAGAAACTTCACTTCAAGAACAGGATCAATGGTCATGTTCTTGCAGAGGATGTTGTTGATGAGACAACAGGTGAGATGATCGCTTCTGCCGGCACTAAGGTTGACAGAGCCCTTGCAACAGAGATCCAGAATGCGGCTATTCCTTATGTCCTTCTTCAGGAAGAAGAGAGAAACGTTAAGGTTCTTTCTAATATGATGGTTGATATCACAAACTTCATTGATTGTGATCCTGAAGAGCTTGGCATTACTGAGAACGTTTATTATCCTGTACTCAAGGAAATTCTTGAGGAGTACACAGCCAAGAATGATCCTGAGGGACTTGCTGATACTATCAAGAAGCGTGTTCATGACCTTATTCCTAAGCACATTACTAAGGAAGATATCATTGCTTCTATTAACTATAATATTCACCTTGAGTATGGCATCGGTAACGATGATGATATCGACCATCTCGGCAACAGACGTATCCGTTGCGTAGGTGAGCTTTTACAGAACCAGTACAGAATCGGTCTTTCAAGACTTGAGCGTGTTGTACGTGAGCGTATGACAACACATGATGCTGATGAGATTTCTGCACAGGGCCTTATAAACATTAAGCCTGTACAGGCAGCTGTTAAGGAGTTCTTCGGATCTTCACAGCTGTCACAGTTCATGGATCAGAACAACCCTCTTGGTGAGTTGACTCACAAGAGACGTCTTTCAGCTCTTGGTCCCG
>JAEEGH010012079.1_pt1 | contig 19474 bp, 8 predicted proteins | sample 9134181 | NCBI WGS metagenome assembly JAEEGH01 (sample SAMN16246544, study PRJNA631951) | gut metagenome | biome: gut microbiome; feature: rumen; material: DP-attached | host: Bos | place: Iran: Karaj | collected 2018-10 | reverse complement strand
GCTACAAGTGGTCGACGCTCAAGCTTGTACCCTTCTACAAGATCCACCACGCCCGCTACGCCTGCTACTGGTACCAGCAGACCGAGGAGAACTTCAAGAAGAGCTCGATGGCAGCCGACGAGAATGCCGCTGCCGCACTGGCCGAGCGCACGCTCGACTTCGTGGCTCCCGGCGAACAGCAGAGCGAGGCCGGCCACGAGGTCAAGTACTCCAGCGAGTCGACCACGGGCAACTACAACGGCGAAGCCTACCGCGACGCCCGTGCCAACGGCTACATCCAGTACACGCTCTATAATAAAAAAGGTGTGAAGGATAGCCTCGCCGTCATGCTCCGCTTTACTACAGCCGACAAGGGCCGCAAGGGCACGCTCTCCGTTGACGGCAAGAAGATTGCCGACATCACCGTGGCCTCGTCGGTGAAGGACGCCGAGAACGGTTTTTATAACGTGGAGTACGCCATCCCCGCCGCCTTGGCTGTCGACAACGACGGCAACGCCAAGGAGAAGTTCGTCGTGCGCCTGACGGCCTCGTCGTCGACGCTGATTCCCGGCCTGTACTACATGCGCCTGATGAGCGGCTACGAGGAGAACCCCGACCGCTACAAGTTCGTCTGCAACCAGTGGACGACGGGCGACGCTGGCCGTGTCAGTGCCTCGAACATCACCTACGACACGAAGCAGAACATCATCCACGTCAATGCCGGGACGGGGGCCAACAATGTGGCGCTGATGCTCAGCTACAGCAATCTGGACTATACCATCGCCAGTGCGCAGAAGTATCTCGTCGTGCGCGGCACGAACCTCAAGACGACCACCGGCGCCAGCTACCTCTGGTGGCTCAACGGCACGAACAAGGGTTCGCAGGTGGCTCCCACCACCGTCAGCGAGGTTACCATCGACGGCCAGAAACAGCAGGTCATCGCCTGGGACCTGACGAAGAGCAACCTCTACGACAACTTCAGCGGCGACCGCCCCTCGGTATGCATGGGCCAGACCATCTTCGGTCTGACCTCCACGACGGGCAAGAGCGACATCCTCGATATCCAGTTTGTTGAGGACGTGGAGCAGTATATGCAGACTGTCACGTCGGTCAGCGCAGCTGTCCGTCCATCGATTACTGACAAGACATACTACACCCTCGGCGGCGTCAAAGTTGACAGTCCGTCGAGGGGTGTTTATCTCGCAGGAGGCAAGGCCGTGCTCATCAAGTAAAGTTTGTGTTCCCCCAAGCTTACTTACCCAATTTCTTGCGCTCTTCCTGTGCCGGAACCTCCTGCGTGAACAGTTGTCGCAGACTGTCCTCGTAAGCTTTGAGCGCCTCCAGTCCCTTCGGGGTGAGCCGGCAGACTGTATGAGACAGTCTGCCGACTCCTGTTTTCGTGACGTCGATATAGCCGGCTTCCTTGAGGGTCGAGATTTGTACGCTGAGATTACCGCGCGTGGAGTCGGTAATCTGGCACAGATACACGAAGTCGGCACTTTCAAGGCTGCTGAGCGCCACCATGATTTTCAGTCGCAGCTCGTTGTGCAGCAGTGGATTGATAATTGCGAATCTAAAGGCCATAGCACAATTTAGTCTTTACTTCGCCTTTTCAATCATCAGAGTCAGGTCAACGATGTCCACATCGCCACTGCCGTCCATGTCGGCATTGGCCGGCTTGGTCGGTGTCTTGCCGAGGATGTAGTCTATCACTGCCTTGAGGTCGGCTTCGTCCACGTCACCATCGCCGTCAACGTCGCCTGTCCCGACAGTGGCGGCCACCTTTACCAAGCGGACGGCAGAGCCGATGCGACGGTAGATGTCTTCTGCGGGTTTCACCTCTGTGGCATTGAACGTCGTGGCAAAGGCGTTAATGTCTGTCTCCGAAGGCGTACTGCTCCAGTAGCTGCCTATGCCATCGTCGAGACCGTTGACCGTAGCAATCGTATTATAACCTTCGAAGCTGACCGTCAGCGTACCTGCTGCTGGCAGGAATACGGCGCCTGCGGTCTCCAATGTGGCCCACGTCTCGGCGGTATAGGTAGCAGCGGGTGTAGCTCCCGTCCATTTGTCAGGCAACAAGATGAGACCTTTTACTTCTATGGTTTCCTCGCCCTTCAAGTAACTGATGGTGGCAAGGGCCTTCAGCTTATCGGCGTTCTCACGCTCGGTGAGCAGATAGTTCCACTCGTCTTTGTTTAGAGTGTACCAGCCCTGACCGTAGAGGCTCGTAAACTCAGGCAGCGTGCCCCATTCCACGAAGTCTCCAGTGTAGTAGCTGTCGTCAGGATAAGTATGAGTGGAACCCTTGTTACTCCTGCCTGCACTCCAGCAGAACAGGTCGAGATGGGCTGTTGACGGGAAGCGGTTGCCATCCTCGTTTACATCCTTGAGGTTGTCAAGCCCGAAAATGTCATACTGGTGCTCTGCCAATTTCCAGTGATCATCCCAATTGGAATCCATCGAATACTGCAGGTTACCCTTAGCAAACTGTACTTTCTTATCTGCACTCACAGAGAATACGCCATCCAGAGGTTCTGACTCCTCACCCAACGTCTTGAAGATAGTGATAGGACCATCGATGCCCACGAAGCCACTGTCATAAACGGGCTGTACCATGACATCATACTCCGTGCCAGCCTTCAGACCCGACAAGGCGTAATCGACATCCTTCACATTGGGAATCGTTATCCACTCGCCGATGTTCTCTGCTGGCGTGATGGTGATGTTCGTGACGAGCAGCACGTCGGAAGGATCGACATGGTGACGGATGAAGAAGGTGTAGTATACCTCCTCCTCGCCTGTCCGAGTGGGTGCACGGCGTACCATGCGAGCCTCATTGGGTTGTTGCTCTTCCGTCGCTCCTGCCAATGCAGCCTGGCCAGCCTCTTCCTCAGCAGTTAGTTGCTCAGGGGCTATCCCGTTCTCAAGTGCATTCAGCTTCTTCTGCAGCGTCTGGAGACCAATAAGATTCGTAGGTGTAGGATTTGCCCCGTACAATGCCTCGGCAACTCTAAGTTCCTCTTCTAATTCCCGAGCCTCTGCCAGTTTGTTCTGCAAGAATTCCGGATCTGCCTGAGCTTCCTCTTCCTTCTGCTTTTGACTTTGTAGTGCCCCCTTCAGTGCAGCCTGTGCCTCAGCTTTTTCTTCATCACTATCTCCATATTTCTTTTGTTGTTTTAGGAAGCCATATATCTGGTTGATGCCATTCTTGCCGGTGTTGCCCTGACCTGCTTTCCATGCCACTGCGGAATTGGCAGGTACATTATAGACAGCGATAACGTTGTCGACGTTCTTCTTCCATGCCTCCGAGGCATAAATGCCATCGCCCCAGCCAGTGCCTGTCTCGAATGACTGTCCGTCGCCGTCAAGGTCGAGGATTATCAGATTGGTGGCAGGTGTGCTGGCACCTCGCTGGCGGTAGTTCACATTAGTAAGCTTCTCCTTGCCCAGACGGCTCCAGCTGAGGTCTTCCGTTGAGGAGTTGCGAGCCTTAGCTCTGACGCGCAACGGAATAGTGTATTTCGACCTGGTGACGACAACCTTGGGATCCGTCCAACGGCTGAACTTGTCGCCAATAATCTTACCGTTTTCGTCAACACAGTTACTGCGCAGGCGGAGATAATACAAGGTGAGCGACTCCAAGCCCTGAAGCAGGTAGGTTGTATGCTTCTCCACCTCGTCGCGCGTTACAATAACGGTCTTGGTATTCTCATTGTCGGGGAAGGTGGGGTCAGTAGAGTACTGTATCTCCTCCTGCACCGTCACAGCATCGTAGCTGAGCGTAACACTCTGATAGTCAATGTCGCTGGTGGTGACGAAGCGCGGACGTGTGGTGCAGTAGTCACCGCAATCCATGATGAACGTGGTGAGCAGGGCGTCTCTCTCGGGAGCCTCGTTGTAGTTCATCGTGTAGAACTCATCGCCAGGGGCATAGAACAGCGTAAAGTTGCAGCTTTGAGTCTCGTAGTAAGCGGCCTTGTTCAGGATAAAGTTCACGTTGTACTTGCGTCCTTTGCAAAGCGAGAGGGCACCGCCTGATACGCCACTTGTGCTGAACTGTACGTATGCCATCTCAATGCCTGTCTCGGCATCCACAATCTGGAAGGCTGCAGTGTTAGGATTGCCTACGTTCATCGAGTAGATGATGTCGCACATATCCTCCTCGGGACAGCATGCGGTGAAGAAGGTCTTTGATGCAGTCCAGACGCTCTTAGTATCCTCGTCATATACGGCCTGTACCTGTACCTCGTACTGCGTGGAGGGTGTCAGTTCGGCGAGGGTGATGGAACGGTCGGTTAGGTTACTGAATTCAACCCATCTCTGCTCTTCCTCTCCTTCAGCGGCCACCTTGCGATAGCGGCAGTTCCATTTCTTACCACCACGCAGGGTACAACTCACCAGAGCATCCTCGTTAGTCACATCAGAGACAGTCAGATTCCCTGGTTTGGGATTGGCTTCGAAGCAGAGTTGTACCTGCGACTTATAGCTATAATATGAGAAAACTAATTCCTCGTTGGTTGCCGTGGCGTCGAAAGCCTGATCATCGCTTTCCACATAGGCGCACTTTGAATTAGTGGTGATGTAGTTCGTCAGGGCACTCCAGCCACCGATCTTTCCTGTATTGTCGCAGATGGTGACCATGAGGTTCGACGTGCCGTCATACTGGATAGACTTGTTGAAGTCGACGGTATTCCACTGTCCAGCCTTGAAGTACACATCGCCGCTGAACACGAGATCGGCAGCAGTGACAGGCACAAAACTATTGGCCTCGCTCTTGTCAGTCTTGGAGACGTAGATACTGAGGTTACGCGACACACCACCGTTGAGGGTATTAAAGCTGATACTGGTGATCGTTCCTGCGGCATGGTAGATTTCCTCGGCGGGATAGACCATTTGTGCCAGTAAATAGTTTTTGTAGGCTCCTACGGGATAAGAAGTGGCGTAACTGGGCTTGCCCACAGTAACAAACTCCTCATCAGGTGCGTATGTCTCAAACTTAGCGGTAGCATTAGGGAATTTAGCCTGCCAGGCAGCTGCATTGTTAACATGGAATACTGTGGTAGCAGCAAAGCCCTTGCCGTCCCACGTGAGATTATTTGGGTTGGCAGAGCAATAGACATCTGTCACGTTCGAACACATCGCAAAAGCATTTTCTTCGATTTCTTCGATGTATCTACCGAGATAGACCGTCTTTAAGTTCTCACAGTTCAGAAAGGCTTGCTTCTTAATCTTTGTGATACCATCATGAAGATTAATCGTAGTGAGGGAGGTGCCAGAGAAGCAGTCCTCCTCGATGGAGCTGGTATTGATGGGTATGTTGATGCTCGTCAGTCCCTTTGCCAGATGGAAGGCTCGCTTGCCAATCTGAACCACGTTGTAAGGCAGGGTCAGCGAGAACGGCTGACTCTCACCCCAGAAAGCTTCCTCGCCGACGAACTGCAAGTCATCAAGATTCTTCGTGGCAGCACAGCCGATGACAAGGGTACGATTGCTCATGCTAACGATGGCATTACTGCCCTTTGGCGAAAAATAATCCTGCCAGCCGCCAGTGTCATCCATTGTCAGTGATGTCAGCGGACAGTTGGCCACATGACCGCCACCATAGATATGCTCTAAGCTTGTGGGGAGGTGTAATGAAGTGAGGCCGCAGCCGGAAAACACAGAGCCTTGTTCCACTTCCTCGTCCATGTAGTTGATCTCTTTATGACCGAGCGTTGTCAGTGTCTCAGGCAGGTCGATGCTTGTCAGCTTCTTACAATCCCAGAAAGCAGCACCCTCGATGGTGGTGAGCTTTGAACCTTCTGCAAACGTCAAGGTAGCTAACTCTTCGCAACCATAAAAAGCAGAACTTCCGATAATCTCAACACTGGCAGGGATCTCAATAGCTGTTAGGGCTTCGCAACTATAGAAGGCCCTTGTACCAAGTCCCGTCACCGTACCTTCATACACAACGGTACCTGTACCGTCTGCAAAGGTGTGCGACTTGAGGGCTGTGGCACCCGTGAAGTTCTCATAAGTGTCAAACTTCGCCACCTGTTCCTCAGCGGTATAGGTGAACGTCGTAGTTTGTGCCCACACTCCTACGGAACCGAGCACGACGAGGAGTAGCATCATCGCTGTCCTCGCGAGATTGATTCTTGTTTTCTTCATAGTTTTTGTTGGTTTTAGGATTATCTACTGCCCCTGACAGGTGAGTAGTACTCGATGATACGTTCCTCCACGGTGCCGTCGAGGGCAACTGAGGAATCAAAGGCGCAGGTCCATACGTCGGTATCCCAGTTGGTGTCGGTCTCGCGAATCATATATTCTACCCAGCCGCCCTGCTTCAGTCCGTTGAACGTGAACATATCCCTGTAATAGCAGAGATAGCCAGCGGAGATGACATAGTCGTCAACGGTACAGAGGTATTTACAGTAGTCTTCGTTGAACTGCTTGGAAATTTGATACGTATCGTCGTCCCAATCGCTGTAGAAGACGATGTCGTCGGGGAACTGGTAGGTGCAGGGGTAGAAGGTGTATGTCCATGCGGGTGAATCTTCACTGGGGTACACCATCTGGTTGGTCTCAATGAGTGAACCCGGGTAGTTGATGACGAGCGTGGAGTCCAGTTGCCACATCATCATTGTTGGTACCATAGCCTTCTCCTTGGCGGTGGGAACGTCCTGTTCTGGTTCTACAGGATTGTCTGGCGTGCAGGCTGCGAAAAAGAACGCAAAAGCTGCAAAAAGATAGTAATACTTCATAGTCTTCATTTTTTTGTTTATTGATTTAAGTTGTTGTTAAGTTTCTCTTTTGGCTTAATCCGTCGAGACGATGAGCAACTGCTGTCCGGCGTCGATGGCGGCCTTGATGTCCTTGCCGCCGGAGGCCACCTTGCAGAGGCTCACCTCGTCGCCCTCTATGGACTTCACCCTCAAGCGGCCAATCTGCTTGCGCGTCTCCTTGCCGCCGATGCTGCCGATGACGTAGACGTCGAAGTGCGTGCCCTCGCGCAGCCCGTGGGCGGTACCGAGGTCAATGTATAGCTCCTTCTGCTTGTCCTTCTTCTCCACGCCGCGCTCCAGAATCTGTGCTGTGTAGGGATAGGCCGTGTTGTAGTATTTCTCGACCTTCTTCCGCAGACTCTCCAAGGCGTTCTTGATGGCCGTGTCGGTGCTGTTGAACCATGACCAGCCAGTCTTGTTCACCTCAAACACCTGACTGTTGAGCACGGTGCCCGTCGCGGCGTCCTTCAAGTTGAGCGTCAGACTAATCTGGGCATAGAACTGCGGAACTTTGTCCTTCTTGCTCGGAGCCGCTTTCAGCTCCCTCGTGATGGAGATGTAGTTGATGGTGCCGTCGGCGATGATGTTGGTGCCGTCGTTGGGGCTCACCTGCAGACCGTCGCTGACGACGAAACGCCGCACGTTGCCCAAGGCCATGATGACGCTGGCCCGCAGGGCATCGGCATAGCCCGGCTCCTCGGTGGTGGTCTGGTCGGCCAGCACATCGAGCACGGCACTCACCACCGTCCCTACGTCCGACTTGGGGGCCTCCTTCACCATATAGGTCAGTTCTGTCACACTCACGTTCTGGATGGCATTCTCACTCTGTGCCATTGCACCTGTTGTCAAGAAAACCGATGCCAGGAATAGGATTGTCCTTTTCATTAGTCTTTTCATAATTATGATTTTATTGATTTACTATCTTTGCATACCGCCGAAACAGATGGCCGGGGATAATCAGGGTGATGACGGTGACGAGGGCGGTGATGAGAAGCTGCCACGGCCAGAGGTCGCCTTGGAAGAAGAGCGACACAAACGAAAGGATGGTGCCGATGATGCCGCACACCGTCTTGGGCCGGAAATGCAGGATGACGCCCGTCAGGAAACAGCCGAAACTGATGAGTAGTCCCTGAAAGGTGCAGTAGAGCTGTTGGAACACATCGGCAAACCCCATCGTGGCTCCGCCAATGCAGCTGACGAAGCCCACGTAAATCCACATCTGCAGGATGACGTTCTGGTCGAGCGTGCGATGGTGAGTGCGCTCGTAGTCCTCGTTAAGGAAGTAAATCATCAGCGGCGTGCCCACCAGTGGGATGCCCAGCCAAATCCAGCAGCACCAGTCCTGGTCCCACAGCATCAGCGCCACGAACTCTACCAACAGGAAGAAGGCCGTCGGGTAGCCCCAGCACAAAAACAGGTTCTCACCCGTCAGTTCCTTGCTACTCATGACTTCGCCCCTGATGCGGTTGATTATTTCCAACTCGTCTTGCATGGTCCCCATAGTCGTTCTTTTGTCTAAAAAATAAACATTATGGTGCAAAGATAATGTTTATTTTCTAAACACAAATACGCGCGGCACCTTCTTTAAGGTTTATTAACTACCTGTGCGCTGTCTACTTCACCTGCTTGATGAAGTACTTCTGATAGTAGTTGATGAGCAGCGTGGTCATCGGCAGGGCGATGATCATGCCGAGGATGCCGAGCAGGGAGCCCCAGATGGAGAGCGACAGCAGGATGATGGCGGAGTTGAGGCCCGTGACGTGACCCATGATCTTCGGAACAAGGACGGTGTCCTGAATAATCTGAACCACAGCGAACACCACCAAGGCCATGAGCATGATGAGCCAGAAGTTCTGTCCCGTATCGGCAGCCTTGACAATAGCCAGGATGATGGTTGGAATAAAGCCGAGAAGCTGGAGGTAGGGCACCATGTTGAGCAGGCCGATGAACATACCGAGGGCGACAGCCAGCGGGAAGTCGATGATAGTGAAGCCGATACTGAAAAGGATGCCTACGCAGAGTGCCACCAAAGCCTGCCCGCGGAAGTACTTGTTCATACCCTCCTCGACGTCGGCCACCAGGCGCTTGGCAAACGGACGGTAGCGGCGGGGCAGCAGCTGTGACCAACCCTTGGAAATCTCCTCATAATCTAATAATATAAATAAGGTGTAGAGGACTACCATCGTCAGCGAGAAGACGCTCGAGACGATGCTGATGCTCTGCGATATGACGGCCCACACCTTGGGGATGGCCGACTTGACCGTTTCGATGAAACCGTCCTGAGTCACGAGCTTCTTCAGCTGGTCGATGTCGATGTTCTCATGGATATACTGCTGAATCATCCGCGGTATGTTGCTCACCGTCTCATCGGTCTGCACGTACTGGAGGATAAGCTGCGTCACACGCCCGCCCTCCTCAATCATCGGCGGAATCATCAGCCAAAAGACACCAGTGGCCACGCCGCCCGCAACAACAAACGACAGCAGGATGGCTGCAATGCGGAACTTCAGCCGACAGCGATACTGGAAGAACTTCACCATCGGAAACAACAGGTAGGACAGCAGCCACGCCAGGAAAAATGGCACCAGCACACTGCTGAGCCTGTTGAGCAGCATGACGATGCCCACCACCACTACCACGCCGAGGAATCCGCGCACGAACGTATCGAATGTTATCTGCTTTCTCTCCATTTCGACTGCAAAAATAACAAATTCGCAGCAAAACAAAAGGGCTTTAACTCCCTTTAACTCCTTTTATTTCGATAAGTGCGCAAAAAGCAATAATTTTGCAATCGAAACAAACTAATTAAGGACTACTAATATGAGAAAACTTACGCTTTGGTCATTGCTGATAGCCACGATTTTCGGCATTAGCCTGACTACGAACGCCAAGAAGGTACACACGCTGGGTGACTCCACCATGGCTTTCTACGATGAGAACACCACCAACACACGCGGCTGGGGTATGTACTTCGGCAACTTCCTCACCAACGGCTGGACCTCGGTGAACTATGCCAAGGGCGGACGCGACAGCCGGGGCGGCTACAACGAGCTGTGGCAGAATGCCAAAAACAGCGTGGCCGCTGGCGACTACGTGCTGATACAGTTCGCCCACAACGACGAGAAGTACAACGGCGTTGACAATCTGGAACTGCAGCAGTACTACACCGCCAAGGGCGATGCCACCAATGCTGCCGCAGTGAAGAAAGACGGTCGCGGCACCGTACCCTCGACAACCTACAAAGCGTGTCTGAAGCAGATTATCGACGAAGTGAAGGCCAAGGGTGCCATCCCCGTTCTGGTATCGGCTGTCTGCCGGTGCTACTTCAGCGGCAGCACCATTACCCGCCCGGGCCGCCACGACCTGGGCGACAAGTACGACGCTCTGGTAAACGGCGAGTACAAGACAGGCCAGAAGGTGGCTGCCAACGACCACACGATGGACTACAGCTACCACATGAAGCAGCTGGCCACCGAGCAGGGCGTTGCCTTCATCGACATGACGACGGCCACCAAGAATCTCTATGAGAGCTACGGCACCTACGACAAGTGCTACGCCGCCCTGTTTGACAAAGGCGGTGAAGCAGACAACACCCACTACAACCTGACGGGAGCCCTCACGGCTGCCCGCCTCTGCGCACAACTGATGAAGGAGCAGGGCATCCTGGCCGACGACATCGTGATACCCACCGACCTGGCGTTTACTCCTGCTGCCGCCGACCTCGGCGACGTCTACGTAGGGCAGTCGGGCGTCAAGGAGCTGACACTGAGCGGCTTAGGACTGGCACCCGCAGCAGGCGCCGCCACCATCAGCGCCACCGAGGGCATCCTGCTTTCTACCGACAAGCAGAACTGGCAGGCCACGCTCACCGCCAACTACACCAACGGCACATTCATCAAGACCATCTATGCCAAGGTATCCGTTACGACGGCTGGTACCTTCAACGGCACCGTCACCGCCACCATTGGCGACAAGACGGTCAACGTGCCCCTGACGGTCAACGCCATTGAACTTGGCGGCGGCGCCCCCTTCACCGTGAAATGGGCGCTGACAGCTACTGACGCTCCCATCGTCGACGGACTCGCCACGGCTGCCGACGCTAAAGTGACAGGCATGGTGAAGTATGGCAACAATACTGAGAGCGGACTGATGGTAAGCACCAGCGACGGCGGTGCATGGGCGAAAGCCGAGGACGACTCGCCCAACCAGTACGTGCAGTTCACCGTCACCGCTCCCGACGGCAAGAAACTCGACATCAGCAACATCGCCATGAAGGTGGGCGGACGCGGCGGCAACGGGCTGCTGTGCCACGTCTACTATTCGACCGACGGCTTCATCACGCGTACCACCATCTATTCGCCCACGAAGATGGAGAACAAGGTGATGACCGAGGTGACGGCCACGCCAGTGGTCAGTCTGGCCGACGGTGACCAGCTGCAAATTCGCGTCTACCCCTGGTACACAGGCGATGCTACGGGCAAGTGGCTCTGCATCAGCGATGTCACCATCAGCGGCCAGACGAAGGATGCTGCCGGTGTGAACATCAGCGGAACCATCAGCTACAGCCTCGACAAGGGTGGAGTCGGTCAGGGTGATGACGCCGTGATGACACCCAACGAGCTGAGTGCCGGCTTTGCTGCCAAGAAGTGGAGCGCAGGTCAGGCTCTAACCGTCGACGGCACGTTGAGCTATGAGGGGGCCGCAGGCGAAGCCAATATCACTCAGACGCGCATCTATAACGGTACTGGCAGTTCGTTCCCATCTTCTGCCACAGCCGACAACACCCTCACGCTGACCCTCACCCCAGAGGACGGCTTTACGTTTGTGCCCTCGAAAGTGAGCTTTAAGGCAGCCCGCTACGGTACCGACGGCGGTACCATCAGCGCATCTGTTGAAGCAGGCGAGAACACCGCAGAGCTGGTGACTAACGCTGGCGTCAACCGTGGCGCCAAGGGACTGACCATCAAGTCGTTCAGCGAAGAGGTGAGCGGCATCACCGCCACAGCCGACAACCCGCTGAAGATGAACTTTGCCTTCTTGGGCTTGGGCAACACCAAGGCGATGGGCCTGTCGAACGTTGTCATCGAGGGCACGCTCGTCGGAGCCGCCGTCCAGGTGACGAAGTATGCGCTTGTCACCGAGGTACTGCCTTCAGCCGAGGCTGGCAGCATCAGCCGCGACCCCGACCTGGAGCAATACAAGGAGGGCGCTACCGTCACCCTGACCGCTGAGAAGAACTTCGGCTACCGCTTCAAAGAGTGGCAGGACGGCACGGGAACCACCGTCGGCACCAAGGCTCAGACAAACGTCACAATGGATGCTGCGAAGACGATGAAGGCCGTGTTTGAGGCCGTTCCCGTCTACAGCGTCAAGACTGGCGTCACCAACGATGCCGACCGCGACGGCATGGGTAGCATCACGCTGACCCCTAACGACTACGACGGCAAGTACGAGGCCGGCACGCAGGTAACAGCTACGGCCAACGAGAGCAAGATACTGAAGTTCCTCAGCTGGACCGACGGCGGCGAGAATGCCGGTGCCGGGACAACACGCGACTTCACCGTCAACGGCGATATGGAGCTGGTGGCCAACTACGAGCTGCAGGACTTCATCGCCGTGTTCGATGCCAGCAAGACGCAGAGCTATGCCTATCCGACCACTGACGGCTACCCCTTTGCAGCCGACGAGGCCTGGGACGGCGAGCGCCACGCCAAGGCCAGCATCGTGAAGGTGAGCGACGGTTCGCTCTGCTACACGAAGGATGGCGGCACGCCCGTGGTTCGCAACCGCGAGGGCGTCGTCATCTCAGCCATCAACGGCCTCTACCAGAACGGCTACCGCACGACTGACATTGCCTGGCAGTATGAGTTCTCGACCAAAGGCTTCACGTCGGCACGCTTCGTGGCCGACATGTGTGCCAAGAACGCGGCTACGAAGAAGTACAAGGCGCTCATTGCCATTGATGGCGGCGACTTCACGGAGCTGAAGTCTGCCTGGGAGGTGACGGCCAACGTCGTCAACCCGATTGAACTGGAACTGCCGGCCAGGGCTATGGAGAAGGAGCGCGTCGTCATCCGCATTACGGGCGACGGCACTGAGACTTACAACACCTCATACGCGTTCGACAAGACCTTCGACGGACTGGCCTACTGCGACCACTCGGAGAGCGGCGTGGGCAATGCCTACGTGCTTGGCGACGCCGTGGTGGTTGCCGACGGGAAGGCTCCCGAGGTGACGGGCACCGTACCTGCCAACGACGCTTCGGGCATCAGCGCCACGGGCCGCATCACCGTCTCGTTCAATGAGCGCATCGAGACCGCCGGGAGTGCGGACAAGGCCACACTGAACGGACAAGAGCTGACACCGACCTGGAGCAGCCGCTCCGTCAGCTTCGACTATCGCAATCTGGACTACGGCACGCAGTACACCTTCACCATGCCCGCCAACTACGTGCAGGACCGCTCGGGCAACAAATATGCAGAGGCGATGACCATTGTGTTCACCACCATCCAGCGCCCGAAGGTGGCCAAGGGTGCCTACGACTTCATCGTGCCCGACATGGGCAGCATCAAGGAGGCCATCGACGCCGCCCAGGCCCGCTCCAACAAGAACGTGCGCTTCCGCATCTTCGTGAAGAAGGGCACCCACAAACTGCCCGCCGGCGCAAACAAGCACTATAGGCACACGAACAGCAATACCGGCGACGTGCTCCACGATGCCGACCATCCCGATCCCATCACCTACGTCTCGGGCGGCAACATCTCGTTCATCGGCGAGAATCGCGACGGCACCATCATCACGCAGACCTTAGACAACAAGTTGGAGTTTGCAGGACAGTTCGGCACTACCAACGTCTTCGACGGTATCGGCAACAGCGACGTGCTCCAGCTGACGGGCAGCGACTACTACTTCCAGGACATCACCGTGAAGAGCGGCATGAACGATGCTCGCGGACGCAACCTGGCCGTTCAGGACAAGGGCACGCGGAACATCTATAAGAACACCGTGCTCTACGGCTATCAGGACACGTGGACATCGAACAACAACAATGGCCTGTACTACTTCGAGGGCGGACAGGTGCGCGGACGTACCGACTACCTCTGCGGCAAGGGCGATGCCTACTTCAACGGCGTCGAACTGCGCCAACTGAAGGGCGGCTACGCTGCCGTACCCTCCACACCCGCCAAGGTGGGCTGGGTGTTCAAGGACTGCACCATCAGCGGCGACGAAAGCGGCGTTAACGGCAACTACACCCTCGGCCGTCCGTGGGGCAGCGGCACACCCGTCGCCGTTTTTATCGACACGAAGATGAACGTCGTGCCGTCGGCCATCGGCTGGAACGAGATGAGCAACGGCTGGCCGAAGCGCTTTGCCGAGTGGAACTCGATGAGCGCCAACGGCAATGCCATCGACCTGAGCGGGCGCAAGAAGACCTTCGGCGACGGCCACGAGAACAACCCACGGCTGACTGCCGAGGAGGCTGCTGACTATAGCAACATGGCCAAGATGTTCGGCGACTGGCAGCCTACCCTGCTCACCGAGCAGGCTCCGGTACCTACGAACCTGACGGCTACGGGCACCACACTGACCTGGGACGACAGCGACTACGCCCTGCTCTGGGCCGTCTGCCGCAACGGCCAGGTGGTGGACTTCACGACCGCACCGACCTATACCGCCACAGAGACCGGCACCTACAGCATACGCGCCGCCAACGAGATGGGCGGACTGAGTGAGCCTTCCGTCTCGGTCGAGGTCGGTGGCACCGACGGACTGACCGGTATCAGCCGCGAGACGTCTGCCGACCAGCCGATATTCAACCTGAGTGGCCAGCGCGTCAGCGGCAGCTACAAGGGAATCGTCATCAGCAAAGGAAAGAAAGTCGTGGCGAAATAGCCGGATTATTAACTCAGCTACTTAGTATTATCAACCCGCCAGGTTAGCATGACTAACCTGGCGGGTTGATTGGCTTAACCCGGCGGGTTAAGGCCTGACGAGTCGGACTTCTGAGTTTAGACCACTGGGGACAGGTTCCCATTGGTCGTAGGTGGTCTTCTTGTAGTTGATGTCGACAACGTTGATCTCTTCCATCTTGCGCCACTGGACGCCGCGACGGTCGAGGTCGGCAATGCGGTTGGCGGGAAGATTGGTTACCTCGATGCGCAGTTCGTTGTCGCCTTTCTTGAGTGTACCTTTCGTGTCGAGCACGAAGGGGACAGACCAGGCGCAGCCGATGAACTGGCCGTTGATGTAGACGCGGGCTGACTCGCGGACGTCGCCGAGATCGATAAGCCAGTTGCCATCGCCTAATTGTTTCTTCGATAGTTTGAAATGGGTGGTATAAACGCCAGTGCCCATCGTCACCTTGGTTTGGTCGTCAAGCGTTTCCCAGGTTTGCAGACGGTTCAGTGTATAGCTCTTGTCCACTCGTGGCGCTTCCTCGGTGAAGGAAAGCGTCCAGGGGCCGGGGACGGTGATGGGCTGAAGGGGTTGATGGGCAATTCGGGAATTGTTGTCAATTTTGGGGGTAGTGGACTCATTGTAGGTTTGCAGTATCAATGACTCACCGCTGCGGAGGGTGATATGGAGGCCGTCGTGGTCGAACTGGGCAGGGAAGATGTCGCCATTAAGAGGATTGAACCAAACGGCATTCTTGAAGGGGACGGCTAACGGCTCGACGGTCACGATGTCGTTGGGCGTGAGGTTGGCGATGAAGTAGTGATAGCCTGTTTCGTTCTTGCGGCGGATGGCCTTCAGGCCGCACTCTGTCTTCATTGGCTCGGGCTTGGCGGCGGTACGCAGGGTGTTGGCGTCAATGTCGTAGAAGATGTGGGCACCTTGAGCTTTCAGCTGGGCGATATGGATTTTCACCGTCTCGGGCATCTGGCCGGAGCCGGGGATGATGAGACCGCGGTAGCGGGTGCCTGCGGCGGTCTGCAGCATACCGTCTTTATAGCTGACGCCCATCAGCAGACGCTCGGAGATGTAGTCGCAGTCGAAGCCGGCGCGGTCGATGTCGAGGATGGTCTTGATGAACTCTGGAGCCAGACTGCCCATTCCATGTATGGTGAACTGCATCAGCAGTTTGCTGGGGTTCTTCTTCCACATATCGCGGACGGGGAGCAGTACGAGGAAGTCGTTGTCAGGCTGTCCCCATTGCAGGAACGACTGGCAGCGCTCGACATACTGCATGAAGTAGGGGGCGTCGCGCCAGATGCTGTTGGTAGGCGACATGTCGATGGAGGCGTAGAACTTCCAGCCCGGCCACTCATCGTCTTTGGGGGAATAGCACGTTCCGTGGAAGAACATGTGGTTCACACCGGCGCAGAACATCAGGTCGAGGTCGGGCTTCAGCTGCGACAGCGACGTGCGGAAATGTTCCGTCAGCCATGTGAAGGTCTCGCTCGATGTGTAGGGCTTGCCGCAGACGTGGGCAGCCGACGGCGCATACTTGAACATCGAGTAGTCGGAGTCGTTCTTACGCGTCTTGCCGGGGTCGGTGCGCAGGCCCTTGATGCCGAAGTCGGAGAGTCCGAAGCCCTCAATCTCGGGAATGTCGACGGCGGCGTAACAGTCGATGAGATTGGCGGGAGAGCCGTGGGCCTGGTTGCGGGTTTTCGAGCCCATTTTGTGAGCCCAGGCCGTCCACTGCTCCGTGAAATTCTCGAGCAGCAGCTCGCTCATCGTCTCGCGGTAGTCGCTGACTATACGCGAAGATATGTCGTCCCTGTCTTCGCTGTAGAACTCTGACAGGTGGTCCTCTAGCCTGTAGCCGCGCCTGCGGGCGAATTCCTCGAACATCGCGGGAGTCCAATCGGCTCCGTACACCTCGTAGGAATCGTTGAAGAAATTGTAAGGCACCCTCGCTCCGCTTTCCTTGAAGGCCTTGGAGAACCTGTCCAGATAGTGCTTCACTGCCGTGCGGTTGAAATGGTCGATGACAAGGCCTTCCCCGCCGGGAGCGGCTCGTTTCACCATCTGTCCGGTCTTTCCCGCCGAGACGGATATTTGATGCGGGTCATCGGGGGATACCTCGACCACGGCTTTCGTGGCAGCATCTTCCTCGCTCACCCCGGGGCCGCCGAAGGGCCATCCGGTGCCGGTGTTCATATCTATCCTGATGCCGACCCTGTCGCCGATTGTATTGCATACCTGAAGGGCGTGCATCCATTCGGGAGAAAGGAAAGCTATGTCTGCAGCCTCATTGCCCTGAACGCCGTAGATCGGCGTTATCTCAAGCTCGGTTATGCCTGCGGCGGCATATTCGCTCATCAATGCGTCGAGGTTTACCGAATCCACCGCGCTGCCCAGCCACCACCATCTTGCGGCAGGGTGCATCTCGGGCCTGACGGGCGGCCAATCCTGGGCATTGGCGTCAAAAGCGGCACATATCAGAATAGCGGAAACTAAAAAGCACTTGAATTTCATCGGACAGACAGTTTTCAACAAATTTAAAAAGAAAAGTCCTGTCTGCTACCTGCAGACAGGACTATCTGTTTTTATGAAATCAAGACTACTTTACTGAAATACCAGCAAGGGTCTTGGTAGGAGCGAGAACGTTGTTGACTTTCCAGTTCTGGGCTTTCTTGAGGCTGTATGAAGCAGTGGCGCGTACATCCTTGATTGAAGCAGCGAATGCTACGGTGTAGTTGCCGGCAGCGGCTTCCCACTGTGAGGCGGCCTCGTTGAACGAAGCGAGAGAATAGTTGTCAACGGTCATTGTGATGGTCTGGCTCTCGCCGGGAGCGAGTTCGCGGGTCTTTGCAAACGCCTTGAGCTCTTTGGCAGGTTTCTCGAGACCTCCTGCGGGAGCAGTCACGTAGAGCTGGACAGCTTCGCGGCCTGCAACCTTACCGGTGTTCTTCACGGTGATGGTAGCGGTGAAGCCGTTAGCAGTGGCTTTGACCACGGGCTTGCTGTACTCGAAAGTAGTATATGAAAGACCGAAGCCGAACGGATAAGAGACTTCCTGACCTGCTGTCTCGAAGAAGCGGTAACCTACCCAGATGCCCTCGTTGTAGTCGGTGTAGTCAACATCCTTTACAGGCTGCGGCTGCTGGTTGCCTCTGCCGAATGCGTTGACCGGCTGAGCGTTGCGGGTGTAGTTGTAAGGGAAGTTCACTGAAGACGGGCTGTCGAAGAAGTTCAGGGGGAAAGTAGTGGCGATCTTGCCTGAAGGGTTGGCCTTTCCGCAGAGAACGTCAGCGATTGATGCACCGGCTTCCATACCGGGCTGCCAGGCGAGCAGGATGGCGTCGGGCATATGCTTCCAGGAAGCGGTCTCGATTACGCCGCCGATGTTGAGCACTACGATGACTTTCTTGCCTGCAGCGTGGAAGCTGTTGCAGAGAGTTTCGAGATTCTGGCGCTCGGCATCAGTGAGGGCCCAGTCGCCGGCAACGGCCTTGCGGTCGGCGCCTTCACCTGAGTTGCGGCCGATGGTGATGACTGCTACGTCGCTTGCAGCAACTTCGCGGGTGACATAGTTCTCGGGAACTGCCATCTCAGCCAGAGGAGCACGGCCCCACATTCCGCCGCCTGCAGTGCGCAGCTGGAGTGCGTTCTGGTAGTCTACATATTTGGCATAGAGGTTTGCCAGGTCGGCGTCAACCTTGAATCCGTCCATCTCGAGACCTTCCTTGAGGCTGCGGACATATTTCTTGTTGACAGCTCCGGAACCGGTACCGCCGGGGATCATATCGTATGAAGTCAGACCGAAGAGGGCGACTGTCTCAGTGCCTTTGAGAGGGAGAGCTGCATTGTCGTTCTTGAGAAGAACCATAGTCTGCGGAGCGGCTTTGCGCACGAGTGCCTCGTGTGCTGCAAGGTCGGGTTTGTTGGAGAACTTGTAGCCTGCGAAGCGGGGAGTGCGGACGATATACTCGAGCATATTGCGTACGTTGCGGTCGAGGTCGGCCTGTGAGATTGTGCCGTCCTGGACTCCCTTGATGATGCGCTCGATCTCAGACTCGGCGCCGGGTTCCATCAGGTCGTTCTGGGCGATGACAGCTTTCACTGTGCCTTCCTTGTTGCCCCAGTCGGTCATCACGATGCCGTCGAAGCCCCATTCCTCGCGGAGGACGGTGGTGAGCAGCTCGCGGTTCTGCTGGGTGAACTGGCCGTTCATCTGGTTGTAAGATGACATCACGGTCCAGGGCTTGCCTTCTTTGACTGCAATCTCAAAGTTCTTCAGGTAGATCTCGCGCAATGCTCTCTGGCTGATGATGGCGTCGTTCATATTACGGTTGGTCTCCTGGTTGTTGGCCATAAAGTGCTTGATCGAAGTGCCGACGCCGTTGCTCTGGATGCCGCGTACATAGGCGGCAGCCATCTTTCCGCTTACCAGCGGGTCTTCAGAGAAGTACTCGAAGTTACGGCCGCAGAGAATGTTGCGGTGGATGTTCATACCGGGAGCGAGGAGCACGTCGACGCCGTACTCTCTTACTTCGTTACCCATAGCGGTAGTCAGTTCCTCTACGAGGGCGATGTCCCAGCTTGAGGCCAGAGATGTACCTACGGGGAATGCGGTGCAGTAGAAAGTCTCGGCAGTACCTTCGCGGGTCGGGCTGATACGCAGGCCGGCAGGGCCGTCAGCCAGAACTGTGGCGGGAATGCCGAGGCGGTCGATGGCGCGGGTGCGGCCGGCAGCTCCCTGAACGAGGGAAGTAGTGCCGGAGGTGACGCCGTTAACGATTGCGGCGCGGCTTCCGCCGACCAGCAGGGTGGCTTTC
>JAEEGH010012077.1_pt1 | contig 19477 bp, 19 predicted proteins | sample 9134181 | NCBI WGS metagenome assembly JAEEGH01 (sample SAMN16246544, study PRJNA631951) | gut metagenome | biome: gut microbiome; feature: rumen; material: DP-attached | host: Bos | place: Iran: Karaj | collected 2018-10 | reverse complement strand
GTACTTGATGAACGCGCGGGCAAAGTGCTTGCCGCTCTCGTTGGCGTAGCCGATGGCATGGGGCGTGCCGGAATCCGGAACGCCGCCGACGTAGTCGATCTGCTGCACGTCCGGCTTGTCCTTGTCCGCCCGGGCGAGGATCGCGCCGTTGCGGTAGCGCATGGCTTCCACATTGACCCCTTCATAGGTGGACGTTGGATAGCCGTAGTAGGACCAGAGAAACGCGCAGATGCGCTTCTCTTTGTCGGGCGCGCGAAGCTGCGTCAGCTTGTCCGGGGTCAGCTCGACGATCTCGCCGGGGCCGAGCTCCTTCTCGAAAACGAATCCCAGCTTCTCATAAGCGAAGGACTCGAAGGAAACGGCGTAGCCATCTTCGCGTTTTCCCACGGTAACGGGGAGCCGTCCGAGCCGGTCGCGGGCAGCGATCAACGTGCCATCCTCCTTCAGGATCAGAATGGAAGCCGTGCCGTCGATGGATTTCTGGGCAAAGCGGATGCCCTCCGCAAAGTCCGTCTTCTGGTCGATCAGCGCAACCAGAAGCTCCACGATATTGACCGCGCCGCCGGTCTTGGCGTCGAAGTGACCGCCGGTGAAGGAGAGAAACTGGTCGATCAGCGAATCCGCGTTGTTGATCCTGCCGATCATACAGACGGCATAGGTGCCGTGGTTGGAACGGATCAGCAGAGGCTGCGGCTCGCTGTCGCTGATGCAGCCGATCGCCGAAGTGCCCTTCATCTCTTCAAAGATGTGCTCGAAGCGGGTGCGGAAGGGCGCGTTCTCGATGCTGTGGATCTTGCGCTGCAGACCGATCTCCGGATCGTACGCCGCCATCCCGCCGCGGCGCGTGCCGAGATGGGAATGGTAGTCGGTGCCGAAAAAGACGTCTGTCATGCAGTCCTTTTTGGATGTAATGCCGAAAAAGCCTCCCATATGGGAACCTCCTGAAAATATGGATTCGATGGGCAGGGCAGAAAGCCCGCCTGCAATCGATTACGCGAAGAAGAGCCTGGAAAGCGTCATCGGATCGACGTACTTGCCGTCCTTATACACGCGCATGTTGCCGGATGCGATCTCGTCGATCAGCATGACCTTGCCGTCCGCGTCGTAGCCGAACTCGAACTTGATGTCATAGAGCACCATACCGCGCTTTGCCATCTCGTCTGCGACGATCTGCGTGATCTTCTGCGTCATGGACTTGATTTCGTCGTACTGCTCTCCGGTCATCACGCCCAGCACCACAAGACCGTCCTTGGTGACCAGCGGATCGCCCTTCGCGTCGTTTTTGAACGTGGTCTCCACGTATGCGGGCAGGTCTGCGCCTTCCTCGATATATTCGCCGTAGCGGCGCAGGAAGCTGCCGACCGCCTTATGGCGGCAGATGACTTCCAGACCTTTGCCGAAGACCTTGGCGGGCAGAACCTCCATGGTAGTGTTCTTGAGATCCGCGGAGACGTAGTGCGTGCGGATCCCCGCCGCGTTGACCTTCTCAAAGAAATAGATGGACATGCGAAGATTGACGTCGCCCACGCCGTCGATCGTCAGACCGACGCTGTTCTCGCCGGGATCAAAGACGCCGTCCTTGCCGGTGCAGTCGTCCTTGAATTTCAGCAGGTAGTTGCCGTTGGGCAGCGCATAAACGTTCTTGGTTTTGCCGGTGTAAACAAGCTTGTTTTCCATGATAAAATACCCCTTTTCGATGAATTTCGATGATAAACGTCGGTTCGGATTAAGATAGTTCTTTTTCAAGCTGTGCGTCCTGCTCCAGGATCGCGGCTGCGGCTGCTTCGCGTTTTTTCTGAAGCTTACAGGCAAGCTCCGGATCCTCGACGGACAGGATCTCCGCCGCCAACAGCGCGGCGTTTGCGCCGCCGTTGACCGCCACGGTCGCCACCGGAATGCCGGAGGGCATCTGCACAGTGGACAGCAGCGCGTCCATTCCGTCGAAGACGGGTCCCTTGCAGGGCACGCCGATGACCGGCAGCGTGGTATTCGCGGCGATCGCGCCCGCAAGATGCGCCGCCATGCCGGCAAACGCGATCACGCAGGCAAAGCCGTTCTTCCGCGCGGCGCGGGCAAACTCCGCCGCCTCGACGGGCGTCCGGTGCGCAGAATAGATGTGCGCTTCAAAGGGGATCTCCAACTCGTTGAGCACGTCGATCGCCTTCTGCACCACGGGAAGATCGCTTTTGCTTCCCATGACGATTCCGATCTTCTTCATCGCAGCTCCTTTCCGTCAGATGCCCGCCTTGGTCTCGCAGTAGATGCAGCGATAGACCTTGTTTTCGCGGTCCGTCAGCCGGAAGATGTGCTTCAGCTCCTGTTCGGTGGACGTGATGCAGCGCGGATTCTTGCAGGTCAGAACGTCGGTCAGCACTTCGGGAAGCTCCATCTGCCGCTTCTCCACCAGTGCGCCGTTGCGGATGATGTTGACGGTGGCACCGGGATCCACGTACGCGATGACGTCCAGGTTCACAGGGATGTCGGCGTCGATCTTGATGATGTCCTTCTTGCCCATCTTGCGGCTTACAACGTTACGAATGATCGCCACGGACAGGTCGGTTTCGTCAAGCTTGAGCAGATGATAGAGCTTCATGCCCTGTCCTGCGGTAATGTGGTCAATGACCACGCCGTTCTGGATGGAATCGATGTTCATAGTGTGCCCGCCTCCTTCAGCAGTTTCAGAATCAAAGCCATTCTCATATATTTGCCGTTCAATACCTGCTTGAAATAGCAGGCTCTCGGGTCGTCGTCGATGGCGACGCTGATCTCATTGACGCGGGGCAGCGGATGCAGAATGGCAAGATCGGGCTTCGCGTTTTTCAGCTTGTCCGGGGTAAGGATGTAGCTGTCCTTCAGGCGGAGGTAATCCTCCTCGTTGAAGAAACGCTCGCGCTGGACCCTGGTCATATAGAGGATGTCGAGCTCGGGCATGACTGCTTCGAGATCGGTCGTCTGGGTATAGGGAATATTGAACTTTTTCAGGCTGCCCTTCTTCACGTAGGAGGGCACTTTGAGTTCTTCGGGCGAGATCAGCACGAACCGGTTGCCGTTGTACCGGGACATGGCGTTGATCAGGGAATGCACCGTGCGCCCGAACTTCAAATCGCCGCAAAGACCGATGGTCAGTCCTTCGAAGCGGCGCTTTTCACGCCAGATCGTGAGAAGGTCCGCCAGCGTCTGCGTGGGATGGCAGTGTCCGCCGTCGCCTGCGTTGATCACAGGGATCGTGGCGTTGGTCGCCGCCACGTATGCCGCGCCTTCCTTGGGGTGGCGCATGGCGATGATGTCCGCATAGCAGGAAACGGTCTTTGCGGTGTCCGCCACGCTCTCGCCCTTGGCTGCCGAGGACGACATGGCGCTGGACACGGAGATCACGTGTCCGCCCAGCTCGTACATCGCCGCTTCGAAGCTCATGCGGGTGCGGGTCGACGGCTCAAAAAAGAGGGTCGCCAGCTTCTTGCGGTCGCATGCGTGCGCATACTTGTCGGGGTCGGCGATGATGTCCTCCGCCGTTGCGATGAGCTCCTCCAGTTCCTGAGTGCTCAGATCCAGAATGTCGATGATGCTTCGTTTCATTTGATACCTCCGATCCAGCTTTCATCCGATGGGTTATCGCGGAAGGCGATCAGCCGTTCCACGTCTTCTGCCTTGATGTAGTGTTCTTCGGCGGCGACCGCGACGATGCGGTCGAAGTCCGTCAGGGAATGGTTTTCGACCTGCGCTTCAGAAAGCCGGTCCAAGCCTTTTTTCATGCCGTAGGTGAAGATGGATACGACGCCAAGGACCTCTGCGCCTGCGTCGCGCAGCGCTTCGACGACCTCGATGACGGATCCGCCGGTGGAGATCAGATCCTCCACCACGACGACCTTCTGTCCGGGTTCCAGCCGTCCCTCGATGCGGTTCTGACGGCCGTGATCCTTGTTCCCGCCGCGGACGTAACCCATCGGCAGACCCAAAAGGTGTCCGACGATGGCGGCGTGCGCGATGCCCGCAGTGGATGTGCCCATCAAAACTTCGACCTCCGGATAGTACGTCCGGACAAGCTCGCAGAGCCCGTTTTCCACGTCGTTGCGGACTGCGGGCGCCGTGAGCGTCAGGCGGTTGTCGCAGTAGATGGGGCTCTTGATCCCGCTCGCCCAAAGGAAGGGCTCCTCCGGGCGGAAGAAGACCGCGCGGATGGACAGCAGGTCCTTTGCGATCAGCGTTGACAGTTCCATGCCTTTTGTTTCCTTTCTTAATCTATAAACTCCGCGCAGCAGCGCGCATATGCTGCCGCCGGATCGGCTGCGGCGGTGATCGGACGGCCTACGACGATGTAGTCCGCGCCTTCGATCTTTGCCTGCGCGGGCGTCATGATCCGCTTCTGATCCCCCTTCTCCCCGTCGGCGAACCGGATGCCCGGGGTGACGGTCAGAAAACCGGAACCGCAGCGCCGGTGGACCTTTCCCGCTTCGAGCGGCGAGCAGACTACGCCGTCCAAGCCCGCGTTTTTTGCATTCTCGGCGTAAGCAAGAACCACCTCGTCCATCGGGCGGTCGATCAGAAGCTCGTGTTCCAAAGCGTTCTGATCGGTCGAGGTAAGCTGCGTAACGGCGATCAAAAGCGGGCGCGTGCCGTCGGCTCGCGTCAACCCCTCCAGCGCGGCGCGCATCATCTCTGCCGTTCCCGCGGCGTGGAGGTTCACGATATCCGCGTCAAGTCCGGACAGTACCGCCATCGCTTTTCTGACGGTGTTCGGGATGTCATGCAGCTTCAGGTCCAGAAAGATCCTGTGACCCCGCGCCTTGATCTCGCGCACGACGGACGGACCTTCGGCATAGAAGAGTTCCATGCCGATCTTCACAAAGGGCTTCCGTTCGGGAAAACGGTCCAGAAAGGTCAGGGTTTGCGCCGCGGTCGGAAAATCGCAGGCGATGATGACGTCTTTTCCCATGTTATGCTCCTCTCAGTTCACTAAGATTGCGAATACCGTACCGGTCCATTGCTTCCGGTAAAGCCTCGATGATCTTTTTGCACGCCAGCGGGTCGACCAGGTTCGCTGCGCCCACCTCAACGGCGGCGGCGCCTGCCGTCAGCATTTCCAGCACATCCTCGGCGCAGGAAATCCCTCCCATGCCGACAACGGGGATCTTCACGGCGTGCGCGACCTGCCATACCATGCGCAGGGCGACCGGAAAGACTGCGGGACCCGAAAGCCCGCCGGTCACGTTGGCAAGAACGGGCTTGCGGGTTAAAAGGTCGATCCGCATGCCCAGAAGGGTATTGATCAGGCTGATCCCGTCCGCGCCCGCCTGCTCGCAGGCTTTTGCGATCGTCACGATATCGGTCACGTTCGGCGTCAGCTTGATGATAACGGGCTTTGTCGTCACCGCCTTGACCGCGCGCACCACAGCCGCCGCTTGCTCGGGATCGGTGCCGAAGCTCATGCCGCCGCCGTGTACGTTGGGGCATGAGATGTTGATCTCCAACCAGCCCACCTGCGGCTGCGCGTCCAGTTTTGCGCTGACCTCCGCGTATTCCGCAACGGAAAACCCGCTGACGTTCGCCATCACCGGCTTATGAAAAACCGTTTTCAGCTTCATTAGCTCGGTGTCGATGACCCGGTCCACGCCGGGGTTCTGCAAGCCCACGGCGTTCAGCATGCCCGCGGGGCAGTCCGCGATCCGCGGCGTCGGATTGCCGAAGCGCGGTTCCCGCGTGGTTCCCTTAATGGAGAACGTACCTAATATATTGATGTCGTACAGCTCGGCAAACTCCCAGCCGTACCCAAACGTACCGGACGCCGGGATGACAGGGTTATCCAGCTCGACGCCGCAGAGATCGACGCTCAGTCTTCCCATACGATCTCCTCCTTTTCCAGCACGGGACCTTCCTTACAGATGCGCTTGTATCCGGCGATCGTTTTGCAGGTGCAGCCCATGCACGCGCCGAAGCCGCAGCCCATGCGCTTCTCAAAGCTGAACGAACCGCCGGTTTTGATCCTGCGGTATACCGCGCGCAGCATCGGCTCCGGTCCGCAGGTATAAACATGGGTGTAATCCTCCGGCAGCGCGTCGGTGACAAAGCCCCTGATCCCGTAAGAACCGTCCGCCGTAGTCACGGCGACCGTGCAGTCGAGCTCCCGGAACTGCTCCTCATAGAAGATCTCCGCGGCGGTATTGAAGCCGAGGACCGCCGAAACGGTCTTTCCTTCGGCGCGCAGGCGCTTCGCCAGCAGGTACAGCGGCGGTACGCCGACGCCCCCGCCGATCAACAGCGGTCTGTCTCCGGAAAGCGCCGTGTCGTAGCCGTTGCCCAGACCCGTCAGCACCGGGATCGTCTGCCCCGGCGTCATGCCGCGCAGGAGTGCCGTGCCGCGACCGACGACCTTATAGATCAGCGTCAGCGCGTCGCCCTCGAGATCGCAGACGGACAGCGGTCTCCGAAGAAAAAGCCCATCCAGCTTCAGATTGACAAACTGTCCCGGTCGGGTGATCGCCGAAGTGTCGCCCGTGAGCCGGATCTCATATACGTTGTCCGTCAGACGCTTCTGCGCCGCGACGGTAAAAATCACATCGTTCATACCGCGCCGTCCTCCGCCGTGTAGACCGGCTTGCCGCCGCATACTGTCAGCAGACACTTGCCGCGCACCTGCATGCCCGCAAACGGCGTTGCGCGGCCTTTGCTCAAAAAGGTATCCGGATCGACGATATACGCTGCGTCCAGATCCCAGACCGCGTAATCATTTTCCGCAAGCGGGATCCCGAAGCGCTCTCTCGGACGGTATACGAGCAGATCGACAAGCTTTTCGAGGGGCAGCACGCCCGGAACGACCAGCTTGGTATAGAGCACCGGAAAAGCGGTCTCCAACCCGACGATCCCGAACGCGCTTCCGCGCAGTCCTTTTGCCTTTTCTTCAGCGCTGTGCGGCGCGTGATCGGTGGCGATCATGTCGATCGTGCCGTCCAGAAGTCCCTCGATCAGCGCTTCGCGGTCTTTCGGACTCCGCAGAGGCGGATTCATCTTGAAGCGACCGTCCTCTTTGAGATCGGTTTCATCCAGAACCAGATAGTGCGGCGCGGTCTCGCAGCTCACGTCCAGTCCGTCCCGCTTTGCCTGCCGGATCAGCGCCACGCTCTCCTTTGTCGAGATATGGCAGACGTGATAGGCGCAGCCGGTCTCACGGACCAGATTGAGGTCCCGGCGGATCTGCCCCCATTCGCTTTCAGAGCAGATGCCCGCATGCCCGTGCGCCGAAGCGTACACGCCGTCGTGAATATAGCCGCCGTGCAAAAGCCGGTTGTCCTCGCAATGCGCGGCGATCAATTTATGAAGCCGCTTTGCCTCCCGCATCGCCTCGCGCATCAGATCGTCGTTCTGTACGCCTCTTCCATCGTCGGAAAAGGCGATCACGCGCGGCGCCAAATCCTCAAGATCGGCAAGCTGCTCGCCCCGTTCGCCCACGCTGATCGCACCGTAGGGGTAAACGCGGACGCGTGCCTGCGCGGCGATCAGCTCTTCCTGAATCGCCAGATGCGCAATACTGTCCGGCACGGGGTTCAGATTCGGCATGGCGCACACGGCGGTATACCCGCCTCTTGCGGCCGCCGCAGTGCCGCTTGCAATCGTTTCTTTATAAGAAAAACCCGGCTCGCGAAGATGTATGTGTACATCGCAGAAGCCGGGTAGTATGATCGTGCTGTGGTTGGAAGGGGGCAGTTTGCCCGCTTCCACATGAGGGACGTGTCCCTTGGCGTTTCGGAGAAATGCGTTGATAAAACGGTTCTCTGCCATGGTTTGTCCTCCCGTGTCCGTAGGGGTTCGTTTTCCAATCAACGTTGCTACTCTACCATAAGCGGATATGTCCTGTCAACCCCGAAATACGTTATATAAAATCGCGGTTTGCGCCTTGTCTGTCGCGGTATCGGCTTTTCACCGGATCGAAGCAGCGGCCCTTTGCGCCCGGTCAAATTGCGGGAAAACTTCTTGCTTTTTCCGGCAGAATAGGCTATGATCGGGTGTATAATAAATGTATACGCAGTATTCTTTTGACACAAGGAGAAACAACCATGGTGCTTTCCGATCTGACGTTGCGTTCCTTCTTTGAGCTCCTCGGTTCCGATGCGGCAGCTCCCGGCGGCGGCTCCGCTGCTGCTATGACGGGTTCTTTGGGTTCTGCACTTGCCGAAATGGTGGGCAATCTGTCCCTCGATCGTCCGCAGTATGCCGCTTTCTCGGAGGAGATTCGCATCTGCAAGGAACGATGCTCCGCGCTGCGCGCTGCGTTTCTCGACGCAATGGAACGCGACGCCGACGCGTTCCACCGGTTCACGGCGGCGCTGAATCTGCCCAAAGGGACGGCGGAGGAAAAAACCGTCCGCACCGCCGCGATCCAGAACGCGCTGATCCTTTGCATCGAATCGCCGCTGCACACGATGGAGCTTTCTCTCGACGCGGCGAAAATGATCGAGCGCATGCCGGGAAAGACCAATATGAACGCCGTCAGCGACCTCGGCGTCGCGGTCATGATGCTGGAATCGACCGTCCGCAGCGCGTGGCTGAACGTGCTGATCAACCTCGGCTATCTCAAGGACAGCGACAGAGCCTCGCTCTACCGCTACAGAGGCGAACAGCTGCTCAACGATACGCTTGCCTGCACCGGCGCAGTTTACGAGCAGGTGCTCGGCATGCTTTGATCCGCGCGTCGAACGTTTCCGGAAGTCGACCGCACGGCAAGGGATCAGATCGAAGCCACGGTTTCCAAAATGGAATCATCAGAGGGCGTCACCGCGCGTTTGAAAGCCGAGAATCAACCGGAAGGCTTATCCGCATGAACAACCTCCGCGCCCGCGCGGAAGAGCTTGTCCTCCCTAAGATCGTCTACGGCGAATAACAGATTACGGTTATTTACAACACCTAACCCCTTTTACTTGATTAGGCAAGCAGATTTTTTGCGGGAACACGATCAAATGCAATCTTCATCCGATGTTTTGTCAATCCTCCGCCTTTCGCTGTCGGACGCAAAGGGCGTAGAACAGGATCGCAAGCAGCTGCGATGCAACGGAGATCAGCACAAGCAAGGCTGGATTGACGTCGTACAGCGCGCCCAAAAGCCAGCTTCCGAGAAACCATGCGACGCCGAAGCCGGTCTCGAAGACGCCGAAACCGGTGCTGCGCATGGAACGCGGAACGATCTTGCTGACGGCTGCCTTCATAATACTCTCCTGCGCGCCCATGCCGACGCCCCAGAGAACGATGCCGACCGCGATCAGGTACGGGTTTCCGGTTAAAAACACGAAGCCGGAAAAGAACGTGCTGAGCAGGGTCGAAAGCATCAGCGCCCGAACGCCGATGCGGTCGAACAGCCAGCCGAAGAACAGCGCGGCAAACGCGTCCACCGCCATCGCCGCAGCGTAGAGAAGACTCAGCGTCGATTCGGGGAACGCCTGCGTCTTTGCCGCGTGCAGCGTGATGAGTGTGAAATCCGCAAACCCGAACGCGAACAGGGCGATGGCGATCATATAGAGCACGAACGGCTTTTTGAACCGGAACGGCTCCGTCTCCTCCTCGACTTTTTCAAAGGTTTCCGGATGTGGATATGTGATGCGCGAGAATACGACCAGTCCGACGGTGATGAGCGCCGGAATCCCGAGCAGCGCAAAGCACAGCCGATACGAGGAAAACAACGTGCCCGATCCTTTCAGGGACACAATTAAAAAGAGAATGACCGGACCGATAAACGCGCCGAGCTGATCCAGAAATTCGAGAAACGCAAATCCCTTCCCTACGCCGACCTCGCTTGCCGCAAAGCTGACGAGCGTGTTCTTCGCAGGCTTCTTGACCGCCTTGCCGATGCGCTCCAGAATCACCAGCCCGCAGGCAACGATCCAGCCGTTTTCGGGAATCAGCGCAAGCGCCGGGATTGCCAGCACCTGCAGCGCATAGCCGAAGATCACGAGAAGCCAGTATTTTTTGGTTTTGTCCGCGAGAAAGCCGGACAGCATGCGAAGCGAGTATCCGCACAGCTCGCCGAAGCCCGAAACAAACCCGATCATCGCCGCCGACGCGCCGGCAAGGTCCAGATATTCGCCGAGGATGCTCCTTGCGCCTTCGTGTGTCATGTCCGAAAACAGACTGATCACGCCCATCAGGAGGAGGAACATCATTGCGCCGCCTGCCTGTTTTTTGATCGTCTTCATTGCCATCCTCCCAAAAGAAAAGCCGCTCGGGGTTGAGCGGCAGAAACGGTGTCGTTCTTATTTTTCGATCTCGCAGCTGATTGCGCGGACGCCTTTGACGGATTCCAGAAAATGCAGCAGGTCGTTGACCGTTGTATCCACATGCATACGCAGCGTGAACTGATACGTCTCGCTGCCGTCGTCGTTGAACTTGACCTTCGTTCCCAGGATCTGCATTTTGTTACGGGCGACGTATTCGTTCAGTTCTTTGCGGAATGTTTCCTGCTCCGTCACACGGCAGCTGATGGTGCCGACCATCATGGAATCCGTACCGATCGTAAAGCGGTGCATGATGATCTGGATCACGGCGATGACAACCGTTCCGATCAGACCGATCACATACATGCCCGCGCCGATCGCAAGACCGATCGCCGCCGTTGCCCAGATGCCCGCCGCCGTCGTCAGGCCGCGCACCGAGTTTCCGTTGCGGAAAATAATGCCCGCGCCGAGGAAGGATACGCCGCTGATGATCTGCGCCGCAAGACGCGCCGGATCGGTACTGTGCGTGCCGGGATAAAAGACGCCGTTCATCGCCATGTCGACAAAGCCGTATTTGGAAATGATCATCGTCAGCGCCGCCGCGCAGCAGACGATGATGTGCGTGCGGATACCGGCTTCCTTCAGACGCTTGGTGCGCTCATAGCCGATCGCCGCGCCGCACACGCAGGAAACCAGAATGCGGATCACAAATTCCAGATACTGCCAGAGTGTAAACTGACCGAACATGTATTCTGCCAGCGTTCCCATACTTTCGCCGTCCTTTCGAATCGGATTGGAAAACGCAAACGTTTGCGTTCCATGTGCCTGTATAATATCACGTTCGGCGGGAAATGTCAACCGGATTCTTGCATTCGCTGTGCGCGAAGCCGGAAATCCGCCCATACGGCGTTGTGATCCGAAAGCTCGGAAAACTCCGCAGCGCGCAGCGGCGAAGCTGCGTCCGCCCAATCGCAGTCCTTCATCAGCGTGGAGACGACGCCGTGCCGGACGCAGGCGATACCGCGGGCAAAGATCCAGTCCAGCTGCAGTGCAAGCACGCCGTCGCCGGTCGGCCTGCGGCGTGTGGGAACACCGGTCCCGTTCGAGAAACGCCAATCGAAGCCCGCCCGTTCAAAGCAGGCAAACAGCGGTTCGACAGGCGTCGGATCGACGACGACGCCGTCGGTTTTCTGCCGCTGATAGGCGGAAAGCGCAGCCGATTCGCCGTAATCGAATGCATTGGTATTGAAGTCACCGCCGATCAGAACCGGTAGCCCCGGAAACACGGCCGCTGCCTTTTCGAGGATAGCTTCGGTCTGTTTTGCGCGCTGCGCCGGGGTCGTGCGGTTTTCCAGATGCACGCAAACGGCGCCGATCCGCGTCCCGGCAATATCGAGCTCGCAGAACACCGCAACGCGCGCGCCGATCCGCTTCTGCTCGTCAAAATACCAGTTATACGCCTCCGGCAGCGACAGCGCCTCGGCGCGGACGATCGGCCAGCGTGAGAACAGCGTGTTCCCCTCATAGCCCTTGCGATCGTTCGGATTGACAAGCTCGATGAATTCGAGCGCGTACGCATAATGATACCCGAGCGCTTCGGCAATTTTACGCGAGGCGTTAATGTTGCCGCTGCGTTCCGTGCCGTCGTCCAGCTCGTTGCCGAACAGAATGTCCGCATTCTGCAGCGCGAGACACGTCTCGAGAAACGAGACGATCTCGCGGATTCTGGTTCCGTGCTCCACGTTGAACACGGCGGCGCGGATCGTTTCCGGCGCCGGCTTCTGCGCAAGGTTTGCCCGGTATACCTCCGGCGCGCCAAACTGCGGGATGCGCGCCATCACGGCGAACTGCCCTGCCGAAGGGACTTCGGCGCCGAGCTGCACCCGCTTTTCATACGGAATCGCGTTCATGGATCTGCCTCCGATCATTTACCTGCAGTATAGCACGGATCGACCGGTTTGAAAAGGGAAGCCGACGTGTCGGAACGAAAGAATATCGGGAAATTCGTATATTTTTTCATAAATATAATTGACAATCCGGCGTTTGCGTGGTAATATGAAGTCGAAAGAACGCAAACGTTTGCGCTGCAAATAGACCATTTTGCATGAGGAGGATGGCAAATGATCAAAGCTGTCATGTTTGATATGGGCGGAACGCTCGAAGATCTGTATTCCGACGAGAAAAACGATCGTGCAACCGCATATGCGCTGTACGGAATTCTCAAAAAGCATGGCATTGAAGTCCCCTACGAGGCGGAACCGCTCTGGAAGATCGTCGGCGAAGGGATTCAGGCATACAAGAAGGATTCCGAGCGGACGCTCCGCGAGCTGAAGCCGGAGGAAATCTGGTGCGACTGGGGATTTCGGGATATCCCGGTCGATCGCGACAAGCTCGCCGCAATCAGCGAAGATATCGCGCACATGTGGGAGACGACCTTTTACGATCGCAAGCTCCGGGAGCACGGCGCGGAGATGCTGAAAGCGCTCAAGGAGGATCTCGGCATGTACATCGCGGTCGTCAGCAATACGGGGAGCCTCTTTCAGGTGTTTGAAACGCTGAAAAAGTACGGCGTGCGCCAGTATTTCGACGACATCACGCTTTCGTCGATCACGGGCTACCGCAAGCCGCATCCCAACGTTTTCCGCGTTGCGCTGAATCAGGCGAACCTTGATCCGTCCGAATGCGCGTTCGTCGGCGACACGCTCTCGCGCGATGTGGTCGGTCCCCGCAGAATGGGCTTCGGGCGCGTGTTCAAGATCAATTCATTCTTAACGCCGCAGAAGGATCTCGGCAAGTACGACGTCGAGCCGGATTACCAGATTACCGATATCTACGACGTTTATACGCTTCTTAAAAAGGAACGGGAAGCAGAGAACTGAGACCGTTTCCGAAGGACTTCGGATAGAAAGGGAGGTCAAAAGATGGCAAAGAAAGGATGGAAACGTCCTAAAATGACAGGGAAGCGGTTCAAAAACCAACTCCTGAGCGTGATCGGGAATCCGTTCAACATGATCGTGTTCTTTACGCTGATCCTGTTGTTCATTACGATCATCATTCCGCTTCTGTCCATGGTGCAGAACACGTTCGTCGTGGCGAAGTCGGAGCTTCGGAACATCCCTGGCGCAAAGGTCGGCGATTATACGCTCTGGTACTGGAAGTACCTGCTGGCAAGCCCGCTGACCAAGACGATCCTGTGGGTGCCGCTTCGCAACTCGCTGATCATCGGCGCGTTCGTCACGGTGATTTCCGTGCCGCTCGGCGCGCTGATGGCGTGGCTGATGGTGCGCACCGACATCCCCGCAAAGGGGCTTTTGTCCGCGCTGATTCTGATCCCGTACATGATCCCGTCGTGGTGCAAGGCGCTTTCGTGGATGACGATCTTCCGCAATCCGTCGATGGGCGGCAACGGCGTGCTGTCGAGTTTAGGCATACCCGTGCCGGATGCGCTGGCGTCCGGCTTTATCCCGATCATTCTCGTCATGACACTGCATTACTACGCCTTCTCCTACATCATGGCGTCCGGCGCGCTGCGCTCGATCAACTCCGAGCTGGAGGAAATGGGCGAGATCCAGGGCGCCAGCAAGGCGCAGATTCTGAAGAGCATCACGCTGCCGCTGATCCTGCCCTCCATCCTTTCCGCAACGATCATGACGATCTCTAAGTCGATCGGCACCTACGGCGTTGCGGCGCGCCTCGGCGGCAACAATCCGGACGGCACGCCGTTCTATGTGCTGGCGACCCGCATGAAGGACTTCATCAACAACAGTCCGAAGGGCGTCGGCTACGCGATGTCCATCCTGATGATCCTGCTTGCGGCGGGCACGATCATCGTCAATCAGCGACTGATCGGCACGCGCAAATCGTATGCGACGATCGGCGGCAAGGGCACGCGCTCGAACCTCATTCCGCTGCGCGGCGCCAAGTGGCCGATGACGATCGTGATCGTGCTGTTCCTCGTGGCGGCAATGGTCATGCCGGTGTTCTTCCTCGTCATGGAGTCGTTCCAGATCGTGCCGGGCGGCGGCTACGGACTCGACAACCTCACGCTGTACGCATGGATCGGCGAGCTCCAGAACGCGCCGAACCCCGCGTTCAACCAAAGCGGACTGTTCCGCAATTCCGAATTCGGCAGAGCGCTTCTGAACACCGTAAAGCTCTCCCTGATCGCGTCGCTGATCACCGCGGTCTTCGGTCAGTTCTTCGGGTATATCACCACCCGCGGCAGAGGCAAGTGGTACGGAAACGCAGTCGAGCAGCTGATCTTCATCCCGTACCTGATGCCGGGCGTGGCGTTCTCGGCGATCTACTTCGCCATGTTCAGCCAGCCGCGGCTCGGCGGACTGATCCCGTCGCTGTACGGCACGTTCCTGCTGATCCTGATCGTTTCGATCGTCAAGCATTTCCCGTTCGCAAGCCGTTCCGGTTCCTCGAACATGATGCAGATCTCCGTGGAACTCGAGGAAGCGGCAACGATCAACGGCGCGGGCTTCTGGCGGCGCATCGGCAGCATCGTCATTCCGCTCGCAAAGAACGGTTTCCTTTCGGGCTTCCTCCTTTCCTTCATCAGCATCGCAAAGGAATTGGACCTGATCGCGATCCTGATGACGCCGAAGAACTACACATTGTCGTTCCTTGCATTCGACTATTCCAAGGAAGCGATGCCGCAGGTGGCGGACGCGATCTGCATCGTCATCATCGTGTTTATCCTCGTTACCAACCGGATCGCGGATCGGTTCGGCGGCAACGTCAGCAAGAGCATGTAACCATTACGGACATACAGAAAGGATTTGACCATGAGCAAGATCGTATTAAGTCACATCGATAAATTCTACGGCGAGAACCATGTTCTGCGCGACATCAACCTCACGATCGAGGACGGCGACTTTATGACGCTTCTGGGACCGTCCGGCTGCGGCAAAACCACCACGCTGCGCGTTGTTTCCGGTCTCGAAAAGCCGCAGCACGGCACCATGACGATCGACGACAAGCCGATCATCGACGCTGACGCCGCGTTCTATGAAGCGCCATCTAAGCGCGGACTCAACCTCGTGTTCCAGAGCTACGCGCTGTGGCCGCATATGACGGTGTTCCAGAACGTCGCGTTCGGTCTGAAGATCAAGAAAATGAAAAAGGCGGAGATCGAGGAAACGGTCATGCGCGCGCTGAAGACGATGCGCATCGAGGAGTACCGCAACCGCTATCCGAACGAACTGTCCGGCGGACAGCAGCAGCGCGTGGCGATCGCGCGCTCGATCGCGTCAAGCCCGAAGCTGCTTCTTCTGGACGAACCGCTCAGCAATCTGGACGCGCGGCTCCGCATCGATATGCGCGCCGAGCTGAAGCGCCTGCACAGAGAAACGGGCACGACGATCATCTACGTCACGCACGATCAGGTCGAAGCGTTGACCATGTCCACGAAGATCGCGCTGTTCAAGGAAGGAGAGATCTCGCAGATCGACACGCCGCTCGGTCTTTACACGAACCCGATCGATCTGCAGGCGGCGGACTTCATCGGAAATCCGCGCATCAATTTCATCGAGGCGACCGGTTTTTATAACGGCGACACGCTTTCCGTGACGAGCGAGTTCGGCACCTATGTATATGATCATAAAACGCTGAAGCTCGACGAAGAGATCCCGGAGAACGAAACCTTCGAATGCGTGCTGGGGCTCCGGCCCGAAATGATCGAGATCTATACCGAAGATCCGCAGCATAAAAACACCGTCAAGGCAAATATCTACGCGAATCAGCCGGCGGGCAGCGAAACGCTGGTGACGCTGACGGTCGGCAAGACCGAGTTCCTCGCGATCCAGGTAGGACTGGTGGAATATGACATGAATCAGGACGTATTTGTCGTCTTGCACCCGGGGCGTATGAACGTGTATAATAAGGGTACGGGCAGATTGATCAAGTTTGCCAAGACCAAGCATAAGGCAGGCATCGACGACTGAGTTTGCCCCTGCCGGCCATCGGTAATTCTACGGAAAGGAAACAGTGCAATATGAAAAAGCTCATTTCGGTCATTCTGACCATGCTGCTGATCTTTACGTTTGCCGCGTGCGGCGGCGGATCGGGCGGCAACGGCGGCGGCGGTTCCGCCCGAAGCGATCAGCCGAAGACCGGCGTTGATGCGATCGACGTGATCGGAGAAGACGGCATCGACTGGAATCATATGTCCATGGAGGAGCTTTACGAGAAGGCGAAGCAGGAGGGCGGCGTCGTCAAGATCTATGCGACGACGACCGACGCCAACACCGCAAAGAAGAAGATCGCGCGCGACTATCCGGATGTGGAATGGGAGTTCGTGCAATGCGATACCGACGAAGTCAAGGGGATGATCGAACGTGACTACGATTCCGGCAAGATCTACGCGGACGTGCTGCTTGTCAAGGATTCGTCCGGTGAGATCTATACCGATCTCGTGCAGTACGACATCGTAAAGGTCTATTATCCCGCGGTGATCTGCGAGCATATCAGCGACGACCTGCTGCAGTACGGTCTGCCGCTGTATTCCACGTTCAATCCCTGGTTCTACAACACCAGAGACTTCCCCGACGGTGTGCCGATCAAGAGCTGGTGGGATATTGTGCAGGGATACAATCCCGACACGAAATCCTATGTGGACGCGAACGGCAACAATACGCAATACTGGCACATCTATACAAAAGGCATCAAGGCGCCTTCCTACGCGGCGCTGTGGGCGCAGCTGATCGAGGACAGCGACGCGCTGTTCGCCCAGTATAAGGAACAGTACGGCGAGGACCTTGTCATCACCTACACCGACAAGCTGCAGAACAGCAATTTCAAGTCCCTCCCGGAGAACAACGCGGGCGTGGAACTGTTCTGGCGGTTCTCGCAGATGAAATCCTATGAGCTTTCCGACGGCGACGCAGTCGTGACCGCGGTCAACGAATCGGTCAACGGGCCGACGCTCGGTCTCTGCTCGGCGTCGAAACTCGACAACCGGGATATGGGCATGGATATTGCGTGGGTCACTGGTCTGAGCCCGTACACCGCGCAGGACGCGGCGGCGTATGTGTACGTCGTCTCCGAATGCGACAATCCGGCGGGCGCGCGTCTGTACATCAACTACATTTTGGGCGGCGAGGACGGACAGAGCGGCTGCTACACGACCTTTGACAAGCTCGGACACTGGTCGGTGCGCGACGACGTGGTCTACACGGAATCCGGTATCGAATATGAGAAGGTCGGTCTCAAAGCGCCTGACTTTGAAAAGATCTTCGAGTATTATACCAGCGTCGGCAGTTACTGGGATCTCTGGTCAAGCTGGAGTAAATAAGCGAACGAACCCGCGCCTCCGCACCGTCCGGCGCGGAGGCGCAGATCCGGTACAGTATGGTGAAACAGCAAACGAATTTCGAAAAAAAAGTCAATGAGTTTGCCCGCGTCACATTTCTGACAAAGGACGGAAAGCCGAAGAGCGCAGTCTGGCTGTACGCGTTCATGCTGTCCATCCTTTTTGCGGGTTTTTATCTCGCGGTCTACCTCGGTTCGGGGTTCCTGCTCGGCAGGATCTGGCCGGAAGGACCCGTTCATGCGATCCTGCTGCAGTACCTTGCAACAGCCGTGATCGGCTCGGGACTTTGTCTGCTTTCCGCGCTGATTTTCAAGGGACCGCGGCGCTGCTTCGTTTATTATGCCTATATCTGGCTTGCGATCCTGCTTGTTATGATGATCCTGACCTCAATGTTCATGTGCGACTGGGCGAGCGGCGCGGGCTGGGTCGACTTCTGGATGTTCTGCGTCGTCGTGTTCTTCCCGTCAATCCTGTCGATCCTTCTGGGAGGGATCCCGGCGCGGCTCCTGTGGCACAGGGAACTGAAAAAACGGCAGGAGGCGGAAGAGGCGGCAAAGGCGCGTCCCTCTTACTACAACACCTGAGCCATGCTGGAGATTTTCTTTTGCAACGTCGGCGACGGCGACGCGGTGCTGCTGCGGGAACGCAGGGAAGGCGCGCCGGATTATACCGTACTGGCGGACGCGGGCAGACCGTATCCGGAACCGGCGGAAGGGTCGTTTCGAAAGGAAGCGATCTATTACCTGAAGGCGCTCGGCATTGAGCGTCTGGACCGGATGTATCTGACGCATCTGCACATCGATCACGTGGGCGGAGCGCGGCGGATCCTGAACGAGGTCCGCACCGGAAGCCTGTACGCGCTGTATGTTCCGCCGCCGGACGCCGGATGGATCGCTCCGTCGTTTCGCTCCGTCAGCAAGACGGAAAACGGGCTGAAGTGCCTCTTGAACATCTTTCGCGAGGTGACGGAGACCGCGCACGGAAACGGCTGCGAAGTACGGACCGTACGCGGCGGAACGGAATCGCTGACGGAACGGCTTTCCGTTTCGGTCCTGCTTCCGAAGACGGCGATCGCCGAACGTCAGAAACACGTGTTCGACGCGCTGTACCGGAACGAACCGGTCGACGCGGACGAGGCGTACAAGGCGGCCAAGCAGCGGAACCTGTCGAGTCTGATGCTGCTGTTTACCTACGCGGAACGCAGTGTGCTGATCACGGGCGATCGTTACGCGGCAGATTGGGAGGACGAACCGGTCGGCCCGGTCGACGTTCTGAAACTGCCGCATCACGGCGATCCGAAGTCGATGACGGAGGGACTGCTGAAAAAGATCGCGCCGCGGTACGCGGTCATTTCCTGCCAGAGCGATCCGCGCGGCGGGAAGGACCGCCCGAACGCGGAGGTCGTCGCATTGCTGCAGTGGAATGTGCCGCACGTGCTCTGCACGGAAAACAGACCGCTTCCGACGCTTCCGGCGTCGACGCACAACTGGATCCGGATCGTGATCGGCGACGACGGCGCGATCACGTGTGAGACGGAATAGGATCATCCCCGCTTTTCAGGCGGGATGCAATAACAAGAAAAACAATACAGGAGGTATACTATGAAAAAGCTACTTTCCATTATGCTGGCTTTACTGATGGTTCTGGCGCTGGTTGCATGCAATCAGACAAAACCGGAAGAGTCGAAGGTGACGGAAGCGCCGGCCGAGCCGACACAGGCGCCGGCCGAGCCGACGGAAGCACCGGTCGAGCCGGCGTCCGGCTATGAAGGTCTGGGGCTGCAGCTCAAGAACAAGACCGGTCTCACGATCAACGAAATGTACATCTATCCCGTCGGGGGAGAGATGGGCGGCAGCGTGGTCGAAGCGGGCTGGCAGGACAAGGACGTCGATCCGGACGGCTATGAGAAATTCATCTATCTCGTTCGCGAACCGGGCAAGGAGATGGAAGTCACCGTCGTGTT
>JAEEGH010012074.1_pt1 | contig 19480 bp, 11 predicted proteins | sample 9134181 | NCBI WGS metagenome assembly JAEEGH01 (sample SAMN16246544, study PRJNA631951) | gut metagenome | biome: gut microbiome; feature: rumen; material: DP-attached | host: Bos | place: Iran: Karaj | collected 2018-10 | reverse complement strand
TTCGACACCATACGCACAAGAAACCTGTCCCAAAGAGCTTCCAAACCTTCATCTTCAGCCGGAAGTTCATTACTTGCTGCTATCAAGGCTTTCATCGGTAGTAACAATGTGTTACGTCCGTTTTGGAAGATACGTTCATTGATGGCTGTTAGCAATGCATTCTGTATAGACGGGCTGGCTTTCCATATCTCATCAAGAAATACGATGGTGGCTGTGGGCAGGAATCCATCTACCACACGTTCATACTTATCTTCATTTTTCAGCATGGAGATAGACACTGGTCCGAAAATTTCGTCTGGAGTACTAAAACGAGACATGAGATATTCAAACGCCCTGCCATCCTTAAAAGCAAGTTTCAGGCGCCGTGCCACCAGGCTCTTTGCCGTTCCGGGAGGACCGAGCAGGAAGATGCTCTCACCGGCTATGGCACTGAGCAGCGCCATGGCAATGATATGTTCTTTCTCATATACTCCCTGTGAGAGCACTTTGAGCAATGATTTGATTCGACTGTCAGCTTTCATCATTCTTAATCCCATAAATTACTTTTACTCTACGTTACTTTGCGCAAAGATAAAAAAGACCTCCGCCAACTCGTGGCAGAGGTTTGAAAAAATATGATATTATGGAAAAACTATACTATTGGGTCAGCACAGTACTCTCTGCGCTTGCATGTCTTGCAGTGTTTGCCTATCCACACCTCGTCAAACTGGTTCATTGCCTGCTCAACGATTTCCGGCTCATCAGTCAGGATGCCCGCCTCAAAGTTCCGTTTGTCTGCCCCTTTCATGCCGATGCCGGCACCAGTGAGGTTGGCACTACCTACATAAACCTCCTTCCCGTCGAAAACCATCATCTTGAAGTGCACACGCGGACAGAGCACACGCTCCAAACGATCATATAGAACAGGGTACTTGTCAAAGTCCTCGCGGAAGTTAGGTCCCGGTTCTTTAGCATGAATAAGCCGCACCTCCACGCCACGCCTTATGAGCATAGCGATAAGAGCCAGGAACGGTTTCTTTTCCTTGCCTATCTCTACATAGAGGTCTTTTATGTCTGCAGTACCAATCCAAAGCATGTGCTTCACGGATTGAACCCGCGAAAGCACCTCTTTGTAATGGGAAGAGTTGGAGATATAGGTGAGCATTACGATTTTTGCGATTGTTCAATCAACTTGTACAATTCTTTTGTGAATAGTGATGTATCAGAGGCCATTTCTTGCGTCGGCCTAAAACAATACCACTTTTCCTCTGGGGCATCTTTGCTCTCGTCTTTGACAATAGGCTCGCAATTTCCTAAATCTTTTATCATGCGGACATAGCCTTCTCTATGCCATTGGAAGTAGTATTCTTCGTTGCCGTATTTGTAAGTAAACTGTATATCCCAGCCATACAAATATTTTGTATTCTCTATTTTATTGTTTTCATGCACTGTTATGTCATCGTTACGGAGAATATTGTTACGCTGATAGTTCAACACAATTATCTGCTGGGAATCAGCGTCTGAACGTCGTTGTGAATATGTTGTTAACACAGAAAAACCTCGCCAGTTATTCAGAATGCGCCAATTGTAATTGTCTTTGCGAGCAAATAGCACCTGTAGCAAATTATCGTCAACTATCCAATCCTGTTTACAATTAGGTTCAGTCTCTAATTTATTTGTAGTTAACAGGTAATGAATAGCATTCTGATAATCATTACTCAACAAAGAGGCGCGCCAAAAATCCTTTTTGTATCCGAACCAGTTACCTCCGATATTAATTCGACTTAATAACGCTCTCAATAATATAGCATTGTCTTTATACTCCTCTTTGACTCCGTTTTCATCAAAATACTTCTGTGCATTTGCCCATTTTGCGTCAAAATGTTCCCAATCATCCCCAATATCTTTTTGGGTAAACAAGAACCTTATTGAACCATGGAAGAAGGCATATTTCTCTGCTTCAATGATGATTTCTTCCCATGATTTACCATCCGAGCGTTGTCCTCCGTAAAGGATTTGGTTAGCTTTGGCGATTTCTTCTTTAACTTGTTCCTGTGCGTGATATTGGGAGCCTAATTCGAAATCTTCAAAATGATTTGCTAAAGCATCATAAATGTCATGGCATTTTCCCGATAATTTGTCTATCAATCGCAGTGCTGCTTGATATGTATCAAAGCTGTCTATTGTTGGGGTTTCAATGATGTTCCAAACTATACGCATCCATTGTGACAATGTCGTTTTAGTTTCTTCGTTCTCACCACCAAAATATCTCAACAATGCATAAAAAGCCACACGGGAAGAATAGGTTTCTCTATTGTCACTGTTTATAATATTCCACTTTTCTTTACCGTCGCCTCTGTTCCAAGTCGCTTGACAATCTTCATTAATATTATCTTGATTTTGTTCACATAGTTTGTCCCAAATGTTGAATATCGGTGTTAAACATTTGCTGCTAATGTCACGATTATCCAACACGTTTTGATAAATATCCCAAGATACGAAATCGTCCTTTTTCGGATATAAAGGCATATCTGAAATAATCCGTTGATTGAAGCTGTCGTATTTTTTTTGTTTTTCAGCTTCTATATCGCCATACCAACATATCCAAACATTTATGAAATGTCTGTTGATAAAACTCATTATTATCGAGTCCGGAATTTCTTTTTCTTCTTTATTTTCAGGATTTGATATTTTCCAGAACATATCTAACCATATTCCATCAATACCAGTATGTTTTCCCGTTTGTTCTTCATAAGTTCCTTTAAATCGGCTTAGAAAATCAGATTCTCCTTTCTCTTCCAGATATTGTTCTAAACTCGCTTTGAAATTCTCAAAAGGTGTCAATTGTTTACCACGGGCGTTCATCTTCACATACGTTTCATCGGATAGTTTGTGCTCCCCCATATCAACGAAATGGAATGTGATAGGGCAATCACAACCACTCGTAAGTTTTTCTGCCAGCGGTTTGTAATCTTTTATGTCTTGCTTGGAAAATTGGTTATGAATCTCATCAAGCATAGTCAGCATACCCATAATCGTCGGATCCTTTTCCCAATCAGAATAGAACCATTGCATATTTCTAATATTTTGGGACAATGATTTGGTATTATCGGGTATAACATTTTCTTTCACAAGTCTTTCACAAAACTCCCGTGATGACTGGCGTGTAGCATACGAAAAACGCAAAAGGACATCCTTACAGATACAGTTTGATTTGTATTCACAAGTCGAGCATGAAATGCACTTCTCAAAGACATATTTGTGGAACAAGAACAATGTAGTGAGACGTTGTTGTCCATCGAAGGGGATGAACACTTGATGGTCTATCCGTCCATACACGAAATCGAAGAAAAGTTTTTTCTCCCCTTTAACTGCTGCAATCATATCCGCCACCATTGACTTGCGTACATCTTCGGCTTTGGAATCTTTTCTGCCTTGTGCGTAATCACGCTGGATGATAGGAATCTCAATTTTATACTTGCTAATCAGTTGATAAAAAGAATATATGTCGTTCATTTTGAGGTCTCCTTTGTTTTAAATCCATATTTACTATTATTGTTTTCGCTTGGCACGATGGCCTCCAATCCCAAATAGGCGCCTACCACTTTCATCATAGCAGTCACATATTCCAATCCGGCTTGTTTATCCCAGAATAACGGATTCGTTGAATTTGGCGAATAATGCTTGAAGAATACATTCCTAGTGCACACAGGTACAAACATTGAAGTCTTTTCTACATTTTCATATTCTGCCAACTTTTCTCTCTTCTCAGGATAAATTTTATTGTTGAAAGCTGCGTTTTTATCACCTTGCAAAAGGGCCATATTAGTCAAATGATCATCCTTTTCAAAATCTTCAGTCAGGGAAAATACCTCTCCCTCTTTTTTGATTGGAATTCCCATCAGGACACCTATTACAATTCTATAAGTGTTTTCGTCTTTTATGGTATCTAAAGTAAGTGTTTGGGAAAACTCTTTGGCAAGATTAGCTTCGTCAACACCATTTTTGAAACTGCATTGGCTGACATACCCCTTAAGTTTTTCGAGTTCCTTATCGGACCAGTGTCCCTTGCGTTTCTCATTCTGCGCATGTATGTGCTCCAAAGACCATTTTTTCTTTGCCGCTTGAAAATGTTTGTCAAACGGATAACGTGACACTTCGCTAATCTGATTTTGAGTTGAGGCAAGATTAAATAGCAATAAAACATTATGAATCTCATTGTTGTTCTTACCATACTCCCAATCATCGCAATAAACTTTTTTGTTATTGTCAGTAATGCCAATTGTAGTCCTGCACTTTTCTTTAATTAAATCCAGAAATTTATCTTTAGGATTGTCTGATTCAAATAACAATGATCTCAATGTATTCTTTTTATTTTCGCCCTTCAGATTCATCAGATAGCCAATATAGTGGTATTTCTCTCTGTCGTCATACCACGATTTGAGAGTCCTAAAATATCTTTGAATAAGCTTCCATTGTTCTGTATAGCCCTCTTTATTAATGAGTCCAGAGAACGTTTTAAAGATGAAGTAGTTGTTCTTTTGCAATTCCGTATCTACATCATAAGAGTAATTCTCACTTTCTGAGTTATCTTTTTTGCAACGTAAGATCAGTTCCAAAAGGAAATCTATTCTTGTGCAATAAAAACGTGAGTCTTCTGGTTCTGGATTGATGAAATACCAAAACGAGTCATCGTGAAGTATTTGTTCCATCCTATCCCATTCCCCTGCCATTTCTAATTGTTTCAATTTCAAAGCCTCACTGTCCAATCCCACAAAATTGTCATCTTTTAGCAATAGGGCTTTAACCAATTCTGCATTGCTTAAAGAAATCTTACCAGAGTTAAGACGTTTAAACACATCGTATGCATTATCAGCTGTCTCGTACCAAATTACCTTGCAGTTATTTTTGAGTTTGCCAACAAAACTTTGTTTTTCAAAGTCTTGTTGTATGCACTTTTCAGACCAATGGTTGATAGTTTTTTTTGCTTCTAGCATAAAGTGGAAATCAATGTTTGAATCACCACGTTCCTCTTTTGTTTTTATTTCTTTGAGAAACTCATTGCTACCTGAACGTGTCTGATATTGGAGTAACAACTTATTTTCAGACTCCAACAAATTTAATATAATGAAAATGGTCGTTAGTCTCTGTTGTCCATCCACAACTTCATACCATTCTTCATTTTCCTCCAATTGACATTCTTTCTTCCGTTCTGTATTCATCTTCGATACTACTAAAGGTTGGAGGCAATACCATGTTTCCTCGTCAGAATCTTTAGCCTTTTCTGGTTTAAACTCATTCACATCATTCAGCAAGTCTTTTACCTGCTGTTCCGTCCAACGATATCCACGCTGGTAGCTTGGAATAAAGAACTTCATTTCAAGAAGTTCATTTATCGACTTTAATTCAATCTTATTTTCTGCCATAATGATTTATCTTTTCTCTTTTCTCTTTTTTACAATATTTCTCTTGCAATCCATGCACACGCCTCGGCATCGGCGAGGGCGTGGTGGTGATTCTCCAAGCAATAGCCGCAGGTGGCGGCGACGGTGTGGAGCTGGTGGTTTTCCAAATCAGGGAGTACACGCCGGGAAACACAAAGAGTGTCGTGGAACTCGTAGTCGGGGTAGTCCATTTGATAAACACGGAATACTGCCTTGAGGCAGCTCTCGTCGAAGGGTTTGTTGTGGGCGACGAGAGGCAGGCCCTCTATCAGTGGTTCTATCTCTGCCCATACCTCGGGGAAGACGCGGGCGTCCTCGGTGTCTTCTCTACATAAGCCATGAACTTGTGAGCACCAGTAGTTATAGTAGTTCGGTTCTGGCTGAATTAGGGAGTAGTATCTGTCAACTATCTCGCCATCGCGGACGATGACGATGCCGACGGAGCAGACGCTGCTGCGCTCGTTGTTGGCGGTTTCGAAGTCTATTGCTGCAAAGTCTTTCATTTTTTGTCATCCTTATATTTGTTCCACATCCTTTTTATCTTTCCTGCTATCTCTTCACGTAGCCAGAGCGGTTCAAGCACTTCTATATCCTCACCATTCCAGAGGAGTTCTTGCTGGAAATCGAATGTAGGTCGAAGGTTGAGAGTGAAGATGCTATAGTCAGGTGTGCGCTCGGTCTCCTGCTGGGACTCATGGAGTGGCAGGGAGCGGAGGTAGTTGGCTTGCGAGGGATTTACCTTCAACGTAACGGGTTGGATGTCGGTCTTGTGGTCGGCAATCACTCCGAAGCAGCCTTCAAAGTATTCTGCGGCGTCCCAGTCGTCGGGCATACGGAAGGAGTGTTCCGTCTTGTGAAGGTATGTTATGCGGTCAAGGGCATAGATGCGCGGTCTTTTCTCGTAATAATACGTATAGGTGCTGCGAGCCACCATGTACCAGCGCTGACGGAAGAGCTTGACGCAGTAGGGCTGCACGTCGAAGTTGTATTCCTCCTCTTTCCAGTAGCTGTGGTAGGAGATGTTAAGCACACGGTTTTCCTTCATTGCCTCGAGAACTGTCTGAAGATTGGACTGCCCTGAGGGAACATACTCCAGGAGTATGCGGTCGTTGATGCCTTGGCAACTTGACAAGGCGTTGCTGACGCAGAGGGTGTTGAAGAGCCACGAGCGGAGTCCGTTACCGTGGATGTCGCCTTCATTGGCTATATAGTAACGGTATTCGCCACGGTTCTCGTTCTCTATGTTGATGCCGAAGAGGTCCCAGATGGCGCAGCGCCAGTTGTCGAAGGTGCGTTTAGGTATGTCCACGCCCCGGCTGATGTCATCGCAGAGCCAGCGGTGGTTCAGTTCCTTGAAGGATATGCGGTGTGCCTTATAGATGGTATCTACCACCCATACGTATTTGCTTATAAGGCTTTGTCCCCTGTCGTTGTTCATGATTATAATTATTTTTAATGCAAAGATATATTAAGGGTACGCCATATCGTGGCAGAGGATTATTTTTTTTTACTGTTTATGTCCCGAATTGTAGAATTACACTATTTTTTTTGAAACGAATTATACTCGCTCGGCACTTTCTTTGTCGGGCAAAGCATCACATAGTGCTGAGCGGTGACGCTTTCTTGCGCTCCATAGGTGCTCAGGCACTTCGTGGAGGTCTTGCAAAGAATTATTTTTAATTTCTTTCATTGAATAATCCCTGTAATCAATGTAATCTGTGGTCGTATTTTTCCTTGTTGATAGTAATTCGTGCAAATTAGAGTGTAAATTCGTGGTTAAGACTCATGACGCTTGAAATCTCTTTTCTCTTTTCTCTTTTTTACAGGGTGCCCAAGAAACAATCCTTGCAATCTGTGGTAGTCCGGATTTTTTTGTCCCGGATTACACGAGTTACACGAATAGTGTCCTAGAACCCAGAAATATCTGTTTAATCCGCTCAATCTGTGGTAGGGAAAGTGATTTATCGTTTTCGTCTAATTAATCAGGGCAAGGTACGCAGGACGTCATACACCCGATGGCCTAACGTCTCTGCACCCTGAGCATCGAAGTGCAGGCGGTCGCGGAGCAGCGGAAGGTCGCTGGCATCAACTACGTGGAAGTCTGCATCTTCCTGTTGCAAACGGTAGAGAGCATCGACGATGCGCTGGCTGCGCTGACGACTGGACTGTGAGTAGGTGCCGCAGATGACGGGGAGGTGGTTGTATCTCTTGTTGCCGGTGAGGGTGACAAGGTGCTGGCGCACATACGCCACGACGGCTTTGAGGTTATCATAGTAAAGACTGTCGGCAGACAGGTCGCTCTCGCCCTGATGCCACAGCAGGCACTTGATGTCATAGTTTTGTGGCAGGCGGGGCAGACATTCATCTATCTGGCGTATGAAGGCCTTGAGCAACGAACGGCCTCCGTGGCTGGCAGAGCCGGTATGGGAAAGGAACGTGGTGTCGGCACTCCAATAGAGCTGGTGGGTGCTACCCTTACAGGTGGGAGAGATGGCTGTGCCGCCGTCGGTATGCTTTATGATGTAGAGAGGCTGACGCTGTTGCTTAGAAAGGAGATGATACACCACGGCATCGAAGCCCCAGCTGTGCTCTATGCCGGGTTTTGCCACACGGGGAGAGTAAGGGGAGAAACAGCCTGTGGCGGTCTCGAAGTCACCGCTGCCGTAACTCCAGTAGCACTTGTCGAAGGTGAGGTATGATGGCAGCTGGTCGAGGGGCACCCTGCCGTCGGCGTTTGACTGGCCTGCGGTGAGGATGACGGGGACGTGCTGTGCATCGGTCATGACTTCCTGCATGAAGATAGCATCGAGGGCATAGGTGGCGGCATCGTTGGTATAGAAGCCTCCCTTGCCACCCATGGGGATGGTGTTCATGGACTCTGCGCCACGGAGCATGCGGAAGGGTTCGTTACGCTGAAGGTCTTCAAGGGCCGTGGCATAGCAGGTCTTGTTGCCTGTATGCCAGTAGGCGTAGGCCTTGAGGCGTGGTATGCGGAAGTGGTTGCGACTGATGGTAAGTGCTTTCTCCTTATAGTCCATGGCGTGGGTGAGCCATGCCCTACTCCACTCTGGCGTGGTAAGGGAGAGCATCATCTCATTCATCATCTCGAAGCCTCCCATGATGGAGAGCAGATGGTTGGTGTTCTGCACGGCGGTGTCGCCTTCCCATGTTATTATGCCAGTGGAGGGGTCGTAGCCTAAGGCCTTTGGACCGCTGAAGAGTCCGTGGGGCAAATGGGCGATGCTGCGCATACCCGCAAGAATCTTGTCGCGGTACTTGGTATTGCCGGTGCGCTCCCACTCAGTGAACCAGTTGCCGGCATAGGCGAGCCAGTCGGGACCTACACGCAGTCGTGCCGGTGCGGTGCAGGGGTAACGCTCGGAGCGTGGCTGGGCAAGACGCATTGGGTCAAGGTGGTAGAGAAGTGTGTCGGCATCGACTACCTCACGGAGTATGTCGCCGGTGCGCTCATCGGCGGTGAGGTAATAGAGGAAGCGGTTGAAGAATGCCTGAGAGATGCGTGCCTCCTTGGCTCCACATCCCCAGTGGAGGACGTTATGGCGAGTGCCAAGTCCGGCATGGGGACCACGGTGGTAACAGTCAACCTCGGCATTGTGACGGCTCATAGCCACAGCCATACGCCAGGCAACAGGACTGCCGGTGCGCAGGAACTGATACCAGAGCATGGCGGGAGTGCCTAGTTCGGTGTTGTCCCAAGCGTAGCCGCCTACGTCATAGCGCCATTCGCCACGGCTGGCGTCGTAGGAGTGCATGAAGTCGCCGTAATTGAAGTAGCCATACCATGAGTGGCGCTCCTGTTCGTCAGCATAGAAGCGTATGATGTCAGTGAGCGTGGTATCGGTGGCGGTGCCTTTGTCGAGGCTCCAGAAACCGAAGGCTCGCTTACGGTGCAGGTATTCGGGTGTGGGCAGATACTGCGCATGGTTTGCCAGTGAGGCAAGCTGTGATGCCAGAGTATCTACTGGCTGGAGTGACGGATAGAGGTAGATGACAGAGGTGCGGGCGGTGCCGTTGGCTGTGCTCATGCCGGGCTGCACATCCTCATAGGCTGCCTCGAGGCCATGGGGTATGGTGTCATAATGGCAGAAGGACATAGGTTCTGACTCCTTGCTCCACATATAGAGGCTGACGACGGCGTTATCGGAACGGGCATGGTCAACCTGCAAGGTGGAGGGATAGGACTGCCAGAAGTCGGTAAGCTGAAGGGCTACGCTGGAGTGGTTGTCGCCGAAGGCTACCATGCCGGGGGAACGATGGCCCTCGATGGTGCCTATCCACGGTGACTGCTCTGTGGCGCGCTTGCGTATGGAGAAGGCACCGGGAGAGAGCTGGGAGAGGCGGAAGCCGTCCCATGAAGCGAGCTGCGGCAATATCCTGGCACTGAGAGGGTCGGCAGGCTCGCCGTTGGCATCAAGGTTTACGGGGCGACGTGCTATAAGGGGCTTGACATCCATGGAGAGCAGGGATGCGCTGTCGCCTGCAGACGTAAGGAACACCGTCTTGCGCTGATGGAGCTTGCCCTGCACGGGTATCTCTGCCTTGAGACAGAGGGAACGGAGTCCGTCTGCATTGGTAAGTGAGTCGATGAAAGAGGTGTGAACGAGTTTTATCTCGTTGCTGCCACGATACAGATACATACGCACGCAGAAGTCGGTGCCATCGAAGCGCCAGCAATCTCGGACGCTGCCTTGCTGTTCGTGAACGGCGCTAGTAACGTACAGTCTTTTGCCGTTGAGTTCAAGCCACAGGTTGCCTATAACCTTGGTGTCGGATATCATTATACTATCTGCAAGTAACCCATTAGCTGATATGCATAAACGTATGGCATTCTGAATATTATACTTTGTCTTATCTTTGCCTTTTGACAGTTGTAAGCCCTGCGAAGCTGGGGGTACGACAGTGGCGACGGCTTTCCACTTTACGGAGCCGTCGGGCCATGTGGCGAGTGTCCACTGGTCGGCAGGAACGGTAATGCCTGTGGAAGTGCTGACCCGCAGCGGGACGCCATCAGCGAGTTCACCCTGTGAGAACGGTACGCCAAAGGTGACGGGCTGCTCACGGCATGGCGCTGTGCCTATGGGACGGATGACAACGGGGGCATTGTCGGGATTGGTGCAGGAGAACGTGAAGTTCCTGAGCTGGGCATGTGCCAAGGTGGTGCGGAAACCGAACCACCCTTTGGTGAGGGGGTGTGGATCAACATAGTCAACGAGGCACTCGCCGTCGATGATGTAACGCACCCTGCCGTCAATCTGCTCCAGACGAATATGGTACCAATGGTCTGCCGTGATGAGATGTGCAGTGTCAAGATACTCACGCAAGATACGGGGTCTGTATAAAGCAGAATCCACCCCGCGCCCATCGCCGGTATAGCGGCGGAAGCGTGTGGTGGAGTTGTAGTTTCCTCCATAGCCAAGGTAATACAGTTGCATGGTGTAACTGTTGAGGAAGCGCCCTCCCCTCGCCTTCAGCAGTCGTGGGGTTATGGGGGAGCCACTGCCCTCTCCCACTGATGCCATCCAGAAGCAGTTGAGGTCTGACACTCGGCCGTCGCCGACGATACGTGCATCATACTCAATGATGACGTTGCCCTGCATCATGTGTGTGTTCCACAGGGTGAGCCCGCCCTGCGCATGGATGTCAGCCACGGAGTCTTTGCTCCATGTGACATGACCACCCGGCTCAGCCTCAACAATCCACTGGGCGGCGTGCGCGAGAAGTGAGGTGAACGACAGGAGGAAAATGGCTATGTATCTCATTCGGGATGCTTATCAATATATTCCTTTAACAAATCATAACGCAAGGACAACGGGCGTGCAAGCTTCCACATATTTACGTCCTTGGAATACTCGGAACTGCCGAAGCAATTGACGGCAGGAGCAATGTTAATGACTCCGTTCTCCTTGAGATCTAACAAATCGCTCTCGTTAATCTCATAAGACACGAAAAGCGTCTCGACGCCATCAAGGCGCTTGCTCTCAAGATTAGAAGGGGAACGTAATACTATCTTGGTTCCGTTTTTAAGCGTCAACGTCAAGGTGTCACCCTTCTTTACCGACAAACGGTATTCAGATGTGTACATTACCTTTACAGAATATATAACCACGCCCTTGATGTCAAGGGACGTAAGGCCTGCCCACATGTAAAAGGCTCTTGACTTCTCACCGAACTTCGTGACTTTCTTCAAGTTGGTCTCAAGTATTCTGGCTGACTTCTCCGTATGGCCGCTATATACAATACTCTGCGCCGAGATGTTAAGGGCAAAGCATAACAGACCTATAAATAAAACGATTTTTCTCATATATTTGTAAATACGCAAAGTCCCATAGACAAGGATTCTTGCCCATGGGATTGTTTTATCATTAATAATTATTATTTCTTTTCTTTCTTTTTCTCAACTGTCGGTTTCTTACTTTGGGTTTTGGAAACTGGCTTCACATTCTCATATTTTGCGAGTTTGGATTGTAACCGCTGTATCTCTTTGTCTTTCGCCTCTATTTCCTTGCCTTGGTTGGTGATTGTGGTGAGCATGTTTTCAAGTTCCTCATTGTCAATACCACCGTAGAGGGTTCGTACACGAGAGATGAAGTCGCCGAGGATGTTCATGTAGTTGGTGAAGGCATCAAACGGTCCGTCATATATGCCGCGGTCTATCGTCGCATTACTTGGCTTCGTCGTCATGAAACGGAAGTTATTGGATGCCTGGAGATAATCCCAGTCCTGAAGCAGGCGTGGGTCCTTGGCTATGAGCAGGCGGTCAGCAACGCTATAGAGCTTGTTAAAGGCCTCACGCTGCATCTGGTTTCCGAGCCATACGGAACAGTCGCGCTCCTCATCAACCCAAGACAGGGTATCAGGTACATCAATAGAACCTACAGACTCATATTTGTCCATCACCTCTGACGGTGTAAGGAATTCGAGGTCAGCATTCTTAGCACAAGCAGGTAATGCCTTGAAGAACTCGAGAATGTTACTTGAAAGTGGCTGAGCTATACCCAGGGCAGATAGTTCCATGAAGATGTTTACCACCTGCTCTTCCTTTGGACACGCCGCTATGTTGTTGATATATGTGTCGGCAAATAGTGGATAGCCCTCCCATGCAGAATTGTTGAAGCGCAGAGATATATCATCCGAAGCGTTGACGTCACGAAGTAACAACTTCAAATTAGGTGCCATGTTACAGTTATAGACATAGTGTGGAGACTTCCATCCCAGAACGTGCTTGGCACCCTCGGTAAGCATACCCTTGTAACCTAACGCTGCCACCTGGGCACCTATATCATCTGTGTAGATGAGTGAAGAGTTACGCATGACTGTAGGACGCTTGCCGAAGTACTGCTCTATCTTGTCAGACATCTTCTCTATGTCACGCTTGAAGCTTTCTTCATTGATAAGTCCTGCAAGTCCATGAGAATATGGTTCTGTAAGGAACTCCACGCAGCCGGTATCATTCAGTTCCTGCAACTTCTCTATTACCTGAGGAGCATGCATCTCCAACTGTTCCATACCTACACCAGACAAGGAGAATGCAACACGGAAGAACTTGCCATTACTCTGAATCATCTCGAGCAAGGTATTCAGCGCCGGCATATATGAATGCTCGGCTATATACGTAATACTACGCTCGTTCTCATAATCATCATAGTAATAATGGTCTGTACCAATATCAAAGAAACGATACCGTTTCAGGTGTATTATCTGGTGAATCTCAAAATATAAGCAAATTGTTTTCATAGTTATCTATTATATTATTGTTTATAAATTAGTTAGGTATATAATTACGTTGGTACTCCTCATGGTCAAACCAGCCCTTTGACAATAACTGATCATAACACTGACGTATGCGCAGTCCAACCTTTTGCCATGTTATTCCATCTACTTCCTTCATGCCTTCCTCTGCCATATAATCATGCAGGCTCTGATTCATACATACTGAATATATAGCGTCTGCCATGGCATGTATATCCCAATAATCTACTTTCAGGACATTCTTCAATATCTCTCCGCAGCCAGACTGCTTGGAGATAATTGACGGACAGCCACACTGCATGGCCTCTAACGGAGCAATACCGAAAGGCTCGGACACGGACGGCATGACAAACACGTCAGAATTCTTGTAGCACTCATAGACCTGCTTGCCTCGCTGAAAACCAGGGAAGTGGCATCTGTCTGCTATGCCATAAGCTGCTGCCAGCTCTATCATAGCTGCCATCATATCTCCCGAACCGGCGAAACAGAAACGTATATTCTGGGTACGCTGCAATACCAACTTAGCGGCCTCTATAAAATACTCTGGCCCCTTCTGCATCGTTATACGTCCAAGGTATGTAACGACTTTCTCGTTTGGTATCTTGTGTGGTTCTATCTTTTTGTACTCCTCACTTAAAGGATATACAGCATTGTGCATGGCTACACATTTGCGAGGGTCCTGATGATACTGGTGTATGACGGTTTGCCTTGTCAATTCAGACACACACATAATACAGTCAGCATGGTCCATACCGTTCTTCTCTATGGAATAGACTGTTGGATTTACTTTACCTCGTGAACGGTCAAAGTCTGTGGCATGGACATGTATGCACAGAGGCTTACCGCTTACCATCTTGGCATGGACACCTGCAGGGTATGTAAGCCAGTCATGTGCATGAATAATATCAAACTGCTCAGAACGGGCTAAGACTCCGGCAATGATAGAGAAATTGTTAATCTCATCATGCAGGTTAGCAGGATAGCCACCGGCAAAACCCATGCAACCCATGTCGTCAAGCCCCTGCATATAATTGAAATCAGCATATATGTGGTCACGGAAACGATAATAGTCCTCTGCTGTATGACCTACAAAACGGTGCTTGATGTTATCATAGTTTACGTCACGCCAAGCTATAGGCACTTGACTCATATTCACGATCTTAAGGAAATTCTCTTCTTCGCCCGTAGCTCTTGGCATACAGAAAGTGGTCTCTACATCACCCTGTGCAGATAAGCCTTTCGTTATACCATACGATGCGACAGCCAGACCGCCATATATCTTAGGAGGGAATTCCCATCCAAACATTAATACTTTCATTTATCCTAATATTTAAGAATAAGACTTTACAAAGATTCTATTTTCTCCTTTATTGATTATATTGGTCAATTAATTTCATTGTACGCAATATCTCAGCCACATTCATGGCAAATGCCATAGCTCCACGACCATGGAACGGAGGATTACCGTCAAACAACTCTGATATGGTACCAGTAGCATGATACATCATCTCATCTTCGTAACCCACCATCTGCCTTTGTACGAAGCTTAAACGTGTACGCTTATAAACCTTCAGACATGCCTCCATATAGAATCCGCCCAACCAAGGCCACGCCGTACCTGAGTGATATGCATAGTCACGCTTGGTCTGTGCTCCGACATACATAGGATTGTAACCTCCGCTCTTAGGTGACAGCGTACGCAAGCCCTTTGGAGTAAGCAACTCACGAGTACAGAAATCCAATACTGTCTTTTGCTGGTTCGTCTCCAATGGAGAATAATCGAAAGCAACAGCAAAAATCATATTCGGACGCACGTTCAAGTCCTCTATACCGTCTTCAACATAGTCATATAAATAACCAGCAGGGGTTATAAACGTGTTTTGGAACGAAGCCTTTACCACTGAGGCTTTGTCTGTAAAGTATTTCTCATCTGAGTTTTTCTTCTGGACTCTTGACAATTCTGCGGCAAACATTAATGCATTATACCACAAGGCATTAATCTCTACAACAAATCCTGTACGCGGTACAACAGGCTTACCATTTGCCACGCTGTTCATCCACGTCATAGGTACATCCTTGCCATCAGTATGGAGCAGTCCGTTTTCTTTAGGCTGCAGATGAATATGTTTTTCTCCCTCTATGTATTTTATTATATCTACTACCAGGTCTCCATATTCCTTAGATGCTGCCTCTATGCCTACCTTCTTCGCATATTGCTGAATTGACCATATTGCCCACAGCATTACATCTGGTTGCTCTACCTCGTAAATCTTCACCGTCAACGGCTTACCGGACATAAATTCTCGCAGACCTCTCACTGCTGTTGACATTATAGCATTGAAGTAATCCACCTCATCTATGGCAAGTGTCAAACCTGGCAAAGATATAAAAGTGTCCCTGGCACGTACCTTGAACCAAGGATAGCCTGCTAACAGATATTTGTCCTCACCGTTACGATTATGGAACTGATGAGCCGCCGTAATAAGTGTATGATAGAAATTATCACGTGGAACTCGCTTTTCAACCTCTTCATTAAATGCAGTCTTCAAAGCGCTTGGCTTACACTCACTTAAAGAAGCTGTAAACACAATCTCGTCTCCTTTCTTACACTGCACTTCAAAATAGCCTGGCACATACAAGTCCTCAACGCACTCATATCCTCTTTCCGCCTCTTTGTAATACTCAAAGCCTTTATACCAATTAGGCTGATAAACAAAGTCATTCTTCTTAGACAACTGCATGTACAGCTCAGGATACTCACTATACATAGTAGTGCGTATTCCTCCACTGACGGCAGTGTAGTCCCTGAGTGCCTGATAGTTCTCATGTGTCAACTCGTCAGCACGTCTGAAAGCAAGATAAGGTCTTAATCGTAGAGTTACCGGAGAATGCGCATCAGCTATCGTATAACGTATCATCACACGGTCTGTGTATGCCTGGAAAACCATTTCCTTTTTCAGCAACACCCCTCCTACCCTGTATATCGTTGTAGGTATAACGTCACAATTAAATTCCTTTATATATTTATGTCCGTTAGGACTTACGGCACCTCCTTGATAGAAATGCAAACCAAGATTAAATTCTGCACCATGCTGTATGACTGTTGCATCAAGAGATGACAACAATACATGGTTTTCATCATCTATTTCTGGAATAGGAACAACGAGCAGACCGTGATACTTTCTCGTATTACAATCCACTGCAGTACTACTTGCATAAGCTCCCGAACGACTTGTACGGAGAAACTCCTTACGAATACTCTCTTGGAGGTTAGTCATCAGTGCCTTATCAAATTTTATATAACTCATAGGTTTTATTTAAGGTTTCTTTTTTCTTTTGTTTTTCACTACTTATAGATATATGTCAATATATTACTTTGTATTTATTGACAAAAATCATTTAGGTTTCTCCTACAAAGATAATTAATTATTTATTAATAGCAAAGATTTTCTTCTTGTTTTTTATAATAATAACAAAAAATCCCCTTTTTATGCTATTTAGAAACATAAAAAAGGGCTGAATTTTCTGACTAATCAGAGGAAATATTTATTTCTGTAATTCCTCTTCCAATTTATCTATAACGATATCACTACCGACTTCTACCTTTTCAGATAAGATACGCTCGCATACCACATCCTCGATATAAGTCTGAATGGCTCTCTTCAAAGGACGAGCGCCATATTGTATGTCATATCCTTTCTCTGCCAGTTTGTCCTTAACCTCATCTGTGACGACAAGTTTGTAACCTATGTTTTCTATACGCTGACAGAGGCCACGCAACTCTATGTCAACAATTCGTCTTATAGCTTTATTGTCAAGCTGGTCAAACATTATGATGTCATCCAACCTATTCAAGAACTCTGGCGAGAACTGTTTGCTCAGACTTTTCTGTATTATATTACGGGCATAGGCTCTGTCCTTGTCACTCATGGAAAGCCCCGTACCATTAGCGGCATTGAAACCTACCCCATGAGCAAACTCACGCAATTGCCTTGTTCCGGCATTTGACGTCATGATAATAATAGTGTTTCTAAAATCAATCAAACGTCCATTGCCATCAGTTAATCGTCCTTCATCCAAAACCTGTAATAGCATATTGAATACACTACTATTAGCTTTTTCTATTTCATCAAGCAACACGATAGAATAAGGCTTCCTGCGTACTCTTTCCGTAAGTTGACCGCCCTCGTCATACCCTACATATCCTGGAGGCGCACCAACAAGTCGGGAAACATTAAAACTCTCAGAATACTCACTCATATCTATCCTTATAAGTTCGTCTTTCGAGCCAAACATTTCCTCTGCCAACTTCTTTGCCAAATATGTTTTGCCGACACCCGTAGGACCAAGGAACATAAATGCTCCTATAGGCTTATTTGTGTCATGTATGCCTATTCTGTTCCTTCTTATTGAACGTACAATCTTGTCTATCGCATCATCTTGCGCAATGACTTCTTTCTTGAGTTTTTCAGCCATGCCACGCAAACGTACACCTTCGTTTTCTGAAACACGCTGCACAGGAATCCCTGTCATGGTTGATACGACATCAGCCACATCATCTGCAGTAACCTGTTCACGCGATCCTGTATCTCCTTTTTCCCATTTCGCATTAAGGCTTTCCAAATCTGCCTCCAGTTTTGTCTGAATGTCACGATAATTGGCAGCCAACTCAAAATTCTGGTTTTGTACGGCGTCCAGCTTCTGTTTCTTCGTAGCAGAGATTTTCTCTTCCAATTCTGTTATATCAGAAGGAACCTCTACATTATGCAGATGTATCTTTGCTCCCACTTCATCCATTACATCTATGGCTTTGTCTGGGAATGCACGGTCTGTAATATAGCGTTGTGACAATTTCACACATGACATAAGAGCATCTTCTGAATATTCTACATGATGATACTCCTCATATTTATCCTTGATATTAGACAAAATATGCATCGTTTGTTCCGGTGTTGAAGGCTCAACTATTATTTTCTGGAACCTTCTTTCCAATGCCCCGTCCTTCTCTATGGACTTTCTATACTCATCTAATGTCGTTGCACCTATACATTGTATAGCACCACGGGCAAGAGCAGGCTTCATCATATTTGCTGCATCCATAGTTCCAGCGGCACTTCCTGCACCAATTATAGTGTGAATCTCATCAATAAACAATATGATATCTGGATTTGCTTCTAATTCCTTTATCAGATTCTTTACCCTTTCTTCAAACTGTCCTCTATATTTAGTACCGGCAACCATACTTGCCATATCCAGTGCCACTACACGTTTATTGTGTAACACAGAGGAAACCTTGCCTGATGTAATCAACTGTGCCAATCCCTCTACAATAGCACTCTTACCTACTCCAGGCTCTCCTATTAATATAGGATTGTTCTTCTTCCTGCGGCACAATATTTCCTGCAAACGGATTATCTCCTTTTCTCTGCCAACAACAGGATCCATATTTCCGTCACTGGCAACCTTGGTCAAATCTATTGCAAAAGCATCTACAACAGGAGTCTTTCCATTTGCTTTCTTGTTTTGTTTGCCATCAGTCTTGACCTCATTAGCGTCTTCCTTATCAACATTATCCTCTTCTTCGCTCTCCTCTGACAATTCCATACCGTTCAATATAACAGTATCCCCATTGTCTGGTGTTTCTTCATTCTTGTTATATTCAGAAAGACACTGCGCTACATTCTCGTAATTCATATTGTTGTTTTCTAATATCGCACGAGCCTGATTATTGTTCTGGTCATGCAATATTGCTAAAAGCAAATGTTCTATTTGCACCGTGTTTTTTTTATCCATACGCGCTTCTAACGCTGCCAACATCATTAAATTATTGGTATTATCATCAAAATCCGGAGAAGTAACAACTTGGTCTGCATTCTCATCAACATCAGTCAATAACCTGCTTTCACAATCAAGTGTCAAATCCGCTTTATTAACATGAAGCTCGTCTATGATTTTGTCTGCCACCGTACCACGTCTTTTCAATATTGCCATCAGGACATGTTCTGGCCTTACCAAACGGCTTCTATGCTTTCTCGCCTCTTTCTTGCTATCATCCAAGAGGGAGGTCACACTATCTGAGTAATTATTATGTATATTCATTTCCATATTATTCCTATTAACATTTACACAAGAATTATTACAAAGTGTATGCCACCTTTAGTCTATATGTATTTCCAAACCATCGTAAGCAAAATCTACTCCTTGGGGTAAATGCGAGTTTGCTATGGCATGTGTTCCTATATCATGAGTAAGATGAGTAAGATATGTTCTACGTGCACCTATACTTC
>JAEEGH010012072.1_pt1 | contig 19481 bp, 13 predicted proteins | sample 9134181 | NCBI WGS metagenome assembly JAEEGH01 (sample SAMN16246544, study PRJNA631951) | gut metagenome | biome: gut microbiome; feature: rumen; material: DP-attached | host: Bos | place: Iran: Karaj | collected 2018-10 | reverse complement strand
CCCACACGATGTAAGCATCACAAGATCCTTAGTCTTGCTCGTCTGCCAATTCCGACACTTCCGCGAACCGTTCGTCTGAAGCGTTAACCGCTCGCGACGACTTTTATATAATAACAAGTTCTGGCCAAAACGTCAACAAAAATTTATAAACTTTTTTACGATTATCACCAGCGCCGCAATCCCAGTATTTATGCGCATCTCACACCAGATTCAGAATCTCCAGCGGATCATTTACAAAAAAATTATCCTTAACCCCGGCAGAAATTAATTCATCTTTTGTTCTAAATCCCCACAAACATGAGATACATTTCAGCCCTGTATTCATAGCCGTCTTGAAATCAACATCGGAATCGCCCACATAGATGCACTCTTCCTTCGTAACACCAAGCTCATCCATGGCAAAAAGACATTCATCCGGATATGGCTTTCTGCGCAGCTTATCAGTCACCCCGATGGCAACAGGCACGTACTCGCCGAAATAAATCTTATTGAGCTCACGAACCGCTCCCATAGGCTTATTTGAAACAATTGCCAGCTTATGACCGCGCGCCGAAAGTTCCTTCAGCAACTCAGGAATATGCTTATAAGGCCCTGTCTTGATATTGCAGTGCTGCTCATAATAGGCCTCGTACTCTGCCAGGATCTGCTCAAACAGCGGATGCGCCTCACCCTCCGGAATCGCCTTATCCATCAGTACTCTCGCGCCATTTCCTACAAAGTGCCTCACCTCATCCACGCTGCGCTGAGGAAGATCGTACTTCTTCAAAATATAATTAACGGAATCGGTTATGTCCTCAATGGTATTAAGGACTGTTCCGTCCATATCAAATATTACTGCCTTATATTTCATGTCAATATATCCATTCCTTAGTATTGTCGTTTATCTGTTCAAGTTTACCATGTACTTAGGCTGAATCAATCCCACTATCAAGGTTGCTTCCAACAAGCACTATATCACAAACAAAACAGGTAAGCCATAATATGTCGGAAATCTGCGCTTATCGGACTGAAAGCGATATATGCAGTGTTATAATCCGCATTTTCTTTCAATTGTTGGAGGATTTAAAGTGTAAATCAGAGGGTGAATCGGACTTATGCCCCTGTAATGCAAGACCAGTCCGACAATGATCGTTTCTGAAGGTTTCGAGAAGCGATTTTTCCAACAAAAAGTCGGACCAGATAGAATATTTTGAACATCTGAGCCGACTCATCCTCTTTTGCTTCTCACTTTAGCTGCTCAAGATTTAGTTCCAGGAGCTTCCCCAGACGCTGTTACATATATCTACGCACTGCTGCCTGGTAAAAGAGCTATCCTGCTCCCTTATGGCATTCAAATCCGCCAGTTCATCAGTATAGTCCGATAGTGGATAAACTGCAACTCCGTTATGCCCGTGGGTCACATGGCAGACAAGCGCCTTAACGCCGCTATCAACAATCCTGACTTCACCCGATATATCTTTTGCCAGAGTGACCTGCGCCATTCCGCCAACCATGCGATCACAAGTCCCAGCTCCCGTCCCTGAAGTCCAGTTCACGAAATTCCCAAGAGAGTAGTAAACAAGCATATCTCCGCCGCCATGATTGTTGCCATGCCCCGGAACATCATCTTCAAAAAATTCCACAGGCTCTATCACATGCGGATGAGTCCCGATCACCAGGTCAGCCCCGCCGGCCCTGAAAACTTCCGTCCACTTCTTCTGGCTCCCATCAATGCCGTGCAGATACTCCGTCCCCCAGTGAGGGCAGACAATGGTGAAATCCGCGTTAGCCTCCGCATACTCGAGATCTCTTTTCACCTTAGCTTCGTCCAGCATATCTACTGCAAAAGACATATCAGACGGCGCCGAAATCCCGTTGGTCCCATAAGTGTAATTCAAAATCGCAATCCTGATGCCGTTCTTCTCAACAATATCAACCGCATCCTTCTGCTCCTGCGATCCGTTTATCCCCACCACGATCATCTCCGGATGAGCGCTCTGCCAATACCCCAGCGTATTAACCACGCCTCGTTTTCCCTTATCAAGAGCATGGTTCGTAGCATGACACACCACGTCAAATCCCGCCTCCGACAAAGCATCGCCTATCTCGTAAGGCGCATTAAAAGCCGGGTATCCCGAAACGCCCAGCTCCTTACCGCCGATTATGACCTCCTGATTGACCATGGCCAGATCTGCAGCCCCTATATAATCCTTAGTTTTGGAAAAGATAAAGTCGAAGTTGTAGTTTCCGCCTACATCCGCAGCACTTTCCTCCACGGGAGTATGAAGGAGTATGTCGCCGACCATCACCACAGAAACATTATCCGGCGCCGAAACGCCGGATACAATAGCAATAGATGCAATTAAAGAAAGAACAAGATTTAAACCGTTCATATCACTTCACAGTCAGCTTGTCGATATAGATGCACAGCTGCTTTACCACCTTGACTAGTGTCCTGTATTTAAGCCCGATGTACGCTGCTGCAAGAGCCATAACTGCCGCGCAGGCAAAGCTTCCGATAAAGAAATTTCCAAAGCCCGCAGCCAGGAAAATGCATGCGCAAACAATAAGCGCCATCATTGGGATAAGGAGCCTCATCATCTCCTGATGGATCTCTGTGAGCTTAAGCTCAAGCCCCTCGCGCTCTTCCCATATTTCTTCCTCTGAGATAACATCGAAATCAAGCTTATCAAGATGCCTTAAGTAATCTCTGAATCTCTTTTCCATATCCCCTCCAAACGCATAGTTTATAGTAAAAGACACTTCTATGATATCACATTCATCGCAATTCCGTCACCAAATCGCCCAAATACTGTATCATCTTCAGATTAAACTCATCATTTCCCGAAATTGCCTTGGAAATATCGCAGTCCTCCTGATCAGGCGTGCACTCTCCGCAGATATCAACCCCGATGATATCCCGGCCAAAGCATTTCTTCTCAGTGATAAAAAGAGCTCTCACAAACCCAAACAACTCATCCACTGAAAGATCTCCCTGATCCCAGTTGGTCACGACCTCGCCCCTCTTAAGGACATCCTTATCAATCGAGAGATAAACCGGATGCTCAGTCTTAGGAAGGCTTATCCCCGTATCCCCCAAAAAGACATCTTCATGATCATAAAATTTCGCCTTTTTAGCATCGTTTTCATCCAGCTCGTCTATCAGTCCCCTGTCGGCTCCAATGATGTGAATATCTCTCACAAACGGGTTATTCCTGATAACATCCAGCACCCATCCGCCGCAGGAAAGAATGTCAAACATGGGCCTTTGCATGTCAGGGTGATGATCCAGCACAACCAGCGAGAAAGGCTCTTTTACCAGGCTCGTATACAGCGCTGAGATGTAATGGTAATTGCCATTGTCAATGAAATGTATGCCCCGGGCAAAAGACCTCTCGGCGTCACTATAGTCTTCCGAAATATGCCCAAGAATCTCCTCCCGGGCACTATCGTCACAATAAGCATTTGTCCCCGAAATGTCCTTCATATCAACAAAACGAGAGCTTTTATCCTGAAGATAAAAGCTCTCATGATCATAGATTCCTGAAAAATTTAGTATCGTAACATTTTTGTTCATATCACTTTGCCAGATCTGCCAGATGGATAATGGCATCTTCCTTCATGATGCATTCGCCGTGCTCCTCGATGAACATTGCCTCAGGTGAATTCACCGTCAGCATCTCGGAGTACTCAACTCCTGCTCTTCTCATATCGTAGATCACGCTCTCCTCAGAGGACATAAGTCCCGCAATGAGATAGAACGTATCTTTGTGCTTGTAAAGAGTAGAATCAACAATTGGAAGCTTCTGAACCACCTTGGAGAATCTCTCGATGTCCTCAAGGTTCTTAAACTCCATCATATATTTAGCGTACTCGGAAAGAGGCTGGTAGCTGTAATCGCTCTCCTCAGGCTCTTTGGGCAGTGTGCCTTCAAAGTCTCTTGCATAAATCCTGTTTATTGTATCGGTAACGTTGGTGATGACCTCGTTGAGAGCAACGCCCTTGTCTCTTCCGGTCTTCTTCTTGACCTCGTCCACCCTCTCCTGAGTCAGGGTCTTAAGGATGGTCTCAGCTGCTCCGCGGATTCTGTCAGCTGCCTTCTGAATGTCGTCGTTACTCATCTTAACTGCAAATATGCGGACGCTTCCGTCCATCATCATGTTCTTGCTCATCATCATGACCTCTGTCTCAGGGTCATAATCAAGCTGCGCCCCAACTTCCTTGTTGAGCTGTGCAAAGAAGGATGTGGTGTTCTCTGCACCATTTACAACCGCTTCGGGAGTCAGGCCGATCTCATGGAGTTCTGATGCTGCGATACTGCATTCTACTGTTGTTTCATTCATTTTTACTATGATCACTTTGCATCATCTCCTTTCTGAAATAAGGCTTCTTCCTCAAGTTAATTATATTACTACGCCCAGGTGCAGTCCACAATAGAGGGGTAAAATTTCTATTAAGATTTAATACAACTTATAATTTTTCCCCGGGAAATGACGAATAATAAAGAGAAAATAAAGCAGTCGTAAAATTATCATAAAACAGAATTTTAATGCGCTTTATGATGATTTTTATGATTGTGGATTTATATAATTAAATCATAAGAATAACTAAAACCATGATCAAATGAATCAAATATGACTTTTATCAGAATAAAAAATCAGAGAAGGAGCACAAAAAAATGAGAAAAGGATTAAAGAACCAGAAAGTTGTATCAGCAGTTTTAGTAGGAATTTCAGCAATGATGGCACTTTCTACGCCGATGACAGCTTATGCAAGCGAAGGTGATATTCATCCTTTTGACGATGGAAACACAGAAGACCATGCAGTTACACCTGAAGTTACAGAAAGCCATATGGCTGACAGTGTTCAGGAAGTAGCTGAAACAGCTTCTGAATCAGTTGATAGTGCAGAGACTGCAGTTGATGCTGTAGCTGATCAGATCATCGAAGAAGTAGCTGTTACTCCTCCCGCTCCTGAAACTCAGGCAGCTCCTGAAGCACAGGCAGCTCCTGTACCCAGCGTAGTAGATTCTGCAGAAAAAGACCTTGTTGACGCAGCAACGGTTGCAAAAGACGACACCAGCTATGATGCTGCTGTTGAAGCAATTGATAAAGCCGATGATAAGCTTTCAGATGCTGAGGCGGCAGACGTAGTTGCACAGAACGAAGCAGCAAAAGTAAAGGAAGAGCTTGCAGAAGCAGCTGACAGCGTTAAGTCAGCAGAAGCCATCGCTGCTCTTGCTGACGGAACAGCTATGGATGCTCAGAAGAAAGCTGATGAGCTGGTTCAAAAGATTGAAAACGCCGAGAACCCTGATGCTCTTTCAGGATATGAAACTGAGCTTGCAAAGCTCATCACTGATAGCAATACAGACCTTGCTATGAAGAGACAGGTATATGACAGACTTAAGTCCAGTTATGACGAGGCACTTAAGGCACTTAAAGCCGCACAGGAAAACCTTGATCAGGCAGAGAACGATCTTGACGATGCCCTGGACGGAACCGATGAAGCAAAGGGTGCTATACAGTATGCACAGGAAGCACAGCTTGAGCTTGAAACCGCAAAAGCTAACGTTGACAAACTCTCAGAAGCTCTGGATGCAGTTCAGGAAGCTGTTCAGGATAAGCATGATAATGCAAATGCTGTTAAGGATGCCATGAATACTATCGGTCCCAACACCAATCCTACCTGGGATGTTCAGCGTGATGTTATGAAGAACGCAGTTGTAGGCTATGTAATGCCGGAGCTAAACGGCGTTAAGCTCTATAAAGAGCTTGAATCTGCCAAAAAACTTGTTAACCCCGGTGACTACCACTGGGAGCGAGTACCCGGATTTGACCATCAGGATTATAACTATTGCGTACTGAGTTACATAGACGAGTCCGGCAATAAAGTCGAAAAGTATTACAACTTCGACCGCATGAATAAGACGATAGGTGCCAGCAGATATGACGGCACGGGAGGCTCATACGGATTCTTCATGTTTGAGAAGTCTGCTGAGGAAATCGGTGCAGATAGCTTCCTCCGTGAGCAGTTTGGAAAGAAGAATGATACACAGCTTAGGGATATGGAACTTAACGGGGATTTAGATGTCTTCGCCTATGAGAAGGACGGAAAGACAGTCTATATGACAAGAGCTCAGTATACAGCAGGCATTGCAGACGGAACCATCAAAGAGGAAAACGGTACAATGACGATAGATGGACTTGCAATCCATCAGGTCATCCAGAATAAGAATAACCTGTATCATGACGCAAACGTCCTGATGATAGCCTCCACAGGTGATGCCAGCAAGTATCTGTACACCGATAAAAACAAATCCAATATCATCAAGAATGCTCTTAAGAACAGCCAGGGAGACGCTCAGGCTATAGCTAAAAAGATTGAAAAGATTGAAAAGGACAATGCAGCATTTAATGCATTCTACAGTGACAATAATATCGCTGCCATTGCTGCTGACAAAGATATCTATGATAACAGCTATGACATATCCCTTGCAAAAGCTGAGCAGGCTGTAAATACTGCTAAGCAGGAAACACAGAATCTGGAAGATGCCATCAATACTCTGAAGGAGGGAAGAGCTTCACGCAAGACAACCAGCGTAGCTAAGATCCTTGGTGATAGCCAGATCGTTGCTGATCTTGGTCTTCAGAACATGAGCATCGCTCAGGCAATAGCACACCTTACCCAGAAGCTCAAAGATGCTGAGGATAAAGTTATTGCAGCAGAAGCTGTCATGACACAGATTGAAGAAGCTGCAAATAATGTCAATAAGCCAACATTTGTAACTCCTACAGCTGTTACACCTGATACTCCCGCTGCTCCTGCTTCAGATGGAGAGGCAGCAGCTCCGGGCGAAGCAACACGTACAGTAGCCGTTGCAACTGCCACACCTGTTGCAGCTACAACCCCTGCAGCAGCTCAGGTTCAGGCTCCGGCAGCTGTAGCACAGGAAGCACAGACACCGGCACAGGCTCAGGTTAATGCACCAGCAGCAGAAGCACCTGTTGTAGACATCGCAGACGAAATTGCTCCTACAGCTGACGCACCTGCAGGTATCAATGAAGGAAGCATTCAGAATCAGGAATACACAGGAGATGTTGTAAATATCACTGATGAAGAAGTAGCTCTTGCTGATAAGGCACCTGAAGGCGAGTTAAAAGCTGATGCCAAGTATGACACCCTGGGTAATGTAGATGACATGGCAAAGAAGCCAAATCTCTGGTGGTTCCTCATCATCTTGTTACTTGGTGAAGCAGGCAGAGAAATGTACAAAAAGCATCAGGAGAAGATGAAAGAAAAAGAAGACAACATTCAGTAAGAAAGCAGTAAGTAAGATATAAAGAAAAACCACAATCTCTCAAAAAGGGATTGTGGTTTTTTTGTTTCTGATTTAATTCTGTTTTCTGATGTGCTTGCTCTCTTCTGCTGCCTTTATAACGTCGGGCTCAGTTCCTGTCTCGCTAACCTCTCCGGTTGCTTCACACCTTACAGTCACACGGTTCGAACCTCCCACGGTACAGGTAAACATGGTAAAATCCCACTCTCCTGCTTCCATCTCCTCCACATCATAAGCGCCTAAAGTCTCGATGTTGGCAACCTTATAGTGGAAGCTGATCCCGTTCATATCCGTCACGATAACCTCTTCACCGGTCTTAAGCTCGGGAAGTGTGCCGAAGTGCTCCACGTAATTGTGGCCACAGACGATCAGGTCGTTATCGTAAGCAGAGCCCTTGTATCTGCACACAGAAACCTTGGCATTGTCCTTGCTCCACTCATCCTGAATAGGTAGTAAAAGACCTAACGACGGAATCTGCACTGTTCCGATAAAACTTCTGCCTTCCACATCCACAATGGGCATTGGCCCATTAAAATCACTTGGAAGCACCGTGTCAGGCATCTGCTGTATAACGCCAAGCAGGAGATTGTCAGATGAGGCTCCTGCCTGGGCGTTCTCGTCAAAGTTATGTTTGACGATGTAAGCAGCAATACATATTAGAATTACGCCAATGGCGATGTAGATATATCCTTGAATTTTTTTCATGCGTTCTTACTGTTCTTCCTGATGCCTTTGATGATCAAAAATACGCCGGCGATAACAAGAATAGGAAGCGGCCACCAAAGCTGGCCTGTCTGAGGAAGTCTTCTGGCTCCGAGAACCTGTGGAAGATCCCTTATTGCGCCAAGTACTTCCGGAAGATCAGGAATTCCCGGGTTATCAGGTGGATTGGGTGAATCAGGCGGATTTGGTGTATCCGGTGGTGGTGGCGGTGGATTAAAGCTGTTGGTACAGATATACTCAAAATGATGTCCGTTCTGAATAACCTGAATTCCACTGCTGTAGCCTGATGCTACATTTACCTCTTCAACCGAAAACTGGTGGTCTCCAGAAATGCCCCACTCATAGTACCAGTCATTTTCTGAAGAAAGAGTTACTTCCTCCATGAACTCGCCGTCGCAGTAAATCCTGAAGTTTACTGTCTGTGGACGGTTAGCTGTATTTCCACTGTCGTTCCATCTCTTGCGGAGATTACAGTGAACGCTTGCTATCTTAGACTTCTTGGGTGATGCTGATGGGTTATAGTTAACTCTGACATTTCCTGTCTCTGTCATTTCAAGAATAGGCACCGGATAAAGGAAATTCACAAAGGAGTGAGTATAACCTCCTGCCTCTACCTTATCACTTAAAACATAATATACACCAAGAGCAAGATCCGTATAATATGTCTTACCATCACCATCTGATAATTTCTCTGCCACAGGAGAAATGTTATTCTCCTTTATGTAGGCAAGAAGGTTATCTGAATCACTTGCTTCTTCATATGAAACAAAGTGTTTCCATGCATCATAATCAAAACCATTGTTAAAGCAATCAGAATCTGTAAAAAATCCGGCAAACTGTTCTGTAACAGTGTATTGTCCCTTTTCATCAATTGTAGCAACCAGATAAAGATGTGACGGAACACTTGCCATCAGTTCTTCATCAACTGATAAATGTGTGACTGTAAGGCTTCCTTTTTTCGCCATGTCTATATTAGCTGTTGACACAGGCGCAGCAAACACAGTCTCACCGGGCAGTATCAGTACCATAAACAGAGTCATGATCACTGCAGCTATTCGAATATAAATATTCTTTCCTAGCATTTTCATAACTATCCTCTTAACTCTTTGATGCCTTTTTCTTTTTTTTGCCACGATTTGAAGTAAGCACCATAAATACTATAAATGCAATAAGTAGTATCGGAGCTCCTATAAATGGAGCGACCACTAAACTTCCATATCTGACCGCATCCGCCGGTACGATCAGTTTTGTTTCTTCGTTATAATCAACACGCTTAGCCCTTACCAATAATCTGTGTGTATTAACACCATAGGGTGTGCAGGTAACCAGCGTGACATATTCTTTGTCAGGTTGTATAGCCAGTTCTTGAGCCTCATTCGGCAGAACAATATTGATCTGATCCACCTGATAAGCAAAGGTCTGGTTCAAAATGTGTAATAAAAACGTATCTCCGACGATCATTTGATCAAGGTCAGAGAAAAGCTTGGAAGACGGAAGTCCTCTGTGTCCTGAAAGCACTGCATGAGTACTTGCAGTTCCGGTGGGAAAAGAAGTTCCCTCCAAATGTCCTATGCCAACCTGTAAGACAGACTCCTCTGTTCCATGATAGATTGGCAGGTTTACACCAATGTTTTCAATCTCTATATATCCGATGACACCTGTTCCGGTGGCATCTAAAATGCTGTTGTATTCCTCAAGCTCTGCATCGCTTAGCTCGAAGTTCATAGTTTTTTCTGCAAGTGCCTCATTATAGGCAATCGCTTTATCCCAAAGCCCGGTATAATCTTCTGTAGTCATAGAACTCATAGCATCCTGATATGTGGAAATAACCCGGCTCTGGTTTTTTGAGTTGATATAATTACTTACTGACGGGTATAAAAAGATGCAGATTCCTATGATAAAAATTATTCCAAATATTATGTTAGGAATTTGTTTCTTTAGTTTCTTATTCATCAAGTGTCTTTCGCTTTATCTGTTTGAATCAATTCTGTACTCCCAAGGCAGCGATGGCTGCCCCGGGAATACAGTATGTTTCATATTTGAAACAAGATTCAATGTATATAGAACTTTTTCATACCCAATATAATACCAAATCTAAATATATTACTGTGCGTTAGCCTTTCTGCGAACGATGAAGTATGCAATACCTGCTACGATAAGTATACCACCAACAATATAGAAGATTGTTGTACCGATTCCACCGGTTGAAGGAAGTGTTACACCTGACTTGTTCTCAACCTTAACTTCCTGGTAAGCTGTCTTGTTTGTGTCCATTTCAACTGGAAATCTCTCAGAAAGCATTGTGTAACCTTCGGGTGCTACTTCCTCCTGAAGGTAGTACATATAATCTGCATCAAGACCTGCTACAAGAGCCTCACCATTATCATCAACAACGATGTGTTCAACAGTAGCCTCTCCTGACTTAGCTACACGATAACCAGTATTACCATCAGCAAGTTTCTCCTTTACAAGAGCAACCTGTGTCTGATTGCCGGCCTTATCTGCTCTCCAAAGTGTGAATTCTGCACCTGTAAGTCTCTTCTCTGAGTTGTCTACTTTTGTAAACTTTATGATCTTTATACCAAGTGTCTTAACTTTTACAGGAACAGTCTCAGCTGACTTGTTGTTATCATATACAATATAAGCTCTGTTCTCTTCTTCTACATATACTTTTGCTCTCTCATTAATCTGAGCGCCATATGTAAGAACGATTGCGCCACCTGCATTAGCTGTTACAACTTCTGTAGGGATAGAAAGTGTGTACTCAATTTCTGACATCTTTGTCTCAGAATTAACTTTCTCTTCACCCTTTATCCACTTAGCCCAGTCATAGTCCTTATCATTAACCTTAACAGTCTCATCAAGTGTAAGACCAACTGTTGCTGTATCAACTACCTTGATAGGTTTCTCAGCGGGTGACTCAGGAACGTTGATTGTAATTGTGTACTCAACTTCATGATCAAACATCGCATCGATATCTTTGTTATCTGTCTTTGTTACAGTTGTGTCTTCATTCTTCTCTTTGATAACTACATCTCCAAGTGTCTGAAGAGCTGCTTTTGTACCAAGGCTTGAAAGAACAAGGTAGTAGCCTGGCTCAAGACCATCCATAACAGCTTTTCTATTCTCGTCTGATGAGAATGTATCGGTTGAAATTGCAAGTTTCTTCATATCAGGTGTATTAAGAGCCGCAACAATGTCATCAGCTTTAACACCATCTACTCCTGCAATATACCAGCGATTAGCTGCCTGTGCCTTAGTTGATGTGAAAAGGTTAGTATTTGCAAGTGCAGTAGCAAGAGCCTCATTCTCTACGTAGTAAACAGCCTTTCCTTTCTGCTCAGCGTCATCATTGTCAAGCTCAAGTACTTCAGCCTTAAGGAACTGATAGTATGTGTAATCAATTTTCTTTACACCATCAGCACCTTCTGCAAGGTCGTTTTCAATTGTGATGCTTACTGTTTCCGGTGCTGTGTCCTCTGCAGCAAAAGCTGTAAGAGATGCGCCCATGATCATGGTTGCAGCAAGAATACCTGTTAATAGTTTCTTAAATCCTTTCATTTCTTTTCCTCTCCTTTGAATCTTGTTTTTTGCTTTTGTTTTTCTTTTATGTTTAAGCTTTAAGCTATAAACCTTTTCTTAGAATACTCTTCTCTTTTTAAAGAGCATCATTCCCGCAAAGGCGATTGACATAAGCAATACGCCGATTGCTACAAATTGACTTGTTCCAATTCCTCCGGTTGAAGGAATGGTGTTAGTAACAACTGATTGATTAGTTATTGTGACATTTCCATAACTGATACCATCATCACCGGGTTGCATTATGTATCCGGTATCTCTTACAGATGATCCATTAACTGTTATCTTGCTTTGATCTTTTGCGTTGTATGTATTACCACCATAGGTGTAAACAACATCGTATGTGGCAAGATATTCATCTGACTCTTTTACACAATACTCATAAGCATTGCCGGCATTATCCTGAAGCGGAAGTCCTGTGACTGTCTGCTTCCAGTTGTTATCTGAAGACAGTACAACAGATGTTCCTGTGTATAACTGCCATTCATTACTTCCCACTGTTCTCTGCCATATTTCAAGTGATAGAGAAGTGTGTCCATCAGGAGAATTGTTTCCTTCAATATCAATCCACTGTTTTTCAACTGTAAGATTACCTGTCAGAGTGTTGTTAAAGGCCACATTACTGAGGTCATTAACGGTGTACTCTACCTGATATTGGCTTCTAATAATATTGCCGGTTTCAGGATTATTTCCAAGCCTTAATGAGCATTTTGCAAGTACACTTTCTTCAGAAAAGCTTTCATCTGTTGCATAGGTGATATCTGCTGCAAGATAGAAGAAATTCTCATCGTACCTCTCTGCGACATCTTCACTGTAATCCCTTGGATTGGTAATCGATTCGTACTTTTTGTGCATCCTGGTTTCTTTCTTGGATACAACAATTTTGACGTAGATTGCCTTATCATCATAGGTCACACCTGGAATTGCATTATTAGCCTCGGTAATCTTGTACCTATACTCACCTTCAAACCTAAATGGTATTCTTCCAAATTCTATGATTCTTGTATTAGTACCATCTCCGGTAATTGAAACCTGAGTGTTTTCAGGCATTGGTTGTCCTGACGGATAAGTAACACTATTGTGTGCCGTATCCCATGCCTCATAGCCAATTGCCTCTATATCAAACACAAACGTCATATCAGATGTCCAAGCACTTCCAAAGAAGTTCTTGGTAAGCTGTAAAGGTCCAAGTGGCATACTATAGTAATTGCAAACCTGTACAGTCTTAATAGCGCCTCCAACGGTAACATCTTCCGGAGGATAATCACTGTGATTATCAAGATCTGCAGAAAATACTACTCTGTAATTGCTTCCTCCGTTACCATAATCCTGCGAATCCGGTCTCTCAGCATCCTCGGTCACATCATACTTGGTAACTCGGGACAGTTTCTGATCTTCGATAAGGTAGCTTGTATTACTTGCCTCGTCATATCCAAAGGTGAAACCATCCGCCACCTCTTCGACAATGTATTCACCTTCCGGAAGACCGGTTATTGTCCATTGTGCTTTTTGATTGTAGGTAACATCATACACAATACCCGTGGTTGAACCATCTGCATTATGCTCTACTCCGATATTTCTTACTCTCTCAGCCGCACCATTTCCGGATAAGAATCCCTGGAATACAACATACTTTTTAGTACTCTTATTCGTTATTCTGAATTTTACATTGGCAAGGATTGAATCATTGAATTTATCTTCATCATCCGTTCCATTCCTGACGATTTTTTTTCCGAATTCATTTACTACCATCTTATGAATTCGAAGCATTGACTTTCCGGTGTTGTAGAATGCTCTTTCTGAAGGATTTTGAATCCAATGAGTAAAGCCTTCTGCTTTGGTCATAGAGTTCCACAGATAATCAGCTTTTTGGTTGCTACTCTCTAGCCCTTCAATAACTTTTCTTTGGGTTGCATCTTCATAATCAAACTTGTGGTACGCAACGTTCTCTTTTGGGGTTCCAACATTCTCAACTCTTATTACAAAAACATCCTTGTCTGTTGTAACAGTACTGTCAGCGCTTTCATTCTCAGTCACCACAAAGAATATACTGTTTTCATATAAATAATCGCTTGTGTAGTCCCAGTTAAAAGTAATCTCTGACCCATTATTAGTTAAAGAATCAGTAAGAGTCTCTAATTTACCTGCGCCTGATTTATTATGAGTATAGCTATCAGGATTAAGAACCTTAACTGTAAAGCTAAATGTCTTTGAACCGGGGTCTTTATTATCAAGGTACTTATATAGCTTAAATCCAACACTTCCACCCGTCAGATTATTAAATACAGGAATACCATTTGAAGAAGTATTGGTATAAACTTGTGTACAGCTTTCATCAATGTAGTATTGAGGAGCACTAACCCTAAAGTATGTTGATGTTGTCACCTCATTAAGTGTCTGCTTGGTAACATTAACCTTGGCATAGTACACAGTCTTGTCAGCTGTATAAGACTTACCTTTATCATCTGTATATCCCTGGGTTTCAACAATCTTATAGACAAAGCTGCTATCACCGTCTGTGTATTGATAATTAGCGGAATGAATCGATGTATTATTACCGTATGTTATAGATGAAAAGTTAACGTTATGAGGTGTCAACTTATCATTTGTTACTGTCTCAATCTCAGTCCAACCATCGGCAGCAGAACTGTCCTGTTTATAGAGAGTAAACTTGAATCCGGAGACAGTTGCATACTCATTATCAACATTCTTATATGCCTGGAATTTCGCTGTTCCACTTATCTGCCTGATCTTATCGTAGGTGTTATGCCACTCTCCACTAAAAATGTTAACATTAGGGAATGCCAACCAACCTGAAGATGTAGCATAGTGATTCCAGGTTGCATCAGTTCTTCCTGAAATAAACACACCAACTACAGAACCATTTGCTGTTACTTCATCTGCATTTATAAAGTTCCAAATGATGGATTGTGCAGTCTTATCTCCTGTTTTGTTAAATAGATTATCTGTATATACAAGACCGCCTCCGTCATTACTCACGCCAAATTTATAAAGTTCGAGGCTTCCTGTAGCAGTTACATTAAATACGATTCGCTGATTGGAATTCTTATAAATCCTGAGTTTCTCAGCACCCTTGATCTTTTCCATATCAGAATTATCAAATGTTATGTAATATGTTCCTGCTCCCTGACCGGTAATATCTATTTCATATTTGTCGCTATCACTCCTGTCAGGATTAAGCTGATTGGTAGCAGACTCTCTTGATGCAAGATCGGCTGAAGCTGTTCTTGTATACAGGAGCATGTCATCTACTATTTTATCCAGCTGAGTACTGGTATATGCTGTATCAAACTTGACATTTTCGCTCTTTCCTTCATTGACAAGATTTATATACTCTGAAGGAGTAATAAAATACGCTGTGAATCCCTTTACATTAAAGCTTCCGGAAATTCTTGAAGCAATAAATGTCTGCTCTGCATTATTTGTAATATCGTTACCGAACTGTCCGGAGGCCACAAGATTCTTTGTAGCTATATTTGTCTGGGACTCCTTTAGTGTTATCTTATTTGTTACAATACCGAAATTGATAGCATCTCCCAAAACAGTCTCAAATGTATCGTTACCGGCTGTCATCGGCTGATAAACAGTAACCGCATAAATTGAGAAACTATCCGATGTGAACTCAACCTTCTCAGTTCCACCAACCTCTGCAGTAGCATCTGCTAAAGTCTCAACCTTTATATCGCCTGAAGTAATATCTGTTGCTTCCTCAGTTGTAGCGATCTCAGCTGTCTCTTTAACCTCTTCCCTGATTGGAAGGTGAACAACTGCAACATCTGACTCGCTCTGAGCTGATAAGTCAGATGTGAGCTGCTGCTCCATGAACTCCATGGTTACAACAACCGATCCTTCCTTAGGCTGGATCTCTTTTCCCTCATAGATAAATGCTATGTCATATAGAAGTGTATTGCTCTCAGTGTACTGAGTTGCTGCTTTCTGTCCGGCATCGTTTGCGATGGAGTCTGCATTCTCATTGAGTGCTTCCATATATGCATCGTAGTTATAGTTTGAAGTTTCAGGTGTAACCTCGTTGACCTTGAGCTCGATGCCCTCAGGGAACACACTGCTTCTGGTTGTAACAATCTTTACGTTTACTTTATTGTCAGAGTAAGCAAACTCTGTCTCTTCACAGGCTTTAAGGTATCTGTAGGTAATCTCTGCATCCTCATTAACTGTGATCACCTCACCGCCCTGAATCTCTATTTCAAGTCCTGCAACTGTTACTTCTGCAGGCTCTTGTGTATCTTCCTCACTTGTTTTCTCCTCAAATACAGGAGTTATCTTTGCAATCTCTTTATCCCCGAAGAAAGCTCCGTTATAGAAGTATCCGTCAACAAGCTCTTCAAAGCCTTCGCCAAACTCAAGCTCTTTTGCTGCATTAAGCTCAGCATCTTCCTTGATTTCAGCACCGTTCATGTCAACGAACTTTGCTGTAAGCTTTACTGACTTAGCATCGGCCTGAACTTCTTCCTCTTCTTTGAGCTCATCCTCTGCTTCTTCCTGCTCCTCTAACTCTTCCTTAGGTTCTTCAGCTTCTGCATCCCCGTCAGCAGCCTCTGAATCCGTCTCTTCTGAAACGCTCTCCTCTGCAACCTCAGCATCCCCACTTTTTTCTTCCTCAGCTTTGTTTTCCTTGTTTTCCTGAGTCAGTTCGATGAGTTCCTGCTCAAATTCTGCATCAGCAGTTGGAATAACAATGCCCACCTGATCCAGCGCTTCCTCTGTCATGGCTGTTGCAGGTTTGTTAAGTCCATAGAGTGTTGCCGTACCTGTCAGAAGAGAAACACAAAGAGCGAATACAAGCCACTTCTCGTATCTCTCGTGTTTCTTTATGTAGTTTTTGGCGCGATTCTCATCTATCTTGCGCATTTACTTAAGCTCCTACCTTCTAAAACCCTTAACTTTACTTAAAAATTCTAAATTTTATATAAACTCCCCCGGAGTAATCATAAAAAACACATCAAATCTCAAAATTCCCCTTAAATCAGGGCTTTCGAAAACGATTAAGTACCATTCTCAAAAAAATATAAAAAAATTAAAGTCCTCCGAAACTTCCAAACGGATAAACTCTGTAAATGATCTTTCCAATAAGCTGTTCCTTGGTCACACATCCTACAACGCTCGATCTTGAATCGATGGATGCACTTCTGTGATCTCCGAGAACGAAATATCTGTTTTCCGGAACCTGATACGGAAACTCAATATCCGTTGGTTCAAGGCTTCTGTCTGAAACATATTCCTCAGGAAGTTCAACTCCATTGACTGACACTACTCCGTCAGCATCGATGTTGATCCAGTCTCCCGGGGATCCTAAAACTCTTTTTACAAGTACCTTGTTGTTGTAGTAGAACGCCAGCAGATCACCGGGTTCAAAAGAGCTTTGGTTCTGCGCTATTACTATCTCTCCGGTATCAAGTGTCGGTGTCATCGAATCTCCCGTAACCTTAAGTACTGTTACAAAGAAACTTGAAACCAGAACTGCCAGAGCCGCGACCGTTACCACAACGATCAGAGTGTTCCGAAGAACTCTTCTGTATTCTTTTTTGTTGTTCTCCCTCTTAAGCTCTTTTCTCAGCTCATCAACCGAGGGCTTAAGACTCTGTGTATCACTCATCAGCTTTGCTTGTTTCTTCCTTCTTCTTGCGAGTCCTTGTAGCCGCCTTAGTCTTAGTAGTTGCCTTGGCCTTAGTAGTTGTCTTGGCCTTAGTAGCTTTTGTCTTAGGCTTTTCCTCCTTAGACTCCTCTATAGGTTCCTCATCAGTCTGTACCGGAACCAGTTGCGACCTTGCAGCTGCAAGATCCTTCTGGAAGTCCATATATTCCGCTTTGGCCTTATCCTGTAGTGCTTTGACATAGGTGTCTGCTGCCTTCTGCGCCGACTCCAGTATTCCACCGATCAAAAGGGATGCCTCAGCGAGGTTTCCGGAGTTTTCTATTTTGGTCAATGAATCATCAACCTGAAGTTGAAGCTCATTTTTTTCTCTTTGAAGTCTGGCCTTGAGTCCTGCAATATCTTTGTCGAACTTTTCCTGCATCTGAGCCTTCTGTTCATTAAATTTGGCTCTCATCTCCGCTTTTTCTTCATCGAAGCTCTTTAACAGTGCGGCTCTTTCTTCGGCCATTTGCTGTTGCATTGCGAGCTTTTCACGCTCGAGTTCTTCTTTGTATTCCTGTTCGTGTCTCTTAGCTGCCTCTGCTTCCTCCGAGAAGTTGATCATCATCTCAAGGAGATCTGCTCTGCTAAGTTTCTTAAGATTAACTTCTGCCATATTGGCCTTCCAGATCTTTTGATAATTACTTGTGCAACAAAAAAAGTATCATGTCCGGACTAATCCGCATGATACCTATAATTGCAAAAAAATGCACAAAAATAAGGCATACGCAAAATAGTCCAATCGTATATAGGACAATTAATAGTACTAAAATCCCAAAAAAATAGACCAACTGTTTACCCCTAAACAGCCCTGGTCATTTTCTATGGTGCCGTTTCATCCAGCACCAGCAACTGGCTGTCTTCTCACATTTTCAATTAAACGTGTCAAGACCCTTTAGCTTTGCGTCACCATCTCACGATGGCTTTGCCTTTATTCTGCTAAGATAAAACTTAACTCAAGAAAATAGAACTACCCTACACACAATAACTTCTAATCACGTTCCCCTTATCGCGTGAATCCAATATATAACATATTTTGAATTTTGACAATAATTTTTTTCACAAAATGTTCACAGTTTCCAAAATAAAAGAGCCGGAATATGCTCCGGCTCTGTGATATAAAATTACGAAAAAATTAAAATTATTTTTAGTTTCCGCCCGTTGACGTTTTATCGTTTTATCGTTTTAATCCTTTAAGTATCTGAAGCATCTCATCAGATGTTGTGATAACTCTGCTGTTTGCCTGGAATCCACGCTGTGTAGTGATCATGTCGGTGAACTCTTTTGCAAGATCGATGTTACTGCCCTCGAGAACACCACTGTTCATGTAGCCGCCGTCCTTGGTGATATCCTGGATCATGGCCGCACCTGAGTTAAGGGATGCCTGATAGAGATTATCTCCGACCTTCTCAAGGCCCATGGCATTTGAAAACTCAGCTACTGCTATCTGAGCCTTCTTGATGGTCTGGCCGTTTGAGTATGTTCCGTAAACTGATCCGTCGGTTCCGAAGGAAAGTCCTGTGAGCTCTCCGCGTGGGAAGCCCTTCTGAAGTCCCTTAGTATCACCTTTGTATGCATAGATAGTTGATGCGTGGCTTGTTGAACCGCCGGCAAAGTTTGTTGTATTGGAAAGATCCAGTTCAAAGGATCCAACACCCTCAACATTCATGGTCAAGGATCCGCTGGGCACCACTTTACCCTTCTCGTTCTTAGAGTAAGTAATTGTTGATCCGTCCTTTGTTGCAGAAGAGATGATACCTGTGTGCTTATCATAAGCAAGCTCTATCTCATTTGTGTCTTTTCCGCCAACAGGATTGCCATATTCATCAGCAACCGATGCAAGCTTCATGTTAAAAGTGCTTATATCATCATCGCCGCTATCGGTGATATTGAACTTAAGAGTATACTTTCCGCCGTCATCTCCGTACACCTCAAGTAAAAGAGCTTTTCCCTCAGCCAGAGTAGCATCCTCGCTATCGAGATTGCCCTTCATGTATGTGGCCTTGGTTCCCTCTCCGTCCATATAGTCAACCATCTTGGTTGTGATGTTTCCGTCTTCATCTGTCTCGGTGACAGGCTTTCTGTCGATGAGTCTGAGCTTTGTAACAGCTGCTCCGTCAGCAACTCCGCCATCTCCCATAACACCCATTACATAGTATCCGTTGTTCTGGGTTACAAGATCGCCCT
>JAEEGH010012068.1_pt1 | contig 19488 bp, 15 predicted proteins | sample 9134181 | NCBI WGS metagenome assembly JAEEGH01 (sample SAMN16246544, study PRJNA631951) | gut metagenome | biome: gut microbiome; feature: rumen; material: DP-attached | host: Bos | place: Iran: Karaj | collected 2018-10 | reverse complement strand
CGCGTCCAGAAATGGGCGGACAGCACGTTCATGGCCAACAAATTCAATCCGAAAGACCGCTACTATTCCATAGAGGATATGTGCAAGGCGGATTTGGACGCCATCGTCATCATCACCCAGCCGTGGCTCCACGCGGGACAGGCCATCCAGGCCATGGAAGCCGGAAAGGACGTCTATTCCGCCGTCCCAATCATCAGCATTCCTGACGACGACGAAACCCTCGACTGGATCGGTAAGATTATCGACACATCCGTCCGCACAGGCAAGCATTACATGCTAGGCGAAACCACCGTCTTCCGCCCGCAGACGCAGTTCTGCATGCGCAAGGTGAAGGAAAACGCGTTCGGTGATTTCGTGTATGCGGAAGGCGAATACTGCCACGACGTCGATTCCGCTTGCAATCTCCGTGAAGTCCACGCCTCCCGCGCCGCCTCCAAGGCCGGACAGGAAGGCGAAATTCTCATGCAGAAATATTTCGAGCGTGGTTGCCTGACTGGCCCGATGCATTATCCAACCCATTCCTGCGCAGGTCCTTGCATCGTCATGGACACGTGGGCGACGAAGGTCACCTGCTACGGCTTCAAAAACCGCGACAACGACCCGCATTTCGCGCATAGCGCCTTCTCCAACGAATTCGGCTTCTTCAAAATGGCCAACGGCGCCACCGTCCGCATCGCCGAAACACGCGAAGCCGCGGGACGCCTCTCATCCGTCGAAAGCGAAATCTTCCGCATTCTCGGCACGCGCGGCTCCTTCTCCGAAGACACATGGTACTACAACGCCAGAACCAATCCCACGGATGCGAAAGTCATCCCGCCTGTCAAACTGTCCCATGCGGAAATGTTCGACAAGCTGCCGGAAGATGTCGAATTCGCTTTCAAGCAAGCTCTCAACAAGAATCTTTCCATCGAACAGTTGAAAGACACGGATTTCAAACCGACGGGCCACGGCGGTTCGCATCCCTATCTCGTCCATGAGTTTGTGTCATCCATCGCTGAACATCGTCAATCCATCATCAACCCATGGATTGCCGCTCGTTTCATGACGATGGGCGTGATGGCCCACAAGTCCGCCCTGAAGGACGGCGAAACGCTGAACGTTCCAGATTGGGGACTTCCGCCACAGTAAGTCCCGCGGTGCGTCCCGCCTGCGGGTGAGAGGTTCCGCAGTGCGTCCCGCCTGCGGGTGAGAGGTTCCGCAGTGCGTCCCGCCTGCGGGTGGGATGCCGTCCTGCTGCTTTCAATGAGACAACTGGGACAACTGGGACAATTTCCTTTTGTCCCAGTCATCACACTTCAAGTTGGAGAAACCATGCGTCGATCCTTTGGAAAAATCCTTTGCTTCGTGTCGTTGCTTCTCTTGATGACTGGCTGTTGCCGTATATATACGGAACTGGGAGGCGACACAAGCCCCGCCAAGCGTCCTCCGCAGCGTTTTTTCTGCGGCACGGGAACGGCTTTATTAGCAGGAAAGTATCTCGGCCCTCTCATCTGGGTCGATGTGCCGATTGAACTTGCGGCGGACATCGTATGCCTGCCTTTGGACATCGCCATTTACACGCATTACCGCCTGAATCCTCCGTTGGCGTTGCTTGTCAAAAACAACCAGTTGGACAAACTTGCAAAGGCTTTGGAAAAAGGCGCCGATCCAAACTACATCGACAGACGCTTCGGTCCGTACACGCCTTTGTGGATGGCTTCCGCGCAACATAATGTCGAAGCCTACAGGATGTTGCTCGAACATGGAGCGCAGATTGATGCGTCATCAGGCTACGGAATGCCGTACAGAGATGAATGGCGAGACCGTGAAATCACGCTTCTCGCTCTGCGGCATGGACTTCCGGAAACAAGGGCAAAAGACCCAAATTCAAAGCGTAATGTCAACGAATGGGTCGGCGGATGGATGAAGGCGGTGACCGACGCCCCTCCGAAACCGGAAGACGTCAGCCAAACGTTTGAAGTCATCGAACTGCTTCTGAAACACAACTTCCCTGTCAATAACTATTTTGGCAGAACCGATGACGGCGAAACGGGTATAACGGCTCTGGACAAGGTTCTCCTCAAACGAGAACTTCCTCCTGAGGAAAAGGCGAAGATGATTTCGTTGCTCCGCGCCCACGGCGCCAAAACCTATCCCGAACTTGCGAAGGAGAATCCGAAACTCCCGCATCTCAATCTCGACGGCATCGCCGTTCCACCTCAGTTCCAGCCTGTTGTCGATTTGATGGAACATTCCGTGGAGGCGGCGGCATATCGCGTCACGGACAAGCATCCCACGCTCGAAGGCCCGTTGCTCATCTTCGACTACCTGCCTTTGAAAGACGCCAAGGCTCAAAAGCCTTATTTCAAGACCATCGCCCTGCATCGGCGGAAATCCCCCACCGAATGGAACCAGAAAATCGAAAAAATAGACGTGCCCGCCGTCTTCAGGATGATTCTGACGGACAAGGGCCGCAAAGTTCCGTCGCAGTTTGACGACAGCCTGCCAAGGCTGATGGCCATATCAGAAAAATGGATTTCGTTGCCGACCTGCGAGATGTATGTCGCCTACAATCCTTTGACCGGATACAGTAATTCGGATTTGGAATCCATTGTCGGGTTGTCATATCCGCCGACCGAAAGCATTTACAACTACCGTATGAAGATTTGGGGGCCGTCTGGCAGGCATCCAAGAGACTCTTATTTCTTCATGAACGGTTTCATGGGAAAAGAGGATCCAATGCTCATCGAAGAATCGCCGGAAGCGACCGACGCCTTGAAACGCCTCCGCGTCAAGACGGCGGAAATGCAGTTGCAAGGCGAATGGCGCGCAATCCGCAGCAAAAACAACAACAAGTTAATCCATTTTGTGTTCACGACACATCGGACGCTTGAGGAATTGAAGGAATGCGAATACCCTGTCGCGCCATATCCGGACGAACTGATTGTCGATGCAAGCCTGACGGACTACAAGATTCCTGAAAAACCGTATGAATGGCACAGGTTGTCTTACAGGAACCAATCCTACAATGGATACTGGAATCTAAACAACAGTTGCAGCATAAAGCATCCATACGATGCGTTGATTCTGCGTGGTGACGCCGTTCCCCTGGAAACAATCAAAAAATTCGCGCCAATCCTCGAAGAACTGTTCTATCATTCTGATTCAGAGGCCAAATGACCATAAAGTGTTGTTTTTGCCTCAGTTGTCCCATCCGCCCTGTTGTCCTATTGGAGCGGAAGTTACTCTTTCATTTTCTCCGGCGAGACTTCAAACGTAACGAGCGTCTTTTCAAAATTTTCGACGTTGGCCTTCAGATAGTTGCGGCAAAGCGTCTGAATGGCTTTCTGATCATTCACAGGCTTTTCCGTCACGATGACCATCAGATGTTTCGCCAAACGACGTCCGAACAAAATACGATATTCCGTGATGCCCTGCGCGGCCATCGCCGCCTTGAGTTCATCCGATTTACGTAGCAATTCGCAATACTGCGACGCCACGGCATGCGTCTCCGTGGTTTCAACACCGCTTCGAACGGACATGATGCAATACGTGCTGAAAAGGATGGCGATCAACGCCAGAATTCCAAATTTGACAATGCGCATCGAAACATTCATCTGATCATCCTCCTTTTTATAGCCGTCGTAGATGCTTTGGCGTAGTATTCTGGAAGTTCTGGATGTTCTGGATGTTCTGGAACCGTTCAAATTCCAGAATCTCCAGAGTATTCAGAACTTCCAGAACACAACGCCGTTGGTGTTTCTAGAACATAACTTATTATCAATCAAAGTCCAAGCAATTTTTCCGCATTCAGATGGGTGATTTTCTCATAGGCGTCCTGTGAGATTTTCTTTTCATTCAGGCCATTCTTCAAGAAGTCTCTGAGGCCGAAGAAGATGCTGCTGTTGCGATTCTTCGGCTGACATAAGTCCGTCCCGTAGAACAGCCGGTCTTGGAATTCATCGATGAATTCGTAGGCGAACGACGGATCACGCGTCAGCGAATTGAGACCGCTTCCGGCCGAAAAGTCGCCGAGCAGATTGTCGTATTTGCGCATCAGTTCGGCGATCCGGCCCGGCCGCGCCACGGGCCCTGTTGGATAGCCGCCCCAATTGGATGCGTTCACATCCGAACTCATGTGGGACCAGAAGGCCTGCGAATGCCCCAAGATCTTGAGATTCGGGAACTTCTGCAGGACGATCTCCAGCCGTTTCAACCCCAGTTCATCTACCAGACCGTACATTCCGCCTTCCTGCGTCGCGATATGGATGGTGACGGGAAGTTCGTTCTTCTCCGCCGCCGCGAACAGATTCAGACAACGCGGATCCGTGAACGGCATGTTGATGGTCAGTTCGCCTATCCCCTTGCAGCCCTTGGCTTTGTAATGTTCGATGATGAACGAAAGGTCCGCGTCCGGCGTATTGAACATCATGCGCGGATCCAAATTTAAAAACGGAATGAAATGGCCGCCGCTCTCCCGCGCGATGTCCAGAACTTCATCGACAGTCTGTGTCACGGACGTGTTTTCCGGCCCGATGACAGGCAGCAGCACGCCGCGGTCGATGCCGATTTCCTTGTGCATATTCAGCAGAAGCTCCGGCCAGACGAACGGCTCGTCACCGCGACGATAAGGCAGATCTTTGTTCTTCAGGCAATGCCCATGAATGTCAATTAACATGTTATCTCCTTTTTGCTTTGTATTGTCAATGGCTCTGATTGAATACCAATATACATGATTTTTGCCATATTCAAGAAAGCCCATGGTGAATGATGAAAATTGGAAGTGCACAAAAATCATGCTATTGTAATCAGAAAGAGTTGTCAACATACACCACTTCCACCATCGCCAATGTCATGAAATGTGGCGGAACAATGATGAAACGATTGCTGAAAATCATCTTCAAGACATTGTGGTCAAATCATTTATCCATGAGAAGCCTGCAGCTTCTTGCCACGGTGTTGCTTGTTATTTTCTGCTGTGGTTGCTGTTTTACAGACAGGGCTAGCGATATTTGCAACAAATACCACGAAGATATCACAATTCTCGAAAGAAACAGTGAATTGTCTAAAGACAGGACAACTTTCACCGTCCATACCAGAAAGTGGATCGAATACGGCCGCGACCGATCCAAAGGCGAAGTAAAAGAAACAACCCATGCCTACTCATTGACAACACCAGAACGGAACGGGAAGTTATGTCGATGGACTCTTGTTCCATCACTCAATGCCGAACGTGTAAAAGTAGATAATTGGTGCATCAAACCACCAGATATTCATAATAAAAACTATAAAAAATCTAATACTGTTGATTATAACAATCTAGCCTTGCCAACGCTTGATCTGCCCTATTATTCAAAAAAAAGTATCATTCAAATACATCCCAACGACATTTCCTTCTTATCCAAACCATTTATTATCAGTCACAAAAATGAATATATACTCGCCATTCCTTATCAATTTGAAAACAACATATGCCATTTATATATCCCTAAAGAGAACCTTGTATCTGAAAGCCGATTCACGGAGACATCAGATATGCGCTATATCTTGTTGACAACCACCTTGATACCACCTGCTATTATTCTTGACGTCATCACATCGCCCATTCAGTTCATCGTTTTTGTCCATAATACACTTAATGGTAAAAGCCATCTAAAAATCTACCCGTATCCATAACAAATATTGAAATATCGAAATCATTCCATTATAGCCCTATTCTTTTTTTTTCACCATGACCACCGACACCTTTCACGACGACGCATCCATCATCCAGTCGCAGCTTGACCAGCGCGGCTTGGTCTTCATCACTGAAGCGCGCACATATCTCATCAGCCGCACACTCATCATCTGTTCCCATACGCGGCTGATTTCCGCGCCAGGCGTCGTCTTCCGCGCCGCCCCGAACTCACGTTGCGCACTCATTGAAAATGAACACTTTGCGACAGCGGGACGGGATGAAGACATCCATATCGAAGGCGGTGTGTGGGATGGAAACTGCGATGAAATGGGCCTCGACGCCTTCGAAGAAACCGCCGACTACAACCGCCTCGGCTTCCCCTACGATCCCGCCGTCTTCAAAGGAAAACTCATCCGTTTCGCCCACGTGGACAATATTTCATTGGAGAAAATGACCGTCAAGGATCCCGTCAGCTACGGCATCCAGATCGCGGATACACGCCATTTCATCACACGCGACATCCTTTTCGACTACAACAACCATTTCGGCACGACCGACGGCGTCCACATCAACGGCCCCGCCGAATTCGGCCTCATTGAAAACATCATGGGCACCACGAACGACGATATGGTTTCGTTAACGACTGTGGATGAAGCACATGCGGAAGTGACGCGCGGCCCCATCAAGAACGTCGAAATCCGCAACATCTCCGCGACAGACGGCTATTCGGGTGTTCGACTCCTTTCCTGCGGCGAGCCGTTGCTCCACATCCGCGTCAGCGGCGTCTATGGCAGCTACCGCCACAATGCCGTGCTCGTCTCGCAGCACAACGTCCACAAAGGCGAGCCAATCTGGATGGACGACCTATCCATCGAGCATGTCCACGCCCACAAGAGCGGCCTCCGCCTGCAGCCGCCATGCCACAACCGTTGGGAGAAAAACGCCATCGAATCGCTGTCCATTGTCTGGTTCGCGTTCGGAAGTAGAGTCGGAAACGCCGTCGTGCGTGATATTTATCGTTACGAAGACACAGAGACGAACGGAGCGCTCATCAAACTGGATAAAGACGTCCAGATCGACCGCCTCGTCATGGAAAACGTCTCGCAAACCTGCCGTGACGGCATCAATCCGCCATTGATCGACAACCAGGCCAACGTCAAAACATTGCTAATGTCTTGCATACAAGACGAGATGACACCATGAAATTCTACCGCTACTGGATCAAATGCACACGGGACATCCTCCTGCCGGAGACGAACGGCAAGACGTTCCCGATGTCCGTCTATGGCCATTCCAACATTTCACTGGCAGACGCCAAAGATAGCGGCCAACGTCTACTTGACGGCTTCGCCAAGCGGCTTGTGTTCCATCTCTCTCCATGGGAATATGATATGGATGGCCGCCCCATTCGAGAAGAGACGCTTTTGGAGCTGTCGCCACGAAACATCGTGACACGCAACCGCTATGGCGCGGAAGTGTTGAATTCCACACAGCTTGTATTCATCGACATAGATGGCGCTCTTCCTTCTGGAAAAGGCTTTTTTGAAAGATTGAGCGGTTTGTTTTCATCTGAATCATCAGAAGACAGTGATGCTGAAGCACTTGAACGTGTGTCACGACTGGCGGCAAAAGCAGGCCATACCTACACTCATATCCGCGTCTATCGCACGAAGGCAGGCTTTCGGCTCATGCTTCTCAACCACGACATCGAAGGCAAAAACAGCCGAGAATTGATGAAAGCCTTCCATGCGGATCCGATTTACGCGGATCTATGCCGTGTCCAGAACTGTTATCGCGCCCGCCTGACGCCCAAACCACATCGCATCCGTGTGCGAAAATGTCATTTCAATTATCCGGAGACGGATGAGACTATTCTTGAGCAACAACATCAATGGCTGAAAGAATACAATATGAAAATGACACTTTTTGCGACTTGTCACTACATCGGCAGCCTCAATGGCCCCAACGGAATCGCCGCAAATGATGTCGCCCGTTACCACGATGAACGCACAAACGCCATGACAAACTTTCCGCTGGCATAACCACTCTTTCTAGCCTCATAGCCGCCTAGCCTTCTAGAATTCTACTCATCATCGAATAGACTGCCATCCAATGCATTACGCACGACGAGAATATATTTCGCCATGTCCAGCGGATCGACGGTACGGCGTGGCGTCGTCTTGTCCGGCGTGCATTCGCATTCACGGTAGCCGTGCAGACGAACGTTCATGGAGCCGCGGCCGCCTGTCGCCATGGCGAGCGTCGTTGCATAATCGAGACTGGTACTGACGGGAATGAGAGCATCCAACGTGACGCGTTCGCCGTCCGTCGTCGTTTCCAGCACTTCACCGCGCATGAGATTGATGTCGTTCATGACACGTCCAATGCAGTCTTCAGGAAGTCTAAATCTCGCTTTCAGAATCGGTTCCAACAACACACTGCCGCCGTTGCGCAGGCCGTCCTGAATGCCGATGGGCGTCGCCACGACGAAATCCAGCGGATGCGTATGGACCAGATGGTGGTTGCCGCCGACCAACGTGATATGCACGTCCGTCACCTCCCAGCCGAGCCGCCCCTGCTTCAGCGCCATCGGCAAGGCCTGCTCCACTTGGTGCTGATAACGCGCCATGATGTCCTTCACGGGAACTTTCGATTCGAACGTGACGCCACTGCCGCGCGGCGCGGGCTCGATGAGAAAATCCATGATAGCCCAGCAGGGCTTCGGCATCGTGTAATCGACATGGCCGCGGGCGGCCTTCTGGATCGTTTCCTTGTAGATGACGGTCGGTTTCGCGAAGGTCGCCTTCAGCTCAAAACGTGTCCGCAGAACCTCCTCCAGAATCTCAAGCTGGACGGTTCCCATGACGCGCAAGTTCAACTGGTCCAATGTCTTAATGTAGTTCACCTGCAAAAGCGGATCCTCTTCTGAAAGCGTTTCGCAAGCCGTTCGCAAGGCACGCATCTCCTCCGGTTTTTCCGGCAAGACTTGCACATTGATCAACGGCGAACGCAATTGGCCAGGCTGAACGGGACGCGGCAATTTCGCACGATCGCCGAAAACATGGCCGATTTTCACATCACCCAAACCATAAACAACGCCGACTTCCCCCGCCTGCAACGCCCCCAAATCATCGCCGTCCACGCCACGAATCTGCGTGATTTTCCGCTGTTCCGTCTTTTCGCTACCTGTCAGCAAATCAACACCTTGCGGAATATCCAACGCCGCCCTGTTTTCCAAATGGCCGCCATATAGCCGCACCCACAGCCCACGTCCCATGACGCGATCCGTCATCGATGCAAAAACGACACCGCACAAGTCATCGCCACAGGATGACGGCGGTGGCAGAAACTCCACGACGGCATCCAAAAGTGCTTCGACGCCTTCATCCTTCAACGCGCTGCCCGCATAGACGGGATGGCATTTCCCTGCACGGGCCCAAACGGTCATTTTCGCCATAAGTTCTTCATGCGCAATGGATTTTCCATCCAGATAAGCCTCCATCAAATCATCATCGTTGCCGCAGACGTATTCCGTCAGTTCCGCTTCATCCGACATCAAGACGGCGTCTTGCGTCAGCAGTTTGTGGATCTGTGCGACAGTTTCCGTCACATTCGCTCCAACGCGGTCGATTTTGTTGATGAAGAAAACGACGGGAACATGCTGTTCATGTAACGCATGGAACAAAACTTCCGTCTGCGGCTGGACGCCTTCCACGGCGTCGGCCAGCAGGACGGCACCGTCCAATGCCCACAACGACCGTTCGATTTCCGCAGAGAAATCCGTATGCCCGGGCGTGTCTATCAGATTGATTTCCATGCCTTTCCATTGCAGACGGACGCATGTCGCCTTCACGGAAATGCCACGACGCCGTTCAATGGGCAGCGTGTCCGTATGGGCCGTTCCGTCATCGACGCTTCCCGCCTGTTGCACGGCACCCGCATGAACGAGCATCCGCTCCGAAAGCGTCGTCTTCCCTGCGTCCACATGCGCGAAGACGCCGATATTGCGAATGGCCATTTCTGTCTGATTTTTGTTCATTGTTTTTCCTGCATGGTTTTCTTTTTACAATATATTACATTATTGTCTTTAATTCGAATGAAAACACCCGTCAATCCATAGAAAGGAAGCAAAAATGAAGCTCAGCATCAATCTCGGCTATGTCATGCACCGTCGTAACGGCGGACAACGCTCCATGGAAGAAGCTCTGAAACTCTGCCGTGACGCAGGCTTCAGGCATCTTGACTATTTGACGCCAGTCGGCGTGGAAGATTTTGAAGATCAAGCACATAAAGCAAAAGAGCTACTCGATTCGCTCGGCATGACCGTCCATCAGACACACTGCCCGTTTTTCCGTTACCAGGAGAATGGCCCCGAAATTTTTGCCGTGCAATCACTCCGCGCCGTGAAGGCCTCCGCCATTCTTGGCGCGAAACATATGGTTGTCCATGCAGATGAATGGCCACCGAAAGGCGAACCGTACAACATCCACAAGGCGTTGAAATACAACTATGAACTCATCGCGCCAGTCGTCGATGAATGCCTGAAACTCGGCGTCAATCCCGCCTTCGAAAATCTTTTCGACGAAAACTGCCGTCCAAAAGACACAGGCCGCGACCGCTATTGTGCTACCGCTGAAGAACTTCTGACATTGATTGGCAAATTCAACGACAGCCGACTTGGCATTTGCCTAGACACAGGCCACGCCCACGTCGGCCACAAGGAACACTATTTAGGCTTCGTCAACGCCATCGCCGACCATGTGACTTGCACGCATGTCCATGACAACAAGAATCATGAAGACTCCCATCTGCCCGCCTTCCTTGGCACAATTCCATTTGAAGAGACGTTCGCTATCCTCAAGAAACACAACTATCAAGGGACTCTCAGCTGGGAAATGGTTTATGGCCGCCTGCCCGACGAACTTCTCCCCTGCTTGCTCGCCTATCTCGCCAAATGCGGCGAATATCTTAGATGCGACCAGCCTTAAAAGAGCCTCCCCCTCTGGGGGAGGTGCCGCGACAGCGGCGGAGAGGGTATGACCTCCCCCTCTGGGGGAGGTGCCGCGACAGCGGCGGAGAGGGCTTTCCAAAGGACTATATGATCTGGATATTCTGGAAGTTCTGGAGGTTCTGGAAACGTAAATCCAGAATATCCAGTCTATCTAGAACATCCAGAAAAAACGGTCGTGCAATAAATGTTTTTCTACTGCCGTACAATCCGAATTGTTTGCATAGTCTCATTTATTCATTATTGTAAGTAATTTACGTTTTTCACCCTCAACATCCTCCATAAAAAGGCATCATCATGGAAAGCATTCCCAGCAAAACACTCGCGTGGCGCCTCTACGGCGCAGGTCTTGAAAATTTCGGCAATCAGGACGCTCCGGACAATATCGACATCCGTCCGCTGAAGGACGATGAAATTCTCACGAAAGTCGAAGCCATCGGCCTCTGTTTCTCCGACATCAAAATCATCCGTCTCGGCGGTAACCACTTGAAACTGTGGGAGAAAGACCTCAAGAACCACCCGCTGATCATCGGCCATGAAGCCATTCTCACGATTCTCAAGAAAGGCCCGGGCGTTCCCGCAGAATTCGAAGTCGGCAAACGCTATCTTGTCCAACCGGACATCTACATCAAAGGTCGTTGCTGCGCATATGGTTACGGCATGGACGGCGGCTTGACGCAGTATTCCATCATCGACCACCGCGTGTGGCGCAGTGAAGACGGCGGCAGCTACCTTCTCGAATGCCCCGAAAACCTGCCCTCCGCTTCCGCCGCTTTGATGGAACCGTGGACCTGCGTCCGCGCCGCTTATCACATCCCGCATCGCACGACGCCTGTTGACGGCGGTGCATTATTGCTCGTCACACAGCCCGGAAACACAAAGACTTACAAACTCGGCAAGCTTTACGCGGGCCAAAGCAAAGTCGTCGCCCTCAACTTCTCGGACGCCGCCGTCGCGGCCTTCGAAAAGGAACTTGGCAAGCCTGTCGTCAAAGCCGCCGCGTTGCCGAAGGACGAGTTGTTCGACGATATCGTTTATGTCGATCTGAAGGACAAACAGCTTGGCGAAGAGGCCCAGCTGCTCGCCGCCGACAAGGCCATCATCAACTTCATCGGCGACTGCGGCAACGACGAATGGCGCATTGACGTCGGCGCCCTCCACTACAAACGCCGCTGGTATCAAGGCGCTCCAAATGGCGATTTGGACGCAGGTTACGCCACACCGCGCCGCAACGACCTCCTGAAAGGCGGCGCGGCATGGTTCCCAGGCGGCGCAGGCGCTATGGGCCAGATGCATGTCGAACTCGCCATCATCTCCAAGAATGCCCCCTCCAAGATTCTCGTGACCGATATTGACGACGCACGTATCGAGCATCTTCGCAAAAAGCTCGCTCCCCGCGCCGCTGAACGCAACATCGAATTCAAACTCGTCAACCCGAGCAAGATGTCCGAAGACGACCTCCACAAACTCGCCAAAGAGTTCGCGCCCAACGGTTTCTCCGATATCATCATTCTCGTTCCTTCCGCCGCCGTCATCGACCAGGCCATGCCGCATCTTGCGGACGGCGGTCTCATGAACGTCTTCGCGGGCATTCCCGCCGGCGAAGCCTCCCCGATTCCCGTCAACCGCCTCATCAACAAGGGGTTGCGTTTCACGGGTTCCTCCGGCAGCACGACGCAGGACATGATCGACTCCCTCCGCCTCGCCGCCGAACACGAGTTCGAGCCGCAGAGCGCCATGGCCGCCATCGCCGGTTTCAACGCCGTTAAGGAAGGCCTCACCGCCGTCTCGCAGGGTAAGTTCCCCGGCAAGGTTGTCATCCTTCCCGCCTGTGTTGATATGCCGTTGATGCCGTTGGACAAAGAACATCTGCCGAAGGAAGTCGTCGCCACGTTGGACAAATACGGCCAATACACGATGGAGACGGAAAAACTCCTCCACAAGATGTGGAAGTAATTCATTTCCATAAGATTATGTGAGCGACGCCTCCATGGAGACGCCGCTCTTTTTTTGCCCATGAAGGCTTCTTTTCCAGGCTCCAAACTTGAAAAGAGACTTATTACATTAAATATTATTACCCAAAAAACTTTACAATACATTTTCACACCATGAACAGGAAGCAATTCATGAGCATCATGCTGAACATCTGCTGCCTCGCCGTCGCCGCAGAGGCGGCAGACGACAACGTCCCGTTGACCAACGATCTCTTCTGGAATGAAATCTTCGAACCGACGGTTGTCGCCATCCCACCGCGCTACGCTGTGCGCGATTTGTGTCTCACGGCAGACGGTAAAATCCGCCACTACGGCGCCCAATGGCTTGGCGGCAAGATGCGCGGCGTCTATATCGAATCGGACGATAACGGCCTCAACTGGAAGAAAAGCCTCTGGATGCCCGGCGACCGCGGCGCCATGGTCAAATGCCCGTGGGCGGATTATTGGTTGACGCTTACGCGCGGCAAAACCGTCGAATGCTATAAGAACACGAAAGGCCCGGGCTTCCCTGCCGAACGGATTCCTGTTCCCATCACGGATTCAGAGCCGCGGCAGCCAATTCCGCTTGTCAGCCGCAAACGGTGGATCAGCCCTGTCAGCGACGTCGCCTGCAAAGGCACTTGCTACCAGGCCGCCGTCTGCTATTCCGACGACGACGGCAAGACATGGACGCATGTCTCCGTCCCGCAGACGCCAGACGTGCCGCGACAGTTTGCCTGTGACAAACGGCCCCATTGGTTCAACAACGGCTGTGAGCCATCCATCGTGGAACTTTCCGACGGCACGTTGCTGATGGCGTTGCGTACCTCCGGCGAACATGCCGCCTTCTCCCGTTCGACAGACGGCGGTGCAACATGGTCCGTTCCGAAACCATTGCAAGGCTTCTGGCAGGCCAACACGATGCCGTTACTCTATAAATTAAAGGATGGACGGATTCTCTTCGTCTGGAACAATACGGCCATGTTGCCGACGCGCGATCCAGCCGAAACGCCAGAACTCTCGTCAACAGAACTAGATGGGACATGGGAAGCCGTCTTCACCAACCGCGATGCACTCCATGCAGCCATCTCTGAAGATGATGGCAAGACATGGAAAGGCTTCCGCGAAATCATCTTGAACAGCATCCGTAACGACGCGGACTACCGTGAGTTAGGCGACCATGAACACGACAAGAGCGTCCACCAGACACAGGCGTTGGAACTGCCAAATGGCAAAATCATGCTCGCTCTTGGACAGAACGCCGCCTCCCGCCGCATCGTTGTTTTCGATCCCGCATGGCTTTACGAATCATCCCGCAAGGAGAATTTCCAGCATGGTCTTTATGCGATTTCGCATCATCTCTTCGTAAAATCACTCAGCGGCGGAAATCGCGGTTGGGCAGGACATTGCGCATGGAATCGCGTGCCCGGAGCCGTCATGGCCCGCGAGCCTGAAACAGAACGTTCCACAAAACGCGAAGCATTATGGCTTTGCCGCATCAACGATCCACGGCTCGTCAGCACGCGTTCAGGCATCGTCTGGAACTTCCCTGCCGCCACGAAAGGTATCGTTGAAATCGACTGCCGTATCGAAGGCGACGGCTTCCAGATCGCGTTGCAGGACCATTGGAGCAATCCGTGCGATGAATATCTCGCGCCGCGAAGCTATCTGACAGTTCCCGTCACGGCGGAAAATATCGGCGGAAACGGCCGCTGGGCGACCGTCCGCCTCGAATGGGACTGCGCAACGAAACGCGCCGTCCTTTCCTGCGGCGACGCCGTCCGCGAACTTGCGATGGACACGGCGGCGTTCTCCGCTTTCGGTCCCTCATACCTTCATATCCAGACACTTGCGGAAAAAGAAGATCTTAAGGGAACGTATTTCCGCGAATTGCGGTTCAACGCGAAATAGCCGCTGGATCGTAGCGGATACCAAAATACGATTCCAAGACGTCCAGAAGTTGTTGCTTTCCATAAAGGAACGTCCTTCTGGACGTTCCGTCTTCCAATGATTCGCTCAGTTCGGGCAAGATTAGGCCTGTTTCCTGATCCGCGACGGACGCGATGCTGTTCCGCCCGTATTCCGTCGGCACATGCACCATCAGCTTGCCCGTAAACGGCGAGTCCGGATGATGTGCGCACCAGTAGTGGGCGTACATGAAATCGATGGGTTGCTGCGGCGCTTCGTCAAACGAGAAATAATTGCGGCTGACGGCGCCGTTCACGACTTGAATGATCTTCCCATGCACAGGATCCGCCACGATGCGGTACATCCGCCCGCTGAGCTCCTGCGGCTCGTCCAAGACGCATTTGAATGGCACGAGCGGTGCCTGGCAGCCAATGCCGACGTCGGAGATGAACTCGCCTTCCGGCAAAAACACTTTGATGACGCGATGCCGCCGCAATGGCACGGCCAGCGGTTCGCCGAACAGCCACCGTCCAAAATACTCCTCCGTCTTATAGCCCAACTGTTTCAGCAACCAGCCGTATAAGCCGTTCAGTTCGAAGCAGTATCCGCCGCGATGTTTATTGACGATCTTGTCATAAACCTCCTCTATGGCCAGCGTGAACTCATGCCCGTAGTAGATGTCCAGATTCTCATACGGGACATGGGTGAAATGCGCCTTCTGCAGGGCATAGAGATTTTCCAGCGTCGGCTCCGTGCCGCCTGAATATTCGATTCTCTCCAGATACCGCTTGACCTTTTCTTCCATCGGTTTTCCTTTTTCTGGCGTTTATTTTGCGAATTCGTCGTCCACTTTCTTGAAGGCGCGCATGATTTTCACGCAATCGTCGTCGCTGAAATTCTCCTGAATCATCAGCAGGAAATTCGTGTCCAAAGCCGCCTCCGCGTTCGGGCATGGATAGGCGGCGTAACGGTCGCCTTTGTACTGTGGCGCGTTCCATGGGAACTGCTCCGCGCGATTCACAAACCACTGATGGCATGGCGGATAACCCGCATGGTAGTCGCCTGCGACGGGAAGCCCTTCAGCGGCCAACGCTTTCACGAATACATCCTTCGTGCAGGTCGCCTTGTCCGCATGGAACTGACAGACCAATCGCCAATAGCAGCATTCGAAGCCAGGCTTCAGTTCCGTCTGCTGGAAGGTAAGGCATTTCAGATCGTACAGACCATTCGCCTTCAGCCATTCAACGGCCTGCTGGCGTCCTGCCGCAAAATACGGCAGCTTCTTCAACTGGGCACGCGCGATCGCTGCGTGGATTTCGTCCATGTTGAAATTCAGAGAGATTTCGACGGATGACGACGCCTTCACGCCGAACGGCTTGCCGCGATCCGCGCAACGGCGCACTTTCCAGTACATTTTTTCATCTTTCGTGAAGACAGCCGCGCCCTGTCCGCCTGCGCACATATGCTTGCCGGACATCATCGAAAACGCTCCGACCGTGCCAAACGTTCCCACATTCTGGCCGTTGATTTTCGCCGCGTGGGACTGCGCACAATCCTCCACGACGGGCAGATGGTATTTTTCCGCAAGTTTCATGATGGCAGGCATATCCGCCGGTTCGCCCATGATGTGGGCCACCACGATGGCGGATGTCCGTTCCGTGATGCGCGCTTCAATCTGTTCAGGCCCGATGTTGAACGAGCCAGGCATCGTATCGACGGGAATTGGAATGCAGTTGTTCATGACGATCGGCATGACGCCGCCATTGTCCGTAATGCAACCGAACAGGACTTCAGAGAACGGCGGCAAATCCAATGCCCGCAACGCCACGAAAACGGAATTCGTTCCAGAGTTCACGCCATCGGCGTAACCACCGCCAAGATATTCCGCAAACTCCTTGCAGAACGATTCTTCCTGCTTGCCATGGTACGTCGGTGCATTGCCGGTGGCGATCATTTCGTCGAACAGCGCATCAACTGCGGCCTTTTCTTCTTTGCCCATGTGTCCGCGCGGAGGCAGTCCCGCCGCCGCAGGCGTGCCGCCGTTCATCGCCAATTCTTGCATTTTGTCCATTGTCATGCTTCCCGTTGTCTAAAAAGCTATTTTGTCAGGGTGTGCCGACGGCGTCCCCGCCGTCGGGCGAAGGCGGGACGCCTCCGCGACACCCTATTTGCAAAAATCCAATGTTTTCTTACCATAATATACGTCATATTTCCATTTTATGCTGTATAGTATTGACAGTTTTCTCTTTTTTATCCATGAAAAACCGCTTTTACAGCGGTTTTCATACCCCAATACCCTTTTACGACAACCATGATTTTTTCTTTCGACATCTTCGACACGGTCATCGGACGGCGCGTCCAGAAGCCAGTAGACATCTTCAGCCTCGTGTCCACACGGCTGCTGGCGGAGCATCCGGAAGTACCGCATGACATCGCGGAGAATTTCCATGACCTGCGCCGCAAGGCTGAAGCAGACGCACGGAAAGCCTCTTCCGCGGAAGACATCAATTTCGACGACATCTATGACCAGTTGGCCCAAACATGCTCTCTTTCCAAAGCGCAACGGGATTTCTTGCAGACGTTCGAGTTCCGTCTCGAACTGGAAAACACGCGCCCCATCCGCGCCAACGACCAAATGGTCCACGATCTTCTCGCGAAAGGCGAACGCGTCATCTTCATATCAGACATGTATCTGCAATCCAAATACATCAAGCAACTTCTCGCGAAGACGTCGCCCGTCTTCGCGGAACTGCCGTTGTACGTCTCCAACGCATGCGGACTCATGAAACAGACAGGCTCGCTTTTCAAATATGTTCTCAAACAAGAGAACATCCGACCGGAGGAACTCATCCATCGCGGCGATAATCCCGTCGCCGATCTCGAAATGCCCAAAAAACTTGGCATCCTTACGGATTTCTACGACCGCTCCGTCCCATCCCATTGGGACTGATTTTTCATTTTTCCATTCAAAGGCATCCACATGGCTACCCTTCCATTAAAACCAGACTTCACTATCGACGATTTGAAGCGAATCGGCGTCACCAACTACGGTTTCATCAAGACGACCGACATCGTCTTCGATCCGGTCGCCTTGAAGCTCTGCGAAAGCAACGCATGCCGAAGATACGGCAAATATTGGACTTGCGCGCCCGGCAGCGGCCCGTTGGAGCAATCCATGGCCACCTGCCATTCCTATTCCGACGCACTCGTTTTCTCCTCCGTCTATGAACTGGAAGACTCCTACGACGTCGAAGGCATGAATCGCGGCGGCAAAGAGTTCCGCAACGTCTGCGACCGCCTCTACGATCTCTTGACACCGCCCTTCAAGCTCCTCTCCACGGGTGGCTGCCACCTCTGCAAAACCTGCACTTATCCAGACGCTCCATGCCGTTTTCCAGACCGCATGTCGCCATCCATCTCCAGTTACGGCATCATCGCCGCCAAGCTTGCGGAATCCGCCGGAATCCCCTACACAAACGGTGTCAACACGGTCTCCTACTTCGGCCTCGTCTGCTTCGGCAAGGCTTAATGGCCGCTTTGTCGCTTTCGTCTCTTTTGTCCTTTTTATCCCTTCACTGAAAAATGCCTGATACACCTAATACTATAGAAACAAAACCTTTGCAGGATACGGCACAACCTGCGGCACAACAACTCGCTGCACAAAAACTCGCAACACAACCCGCAGCACAACCAGTGGAGCAAACCACACCGCAGACAGAGACACAGGAAACTCCGCCTGCTGACACGACGCCTGTCCTGCGTTCCGCCCCGCACCACGACCATGATAGCGACACCATCCAGGAGGTCTTCTCGTCGATTAGCATCAACGCCTCTGAAGTCGGCAACTGGTTTGAAAACAACAAGACGCAGTTTTTCGCAGGTGGTATCAGCGCTATCATCACCATTCTTTTCTTCATTGCGATCCTGCTGAGCTTGCGGCACATTGTCAGCCTGGGCATCGGAAAACTCTCCTCAAGCCTTGGCAAACTCATCCGCAGGCTTTCCATGCACATATCGTTGCTCTTCCTGCTCACAGGGCTTTCATACAGTAACAGCCTCATCCACTTCCCGGAGCAAATCGATCATATCATCAACAGGATTTTCTTCGCCCTTTTCATTATCGTCTTCCTGTCGGGAATCATCACCATCATCAACACGATCGACAAAGCCTGGACGCAGCATTTTCAACGAAAAAACAAAGAGTCCTACGCCACCAGTAAGCTGATGCTAGATCTGATCCGCCGCATCGTCAAAACCGTCGTCTGGTTCATCGCCATTCTCTTCATTCTGCAGAACGTCTTCCATATGGAAATCACACCGTTGCTCACTGGTGCGGGAGTTGTCGGCGTCGCTATCGCCTTCGCCGCGCAGAACACGATCGCCAATCTTTTCGGTGCTTTCTCCATCCTTGGAAGCCAATTATTTAAGGTAGGCGACTGGGTCAAAATCGGCGATGCGGAAGGCACCGTTGAACAGATTGGCCTGCGCAGCATCCGCCTCCGTGCCTTCGAAGGACGACTCATCGATATTCCAAACCGCGTCATTGCGGACACGGAATTGGACAATTTCAGCAATCGCGACTTCTACCGCGAATGCTTCACGTTCGGACTCGTCTATCAGACCACGCCCAAGCAGATGGAGAAGGCTCTCAAAATCATCAATGAAATCTGCGCGGATATGTCCGGCATCATGGTTCCAGGCAAGCCGCCACGCTTCGCCTTCGTTGAATGCTCAGACTACTCCCTGAAAATCCAGGGCTACATCTGGTTCAAAACAACGAACTTCTACACCCTGCAGGACTACAAGAACCACATCAATGCTCATGTACGGTAAAGAAGCAAGCAACCGAAAACAATAGATAGACCGCCAGCACTACACTATTCCGAACCAAAGACCAAAAGATAAGCATTTTGAGAAAATCTAAACTTTTGGATTTTCCTACA
>JAEEGH010012067.1_pt1 | contig 19488 bp, 23 predicted proteins | sample 9134181 | NCBI WGS metagenome assembly JAEEGH01 (sample SAMN16246544, study PRJNA631951) | gut metagenome | biome: gut microbiome; feature: rumen; material: DP-attached | host: Bos | place: Iran: Karaj | collected 2018-10 | reverse complement strand
CCGAGGGCACCATCTACTATCCCGCCGGTTATCTGAATCTGACGAAGTCAGACGTGACAGAGATTCTTAAGGAGAGCATGTAATATGAAACGAATCGTCTATTTATTTGTAGCATTATTGATGATGACAACAGTAAATGCACAGACGCTGACGGAGCGTCAGAAAGGATTGGCAGCATGTGCCTGTCTGATGGCACAGGGTGATATGGAACGTTTGGAGCCTGCTGTGCGTATAGCACTCGACAATGGTGTAACCATCAACGAACTGAAAGAGGCTTTCTCACAACTCTATGCCTACACAGGATTTCCACGTTCACTGAATGCACTCGGAGTGCTGAGCAAGGTATTGGAAAACAGACAAGCTAACTGGCAGGAAGGCAAGCCTTGGAAGCATCCAGCAGAGTGGGACGATGCAAAGAAGGCATACGAACTGGGCGTGAAGAACCAGACACAACTCTCAGGAAAGCCCTTCAACTACACATTCTGTCCGCAGGATGACTACTACCTGAAGTCACACCTCTTCGGTGACATCTTCGCCGGTGACCAACTCTCTGCTGCCGACCGCGAGATAGTTACCGTTGCAGCCCTGAGCGGTCTTGAAGGGGTTGCTCCACAACTTGCTGCCCATAAGCAGGGTGCCGTAAATATGGGCAACAGTCAACAGCTGGTCGATGAACTCTGCACATGGCTCTGTAACGAGGGCTATACCCTGAGCACCAAATGGCAAAAAGGCGAGCCTAATCCTTATGGTAAGTATTTCATTGGTCAGAGCTATCTGGCAGACGTTGGCGGTGGTGTGATGAACGTAACCTTCGAACCTGGTTGCCGCAACAACTGGCACATCCACCACAAGCAGGTGCAAGTCTTGATTTGTGTTGCCGGCAAAGGTTGGTATCAGGAATGGGGCAAGGCACCGCAGGAGATGACTCCAGGCACCGTCATCGCCATCCCAGCCGAGGTGAAGCATTGGCACGGAGCACAGAAAGACTCATGGTTTCAGCACCTGACATATCATAAGGATGTTCAGGAAGGAGCCTCGAACGAGTGGTGTGAGCCTGTAGATGATGCCACCTACAATTTATTATCGAAATAGTTCTCATCCCAAAAGAATTGCATAACTTTGCAGCATGAGAAAGATAATTTTCGCAGCACTGCTGGGCGGGATGCTGGCAGGTTGCACAAACAGTAACAAACAAACTACTAATAACGATATGACACAGGTATTAAATCTGACCGAAGAGTGGGACAAGGTGTTCCCGCTGAGCGACAAGGTGACCCACCAGAAGGTGACGTTTGAAACACAGTATGGACTGACATTAGCTGCAGATCTTTATACTCCAGCCTCCCCCGACCCCTCCAAAGGGAAGGGAGAAAAGTTGGCAGCGATCGCCGTCTCTGGTCCGTTCGGAGCCGTAAAGGAGCAGTCGAGCGGTCTCTATGCCATGAAGATGGCAGAACGCGGTTTTGTGGCACTTGCCTTCGACCCTTCTTATACGGGTGAGAGCAGCGGAGTGCCCCGTCGCACGGCTTCTCCAGACATCAATACCGAGGACTTTATGGCTGCAGTCGATTTCCTCTCGAAGCAGGACAACGTGGATGCTGAGAAGATTGGCATCATCGGCATATGCGGTTGGGGCGGAATAGCTCTGAATGCAGCCGCTGCCGATACACGCATCAAGGCTACCGTAGCCTCAACGATGTACGATATGACACGCATCAGCGGCAACGACTATAACGATGCTTTCGACGTGGAAGAGGCTCGTCACAGGAATCGTGAAAACCTATCGAAGCAGCGCCTGACAGACCCGATGGCAATGGCAGGCGGTGTGCCGGATACCGTTCCACCACAGGCACCGAACTTCGTGCACGACTACTACGACTACTACAAGACTGCACGCGGCTATCACAAGCGTTCGGGCAATTCCAACGACGGCTGGCGCGTCATCGGCACACAGGCATATGCCAACAGCCGTTTCCTCTACTACATCAACGAAATCCGCTCTGCTGTTCTCGTGATGCATGGTGCTGATGCCCATTCGCGCTACTTTGGCGAGGCAGCCTATCAGTATATGGTAGAAGGTCGTGCCGATGGTTATAAGTTTGTCGGTGAACCGAACCCGAATCCCGAGAACAAAGAACTGCTCATTATCCCCGATGCCTCACACTGCGACCTCTACGACGGTGGCTACGAGGAAAAGGCAGGCAAGGGTCAACCCAAGAACATGATTCCATGGGACAAATTAGCAGAGTTCTTCGCACAGTATTTAAAATAAAGCAGAGCTCAGACGATGAAGTGAACCCATTAAGTTGTTTCCAACTTTTTGGGTTCACTTCATTTTTATCTCTGGGACACTTTACGTTTCCTTGCCATATACTCAATGGCAAAGACTGGCCAGAGGGGCACTTTGCGGATGTTGGTTCTTACTGCGGGAATGTCGCACAACAGGAAGATGGATGCCAGCAGCAGGGAGAACCAGATGACATAACCATAAACCTGCTTGATGGCCACAAGCATCATGGAGTGGAGATAGCCATCGCCAATGAATGTTCCGAAATCGAAATGCGAGAGGTCGAGGTGTGTGAGGGTCAACTGGCGACCGTAGTTCATCATATCCTCATTCAGGAAATGCGAGAAGATGGTGGTATAGAAACCATAGCCCATGGCGCCGCCCAGATACATATGAGGGATGTTGAATACGAACAGACTCATGAAGAACATCTCAAGACTGGGCACCGACTCGTCAAGTGCCCACATCAGCGTTGGCGCCAGAACACCGTAGCCAAAGCCGCGCAACATGATTGCTAATCGGTATTGCTCTATGTTTACACTCATACATAACGTGGTGTACATGAGCAGGGCATATGCGCTGATAGACAGAAAAGCAACACCTATCAGTTTCCAAACCTTCCACTTCTGAACCTTCAGCCAGTAGAGGTCGAACGCTATACCCAAAAACATGCCTGGCAATGCCCACATATATTGGCTCTCCTTGGTCAGTTCTTCAAGTCCGACAACCTCAGAATAGAGTATCTCCTCAAGTGTGTGCTCGGCACCGAAAGCTAACTCAGCCAGTATGGTAACGATGAGTATAGGAACCACGTTGCGACATCTCAACAGACGGAGTTCGACGTACGGATAGCGATTGTGAATCAGTCGGTAAAGGGTGAGCCCTGCAAAGACGAGTGCAAATGCTCCCACCATTCTTATATGCTGGTTCGCAAACCACCTGTAGTGATCGCCATACACAAAGATGTACGAGAGCAGGAGCATCGTTGCGCAGATGAGCAGAGCTCCCTGCCAGTCGGTTCCCTTCAGCGAGAACCTGTTAGGCATAGGACAGAACGGACGACACAGAACAATCTGTGTCAGCAGTACGAACGACATAGTGCCTACGGTAAAGGCGTGCATCATCTGCCATGTAAAATGATGCCCCATCCAAGCAGCAAGCCAGCCACTACCCTCGATGGCAGTGAGCAGTAGGATGTGGAGCACAGGGAAGAATACGGCGAAGTCGCGCCTTGGCGTAATCCACAACTGGATGTTGCTCATGCACTCGAAGGTGCCCTGAATCTTGACAATGCCCGCTATGAAACAAGCCACCACGAGTACGGGCATTGAGTGGCTGTACATCGTGATGATGTTACAGATGCCCATAACGATGGCTGAGGTACACAGCAACTGCTGATTGGTGAATCGGAACTTCATCCTGAACAGCATGGGGAACCACATAGCCATGCCTGCAAGCGTGGCATAGAGCAGAAACATGACATCCTCTATCATGAAGTTGGTGGTGCCACGAATCTCGTCGAGGGCACCCAGGTATATGCCTCCCGAGAATTGGAAGCACAGAGCCGTAATAACGTAAATCCAAGGTTGCAGCCTACGAGGTACCCATCCCTTCATCATCGGCATACAGAAACCCATGCCAGCAGGAGGCGGCGGTGCCTTCATCAGAAATTCAGTCAGTTTTCCCATTACTCTTCTACCTTACAAACGACATTATAACCACCATGCAGCTTCTTCACTTCATCGCCTGCATCAATTCTCACACGTACCGTCACGCGCTGCTCCACCTTGACGAAATTGCCTGTCGCATTGTCGATAGGGATCAGTGAGAACGCGCTGCCTGTAGCATCGCTGATACGCTCAACCACACCTGTATATTCAACATTGGGAACAGCATCGGCAGTAAAACGCACTTTATTGCCAACCTTGATATTCGGCATCTGCGACTCCTGGTAGTTGGCCTCCACCCATTTCTCGTTCTTGTCAACAATGCTGACCATGGTCTGACCGGGATTAACCAACTGCCCTACATGGATATCCTTGCTGCCCACCACACCGTCGCAGGTAGCGATGATGTAGCAGTACGACAGGTTCAGTCGTGCAATCTCCACTTGTGCGCGAGCCAGCTCTATGGCTGCTTCTGACGCTGAGAGACGGTGCCCTTGTTCTGCTACAACAGCCGTCTGCGTGTTGCGCGAACGAAGTGCCTGCTCATAGCCAGCCTTGGCACTCAGATAACGAGTATGCACATTGTCATACTGCTGCTGGGTAACGGCATCCTGCTGGAGCAGTTTTTGGAATCGGGCATCCTCCCGCTGTGCATTCTCCATCTGCACACGAGCGGCTTCAATGCCTGCTTCGGTAACAGTGATACTGGTCTTGGTGGTATGGATGCTGCTTGCTGTACCCTGCGAGCCACGTTCGGCACGGGTAAGATCTGCTTCTGCCTGAGCCAGACGAAGACGAAACTCGGCATCTTCAATGACAACAAGCGTGTCGCCCTTCTTCACCTCCTGAAATTCGCTGAAGCGCACCTCGCGAATAAAGCCCTGCACTCGGCAGTTCTGGGGTACGATATTCTGGCATACACGTGCATTATCTGTGACTTCGCCTCCACCGAAATACATGAACTGACTAGCGGCATAAACGGCGCCGCATACGATACAGAGTATCACAATAGCATTATAACTGTAGGTTGAAATCTTATTCTTTTCCATCTTATTAAAGTGTATTTGTTATGTATTTAAGTTTGAAATAGTTGTAAAGCATGTTGATACGGGCATTGACCAGAGCCATATCGGCAGAAAGTTTCATGTTTGAGGCATCAAGCATATCGGTGAGCAGAGCCAAATCATTATCATAGCGGTTCTTTATCACCGCATAGTTCTGGTCGGCAAGTTCCACCTGCTTTTCCTGTGTGCAAACCTCTACCGAGCAGGTCAGCAGATTGGTGTAAATTGCCTGAATACCATTCTCTATGCTCTCACGTGCTAACTGCACACTTTCGCGTGCTTGAGTGTTTTCATATCTTGCCTTACGGATAGCATGCTTGTTCTTCCAAAGGCTCGACAAATTGTATTTCACACCAATGCCCACAAACCACACGTTGACGTTGGCGTTCTTTGGAATCAGGTCGGAGGTATAAGGACCAAACAGGTTATTCTCTGCAACTACAGCCACCGATGGTCGCGATGCAGCACGAGTTTTCCTAATCTTTTGTTCCGAGATTTCCGTGGCAAGCATAGCCTGACGAATACCGATGTTGTTTTCAGTTGCAGTCTGTTGCCACAACTGTTCAGAAGTTAGAGTCTTGAGAGCCTTACTATCCTCTTCGAGTGACTGGGTATCAACCTCAAAATTCTCTCCCTCTGGCAGATGGACAGTTGTGCTCAACTGATGGCGGATAATCTTCTGTGCATCCTCAAGTTGCGTCTTGGCAAGCTGAAGACTCTGCAGTTGCAGTTCGTAACGTGTCAGGTCGTTCTTCAACACCGCACCCTGCTCCCTGCGTGCCTTCATCTGTTCTATTACTATCTGCGTCAGCTCCATGTTCTTCGCTATAACCTGCAACTGGTTCTGCAGTTTGTAAAGGTCAAGGAAATAACCGGTGAGTAGAAAATACACCTCCTGACGATTCTTCTCAACATCAAGTTCTGCCAACTGATGACCTAACTTCGCCATTTCAATACCAGAACGTATAGCACCACCAGCGTATATCACCTGACTTGCCTGAGCGGTGAAGCTGTTTCCCCAATGCGGCGTGGGTTGTTTGCCATTCTGCACTTGCTGAGGTCCCAGTCCTGGAACAATATATTCCGTGGTGCCACTAGTAGAGAAACCTCGTGACATCAAGAAAGCATTGCCTGTGTAAGAACCTTTTAAGCTGAATTCAACACTTGGCAGCAAGGCTGATTTTGCCGATGCCACCCCTTCTTCTGCTGCCTTCAGTGCAGCTTCGCTAACCTTAATGCGCTGATTCTGCTGGTCAGCCAAGTCAAAAAGCGACTGAAGAGCCACCTTTTGTTGTGCATACATAGGTACACAACAACTTGCTCCAACTATCATCAAGACAGTCAGAGCACAATGAAACATGTGATTACTCATTAAATTGATAAATAAATTCCTAAAAATCATTACCCGTTAAACATTCCTTCCCTCGGAAATACGAATAATGAACCTTCATAGTTCGGACAAACCTAACGTTTGCCACAATGCGCTACAAACCCCTCTGATTAGGGAAAAAATCAAGAGAAGAATTTCGAGCACTATTAATTGCGAAATCCTAAATGTGGGTGCAAAGGTACAAAAAATCTTTCAAATCACAAAAAAATAATCATCTCACATGTCATTTAATCAATTTGAGTATTTGCTTCTCCGTGGCATTGGGCAAAAGCTGCGAGAGATGCTGCTGCATACGCTGAAAAGACTCTTCGGGTGTTCGTTCGCACAGACATGCCTCGCGACCCATCAGCTGCTCGGGCGTGGTGAGGAGCGACCACCCGAAGCTATACTCCCGTCCGTGCTTGTCAACTGGATAGACAAAGTCCTCGGTGACGATGTATGTGCCCATCTGCAGGCGACCCACGTAGGCATCAAACTTCGAACGCATATTCTTGCCAGTGAAGTCGCAGGCGGCACGCAGTTTACGGGTTATCATGCTGCCATGTTCGCGCAGTGTTTCAAGGATGAGTTCCTCCACACTACCCTCTTCCGGCACGGGATTCCTGCTGCGGCGCCAGTTGTAGAAATCGTGCCACCACTCACAGCTGATGAAGCCTGCCTTGCCTGCGAAGAACTTACCATAGACACAGCCGCCCTCGCGAACCACAGAGCCCTTCCATTGCCAGAGAGGCCACTCCCACGAACCGTCCTCAAACTGAGTGAAACGGCATTCCTCAGCCATCAGACTCTCTGCGGAATAGCCCTGTATGCCGCTATCCAACAACGGCAGAAATCCTACCTGTTGCACACATTCCATAAGTTCCGGACACGAGTGAATATAACCCATCGCTCCACTACCCTTGTACATTTCCTTGAAATAGTCTTCTAAAGAATTCATATGCCTTTCAACATAAAAACACGGCAAAGATAATGATTATTCGCAAGAAATGAATAAATTTGCGACATCATTTACTACAACTAAAACCAAGAACGATTATGAACATCAAAGCAATCCGCATGTTTGACGGTGGTTTCATGAACCAGCCGTTTGCCTTCGGCGGTGAAGAAGGCAAAAAGAATTTCGACGAACAGATTATCTACCGCAGCAGTCTTCAGAACTTCCTCATCGACACAGGCAGCGAGGTAATCCTTATCGACACAGGACTCAAAGCCAGTTTTCCAGCACCCGCCAAGAAGTTGGGCGCCCCACTCTACATGGGCGAAAAAGTGGCTGACTACATGGACGCTTTTGCAGCCACAGGTTACAAGCCAGAGCAGGTGACGAAGATTCTCATCACCCACAAGCATCCCGACCACAGCGACTGCATAGGCGAATTCCCGAATGCCAATATATATATCGGTCCGGAGGATGCCGACGCCATGAAACTGGAGGGCGACAACATCATCCGTGCTCAATATGGCAAGGCGTTCAAGAACTTCCCCAATGCCCAGCAGGTGGCTGACGGCATATGGTTCATCGAGGCAAAGGGACACACCCTGGGCAACAGCATCATCATTGCTGAGAACGACGGACTGTTCTATATGTTCCACGGCGACGTGACCTATTGCGATGCGGCACTGAAGGCAAACAAACTGAGCATTGTATTTGAGGACAAGGCAGCTGCCCGCCAGACACTCGACCGCGTGCGCCAGTTCATCAAGGACAATCCTACAGTATATCTCTCCACCCACTGTCCCGAGGGTTACGAGAATCTGGAGATGAAACGTGTGATGACGTTATAGTATGGACCGCAGTCAGGAAATAATCCGAACCAGTTGGATAGGCATAGCAGCCAACGTCCTTTTGGCAGGATTCAAAGCAACGGTTGGTGTACTGTCCGGTAGCGTTGCCATTGTGATGGATGCCGTCAACAACCTGAGCGATGCGCTTTCGAGCGTCATTACCATCGTTGGCACCAAACTCTCCCAGCGCCCTGCCGACAGGAAACATCCGTTCGGTTTCGGACGCATAGAGTACTTCAGCGCCATCATCATCGCCATCATCGTACTGTCGGCAGGCATTACCTCACTCATCGAGTCGGTCAAAAAGATTTTCGACCCTACCGAACCTGAATACGCACCGACCACGCTCATTATCATCGCAGTAGCCATAGTGGTGAAGATTATCCTTGGTCAGTACGTCAAGCACAAGGGCGAGCAACTGAAAAGCGACGCACTGATAGCCTCCGGTTCCGATGCGCTGTTCGATGCCGTCATCACACTTGCCACACTCTTCTCGGCAGGTGTCATGCTGCTGTGGGGCGTCTCGCTCGACGGCATTCTGGGTGCACTCATCTCCATTGTCATCATCAAGGCAGGAGTTGAAATGCTTGCCTCGCCTGTCAACGAACTGTTGGGCACAAGCATCTCGCCAGAACTGACAAAGCAGATCATCAAAGAAGTGTCCGACTTCGACGGTGTGCATGGCGTTTATGACCTGATTCTGCACAATTATGGTCCTGACGTAAAGATAGGTTCGCTGCACATCAACGTTTACGACACAATGTCAGCCCACGACATCCACGGTCTTACACGCAAGATTACCATGTACATGATAGAGCACCACAACATCATCATGACCGTCGGAGTGTATGCCATCGCTACAGGTGAAAACCGCCATGCAGCATTGCAGACGAAGGTGGCACAAATACTGAATGCCCACAAGAACATCGTTCAGGTACATGGATTCTATTATTCCGAAAAAGACCGAATGCTCTCCGTCGATGTAGTCCCCGACATATCCGTCAAAGACGAATCGGCTTTCGTCAACCAGCTCACTGGCGAGATTCAGCCTCTTGTTCCCGACATGCAGGTAGTCATCGTAGTGGATCATAATTACAGCGAATAAACAGGAATATGTACAGTTTAAAATACAAAGTAACGACAAGCACCTGCAACAGCGAGGGACGGCTGAAACTCTTTTCTGCCCTACAGATGATGCAGGACTGCTCTGAGATGTGGATTGACTCAGAGCCTGGAGTGAAGCAGTACTTCACAGAGCAGAACATGGCACAGCTATTGGCAACACGCCAGGTGGAAATAGTCCGGGTGCCGGAATACAAGGAGGAACTGACGGTGACCACCTCCGTCTATGGCATGAAGCCCATGTTCGGATTCCGCAACACCTTTATCTATGATTCACAAGGTAAGCCTTGCTACAAGACATGGAGCATGGGAGCATTCGTTGATAAGGCGGCAGGCAAACTTAAACGTGTGGATGATGCAACCATCCAGTCTATGACACTTGACCCCAAGTTGGACATGGACTATAAGGATCGTCGCATCATTCTGCCCAAGGACGGCGGCGAGGTTCTTGAACCAATCAAAGTGCTACGTGCCGACATCGACTACAACAAGCACATGAACAATGCCAACTATGTCCGCATGGCAATGGAACTGTTGCCGGAAGACTTCGTCGTAACTGGTCTTCGGGTAGAATACCGGGTGGCAGCAAAACATGGCGATATGCTCGTTCCTACCATCTACAGACACGACAACGCAATTATCATCTCCCTGTCCATAGGCGAAGAAGTAAGCGCAATTATTGAATTCTCATAATATATTTATCATATGAAAGTACTATTATTAAACGGCAGTGCCAACCGGAACGGTAATACGTTTACGGCACTCTCAGAGATTGCTAAGCAACTCGAAAAGAACGGTGTAGAATCGGAAATCATGCAGCTTGGCAACAAGCCTGTCCGCGGCTGCATCGCCTGCGGACAGTGTAGGACAAAACAACTGGGACAATGTGTCTTCGATGACGACATCTGCAACCGTATAGTCGAAAAACTCAATGAAGCCGACGCGTTCATCGTGGGTTCACCCGTCTATTACGGTCAGCCTAACGGAGCAGTGTTGGCAGTGCTTCAGCGTGCCTTCTTCTCAGGTGCCAACGTACAGAACAAGCCAGCTGCTGCCGTAGCCATATGCCGTAGAGGCGGTGCTTCGGCTGCATACCAGACGATGAACATGATATTCGAGATGACGAACATGCCTCTGGTTACTTCGCAATACTGGAACATCGCATATGGTCAGACACCGGGTGAAGCGGCTCAGGACACTGAAGGTATGCAAACCATGCGAACCCTTGCCGACAACATGGCATGGTTGCTGAAGAAGATTCATGCCGACAACAACCCCGACTACCCTGAGCGCGAACCGTGGAGCCCTATGAACTTTATCAGATAAACAGCAATTTATGATAGACCAGATTCTCGACTTCAACAGGTCTTTCGTGGCACAAAAAGGCTACGAGCAGTATGTCACCGATAAATACCCCGACAAGAAGCTGGCGGTACTGTCGTGTATGGACACCCGACTGACGGAACTGCTGCCCGCAGCTTTGGGACTGAAAAACGGTGATGCCAAGATAATCAAGAATGCAGGAGGCTTAGTGATATCGGCTTTCGACTCTGCCATGCGCAGCCTTATAGTTGCCATCTATGAATTGGGCGTGGAGGAAATCATGGTGGTGGCTCACTCACATTGCGGTGCATGCCACATGAGCTACGACCACTTCCGCCACGAGATGACAGCCCGCGGAGTGACAGATGATACACTCGACACCATCCAGAAGTGCGGCATAAACCTGCATCATTGGTTAGAAGGATTCAAGGACACCCCGGAATCTGTCCGCAAGACCGTAGAGACCATCAAAACCCATCCGCTCGTTCCGAAGGACATCGTGGTCCGTGGCTTTATCATCGATTCAGAAATGGGAGAGTTGGAGGAAGTAAACTAACAGAAGCCAAAAGTGCAGCCTGACAAATCGGAAATTATGCGTAAAGTAAATCCCAAAGACACCAGTCGCGCTCAAGCCTTTGAATTATGGCTGAAGGCTCCCAATCCTATGGTTACATTCTTCAAGACAGTCGATGTTACTCGATTGGTAAGAATAAGCAGGAAGAAAGGACTGAAGTTCAATATGCTGTTGGACTGGTGCATAGGTAAAGCTGCGTCTTCCATTCAAGAGTTTTATCTTATTCCTGTTGGAGACAAATTGATGCAGTACGATTTTCTCGCAGTAAATACCATCGTAAAGAATAAAGAGGAAGGAGTATCGTCGTGTGACATCCTCTTCACAGATGATATTAATCAGTTCAATCGCCAGTATTTGGAATACACTTCGAAAGTTGCAGATACTTGCACAGATAGGGACTTGTCGGACGAATGCATGGTTATTGGCACATCGGCTATAATCGACACCGAAATTGACGGAGCAGTCGGTATGAATAGCGGGATTTTCAATAATCCTTTCTTGATTTGGGGAAGATACAGAAAGAGATGGTTCCGATATGAACTACCCATTTCTTTCCAATTCCACCATACACAGATGGATGGTGCTCATGCAGGGATATTTTTGGCTAGACTTCAAGAAGTGATTAATGAGCTATACAACTAATTTCCAATTTAGCAAATCACATGAATATTGAAGACTATCGTGAGTACTGTCTGTCGTTAGGCGAAGGTATTGAAGAGAAGTTGCCTTTCCAGAAATTCAAGAACGGAGAGGGAGTATTGGTGTTCTACGTAGCCGGACATATGTTCTCATTCTTCGACTGCAATGATTTCTCAGTCATCTCACTGAAATGTCAGCCAGAGCGCATTGAAGACCTTAAAGCGCAGTATGACTGTATCGGCAATCCGTACAATGAATCGCCTAAGCACTGGATAGGCATCAACCCATCGACTGCCCCAGATGACCTGCTGAAGGACCTGACCCGAAACTCATACGAGATAGTAAAGGCTAAGTATGCGAGTAAGCGAGGGCAGCAATAACACCAAACTACAAACATAATGAAAGCATTATTTATCAACGGAAGTCCGCGTAAGAACGGCAATACGGCACAGCTGCTGAAGCGTGCTATGGATGGTGCCAGAGAAGCTGGTGCCGAGTGTGAACTGGTGAATCTCTACGACCGCAGTCTGAACTACAAAGGTTGCGTGTCATGTTTCGCCTGCAAACTGAAAGGTGGGAAAAAGGGAGTTTGCTCCTTCAAGGACGACCTGCAGCCCATACTCCAAAAGGCAGTGGAGGCTGACGTGCTGGTGTGCGGTTCGCCCAATTATTGCGGTTACCCTTCAGCAGCCCTTCGCGCCTTCATGGAGCGAATGGAGTTTCCCGCAGTCAACTACTCCGACTACTCCAAACCTGTAGTGCTGAAGCGCATCTGCTCAGCTACCATTTATACTATGAACTGCCCTAACGAAGAGGTGTATCGCCAGATGAACTATCACATTCTGATGGACACGGCTGCTCAGCAACTCGGCGTGTTCGGCCCTACGGAAATATTATATAGCTACGACACTTACCAGTTCCCGAACTACGACCGCTACGATGCTGCCACGTTCAGCGAGGCTCACAAGGCTGAGGTACGTGACACGCAGTTCCCTCTCGACCTCGAAAAAGCTTACGAGTTAGGCAAGCGACTGGTGATAATGGTTAGAGGTTAAAGGTTAAAGATTAAAGATTTCTCAACGATAACATTAACGATAACTTGAAACCTGAATCTTGAAACGAATATGAATTGGATTATTTTGATTATTGCAGGGCTGTGTGAAGTCGGTTTCACATATTGCCTTGGTCGTGCAAAAGGAGTAGCTGGCACAGAATGGTTGACATGGATCTCTGCATTTGCCGTTTTCTACATACTCAGTGCAGTATTCCTTGCAAAAGCCACGCAGACGATTCCGTTAGGTACGGCATATCCCGTATGGACTGGTATTGGTGCCGTTGGCGCAGTACTCATCGGAATATTCATCTTCCGCGAACCAGCAACCTTCTGGAGGTTATTCTTTCTCACTACCCTCATCGGGTCAATTATCGGATTAAAAGCATTATCATAATTAAGCCGTGGTAGCTGCCGGTGCTGTGGTGACAAATGATGTAGAACCGAGTACGATTGTTGGTGGCGTTCCAGCCAAGATGATAAAAAGACAGAGATAAAAGACAGATAAATCGGAATTTAGCAAATAACGAACAATTTGAAATAGATAGCTCAACTGATGCGCGATTTTCTTGCAAGGGTTAATAAGTAATTATAAATTTAAATAACTAAAATACAAAAGATATGACAAAAGCATTATTTATCAACGGAAGTCCACGTAAGAAGTGGAATACCGTCAAAGTATTGGAGAGTGCCATGAAAGGAGCCCAGGAGGCTGGTGCCGAAGTAGAACTTGTGAATCTCTATGACATTGATTTCAAAGGCTGTAAGAGTTGTTTCGCCTGTCAGTTGAAAAATGCCAAAACTGATGGTGTATGTGCCATACGTGATGGTCTGCGTCCTGTGCTCGAGAAAGCTCGTGAAGCAGACGTGATTATCATCGGCTCGCCTGTTTATCTCAGTTATCCTACGGGTGAGACCCGCTCTTTCCTCGAAAGGCTCGTCTTCCCAAACTTCACTTACGACATTGATGAACAGGGCAACCGTCGTCGCCCCATCATAGAGAAACAGACGGCAATGATTTTTACAATGAATATACCCGAGGAAGCTATGGAAGAATGGAAATATCCCATACTGCTTGGCACATGCGAAAAACAGCTGCGGGAAAACTTCGGCCATAGCGAAACACTCTACGTCTGCAACACCTATCAGTTCACCGATTACTCGCGTTATGCCTTCACCTACTTCAGCGAGGAGGACAAACGAAAGTATCGCGACGAGCATTTTGCCACCGACCTGCAGAATGCCTACGAACTGGGTAAGCGGTTAGCGGAGAAGTGTCGAGAAGAATAGTGAACAGCCAGATAACTCGGAATATATATATATGCAAAACTAGAACGACTACATCACCATGCTCGGCACAGGCAATGCACATGCCACCCGATGCTACAACACTTGCTTCACGCTTCATGGCGAGAAGGGCGTGTTGCTTGTCGATGCCGGTGGAGGTAATGGTATTCTCACCCAACAGGAAAAGGCAGGAATCAGGCGTAAGGACATCAGTGACCTCTTCGTTACCCATGCTCACACAGACCATCTGCTGGGCTGCATCTGGGTGATACGCATGGCACTGGAGGACGGAAAAAGTCTGCGTGTATGGAGCCACGCGAAAGTATTAAACCTGCTGACAAGCATTTGCCAGCAGATACTTCCCAAGAATCAGGCTGAAAGCATGGAAGAACTCGTAACGATGCACCTGCTTGAAGATGGCGACAAATTCGAGGCTGGAGGTTTCCCGCTGCAATGTTTTGACATACATTCCACTAAAGAACGTCAGTTCGGATTTACAGCTCAGTTGTCTGGCGGTAGGCGTCTGTGCTGTCTGGGCGACGAGCCGTTCAGTCCTCAGTGCCGTCAATATGCCGGGTGTGCCAACTGGCTGATGAGTGAAGCCTTCTGTCTGTATGAAGACCGTGACCGCTTCCTACCATACGAGAAACATCATAGCACTGTGCTCGATGCCGCACGTTTGGCAGAGGAACTGAGAGTCAAGAATCTTATCCTCTATCACACGGAAGACCGAACGCTCGACACTCGCCGTGAACGATATACGATGGAGGCGAAGACGGCTTTTAGTGGCCACGTCTTTGTACCTGATGATTTGGAAAGAATATCTTTATAAATTTCAACTCAGATAATTCAAAAACAAAAGAGATGACAAAAGCATTATTTATCAACGGAAGTCCGCGTAAGAACGGCAATACGGCACAGCTGCTGAAGCGTGCCATGGATGGTGCCAGAGAGGCTGGTGCCGAAGTGGAACTGGTGAATCTCTACGACCGCAGCCTGAACTACAAGGGCTGCATGTCGTGTTTTGCCTGTAAGCTAAAGGGAGGCAAGAAAGGTGTCTGTTCATTCAAGGATGACCTGCAGCCCATACTCCAGAAGACGATGGAGGCCGACGTGCTGGTGTGCGGATCGCCCAACTATTGTGGCTATCCATCTGCAGCCCTTCGTGCATTTATGGAGCGTATGGAGTTTCCTGCCGTCAACTATTCTGACTACTCCAAACCCGTCGTGCTGAAACGCATCTGTTCTGCTACCATTTATACGATGAACTGTCCCAACGAAGAGGTTTATCGACAGATGAACTATCACGTACTTATGGACACTGCCGCCAATCAACTCGGCGTGTTCGGTCCTACAGAGATACTATGTTCCTACGATACCTATCAGTTCTCGAACTACGACCGCTACGATGCTGCCACGTTCAGCGAGGCGCACAAGGCAGAGGTGCGCGATAATCAGTTCCCTATCGACCTCGAAAAAGCCTATGAACTGGGCAAGCGTTTGGTCGGCAAATGTGATAAAACAGAGAGGTTTAAGTAAACAAATCGGAATTTATATATGGATCGTAGTGCTCAAATCATTCAAACAAGTTGGATAGGCATAATTGCTAATGTCCTCTTGGCAAGTTTCAAGGCTGTTGTAGGTCTTTTGGCTAACTCTGTCGCCATTGTGATGGATGCAGTAAACAACCTCAGCGATGCGCTGTCAAGCGTCATCACCATTGTTGGCACAAAACTATCTCAACGACCGGCAGACAGAAAGCATCCCTTCGGTTTTGGCCGTATTGAGTATTTTAGTGCCATTATTATTGCTGTCATTGTATTGTCGGCAGGCATTACCTCGCTCATTGAGTCGGCCAAGAAGATTATATATCCCACACAACCAGAATATACCGAGACAACACTCATCGTCATCGTTATCGCGATTATCGTGAAACTGGTGTTGGGAAGATATGTCAGGAACAAGGGGACGCAACTCAATAGTGATGCCCTGATAGCTTCAGGCTCAGATGCGTTGTTTGATGCCATTATAACCTTGGCAACGCTTGTCTCGGCTGGCGTTATGCTGTTGTGGGGTATCTCGCTTGATGGTATTCTTGGTGTTCTCATTTCCCTTGTCATCATCAAGGCAGGTGTAGAAATGTTATCCTCTCCAGTCAACGAACTGTTAGGCACCAGTATTTCTGCCGAACTCACCAATCAAATCAAAAAGGAAGTCTCTGAATTCGAGGGAGTACACGGCGTTTATGACCTGATACTCCATAATTATGGCCCGGACATGAAGATTGGTTCGATACACATCAACGTTTATGACACGATGTCGGCCCATGATATTCACGGTCTGACTCGCAAGATTACCATGCACATGCTGACGCGTCATGGTATTGTTCTGACTGTTGGTGTTTATGCCATAGCAACAGGAGATAACAAACGGGCAGAGTTGCAGACAACAATCTTGCAGACTCTTGTTTCAAATAAGGATATTGTTCAGGTACATGGTTTCTATTATTCAGAAAAGGAGAATATGATTTCAGTCGATGTTGTTCCTGACATTTCCATTCACGACGACAAGGCTTTTGTTAGCCATCTCATCGACGAGATTCAGCCCTTGGTGCCTGGAATACACTTGGAAATAGTGATTGACCATAATTATAGCGAGTAAATTCCAATTTAACGAACTGACACAAATATGGATTTCAAGGATAAAGTAGTCGTCATAACAGGTGGTGCGCAAGGTATCGATGGCGGCATGACCAGACAGATGATATATCATGGTGATAATGGTTGGACACTTAAACTAAACAGACAATGACACAAGAACAATTCAAAGCGCTCGACCCAAAGGTCGCTTCGCATCGCGAAGAACTTATTCGTAGTCAGCAGGGCGAACTGAATGCCGTGCTGATGTATCAGAGACTTGCAAAAGTTGTAAAGACAGACAAGGAGCGTGAGACATTCCTCCAACTTGCAAAGGAAGAAGGGCGACATGCCAGTGTCTTCCATGCCTACACTAAAGAGGCATTAAAGCCCAAGAAGACGATGGCAATCATCATGCCGTTCCTATATAGGTTGTTGGGAAAGAAGCGTCTATATAAGCTGATAGCAAAAGGTGAATACGATGCTGCTGTTGGCTATGAGCATCTGATTGCTGATTTCCCAGAGGTGGAAAGTGTAAAGAATGACGAAAAGCGACATGGAGATATGGTTTCGTCTTTACTTGAATAAGACTTGTTGGAGTGACATTATTGTTTTGAAGTAAGGGAAAGATGAAATGAAACTGTCCTACATCTTCCATAGCGGCTTTGTGCTCGAAACGGAACAGTCCATCCTGGTATTCGACTTCTGGTTGGATCCATGTGGCGTGATGGATAACGTACTGCAGAGCGAGAAGCCCATGTATGTCTTCTCCAGCCACTTCCACGAAGACCATTTTACGAAGGAGATCTTTGAGTGGAAGAAGCAGCGCGAGGGTATCACCTACATTCTCTCCAAGGATATCTACAAACATCGGAGAGCCAGCAAAGAAGATGCTGACGTGTGGTTGGCCAAAGGTGGTACATGGTCTGACGATAGCATATCCGTATGGGCGTTGGGCAGCACGGACAGCGGCGTTTCATGGATTGTCGAGACTGAGGACAAGGCTGCGATTAAGCGAGAGCAGAGCCAAGCTTGCTTGGACTCTGCCGAGCGTGAGCAGGCTCGACCAAAGGTCAAACGTATTTTCCATGCCGGTGACTTGAACAACTGGTATGCCAGATTCCTGCCTGAAGCCAAGCCTGGTGAGACCATCTATAGCGAGGAGTTTCAAGAAGAGATAGATCCTATAGCCCATGAGAAGCAGTACCTGGGTGAATTGAAGGACATCCACAAGATTGCTGATAGCTTCGATGTAGTGATGTTCCCCATTGACGGACGCATTGGTAATGGCTATACCCTTGGAGGTCGTCAGTTCATCGAACGCTTCAAAGTCGGTCTCTTTGTACCTATGCATTTTGTGGCCAGTGGCTTCGAGTCCGCTTGGCGAATGAAGGAGTTTACTGATGAAAAAAGCATTCCTTTCTGGGAAATCACCAGAGAGGGCGAAACAATTGAGATATGATTCCACTCGTCACAAATTTGTGCAGTTTATCCCAGATATTTTGGATACTTGTCAGAGGAGCCAAAGATAAGGGTGACATCAAGAACACCGATGCACTGAATGAGGCATACACATTTGGACTTTCATTATAAAGATGAACAGAGAATGATATGAATCCAGTAGCCATCCGATTATTAAATCAGCAGTTGATAGTGCCTCAGTTCAAGACTCCTACTGAGGTGGTTAGCCACATGGGAGCCATGCAGGCACAGGAATACCGCATGATGCGCTGGGCTGTAGAGATGCGTACTCAGAAGCCATCGCACAAAGCCTTCAAGGTGGCATTCGACAGCGGACAGGTTATCCGTCTGCACCTGATGCGAGGTACCTGGCAACTAGTGACAGCCGAGGACTATTGGTGTTTCGTCACTCTCTGCGCTACCAAAGCCATTGCTGTCACAAAGGGATGGATGAGCAGCAATAAGATTTCAATTCCCGATGAAGAGCTCTATCGAGTACGCGATATCTTGGCCCAGACGGCAAATGACAAGGGGAGTGCAACAAAAGAGGACTATGTTCAAGCATTAGCAGAAAAGGATATATCGATGGACGACCATCGTCTATCATACCATATCCGTATGGCTGAGTTTACTGGCATCCTCTGTAGCGGTGACTTGCTGCCTACCAAAGCTACCTACGCCCTCACGGCCAACAAGGTGAAGTTCCAAGGAACGATTGACAAGGAGGAAGCCTTGGTGCACTTTACCCGTAAATACTTCCAAAGCCATCAGCCTGCCACGCTGGAGGATTTTGTCTGGTGGTCTGGACTGAATGTCAATGACTGCTGTAAGGGTATTGTGCTGTTAGGCGACACCATCCACAAGGAAACGTGGAAAGGCAGGGACTTTTATATCACGGATAATTGCCGGACAAGAGGATTTAGGACAGGCAAGCTACTCTTGATTCCACCATACGACGAATATCTAATCGGCTATAAGTCTCGCGACATCGTGCTGCCTCCAGAATATCGTCACCGTGCCCACAACAACAGCGGTATCTTCCAACCCATCATCGCCCATGACGGCATCATCTGCGGCAATTGGTCTCCATTCCGCGAAAACTGTCAAGCGGATTTCTTTGATGGCAGCAACAAGACAGAAAACTTACAGGAATCATGGACTCTATACCAACGATTCAGACAAAAATGATAAGGAATGGCAATAAC
>JAEEGH010012065.1_pt1 | contig 19490 bp, 15 predicted proteins | sample 9134181 | NCBI WGS metagenome assembly JAEEGH01 (sample SAMN16246544, study PRJNA631951) | gut metagenome | biome: gut microbiome; feature: rumen; material: DP-attached | host: Bos | place: Iran: Karaj | collected 2018-10 | reverse complement strand
GGCAAGCGTTGCAAGCTCCTGTATGTTCATCAAAATCGAACCGTCGCCTGAAAAGCACAAGACGCGAGAATTTATGCACTGCAATTCAGTGCGGCACTGCATTGCAGCACCGATTGCGGCCGGCAGCCCGAAACCCATTGTGCCGAGGCTGCCCGAAGTCAGGAACTGGCGCTCAAACCGGAACGGAAAGCACTGCGCCACGAACATCTGGTGCTGGCCTACGTCAGCCGTTACATAAGGGCTTTTGCCGCCATTAAGCTTGCTGTAAAGCGCTTCTATGCGCGGCAAGAACTGCGCCGGGTGCGTTTCATCTTTCGGGTATATGCCCTTCATGGCCTTTGCAAAGAGCGGAATGTTTTTCTGCCAGAATTCTTTGTTGCGCTCTATTGCGGGCTTGCACTCCGGCACGTCGATTTTCTTCAATAGAACAGCAAGGGCTTCGGCGGCATCGCACGGAATGGCGACGCTGCTCTGATAGATTTTGTTAATCTCGGCGGCATCTATGTCAATGTGAATAATCTTGGCATCCGGGCAGAATTTTCCGGCAATGCCTGTTGCGCGGTCGTCAAAGCGCACGCCGACAGCGATTATCAAATCAGATTCGTATATCACTTTGTTTGCGGTATAAGAGCCGTGCATTCCGACCATTCCGCAAAAAAGCGGCGTGCCATAAGGCTCTACGGTCAGCCCCATCAGCGAAGTGCAGACAGGCACACTGAATTTGCGCGAAAATTCCTGTATTAAAGCAGGCGCGCCTTTTGAGCAGACTGCGCCGCCGCCGCAAAAAAGCACAGCCCTGCCAGACTTGGCAAATAAATCAGATGCAACAGCACACAGCGATTCGAGCGACTGCATCTTGTGCGCGTAAGGCGTATGAACATAGAGCGCGTTGCCGCATTTCGTCTTTGTCTGCTGAACTGCCGCGCCGTGCCCGTGCCTGTTCAAGTCTTCAAGAAAAGCCCAGCTTGAAAACGAGCAGTGCTCTTCAAAAACATCGTGCGGCACATCGATAAGCACAGGACCGGGGCGGCCGCTTTCTGCAATGTCAAAAGCTTCTGGCAGCACGTCAAGCAATTCCTTTGCAGATTTTACCATAACGCTGTGCTTGCAAATCGGCATAGAAAGCCCGAATGTGTCTGTCTCTTGAAAAGCATCCGTTCCTATTGATGCGGAATCAACCTGCCCGGTTATTGCTATAAGCGGCACAGAATCTGAGCGCGCGTCTGCAACAGCCGTCAAAAGGTTCATCGCGCCCGGGCCGCTTGTCGCAAGGCACACAGCCGCCTTGCCTGTTATGCGCGCGCAACCTTGCGCCATAAATCCGCCCGCCTGCTCCTGCCGCACAAGAACATGCTGAATCTTGCTTTTTGCAAGCTCATCGTATAACGGCAGAATCATTCCGCCCGGAATGCCGAACACAGTTTTTATGCCTTTGCTTTCGAGAATCTTTATAATTATTTGTGCACCTGTCGCAGTAATCAAGTTTTTACCTTTATGCTGAATTATCTGAATTTGCTGCAAAAAATTGCTTTACAAAACTTTAAACCGCAACCAGACTTTTTGTCAACGCAAGTTAATAGCCCTTGCACAGAGCACAATAAAATGATATGTTCCCCGAGCAAGGGAAAACTTATGACACTGAACCTTAACGGAAAATGGAAATTATCTTCAGCTGACGGTAAAATTGCCGGAACAGATATGCAGATTCCGGGTGACATTCACTCTGCCCTTATTGATGCAAAGCTGATTGAAGACCCGTATTACGCTCAAAACGAGCTGGACGTGCAGTGGGTCGGCAAGGCTGATTGGGTTTTGGAACGCACTTTTGACGCAAGCTCAAGCTTGCTTAAAGGCAGGCAGTTCTTGAAACTTGAAAGCGCCGACACGTTTGTGCGCATTTTCTTGAACGGCAACGAAATAGGCTTATGCGACAACTATTTCAAGTTGTGGCGCTTTGACATAACAGAATCTTTGAAAGCAGGTAAAAACACCATAAAGCTTGTCTTTGAATCAGCTGGAAGACACGCAGCCGAGCTTGCCGCCGTACACCCGTACGCCGTGCCAGACTCAAAAGCGCCGGTCTATTCGCCGCACCGCAACTTTGTGCGGAAAATTCAGTGTCACGGCGGCTGGGACTGGGGGCCATGCATTATGGCATCCGGCATTTACGGCGGAATCTGCATTGAACAGATCGCCGACTGCCTTATAGATTATCTTGAATTTACAGCCGAACCTGAAAAAGACGCAAAAGACGGCAGATGGCTTGCGGCCGTTACAATCACATGCACGGCGGTCAAAGACTGCAAAAAGAATTTCACGCTGAAAATCACAAAAGAGACTGAAACAGCACCGGCTGCCGAAGAAGCATTCGCGGTTCAGCTTAAAAAAGGCGAAAACCGCTTTACAAGAACGCTGCGCGTAAAAAAGCCTGAATTGTGGCATCCGGCATTCTGCTCCGCAAAAGACACCGCCACAATTCAGGCTGGCAGCATAGACAAGCCAGAAGAGAACATCCTCTATAATGCTGAAATAAAAACTTCGGGACAACGGCTCTGCAAAAAAGTTGCGTTCCGCACATTGAAGGCTGTTTCGCAAAACGATGAATACGGCAAAAGCCTTTACTTTGAGGTGAACGGCAGACCGGTTTTTGCGAAAGGCTCAAACTGGATTCCTTGCGACGCGCTGCCTGCAAGACAGACAAAAGCCAAATACGAGCGGCTTTTATCAGATTTAGTGGCCGCAAACATGAACTGCGTGCGCGTCTGGGGCGGCGGCCAATATGAAACAGACTTTTTCTATGAGCTTTGCGACCGAAAAGGCATTTTAGTCTGGCAAGACTGCATGTTCGGCTGTTCGCTCTACCCTGCCACAGACAAATTCTTGGCAAGCGTAAAAGACGAAATCACGCATCAGGTAAAGCGGCTGCAAAGCCACCCTTCAATTGCAATCTGGTGCGGCAACAACGAAGTTTTAGGCGCATTCAACTGGTACGAAGAATCAAAAGCAAACAGAGACCTCTACCTTATCGGCTACGACAGGCTGAACGAAGGCGTTTTGGGCAAAACCATAAAAGAGCTTGACAGCACAAGAACATGGTGGCCAAGCTCGCCGTCTGCCGGACCAGATGATTTTGCCGACAACTGGCATTCTGACGGAAAAGGCGACATGCACTACTGGTCGGTGTGGCACGAAGGCAAGCAGTTTGAAGCTTATTACGACATAAAGCCGCGCTTCGTCTCGGAATTCGGCTACCAGTCGTTTCCGTCTCTTGAAGGCGTAAAACGCTATGCGCCAGAAACCGAGCTGAATCTGACAAGCCCCGTAATGGAGCACCATCAGAAAAACAACCGCGGAAACTCCATTATAATAGAAAACTTTTCGCGTTATTTCAGATTTCCGGAAGGTTTCGGCAACATGCTCTACTTGAGCCAAGTGCAGCAGGCGCTTGCAATAAAAACAGCCGTAGACTACTGGCGCAGCTTGCGGCCGCTCTGCATGGGCGCAATAATCTGGCAGCTCAACGACGTGTGGCCGGTTGCCTCGTGGTCGTCAATCGAATACAGCGGAAAATGGAAGCTTCTGCATTACGCGGCCAAAGACTTTTTTGCACCGCTTAACATTGCGCTTTTCAAGAAAGACGGCAAAATTTTCGTTTATGCGCACAACGACACAGACAAATCTTGTAAGACAACAGTTTCTCTTAAAAATTTGGACTTCAGCGGAAAAGAGCTGAAAGCTTTTAAGCAGGAAATTACGCTCGAAAAAGACACAAGCCAAAAAGTTTTTGAATTTGATGTTTCAGATTTTGACGCATCAAGCTTTTTGTATGCAGAATTGGGCGAAAGGTTTGCAACTTCAATGTTTATTGAAGAGCCGAAAAAAGTGCCTCTCGAAAAGCCTGCGATTAAGGCTGAAGTACGCGCGCTTGAAAGCAGCGGCAACGATAAGGCACTGCAGTTTGAAATCAAGCTTAAAACCGAAAAGCCGGCTTTTTACGTCAGCTTAGAAGCGCAGGGCATTTCGGGGCTTTTCGACAAAAACATGCTGACGCTGCTGCCGGGCAAAACTGAAACTGTGCGCTTCACTCTGCGCAACGAAGTGACCGAAAAAGGCACAATCAAAAAGATGCGCCCGATAAGCGCACAAGCTTTGCAACGCGCATTGCGGATCACTTCGCTTAGAGATACATACAGATAATGCTGCGTCTCGAAGAAATCAGTTCAGACGAATTTGTGTCGCGCTTTATCAAAGATTTTTTCGCCCCGGAATACAAGGGTAAAAAATATTTGTTCGGCACAAATTCTCTTGCGGCAGATTTTTCAAAAGAGCTTGAAATTGACGGCTTTGTCACGACAAAAAGCCGCAAAACCGAATTCTTGGGCAAGAATGTGCTTACGCTTGAAAAAGTTCAAGCCGAAGACCTTGTGCTAATCTGCGAAACAAACGGAGCGGCCGCCGTCAAGCGGCTGCTTTCAAGCTACAGTTTCCGCTATCTTGACTGCTTTTCGTTTTCAAAGAGAACCAAAAGCAGCGTCAATGTCTATCACTTTTCGGGCTGGGCGGAAGACATAGAGAAAAACTTCGATAAATACCAGCAAATTTATGAGCTGCTCGCCGACGAAGAATCGAAAAGCGTTTTTTATAGCCTTACCAACTTTAAGTTCAGCGGCGACATGCACTTTTTGAAAAGCTTTGAAAACATCGAAGCGGCGCAATATTTTGAGCCTTTCCTCAACTTGCCGCAAAAACCGGCTTTTGCAGACGTGGGCGGCTTTACAGGCGACACAAGCTTAGAGTTTATCAGAAACTACCCGGATTATTCTGAAATTTATTTGTTTGAACCAGAACCGCACTTCCTTAAAAAAGCGAAAGAAAACCTAAAAGATTTTGCAAACATCAGTTTTATAGAGAAAGGCCTTTCAGACACAGCAAAAACAGTCAAGTTCACATCAAAAGGGCTTGCAAGCCGCATCGACAGCAACGGTGAAACCCAAATTGAAACAGACACGCTCGACAGCTTCATCGGCAAAGACACGAAGATTGACTTTATCAAGATGGACATTGAAGGCGAAGAATCTGCCGCAATTTCCGGCGCGGTACAAACCATAAAAAAAAGCCGCCCTGCGCTTGCGATATGTGTCTATCACAAGCCGGACGACTTCTGGAAAATTCCGGAGCAGGTGCTTTCAATAAGCGGCGGCTACAGCATTTATATGCGCCACTACTCCGAAGTTTCAGACGAAACTGTCATGTTTTTCGTGCCGCGCTAGTTTGTCAAAAGCTTACGCGGACTACTGACAGGGCTGTAAGCTTCTTCAATCTGAAAGAACGAGATTGTCTCTTTAAGCGACATCGTCTGAGAAGAAAGCTCTTCAGCCATAGAGGCAAGCTCTTCTGAAGCAGACGCATTCTGCTGAATCACGTTGTCCATCTGAATAATGCCGCTGTTAATCTGCGCAACTTCAGAATTCTGGGCTTCGCATTCGCCGCCAATTTCTTTGATAAGACAGGCCGTGTCTTTTATGCCCTTTGTAATATCGATAATCTTTTGGTTTGCATTTTCTGCAACGGCAAGGCTCTTTGACGCAAGTTCCGTAATCTCTGCAGCGGCAGTCTGGCTTCTTTCGGCAAGCTTACGGACTTCGCCCGCAACAACGGCGAAACCGCGGCCAGATTCACCGGCACGCGCAGCCTCAATTGCGGCATTAAGCGCAAGCCTATTTGTCTGAGAAGCAACAGAATCTATAAGCTTTACCTTAGTAGCAATTTCTTTCATCATGTCGTAAGTTTCCTGAACAGCCGCAGCGCCAGTATTTGCGTCTTCTGCAACAGTTTCAGAAATCTTTACAGCACCCTGCGTATTCTGTGCGGTTTTGCTTATGCTCGTACCAATGGACTGAACTTGAGCAGACATCTGTTCGCTAGAAGCAGCCTGCTGGCTTGCGCCTGAAGAAATCGCCTGGCTTGATGCCGTAATCTGAGAGTTACCGTCGTTAATCTGATTGACCGAATTCGTGATTGTCTCAATCAAGTTTACGGTTGTGCTCTGCATGTCTTCAAGCGCAACAGCCATGCGCCCTATTTCATCTTTTCTGCCGAGCACAAGGTCAATCGCCGAGCGTTCGTCTTCGGTTTCAACATAATTGCCTTCAGACATGCGGCGCAAAATGCGTTCTACAATGTTCATCTTCTTGCCAATTGAATTGCCGACAAGCAGCGCGCTCACGCACGCAATAACGAGCATAATGGCGGCCACAATCAGAATGCCGAACGAAAGCTCTGCAAGCTTTTCTGAAAGCAGATTGTAGTTCTTTTCAGAGAACAAGAACCATTTTCTGCCTTCAATTGGAGTGAAACCGCAGAAATAGCGCTGGCCGTTTGTATCTGTATAAACAATTGCATCTTTATTGCCTGCAAGCGCAGACGTATATAATGGAAGAACACTTGAATATTTTTTGTCAGACTGGGCGCGCTTATACGGATTCTCAGCATTTGTTACTTTGCCGAATTCCATTGCGCCGATATAAGTTCCGTTTTCATCAACAATCCATGTTTCGCCATCTTCACCCGAAGACACTTCGGCGATAATATCGCTTAGAAGATTGCCTTTCATTACAACAAAAAGCACCTGAAAAACGGCACCTGTTTCGTCTTTTATAGGCGTAGAACAAATCATAATCCAAGACTGGTCTGATTTTGCGAGCATCGGTGTCGTAACGAAATTCTGACCATTGCATGAAGCCTTGAAATAATCGCGGTCAATAACTTTAGAAGAGGCGTTGTTCGTCATTTGGGTTATGCCGTTCATGTCCGCAATTCCGTAACGCAGCACGCCAGCTTCTGCAGCGGCGGCGGCATCATCTTTCAAAGATTCTATCTTTTCTTTTGCAGAAATATCACGGGACATAATTGCAGGGCGTCTTGCGATAGATTCAAGCAAGGCAACCTGAGTAGAAAGCTTTGATTCAACAAGAGCAGCCATGTTCTGTGCATTTTCAGCTACACTAGTTCTGTAAACTGAGACTAATGACTGAGAAGCCTGATAGTTGACAACAAAGACTGTTCCAACAACAACAAGCAGCGCCGTTAGCGCACATAAAATTGCAATCTCATATTTCAATGATTTCATGCCTTTATTTTACTTCAAGATTTTTCGTCTGTAAATCTTTTCATTTAGAATATCTGCATATGTTTCAAAAAGGCCGCTTTTGAAAAACGAATGAAAAACACATCATTATTTTAAGATTAACCCGAAAAAATGTGTACGCTTACAGGAAAGCGCGTCAGCTCAATGCAGTGCAAGGTAATAGGAATCCGACTGCGCAAATTTTCTACGAAAATTTGCTTGCGATCCTTGCAAGCATCTCGCCGCCGCTTGCTTTCCTTTCAGCTACCACATTTTTTAGATTTGCACTTTCGTGTTCATGTGCACGATTACAATATCTATTCACTATACTTTTTTGAGTTGATAAACACTTATTAAAAACCACTTTTTGCAGAAAACTGAAACTTGTGGCATAATCAGATTGTATGGGTGAAAGAATGAAGAAACTATTCGCTTTTTTGGGTGACATCTTACTGATTCTTTTCTTTGTGACAGGTGCCATTTGTTTGGCTCATGAAACTTTTGTAAATTTCAGCTTAATAATGCATCATCAAGAAATAAATGCAAAAATAGTAGAAGCAGAATACAGAAGGTTTCACCGTTCTTATTCTTGGACAGTACATTTTGAGTATGAGGATGAAGGCAAAATCTATATAGGAAAAGCTCGTTTCCGTTGGCTGGTTATAAACAGAATAAAAAATCTTAGAAATGACAAATACAAAAATGGTGATTATGTAATCGTCTTGGTTGACAGATTCGGAAACTTTCAGTTAAAGGAACAGATAAGAACAGAATTATTTGCTTCTTCTCTTTACCTGCTTCTATATATCTTTTGTGTTATTATTTGTACTAATTCGCTTTTCTCAAAAAAATTAATAAAAGGCAAAACAAGCTTTTATATACAAGGCAAAGACTTAAAAATAAAAAGAATCAAAGAAGTTGAAAGCATCTCAGCTTATATAAATATGCTCAAGCAAGCTGAGATAATTTGTTTCGGCATAGGAAATAATGAAACTTTTGTAGAATACAGTTATAAAGACGGCAATTTTATTGAAAGAAAATCAAACGGCAAATCTGAAACAGAAAAAGTTATTGAAGACGAAGCATCGCTTGCAAAAGCTTTAAAAAGCAAATTGAATGGAGAAAAAAGTCAATGACAGACATAAAGTGGCTTTTCTTTGATTTGGGCAAGGCAGGCTTTCGCAAAATATCAGAAAATCAACAACAAAAGCGAGCAGCCTGATTATACCGTTGACAATTTAAATGAACTTTTGGAAATATTGTAGATTAATTTTCGATTTTCATAAAAAATTTGTCATTGCCGTGCTAGACACGGCAATCTAATACCAAATATTATTGATTTTGCGGATCAAGATTGCCGGGTCACGCCCGGCAATGACGAATTTTCATCAAAGTAGATTATTAAAGAACGAGGCTCAAAATGACCAAAGAAGTTGATTCAAGAGAAAGAGCAATCGTAAGGACAAGCATCATCGGCATTGCTGCCAATGTGCTACTTGCGGTTTTTAAGGCGGCGATAGGGCTGATGAGCAACTCTATTGCCATTGTAATGGACGCCGTGAACAACATTTCAGACGCGGGCAGCTCATTGATAACGATAATCGGAACAAAGCTTGCCGGGCGCGAACCAGACAAGAAGCATCCATTCGGCTATGGGCGCATTGAATATCTTAGCGCGATGATTATTTCGCTCATCGTTTTATATGCAGGCATAACCTCATTGACAGAATCAGTTAAAAAGATAATAGACCCAGATACGCCTGATTATTCGACAGTTTCGCTGATTATCGTCGGCGCTGCTGTTGCCGTTAAGATTATCCTCGGAAGATATGTAAAAGCCGTCGGCAAGAAAGTAAATTCTTCTTCGCTAATCAATTCTGGCGAAGATGCAACGCTTGATTCGATTATCTCTGCTTCTACATTGGTGGCGGCCGCGATATTTTTGATATTCGGCATTTCTTTAGAAGCATGGCTCGGCGCGATTATCTCTCTTCTGATTATAAAAGCTGGCTTTGAAATGCTTAAAGAAACAGTTTCTCAGATTTTGGGCGAACGGAACGACCCGAATCTTGCGAAAAGCATCAAGGAAACTGTCACCAGCTATCCAGAAGTTCACGGCGCTTATGACCTTGTGCTTAACAACTACGGCCCGGACTCATGGAACGGCTCGATTCATATAGAAGTGCCGGACACCTTTTCCGCAAATCAGCTTGACCAGCTGATAAGAAGCATACAAGAAAAGGTTTATCTGGAACACAATGTCATATTGACCGCCATCGGCGTTTATTCCGTCAATACAAAAGACAAAGACATTATAGATGCGCAGAAACATGTCCGCGAAAAAGTATTCGCGCACCCGCACATTCTTCAGATGCACGGCTTTTATATGGATAAGGCGAACAAAACCATGCGCTTTGATATTGTAATCAGCTTTGACGCAAAAGACAGAAAAGCTGTGTATAAAGATATCTTGACCGAGATTCAGAACGAGTATCCTGATTATAAGCTGCAAATAGCGATGGACACAGATTTTGCAGAAAAATAGGCTGCTCTGCTGACAAATGGGAAAAGGCGGCAAACGATGAGCGAAGGCAAGCGGCTTCTTCTTTTGATTCACACATTTCTCTACGCGATAATCCTGATTTTAGCTTTGAAGTACTGCGACGTAGCGGTTGTGCCGCGTGTTACGAAAATCGGGCTTTCAACGGCGAACTTCTGGTTCAGAAGCTTATGGCACTATAACGTAAACACCGAATATTCGGTGTTGTGGCGCGTTTTTACGCAAATTTTGGGATACATATCTCTGGCGGCATGCGCTTTTTGGGCAGGGCTCTTCTTCCGCGAGGTGATTAAATCAGGCTGTTCTGACGGCGTGGGTGTAGACAAAAACTTGGCGGCTACATTCTTTCTTTATGTGATTGCCGCCGCAGTGTGTCTGCTTTTCAAGCTTTTTCCGATGAACTACAGCCCTGTTGCAGTGGCGGGCAAGCTGAAGTTTTCAGCATCGTTTCCGGCTTTTCATGTCATGCTGATAATAACCGCGATGGGCAGCTCAATTTTTCAGCTTTGGGACATTTTTGGCGAAAAGAAAAAGCTTGCAGCCGTCTTGACCGCATTGTGCGCCGTCCTTATGGCGGCCGGAATCTTCGGCAGCATGGCTTCCGGCGTTTACTGGCTCACCGACATCATCGGCGCAATCCTAATCAGCTCAAATATGCTGCTTTTGTACTCGTTCTTCTTTTATGTATGAGCCTTTGCGCATTTCAGCTGTAAGGCATAGTTTTGCAAAGCGCGCTTAAATCAGCTTGCCGGCGTGACCGGTCTCACCGACCTGCGACAATGATTCAAGAATTGAAGGGCCGCTGCCAGACGGCGTAGAAAGGCTCGGCAAAGCGAAGAAGCGGTCTAAGAACATGCCGGCTGCACCATAAGCAACGGCGAGATTTCCCAAAGAAGAAAGTCTTACGTCAACTTCGTGGTTTGAGCCGTAAGGCCACTGAAGCTCAATACGCTTTTTAAATAGCGCCACAAGCTTTTCTTCAAGCTCAGACTCAAGCCCTCCTATGTACACAGTCTCAAGATTGAGCGTATTTGTCAGAAAAGCCACATGTTTTGCAAGCTCGTTAAAGATAGAATCTTCTGTCTTACCGCCGTCCGGCAGAACCGCACCAAAATCTTCGAGATTTTCCTTTTCAGCCTGAAACTGCCTGTGCTGGCCGCTTGTCCACAACATTGAACGGAATTCACCTGCTGAAAATTCTGTGCCTTTAAAGATTTTTCCGTTTATTACAAGCCCCGCGCCTACAGAAACCTGATTAGACCCAATCAGTTTTCCGCTTTTTTTGCGCATTTCTATCAATATAAAGAGGCTGTTCTGCTGCCCCATGTCGTGCATAAGCGTGCGCTCGCTGTAGCAGCAGCAGCGCGCGTCGTTCTCTATAAAAACAGGTACACCAGCCTGAACAGACGCAATCTGCGTAAACGGGAAAAGCTCCGTAATTTCAAACGAAATCGACTTCATAATAACACCCGAGTCGCTGTTGATAATGCCCGAAATACCAACTCCGATGCCGATTAGATTAATCTTTCTTTTTTGCGACTCAAGCTTTAAGATGTCGCAGGCGCGGGCAAAAATCTCCATGCAGTCAGATGTGTCTATTTTTTCCTGATATTCAAACAGGCACTTTCCCGGAAGGTTCAAAAGACAGCAGACAAAACCCTCTTTTTGAATTTCAATTCCGCCGACAACAGCAAATTCTTCAGCAATTTCAAGATAAATCGGCTTACGCCCGCCCTGCGGACCAGTTATGCCATGTGCAAATTCTTTGACAATACCAACCCCAAGCAGAGCCGAAACAATCTTTGTAACAGTTGACTTATCAAGCCCAAGTTCGGCTGCAATTTCTATACGGCTTATGCCGTTTTTCTGCCAGATTAGCCGTAAGATTCGAGAAACATTTATATCTGACTGCGAGTTGATACTTTTCATAGTTAGTTGATTGTATCATCTAACATGTCATTTGACAAGATTCCTTATTTACACTAACATCGCTATTATGGAATTTAAACATAAGTTGTTTTTGCTCGAACCTTTTGTTAATTCTAAAGTTTGGGGTGTAGAGCAATGGGTTGTTTCAACGATGAAGAACTCATCGAGCTTTTTTTACGAAAATGAAAAACCGGTTCCAGTAAAGGCATTAACTAATTCTGATTATCCGTTACTTATAAAGACGATACATGCAGACGAAACTTTATCGGTTCAAGTTCATCCAAGCGATGAATATGCAATGGCTCACGAGAATACACATGGTAAATCAGAATGTTGGTATATTCTTGAAGCAGAACCCGGTGCAAGCATTATTTCTGGACTAAAAGGCAATTTTACAAGAGAAGAGCTTAAGCTCGCCATCAAAGAAAAACGCATTGAGTCATATCTTTATGAAACGACTGTTTCAAAAGGTGATTTTCTGTTTATTCCGGCTGGTACGGTTCATGCCATAAAAGGCGGTCTGACGCTGCTTGAAATTCAGCAGCCGAGTGATTTGACTTACAGACTTTATGACTGGAACAGAAACCGCGAAACACACATTGAAAAATCTCTGGACGTAATTACGAATTTTATCGCTAAGCCTGTCAAGAATTTTTCAGGCATTTTTGACTGTGATTACTTCAAAATTGAAAAAGCTTCTGTTAATGGAAAAGACGAAATAAAGCCGCTTATAAATAACTGCTGGGCTGCTTATTTTATAATTGACGGCAGCGGCACTTTTGCCTCTGGCGGCGAAAAAACTGAAATTAAAAAAGGCTCTACGTTATTTGCCGCTCCTGACACTACAATCAGCGTATCCGGCAATTTCTCTGTAATGAAAATCTATCCGAAGAATTATTCCGCGAGCAGCCCCGCAACATAATAAAGAACCGCACATTCGTTCTCTTGCCAGATGCGCAAGCTTCTGTTGACGGCACAAATAAGATAACCTGAAACTTTGTAAGCTTTTCTTATGCGCGCAATAAGCGCAGACTCAAAGCCGTTGCTAATCAAAGTCTTGTAAAGTACAGGCGAATTTTTCTTTACTGAATCCAGCGTGTTTTCAGAAAAAAGGTCGTCTGTCATAAGATTTGCAATATCGGCTGCATCGCCGTTAAAAGAGCGGTTCATCACAGACTTCATACGGCCGTCTTCGCCCACATAGTACAAATCGTGAATCGTCAGAATTTCCATGAGCAGCGGCATTACAGCCTGAAGCTTATGCTCAAAGTCTTCAGATTTTTCCATGATTCTTCTAAGCTTGTGCATGTCTGTAAAAACACCGCGCCGGGCAATTTTAGAAACTTCTATATCTTTGTGTTTTTCCGCATCATAGATTGTGTAGCAGTTCCGCCCTTTGTTTTTACCGATATAGAGCATCTTGTCTATAAGACCGAACAAATCATTATAGTTGTCTGCATCATCGGGAAAGCTTGCAGAACCGGCCGTGCCAGTAATGAAAGAGCCGCCGTTGCCAAAATCCATCGTGATGCGGAGCGCGACAGAATTTGAATAAAGTTTTTCAAAAAATGTAGTTTTTTCGTCTTTTTGGGTATGCTTCAGGTCAATCATCAAAAGCTCGTCGCCGCCGAAACGCCCCACAAGCCCGAAACCGTCCACACATTCAGCAAGCCGCTTCGACACCGTTGTAAGCACGCTGTCGCCCGCGCTGTGGCCAAAGCTGTCGTTGATAAACTTGAAATTGTCAAGATCGAACATCGTGAATGTAAACGGCTTGCGTTCGGCAATGAGCGAACGCACGAATTTGACTGAATAGGCGCGCGAAATAACGCCGGTAAGCGGGTCGAGTATCTCGTCAAGGCTTATTCCGTCAATTATTTTGTCAAAGAAACTGAATTTTCTAAGCTTGTCGATTGTGTAGACAATCTGACCGTTATCAAGCCCGTTTTTCCGGCGGAGCACGTCAGTAATGTCGACAAAGCTGCCGACAAGACCGACAATCTCGCCGTTTTCGTAGAGCGGCCGTTTTGAAGCGACTATATCGCGTTCCTCGCCGCGGATGAAGCATTTGCCCTGCACCTTGTAAGTGCTTTTGCCCGAAAGAACGCGAAGCTCATCTTGCTTGAACGGCTCTGGGTCTGAGTGCCAGCCCATATCTTCATCGTTCTTGCCGATAAGAACATCTGCCGACTCAAAGCCGTAAAAGTCGAGGAACGCCTGATTTACGCCCAGGAAACGTCTGTCCTTGTCCTTCCAGAATACACAGTCCTGCGATGTATTGATTATGCTGTCAAAAAGCTCAACCGACATTTCCATAATGATATTTTATCTTTCATTAAAGGCTGTTGTCAAAATTTTTTGCTTCAATTTCCTTGAAATATTTTACAGTGCCAACCTTAAGCTCGTCTGTCGCGTCTTCGTCGCAGACAATCACTGCATTCTGGTGCATCTGCAATGCGCTTACAGTCCACATCTGGCTGATGCCCGCTTCTACCGCATGGTGCAGAGCTTGCGCCTTGTTGTGACCGCAAATAAGAATCACAACCTCTTTTGAGTCGCAGATTGTGCCTACACCGACAGTCAGAGCAGTCTTCGGCACAAGCTCGGTGTTACCGCCGAAAAAGCGCGAATTTACGATAATCGTGTCTTTTGTAAGCGCATTCTCTCTTGTGCGAGAAGCAAGCGAAGAACCCGGCTCATTGAATGCAATGTGTCCGTCAACGCCGACGCCGCCCAAGAAAAGATCGATGCCGCCGTAAGAAGCAATCTTAGCTTCGTATCTTGTGCACTCAGCTTCAAGGTCAGAAGCCATGCCGTCAAGAATATTCACGTTCTCTTTTTTGATGTTTATGTGCTTGAAGAAATTTTCCCACATAAAATAGTGATAGCTCTGATCATGCTCCGGCTTTAAGCCGACATATTCGTCCATATTGAACGTAACGACGTTTTCAAACGAAACTTTTCCGGCTTTGTTCAGCTCAATTAGCTTTTTGTAAGTGCCGAGCGGCGTTGAACCAGTCGGCAAGCCGAGAATGAACGGCTTCTTTGCGGTCGGCTTTGCATCGTTGATGCGGCGTGCAATGTGGTTTGCAGCCCAAACAGCACAGCCGTCATAATCATCGCGTATAATAACTCTCATAGATTTTTCTCCAGTTCAAGTATTTAAATTTCCAGCGTCTTAAAATTAAAGCCGCCAAACATAGATTCTTTTATAGTAAAGAATTCTGTCTTATATCTTTCAGTTTCGCCCGGAAAAGACACAACCGCAAACGATGGCGGAAAACCGCCGCGCGGACGCAGAACGCTGCCCGGATTGAGAATCAGCGAAGCGTTCGTTTCTTCGCGGAAAGGCCGGTGCGTATGCCCGAAGAAAATCATGTCAGCGTCCATCGGCTCAACGGCGGCGGTGAGCGTTTCTGTGCCCAAGTCTACGCCATGCCTGTGGCCGTGCATAAAAAGCAGATTGCGCCCCGCGATTCTAAGCATCTGCCTGTCAGGCACCTGCACAGAAATCTGGGCAACATTGTCATCTTCAACTTTGTTGATGTAATAAGTGTCAGCATCGCCGTTGCCGCGCACAAAAGCTATTACAGGCGGCAGCACTTCAAGCAGCGATTCATCTTGCGCGGCGCGTTCAAGGCACGTAAGCACATCGCTCACGCCGTCGCCCATAAAGACAAAAGCGTCGCAATCTGCGCAAAAAGCCTTAAGAATTGCTTCAAGCTCGTCAACCGCTCCATGAGTATCAGAAACAGCAAGTATGCAAGCAGAGCTCAACTGCTCCAATCGTTCAATTTCTTCTTCAGAACCGACAAGCAGCGACGGCTGCTGAATCAGTGCATTCATTTCATCTCCATTATTTAATCGTACCGTAGCGCACCGGCAGCACAGACTGCAACACAAAATGGTTCGCCGGTCTGATTCCAGTCTCTGAATCAATATAAGGCAAAACCTGCCAGTCAAAGCCCGCAACATCTTGAAGCGTAGTCTTTATCGTTGCGGCGCTAAGTTCTTCTGCAGTCTGAGAATAGCGCACAAGGCTTGCCAAAAGCTGAAACAGAGCTTCGGCATCAACATGACGCTGCAAGTCTGCGTTTTCAAGCACGAAAGCTGACACATATTCAGACGGAAGCGGCTCATCTTGTGGAAAAAGCGAATATACCGGAGTTTTCCAGCCCTGGTCGCGGAGCACCGTCAAAGCGGCGGCAGTATCTTCTGGTGCGCCCAAAGCTATAAGCGCATTCACGTTCGTTTCGCGCACATAATCGCGCAAAAGGTTGATGCGGGTCTTGCTGCCGCTTTTGAAATCATCTGGAAAAACGAGCGGTCTGATTATGCCGCCGTTTTCTTCAAGCCCGAATTCATCGTCAAGATAATCAAGGCAGTCTTTGACAAATTCAGGTGAATTATAATTATATGCAAAAAGAATTGCCGTAATGCCGCCATCGCTTATAGCAATCTTGCTTTCTTCATTCTGAAGCTGAACGGCGGCCACCCCGGCAGCAGGTTCTTCTGCTTTTTTTTCGCAAGAAGCAAGCAGAATCATGCAGGCAGCAGCAATACAAAGAAAGAATTTTCTTTTCATAGATGATTATATTAACGCAATTAACTGAAAAGGAAAACCCCTTCTTAATAAGAAGAAAAGAAGCGAGCGGGGTTGAAAATGAGCTTGTCTTCATGTTAAATTGCACGCATGACAGTGCTATCAATCCTTCTACAGATTCTTGGAAGTTTGGGTTTTTTGCTTTACGGCATGAAGCTTATGAGCGACGGTATTCAGAAAAGCGCGGGCGAAAAGCTTCAGCGTGCGTTGAGCGTAGTAACCGGCAACCGCTTTGTAGGGCTTCTGACCGGCTTGCTGATTACGATGATTATCCAGTCTTCCGGCGCAACAACCGTTATGGTTGTCACGTTCGTCAACGCGGGGCTGCTTACACTGGCACAGTCAGTCGGCGTAATTTTCGGCGCTAACATCGGTACGACAATCACCGCATGGATTGTCTCGCTTTTCGGTTTCAGCTTCAAAATTGCTGAATTTGCCATTCCGGTTGTCGGAATCGGTTACTTCCTTTCAATCTTAAAAAAATCAAAATACAAGAACATAGGCGAAGCGATAATGGGCTTCGGAATGCTGTTCCTCGGTCTTTCGGGGCTTTCTGCGGCATTCACATTTGAGCAGCTCGGCTGGCTTTTCAGCATTGAAGGCAGCGGCGTGGGCGCTCTTGCGTTGGGCTTCCTGCTCGGCATCTTCGTTACGGCGCTGCTCCACTCTTCATCAGCATTTTCTGCAATCGTCATCACGATGGCGTTCAACGGCCTTATAACATGGGAACTTGCCGCTTCGATGACGCTCGGAAGCAACATCGGCTCTACGATTGATGCAGTTCTTGCGGCCATGGGCAAATCTGCCGACGCGAAGCGTTCCGCGCTCATTCACGTTTTCTTCAACGTTTTCGGCACAATCATCGTCTTGTTCTTCTTCAAGCCGTTCCTCGATTTGATTATTCTTTTAACGCCGGGTCACGCAAATTCGAACATCGCAATCCGCATTTCAATGCTGCACACAGTTTTCAAGACGCTCTCAACGGTTGTGCTGCTGCCGTTACAGACACCGCTTATCAAGCTTGCTCAGCTTATGATTAAGCCGGACAGTTCAGAAAAGAGCGGCGTTTACAAGCTTGAATTTACAGGCTCTTTCGCCAAAGACAGCATTGCGGCGCACATTATTCAGGCTGAAAAAGCAATTGCCGACATGACAGACGCAGTTTCCGAGATTTTCGACAAGATTCAGATTGGCATAATGACACGCGATGAAACTTTCATTGAAGAGCATAAAGAAGCGAGCATTCAGGCTGAAAACTACGTTGACCAGATGCACGAGCAGATTACACATTATCTTGTGAAGTGCGAAACTTTGCAGCTTTCTGAAAAGCAGCTCAACCACGTTTCAAGCCTCATTCAGATTGTAGACGAGCTTGAGAACATGTGCGACAGCTGCTATTCAACGATAACGCTCATAAACCGCTCAATCGACAAAAAGATGAAATTCCAGCAGGAAGACATGGAACGCCTGCTGCCTTATCTTGAGCTTGTGCGCCAGTTCCTTCAGTTTATCAGACGCAACATCAACAGCCAGCTTACGCCAGAAAAGCTTGATTTGGCGCGCGAATTCGAAGACGGCATCGACTCTTTCCGCAAAGACTTGAAGAAAGTGGCAAGAAAGCGTCTTGAAAGCGGCGCAGACGTCAAATCTGAGCTTCTGTACATCGACATGGTCCGCCGCATCGAGCATATCGGCGACAACTGTTTCAGCATTTCCGAGATTTTGACAAACGTGTAAAACAAAACCGATAAACAGGCAGTGCTTATGAAGCAATCAAAAATGCAGAGAAAAATGATAAAAGAAATGGAAAATGCGACTTACCCAAGTTTTTGGAGCAGAGCCGTAGCTTATTTCATAGATTCAATAATTATTATTCCGTTTTTCTTCTTGCTCTTTAAAGCACAATTAAATTTTAGGAATAATGAAGACTTCATCTATTTATGCCTTGCGTTACATTTTTCTATAGGTGCATTGTCTTCGATTTATAGAATCTTTTTCACTAAAAAATTTAACGGAACTCCGGGAAAGCTTTTATGCAAATTCAAAATCGTTAGAGATGACGGTTTGCCGATAACATGGGGAACTGCCGTCAAAAGAGAGCTGATTATTATTTACATTTCCATTTTATATTATTTGTTTTTTTGCTCTTTTTTGATTCTGAACAGACACTCAATTAATACTTACGCAGATGCAACAGCAAACTATTCAAAATCGATTATTTCAAAAATAAACACAATCATTATGTGGGTTGTCTATCTTATAGATTACGGCAAAATCAATTCATCGCCCAAGCGGCAAGCCTTGCATGATAAAATTGCAAACACCGTTGTTGTTTACAAATACACAACCGAACTCAAGACAGATGAATAAGCAGCCGCGGCAACATCGGCATAGCTTTTACATACAATGAACCGCTCATCGGTTATGAGTTTGTGCGCGACACAGCAAAATTAGCCAAACATGCGGGGCTTGAAAATGTGCTTGTCACAAACGGAACTGCGTCGCTAAAAGTGCTAGACGAAATCAGCCCGTATATCGATGCAATGAACATCGACCTAAAAGCTTTTACTGCAAGCTTTTACAAAGACTTGCTCGACGGCGATTTTCAAATGACAAAAGACTTTATCGCGGCCGCGGCGCAGACCTGCCATGTAGAGCTAACCACGCTGATTATTCCCGGCGAAAATGACAGCGAACAGGAAATGCACGAACTGAGCAGCTGGGTTGCCGCTCTCGAAAAGCAGTGCAACAAAAAAGTACCGCTCCATATCACCAGATTCTTTCCGGCATTCAAGCTTACAAATAAAGCGCCAACACCGGTCAGCACAATCATGCGCCTTGTTGATGTTGCAAAAGAGCACTTAGACTTTGTCTTTCCTGGGAATGTGTAGCACACAAAGAAACTTGAAATTCTGCCAACTTATGCTATCATTCAGATATATAGTATTCTGTTGAAGTTTTACACCGACATTCAAACTTTTACAGCAGAAGTATACGCTAAAAAAATATATAAATAGCACAAATGGCAAGTTTCATAAAATCGTGTCATTCGCGCGCTTGACGCGGGAATCTATCAATAATTAAGAACAGAAAGATTGTCGGGTCTCGCCCGACAATGACAAATTCTTGCTAATATATGGAGAGTATCAATGAACAGCATAGAAGAAAAAAGAAATAAGACAATTCAAGAAAAGCAGTTTGATAAAGCTCTTAAAGAAACTAAAGATCAGATTGAACAGATTCGCAAAGGCATCGAAGTAAAGAAACATATG
>JAEEGH010012062.1_pt1 | contig 19493 bp, 21 predicted proteins | sample 9134181 | NCBI WGS metagenome assembly JAEEGH01 (sample SAMN16246544, study PRJNA631951) | gut metagenome | biome: gut microbiome; feature: rumen; material: DP-attached | host: Bos | place: Iran: Karaj | collected 2018-10 | reverse complement strand
TCTGCGCACCCACAATATCTACAGCCCCTGGCCGGAAGAAATGAACCGCCAGATTACCGGCCGCATCGCCAGCTACAACTTCGCCCCGACGCCCCTCAGCGAGAAGAACCTCAAAGAAGAAAAGGCTCACGGCCAGATCTTCGTCACCGGCAACACCGTCATTGACGCCCTCCACTGGGTCGTCAATAAACTCAACAGCGACAAAGCCCTCGCAGACGAACAAATCAAGGTGCTGTCGAATGCAGGCTACGATGTCACAAGACTCCAGAACGGCAAGAAACTCGTCCTCATCACCGGCCACCGCCGCGAGAACTTCGGCGACGGCTTCATCTCTATGGTCACCGCCATGAAAGACCTCAGCGAGAAGTACTCCGATGTGGATTTCGTGTACCCCATGCACCTCAACCCCAACGTCCGCAAACCCATCCACGAGGTCTTCGGCGAAGACCTCACCGCATACAAAAACTTCTTCTTCATCGAGCCCCTCCAGTACCTGGAGTTCGTCTATCTGATGGAGAAGAGTACCCTCGTCCTCACCGACTCCGGCGGCATCCAGGAGGAAGCCCCCGGACTCGGCAAACCTGTCCTCGTGATGCGCAATACGACCGAGCGCCCCGAGGCCCTCGACGCCGGCACAGTCAAACTTGTCGGCACCGACCACGATCTCATCGTCTCCGAAGTCAGCCGCCTCCTCGACGACCCGGCCTACTACGACCAGATGTCCCACGCCGTCAACCCTTACGGCGACGGCCAGGCCTGCCCCAGAATCGTAAATGCTTTAAAATAAACCATATGATCAACGTCATCGGCCTTGGATACATAGGCCTCCCGACCGCCCTTATGATGGCCTCCCACGGCGTGGAAGTCATCGGCACCGACTATAACAAAGATCTCGTTGCCACCCTCAACGCCGGCAAGACCACCTTCAAAGAGAAAGGCCTCGACGAACTATTCGCCGCCGCCCTCGCCAAAGGCATCAAGTTCACTACCGAATACCAGAAGACGGACACCTACATCGTCTCCGTCCCCACGCCTTACGACAAATTCTCCAAGAAAGTCGACGCCTGCTACGTCGTAGCCGCCGTCAAGGACGTGATGAAAGTTTGCCCCAAAGGCGCGACGGTCGTCATCGAGAGCACCGTCAGCCCCGGCACCATCGACAAATACGTCCGTCCCGTCATCGAAGCCGGCGGATTCAAGATAGGGGAGGATCTCCACTTGGTCCACGCCCCCGAGCGCATCATCCCCGGCAACATGGTTTATGAACTCCTCCACAACAACCGCACGATCGGCGCCGACAGCCGCGAGATAGGAGAGAAGGTCAAGCAGTACTACGCCTCCTTCTGCCAGGGCGAAATTGTCGTTACTGACATCCGCACCGCCGAGATGACCAAGGTCGTCGAGAACACCTTCCGCGCCGTCAACATCGCTTTTGCCAACGAACTCGCCCGCATCTGCCGCCACGACAACATGGACGTCTATGAGATTATCCGCATCTGCAATATGCACCCGCGCGTGAACATCCTCCAGCCCGGTCCTGGCGTCGGCGGGCACTGCATCAGCGTCGATCCCTGGTTCCTGGTGGGGGACTACCCCCAACTCGCCAAGGTCATCGACGAATCAATGAAGACCAACGACAGCCAGCCGGTCTTCGTGCTCGAGCGCATCTACGAGATTATGAAAGAGAACGGCATCACCGACAACCGTCGCGTGGGCCTCTACGGCATCACCTACAAGGAGAACGTCGACGACATCCGCGAGAGTCCGACCCTCCAGATGCTGGACATCCAGGAGCGGCACCTCGCCCGGCCGCTGAAGAGTTTCGACCCGTTCTTCACCAGCAAGCAGATTGTCAAGAATCAAATCCTTGACTTCGACCAATTCCTTAGCGAAGTGGATATGGTGGTGATTATGGTGAAGCATGAGCATATCAAGCAGAATTGGGAGAAGTTAAAGGGGAAGGTGATTCTGGATTGTCATAATATTTGTCCGTTGGAGGGGGTGTATCATATATAATCCAGTCGATTATTTCCCCTCTCAAAGCGTTCATTGCTTCCGACATATCGACGGGCAGATAGGCAGTCAAGGTGTCCAGTTCCAGTTGTTGCAGAATAAGGGTTTCTGGCCTTCCGTGGCGAAAGTTGACCAACCTTCGACGATACAATGTCCGATGCCTCGCACATCGCATTGCCGGGCGTCATAAGGAGAGTTTTAATCATATGTTTCATTGACGAGGATAAACTTGATTTGTTGCATAAATCGGATTGTTAGTGGACTTAAAGGAGATTCTTGGCCTTCACCAGAAATGGGGCCCTTCGACAAACTTAGGGCCTTTCCTCCAGTCCATTACAGGTGGTTGGGCTGCAACAAAAGAGTCTCCTTCAGGGTCGAAGATCAAGTTTCGGCGTATAGGCTCCAAACAAAGCAGTTTGCCCGTTTGTTTTGTGCATTGGTTCGGTATAGCAAACTTTTATGAATTCCATGGTGTTTTAGAACGAGAAAACTACATCAAGTCGGTAAGGGGTCTAAACAGTTTTGGATATTTCCTAGAAGTGTATTAATAGTCGAACGATATGAGTATAAAAAAGTTATATAAATTTATTATTAGGGTGGCATGGTTAAAAAGCTTTTGGTTTAACTTGCATTATTTCCCATTTAAGACTGCTGTAAAACTGCCCGTTCTCGTTTTTCGTCATACACTAATAGGGCCATGCGATGGGAAAATAGTTTTTGTATCAGGAGATGGCAATAAGCCGCTGATTAAGAGAGGCTTAGTAAGAATCGGAGCACCTCATGTTAGTATTATTGATTAGCGCTATGTTCGGACTATATGGCAACAACAGGGAACCTTGATTGTATATGGTCCTTGTGAGTTTGGTAGTGGGACTAAAGTTAGTATTGGTAAAGATGCAGTATTGTCCATGGGGGCAAATTCTGCAATCCAAGGAGGTTCATCCCCGATTTGTTTAAAGGGTATTACTTTCGGAGATGGTTGTTTGTTAAGTTGGGATGTACAGGTAATGGATACTGATTTTCACAAAATAAAAGATGAGAATGGTTCTGTTATTAATTCGCCGAGGTCGGTTGTAATAGGAAATAATGTATGGATTGGTTCTCGTTGCACAATTATGAAAGGAACGCATATTAGCAATGGTTGTGTGATTGCTGCGGGAAGTATTATAAGTAAAGATTTACCTCAAGAAAAAACCATCTATGCAGGCCAGGGGAGAAATGTATGTGAATTGAAAAAGAACATAACATGGGAAGACTAACTACAGCTTTATTAACAATGAAAATAAAACAACAACATGGCCGGAGGCGTAGGTAGCCGCTTCGGGCTGCATAGTTCTTCCTAACAATATACTTTATTGATATATTGGGCTGTGGTTGGGTATTGATACAACTGATGTTGATATTATCATTCCGCAATGTGAAAAGTTTGTAATCGACTTTACCTTGATAGGGCGTACCGTTGCAGATGGATTGTTTTATGCTATCCTGCAGACTTTTGTGGAGTGACCTCGGTAATTGGGCTTCTAAAAAATAATGAATAAAGATACCCCCAAAAACGGTGCTGTTGGCTAGGTTGATCATTTCGAGTGAACTATTGCGATGTTCATACAGAGGTTGAAAGGAAGGGTATTCTTCAAAGTCTTGATGGCTAAACCTTGAGTGAGAAGAACGGGCAGGTTGTTGTATGTTAGTGGAGTGAAGAGCATCGTTTTTCAGAGGTTTTAGTTTATAAGAAAACGCCGATAGGCAGTATAAGTTCCTAACCAAAAGTTTATATTATCATGCTTTGTTTTAAAGACAAAACCCTCCTTATCACCGGAGGTACTGGCTCGTTTGGTAATGCAGCGCTCAATCGTTTTATTAACGAGGAGTTTAGAGAAATTCGTATTTTTTCGCGAGACGAGAAGAAACAGGATGATATGCGTCATAGGTTGAATAACCCGAAGGTGAATTTCATCATTGGTGATGTACGCAATTTCGACGATATCAATAATGCCATGCGAGGAGTTGATTTCGTATTTAGTGCTGCTGCTCTGAAGCAAGTTCCTAGTTGTGAGTTTTATCCTATGCAGGCAGTACAAACCAACATCCTTGGATCTGAAAACGTACTGGAAGCCGCTGTGCGTAACAAGGTACAACGAGTTGTAGTTCTCTCTACCGACAAGGCTGCCTATCCTATAAACACGATGGGTATGACCAAGGCTATTATGGAGAAGCTTGCCATTAGCAAGGCACGTGACCCGCGCTTGAAAGAATATGGCGGTGTTATATGTGCTACCCGCTATGGCAACGTCATGTGCTCTCGGGGCAGCATCATCCCTTTGTTTATAGACCAAATAAAGGCCGGGGTACCTTTGACCGTTACAGTACCAGAAATGACACGCTTTATGATGTCGTTGCCGCAAGCTGTTGAACTCGTACTCTTTGCTTTCAGCAATGCAAATCCAGGCGACCTTTTTGTACAAAAAGCCCCAGCTGGCCGCATCATAGATTTAGCACAAGCTGTAAAGGAACTCTTCCAGGCTGATAATGAGATTAGAGTCATCGGGGCACGTCATGGAGAAAAAATGTATGAAACCCTTTGCACCAGTGAGGAGATGACAAAAGCTGAGGATTTAGGTGATTTCTATCGAGTTCCCGCTGACGTTCGAGATTTGAATTACACAAAATATGTGAGCAGTTTTGGTCACCGTTTCGATGTTCCCGACTATAATAGCGACAATACTCGTTTGCTTAGTGTTGATGAATTAAAAGGCCTATTGCTTACGTTAGACTACGTGAAATTGCGTATGAATGAGTTCGGAATTAAGTATTGAGTCGTTAAGATATGATTCCTTTAGTCAAGCCGTTTTTCCCTCCTAGAGAGGAATTAATGCCCGCCCTTGAAGAAATTCTTTATAGCGGATATGTCGCCACTGGGCGGCCAGTTTTTGATTTTGAGGACAAGTTCAAAGCCTTTATTGGAAACAACAATATTATTTCACTCCATTCCGGTACAGATGCTTTGCATATAGCCTATATTCTTGCAGGCATCAAGCCTGGCGATGAAATAATAAGCACGCCTATGACAGCAGAGCCGACCAACACTTCTATTGCTATGATCGGGGCCAAGGTGGTATGGGGTGATGTTGATCCCCGCAATGGTTTGCTTGACCCACAGAGCGTTCGAAGTCTGATTACAGAGAAGACCAAGGCAATCGTTTTGGTGCATTATGCTGGAATGGTTTGCGATATGGATGAGTTCACGAGGATTTCCGAGGAGTTCAATATTCCCATCATTGAAGATGCCGCACACGCTATGGGTAGTAAGTATAATGGGCGTATGACGGGATGTAATTCTGCTTATACTATCTTTTCGCTTCAGGCTATCAAGCACATGACGACAGTTGATGGCGGTTTCCTGGCTATGCGTGATGGTAGTCAGATGGATCGGGCAAGACGTTTGCGCTGGTTTGGTCTCTCTAAAGATAAGAGCCGTTTGGATAACGACATTATTGAAGTGGGTTATAAGTATGCGATGAATAATGTGAATGCCACGATAGGTCTTTGTCAGATGAAGCATCTTGAAGAGCTGATTGGATTGTACTGTGCTAATGGTAAATACTATGATAAAGCTTTAAAAGGCATACCAGGTGTTGAGCTTGTACGCTACAATAACAATACTGAACCTTCCTACTGGCTTTATACCATGCGTGTAGAGCGCAGGGATGATTTCTGTCGTATGATGGCCGAGCACGACATAACTGCTTCTCAACTACATCATCGTAGTGATACACACAGCATCTTCAAGGAGTCCAAACGAGAGCTTCCTGGCATGGAAGACTGGTATGCCAATTTTATCCACATCCCGTGTGGTTGGTGGATAAATCAAGAAGATAGAGAAAAGATTGTTGAAACTATTAAGAACGGTTGGTAATAATTATGATACCATTGTACAAACCTTATATGCCTGCAGAATTGCCCGAACTTGACAACATCCTCCATTCAGGGGCTTTGTCATATGGTAGGTGGGGTAGGCAGTTTGAGCAGCGATTATCCGATTATATTGGAGTAAAGCATGCGATATATATTAATTCTTACTGTTTGGCTTGGCAAGTCCTATTCAAAACCATTGGGCTGCAACCAGGCGATGAAGTGATAGCCTCACCTTTGTCATGCCTTCAATCAACCATGCCTTTTGCTGCTGCTGGACTGAACGTGGTTTGGGCAGATATAGACCCTCGCTATGGTGTGCTTGATCCTGATAGTGTACGAAGCAAGATAACAAGCCGTACGAAGCTTATTTCTGATTATCATTTTTGCGGTTATCCTAGTTATATTGATGAAATAAATGCCTTAGGCCGTGAGTATAACATTCTAGTAATTGATGACTGTATTGAAGCATTTGGTGCAAAATACAAGGGGAAATTGCTCGGCAATGTTGGATCTCCGTTGACTATATTCTCATTCCAGACCGTACGCCTTCCAAATACAATAGATGGAGGAGCACTTGTGATTGAAGATGATGAGCTATACCAAAAAGCTTTAGTTATTAGGGATGTGGGTATTAATAGGGCAATATTCCGTGATGAGAATGGTGAGATTTCACCTGCTTGTGATGTGGCATATCCATCAGTAACAGGTACTGCAAGTGATGTAAATGCATATATCGGTTATTGCCAGATGGAAGTAATTGACGAACTGTTGCAAAAACAAGCGAATAATGCCAAGAGATGGAAGAAAAAGCTTTTTGATATGCCATCTCTTATAGATTTCATTGATCGTCCAGATGCGACACCAAACTATTGGATTTGCGGCATCCTTTCCAGCAGCCGCGATGTAGACATGAAGATGTTCCGGGAAAAGGGTTATGCTTGTTCCTCTGTCCATCTTCCAAATACTTATTATTCTGTGTTTGGTAAGCGGGAAATGCTTAAGGGAGTTGAAGAGTTTTATAATCGATTCATTGCTTTGCCAAGTGGTTGGTGGGCAGAATTGTAGATAATATGGAGTTACAACTAATTCAACATTCAAGTATTCTGTTTCGAGATGTTTTGCGTGTTATTGACATCAAATCAGTGTCCTGGCCATTTCCTGTTGAGAGTCAGCTTCGATGGATTCTCGATAATGTCAAGGATGATGACACGCATGTGTTTCTTCATGATGGAGAAACAGATTTAGCATACTTGACACTATCCCCTGTAAAGGCCAAACTTAATGGAATACTCACATCTTTTATGGGAGTAGGTTGTGTTTGTACACGCTATCATGGAACTGGTTTAGGAGAAGCGTTGGTTTTGCGACTGAATGAGTATCTTTTAGAGAATAATTATAGAGGTCTATTGTTCTGCAAGAACAGTTTAATACCTTTTTATAGACGATATGATTGGGAGATGATTCCATTAGAACGTGTCCATCTTGAACAATTCCACGATGGCGTGTTTACGATGGCGTTTAATACTGGCGATGTTAATAGACTGGATTATTCCGACCGTCTTTTTTGATTATTCCTGTCTTGAAAGAGATTCGGAAACTGTATCAACGAAGAATAGCAGATGGAAGATAAAGTAGATTATAACCGAGCGGCAAATACGACTCTTTTTTTTAGTGTTGTTCAAATCGTTCGATTAGCTGTCGCCTTAATTAAGAATAAGTTTGTGGCCATACTGCTAGGACCTAGTGGTATGGGTATCCTCAGCGTTTTTAATTCTTCCATCAATTTTATAAAGACAGGAGCAGGCCTTGGAATCTCTCAAAGTGCTGTTCGTGATATATCTGAAGCATATGGGTCCGGAGACAAGGAGAAATTCTCGAGAACAATCAACCTCACCAATAAGATAGTACTCTTCACATCCCTATTGGGCCTTGTTGTTACTGTCATCATGTCTCCATTGCTAAGTAGGTGGGGATTTGGCGACAGTAACTACACAGTTTCCTTTGTGTTATTAGGTTTGGCAGTTGCAGCAGATATTTATGCGGAAAATCAATTAGCCATATTGAAAGGGATGCGCCGTTTACGTGCATTGGCGTTGGCATCAATAATTGGTACCGTTGTTGCTCTAATCACTGGAGTGCCTTTGTTCTATATTTGGGGTGAAAAAGGTATTGTCCCTTCTATTCTTATTTCCGCATTTTGTGCTTTGCTGGTGTCGAACTATTATGTTCGTCAAATACCATTCACTAGAATAAAACTTTCATTTAAGGAGATTGTAAAGGAAGGTAACCCCATGGTAAAAATGGGCATAGCCCTTATGTTGACAGTTTTTTTAAGCTACTTCTTTGATTTGATTATTGTAGCAGTTCTTCGAAAACTCGGAGGTTTGGATGAGGTTGGTTTTTATCAGGCAGGAGCTACGATTATCACCAATTATTTTGGAATAGTGTTGACAGCAATGACAACAGACTATTATCCACGTATTTCTGCTGTTTATTCAGATAATGAGAAACTATCACGGGAAATGAATGCACAAGTCAGGATAGGGTTGGTCATGATCTTCCCCTTGGCTGTCATATTTGTTGGTTTTGCCTCCATATTCATTCCTATTTTGTATTCTTCCAGTTTCAGTGTAGTTGTAGAATATACGGACATAGCCCTCTTGGGCGTTTTCTTCTGTATGACATCTAACTGTGTATCAATGATTTTGCTTGCAAAACAAGATTCAAAGTCATTTCTTACAATTGCTGTTGTTGTCAGAGTTGTAAATTTAATTGTATATATAGGATTGTATTACCTATGGGGATTAAGAGGTTTAGGTTTCGCATACCTAATCAATGTGGTTCAACAGTTATTGATATATACATATACGATGAAGAGAAAGTATCAGATTAAACTTGACCATTCCATTGTCCGTCTCCTCATATTGATAGTTTTGTATGCAGTCGCAGCCATACTTGTAAAACTGACGCCTAACATTATTGTGATGTATGTTATACAGTCTGGGTTAATTATAGTTGCCTCCTTAATCACTCTTAGAGAATTAAGAAAGATGAATATTAATTTTTTTCAAGTTGTTAAGTCAAAGATAATCAAGCAATAATGAAGATAGCAATGGTTACAATAACACGGAATGACGACTGCCGGTTCCGTGAGTGGGTGGAGCATTATGAGGAGTATAAATCCGAGCTTTATCTTCACATTATTGTAGATAATGCTTCTTCGGATGAGTATCAGTTGAAGCTAAAAGAGAGTTTCCCGGATTCAATTATTATTGAACTAGGTTTTAATGGCGGTTGTACAATTGCCTACAATGCTGGAATCAAGGCTGCTCTGAATAATCCACAAGTAGATGCAATCGCATTAATAGCTAATGATATTAGAATGGCGCCGGGCAACTTAACGTCGCTATATTCATTCCTTAAAAAAGATGCCAGATTTGGAATGGTGTATCCAATCATACTCGAACCGAACTTAGGATCAAATACGATTGGGTTTTATGGTTTCACTGTGGATAAAAAGAGAATGCAGTTAGTTAACAGACATCCCAAAGCCCTGATTGAGTCATTGCCTGACTTTGACATAGTTGAATCTGGCCCTGGGGGAGCCAATTTGGCCTGCCGTGAATTTTACGAAGTTGTCGGTCTTCAGGATGAAAACCTCTTCATGTACTGCGATGAGGTAGATACGGGAATTAGGGGGGCAAATGCAGGTTTTAAATTGGCTGTCACAAAGCATTCTCAGTGCTGGCATATGCATATCAATCCTCCCGGGAGGAGACTTAAAAACAACATGGCACCATTCCTGATGGCGCGTAATAAGGTTTACTTAGCAAAAAAATATGCTGGGAAGTGGGCCGCTTTTAAGGTTTTTGTGTATTGGTTTCTTGTTTCTGTCAGATTCCTTGCCGCAAACACAATAACTTTAAAAGATAGAGAGACTTTTTCATATAGTTATGCTTTTATGCGTGGTTCTGTTGCTGGCATTACCGGGAACATGAAGAATGAGTTCTGATATAATGAAGAAATCCACATATATTTTTGTATTACTATTGTTGACTGTCAATTTCTTTGATATTCAACCTTTCGGTTCTTGGCTTTCCGCCTCAGGAGGGACCGTGGGCCTGATCATGTTGTATTTATGGGTTTTCATTGGTTTTATTTTCTTCAGCAAACGTTCATTACACGATCTCAGTACATTAAAAAACAATGCTTCTACAATGTGGATCTTCGCTGGTCTTCTTCTTTCGATGATACCAGCTTATTTATATTCTCAGCAATCTCTTGGAGTGTCGCTGGTGGCTTACCGACGCTTTTATTTCTGGATAGCAATTCCAATGTTACTTTATATAAGACCCAATGAGCCGGACATTATAAAGCCATTAACATGGTTTGGTATACTGTTTTTTGCGATGTCTTTATTGAAGTCTAGATTTTTCCCACAATGGTTCTTTTTTTCTGAGACCGTACAAATAAAAATGAGCTATGCTGTCGAAAATGAGTTACTTCACTTTTATGGTCTTGCCCTGCTATTATACCCTCTATACTATTATTGTGGAAAGTTGAAAGATAAATATTCTGTCAAGGACACTTTGATGGTGTTGCTTTTTCTTACATTCCTTTACTTTCTTCAGAACAGAAGCACTCTATTTATTGCTGTTATTATAACGGGTTATGCTTTCTTGACGAGTAAAAACAAATTTGGAATTCCTATTATAATACTGCTGTCTATTTTCATATTCTATCAGACCCAAGAAGTGTGGATGGAATTACGAGAACAGACTTTTGCCCAGTTGAGTGATCCTGATTACAATCGTGTTAAGGCATTTAATTACTTTGTATATGGCGCAAATAAAAACCTACTAACTATTTTACTCGGGAATGGCTATTTAAGTGCTCATGCCACAAGCCGGATGATGGATAATATGGAGATGGGTATTTTTAATAGCGATTTGGGAATGATAGGTTTTTGGAACCAATTCGGAATAATTCCTATTATCGTTATTCTTGTGGTCATAATCAAAGTCCTTGTTTCAAAAGCCTGCCCGTTTTATGTGAAGGCCATCGCCCTTCATATCTTGGGAGGGGCATTAACGATTTCCTATTTCGCCCACCCTGCTGATATGCTCTGGTTTATATTCCTTTATTATTTGTTTCTGTATTATACCAATATACATCGAGTTACCCAACTATGAAAATACTTTTTATCGCATATGGCTACCTTGATGGGAATGGCGGAGGTGTTTTTGCTTCGCGGGCTTATATCAACTCGTTTGCCGAATTGGCAGATGAGATAACTCTTCTGTATCCTATGACAGAAGGGAAAGAACCCTCTGGTATTAACGCAAATGTAAAAATGGTGCCCATTTGGGATACGCGTAATGATTGGCAAAAGGGGATCGGTTTATTACTCGGTCGCTCAAACCGTTTTAGAACTATTAGAAAAGTAGTTGGAGAAGAGTTTTTTGATATAGTTGTTTTAAACAACAGTATGGTTGTACAAGGAGTGCTAGATTATTTCAAAAAAAAAGGTTCTAAAATTATAACCATTCATCATAACTACAACTATGAGTATTTCCGCGATAATACCAAGTTCCCTCTAAGCATACCCATTCTTTATTGGACTCGAAGATTTGAGGGGAAGGCGGTACGCGAATCTGATTTGAATCTTACACTTACTGAAGCAGATAAAATACTCTTATTGAAGCACTATGGTAGGGGCGGTGAAAAAATAGAGGTACTAGGCACATACGAGTATGAACGAAAGGTCCACCCCCTTTATAAAGATGTTAAGACACCACGCTTCCTAATAACGGGAAACCTGAGTGCAATGCAGACTGAAAACTCGCTAATACCTTGGATAGAAGATTATTATCCTATATTAAAGGGTGTTTTCCCTGAAGCGACCTTAACATTGGCTGGCAAAGATCCATCATCATCATTGATTCAAAGGTCTCGTGAACATGGCATTATTGTTATTCCGTCGCCAGATAGCATGCAACCTATTCTTGCAGATGCAAAGTATTATATCTGCGCGACATCTTTGGGTGGAGGTTTAAAGTTAAGAGTGATGGATGGATTGTCAGCAGGGTTGCCTGTGGTTTGTCACGCGGTTTCAGCGCGGGGCTACGAGCCCTTTGTTGAACAAGGTGTTCTTCTTGTTTATGAAGACAAGGCATCATTTAAGAATCAATTGATTAAATTGAAGACTATTACTATTAAAAAGCAAAATACGATTGAATTGTTTGAAAAGATATTCTCTTTTGAAAGCGGAAAAAAACGGTTGTCGGGTTTTCTTAATAATTATTTTAGTTATAATACAAAATAAGCTAATCAGGTTAGTCAATAATAGAGAGGGTTGTTTTTAACAATAGATGTCACGAAAATGAATAAACTTAAAGTAATTGTTTTCTATAACAAACTCTTTCACTATAGAATCCCTATATGGAACTTATTGGCAGAGAAATGTGACTTGACTGTAACCTATAGCAGTGGTGATGGGATAGTTCCAGAAGGGATGGAATGCAAGTTTAAGGTGATATATATTCCTGCCAAGAAGTTGTTTAATAGGATTGTTTGGCAGAAGATGAATGTACGAAAGTTGGCAAGGCAATATGATGTTGTCATATCATACGCGGATATCTCTTGGGTAAGGTACAACACTCTTCCATGGTTTAACAAAACGAAAGTGGTCTTCCATACGCTTGGTGTGACTGCATCGTATGACCGTCAGTTTGACTCCAACAACAATCTGGATAAGATTAGGAAGTTCTTGTTCTCAAAAGCGGATGCTCTGGCATTTTACACAACCTACCCGATAGATAAATATGCCAAGATGGGTATTCCTCGCGAAAAGATGTTTGAAGCTCCCAATACAGTTGAAGTGCATCCAATTGCAGAACCATTGGAGAGGGACTCGATTTTGTTTATTGGAACGTTATACAAGCAGAAAGGACTGCAAACTCTCTTGGATGCTTATCTTACCTTGAAGGATGTAGAAGGGCTCCCAAAACTACGAATCATCGGCAAAGGGCCAGATTCGGATGCTATCAAATTATGGATTGAAGAGAACGATATGGGTAATTTCATAGAGATGCTGGGGGCCATCTATGATATAGATGAGAAAGCCAATTATTTTGCTCGTTCGTATGCTTGCATATCTCCGCAACAAGCGGGTCTATCCGTTCCTGAGAGTATGGGTTATGGGGTGCCGTTCGTAACTTCCAAGAATGCTATTACTGGTGGTGAGATTTTTAACATCCATAATGGAGAGGACGGAGTTGTGATGGATGATCCAAGTCAGTTAACTTCTATTATTCGGGATATCGCGGAACACAAGGAGAAGTATATTGAGATGGGATTAAAGGCGCAGAAGTTCTATAATGAAAACCGAACACCCCAACACATGGCTGATGGCCTGTGGCAGGCTGTACTATACGCAATAGAGCACTAACAAAAAAGCTAGAGATGAAAATAGACTACCATAATATGCCAATCGGAACGTCAAAGAGAGTGTTTGCAATCCGGTACATTTTGAACAATATCAGGACGTGGCTCCTCTTCCATGTGAAGTATAGAGGAAAGGTGAAGTATAGCGGCTTTGTACGTATTCAGAGGGGAACTACCTTCGAGCGGAAAGGCATTGTGATTGGTAATAATGTGCAGTTTGGCTCGTTTTGCCGGATACGTAACGCTACTGTATTCAAGAACAGTATATTGTTGGCTGGTAATGTCTATTTCATAGGTAGAAACGACCACGATATAAGTGTCCCTGGACAATTGATTTGGAACGGAAAGAGAGGCGATGATGGTGTTACTGTAGTAGAGAATGATGTGTGGATTGGCCATGGAGCGATTGTTTTGGGAGGTGTGACTATTGGTGCCGGAAGTGTGGTTGCCGCGGGTGCAGTTGTAACGAGGGATGTCCCCCCTTGTGAAATTTGGGGTGGAGTGCCGGCTAAAAAAATAAGAAATCGCTTTGAAACGGAAGATGAAAAGATAAAGCATTTAGAGTACTTAGATAGACTTTTCTCATGTCAGTAATTAGACGTAATCATACCATTGATATATTACGGGGACTGACAATTATCCTTGTAGTGTTTGGCCATATTACGAGGAATAATAGGTTGAGCCTATATATTTGGTCTTTCCATATACCAGTGTTTTTCTTCCTTTCGGGTTTTTTGTACGATCCAAATAAGTATAATGGCTTTGGCACTTTCTTAAAATACAAACTAAAGGGCTTAATAATACCATACTTCATATTTGGCATTTTAACCTATTTGTACTGGCTATTTGTTGAGAGTCGTTTTAAAGGTACGGATTTAAGCTGGGGGGAGCAATTGCTTGGTGTATTTCTTGGCTCACGATACGAAAACTACTTGGATTTTAATGGCGCATTATGGTTTCTACCATGTCTATTTTCTATGTCGCTTATCTTTTTCTTCGTAGAGAAGTTGAAACGGAATTGGGCTATTTTTATAATGTGTATGGTACTATTTGTTTCCGGTACTTTTTTAAAAAACTTATGCCCATGGCTACCTTTTGGAATATGTGCTGCAAATATCGGCATAGTTTTTTATGGTGGTGGTTATTTGCTGAGGCCCCAAATACCAAGAATTGAAGTTGGAAAGATGTGGATTGGCTCGCACAAATTGTATGTCGTTCCAGGAGTATTGTTTCTTATTTCCGTTCAGGTTTTCACTACACCATATTCAAAAGCGAATCTTGCACGCCTTGAAACAGGTAACCTATTGATATATTTAGGACTTGCTTATTTGGGCATATTTGTCTTCTGGTTGGTTTCCGTGTTGATAGGAAAGTCAAAATTGCTTGAGTGGTTGGGCTTTAATTCTTTGGTCATTTTCGCTTTACACGGCCCCGTATACCGTGTATTTTTGGTGCTGGCTTCTTATGTTACCAAAATGGAGATGGTTGACATTCGAAAAAATGTGATGATAAGCATTGCGATTACTATAGTTACAATTAGTTTGTTAGTTCCATTCATTTTGCTTTGGAATAAGTGGGGCAAACCCCTGACGAAGTGAAAGAAAAAAATCTCTCGATAGAATTGTTGATGTTTTGTCCATTATCATTTTGATAGATGGACCGGGGCTTCTTTATGGCAAGTCTCTTATTTCGCCAGAGGGGGGCATAAACATAAGTGTTTTTATGTTTTTGGCTCATTTTGCTTCAATGAATATAATATGGTGATTAATGTTTTAGTCACTGCACACAAATTAATAAAAATATAAGTATTTCTTCATAAAGAAAGAGATTCATTAATTATTGTATGAAAAGAATAAAGTTATCAATAGCATTCGACAACGAGAAATGCAACCGCCAGTTGCCTAACAGCGGCTTTGTGTGGAAGGATTATGAGTTTGTGATTAATCAGCCCTGCGAAGAGGCAGATTATTGGGTAGTGTACAGCAAGGGTAATAGGCAGGAGGAAATCTGCATGGTTGCCCCGCAGAACACGCTCTTTATTACGGGCGAACCGGACTCGGTCTACCACTATTCACAAGGATTTGTGAATCAGTTTGGCAAAGTCCTTAGTTGTCAGAGAGGACTTAGACACAAAAACCTTGTAAAAAGCCAACCAGCGCAGCCCTGGCATATAGGTAAATTGACAATAAAAGACGCATCAGGAAAAGAGAACCAGGAGGCTGTGGAATATACTCAAACTTATGATACTTTGAGGGAGTCTGCTCCCGAGAAGACCAAGTTGATGAGCGTCATCACCAGTAACAAGGCTTTTACTAAAGGGCATCGCGAGCGCATTGGGTTTGTGATGAGGTTAAAGGAGCACTATGGAGACAAACTGGATCTGTTCGGTTGGGGCTTCAACGCATTCGAGAACAAATGGGATGTGATAGCTCCATACAAATATCACATAGCCATCGAGAACTGTTGTACTCCTCATTATTGGACGGAGAAACTGGCTGATAGTTATCTGGGTAATGCTTTCCCTTTCTATATCGGTTGCGAGAATGTAGGTGAATACTTTGACAAGGATTCCTTTTTGATGCTGGACATCCACGATGTGGAGGGTGCCATTAAAATCATTGATAAGGCTATTGCGGAAGATGTGGCTTCGAAAAATGCCACTGCTGTTGAGGCTGCTAAGCAATTGGTGCTGGATAAGTACAATTTGTTTAACCTGATTGTGGAGAGTATTCAGGATATGGATGTTACAGCTCTCAAGCAAGTTGTTACTCTGAAACCTGATACAGCTTTCTTTGACTGGAAGAAACTGTACCTAATGGGATGGAAACGATTGATGAATAATCTCAATGCCAAACTGAAGAGATAAGAACGATGTCCATAGAACAAAAAATAAACTATCAACTTAATAAGTACCCTTGGGTAAAAAGGGGTGTAAAACGATGCTACCAGTTGGCAATGTATGCTATTTCGCCTAAAGTGAAGTCGGAAGGGGAGATCGAATGCGTATCACCCGATGATGGGGCAGAGTATTTTTTTGGGTACTACGACAAGTCGCCATGGGATGCAGCGGGACGCTTTATGCTCTGCATGAAAGCAAAAAAAACTTGGCGTGAGGCTGATCCGACAGACGAGGCCGAGATACTGCTATTAGATACTCAGAACGGAAATAGTGTTAGGAAGATTGCCACAACTCGTACTTGGAATGTGCAGCAGGGCTGTATGGCTCAATGGTTAGGGCCGGACTTCTCGTCCCACATTATCTTTAATGATGTGCGTGAGGGAGAGTATTGTTCTGTGGTGTTGAGTGTGGTGACGGGTGAGGAACGGATACTGCCAATGCCTGTCTACACCGTGTCTGTAGATGGGAAGACGGCTCTTTCGTTAGATTTCTCACGCCTGCATAATCTGAGGCCAGGCTATGGCTATGTGGCTCTGCCGGAGAAGACCAAAGGCGTTGCTTTGCCAAATGCGCCTTGTATTTGGCGGATGGATATGGAATCAGGAGAAGTAAAGGATATTCTCAGATATAATGATTTTGCCCAGTTTGAGCCACGTGCGGAAATGCATGGGGAAAGTGTTGTGCATAAGGTGAACCACTTGATGCTGTCACCCAATGGCAAGAGGTTTATGGTATTGCATAGGTTCTTTGTGGGACCGCGGAAATATACTCGTCTGATTACCTGTAATTCTGACGGGACGGATATGTACCTGCTAAGTGATGACGATATGGTGAGCCACTGCTACTGGAAAAATGATGTTGAGATCATTGCTTTTGAAAGAAAGAAACCAGGGGGGAACGGCTATTATTTGATGAAAGACAAAACCCAGGAGTATCAAAGACTTTGGCCGCAGTTGAGTAACGACGGTCATCCGAGCTATTGCCCGACGGATAAAAGCCTAGTGACTTTTGACACCTATCCAAATCGAGCGAGGGTACAGGAGCTGAAAATAGCCAGGGATACTGATTTAGATGGGAAAGATATTAAGGTGTTAGCTAAAGTGTTTGCTCCCTTCAAATATGACAATGAAACCCGCTGCGACCTGCATCCCCGTTGGAGCAGGGATGGTAAACAGATTTGCATTGATGCTTGTTTTGAAAAACATCGGGGTTTGTATATCGTAAGATTATAATTTTTTAGGTCCCTTTGGTTATGACAATTTCTGTATTGATGTCAGTATATAGATCCGAAACGGCTGCGAATCTACAACGAGCCTTGGATAGTATTTGGACAAAACAAACTAGAAAGCCGGACCAGATAATCCTTATCCAAGATGGGCAGCTACCCTCTGATATTGTGGAGATAATTAAAACTTGGAAGAAACAATTAGCCGACATCTTTATAAGTCCAGAGAGAGAAGAAAACAAAGGTCTGACAGTTTCTCTAAATGAGGGGTTAAATTATGTGACTTGTGATTTAATTGCCAGAATGGACACGGATGATATCTCAACCCCTGAGAGATTCTTTCTTCAACATAACTATTTGGAGTCTCACCCTGAAATAGATATTTTAAGTGGGGCTGTAGAAATTGATGATATTTATGGGAGCATTAAATATATAAGACATTTACCACTCACACATGAGGCGTGTGTGAAAGTAATGCATAAGTATTCACCAATTACTCATCCTGGTGTTATGATGCGTTCAACGATTTTCAGTGAAAAAGGGTTGAAATATGATGAGCGGTATCGAAACAGTCAAGATATTGCCTTGTGGTTTGATGCACTCAAAGCAGAGTGCAAGTTTTCCAACATCGAAGAAGTAGTCTTAAGATTTACCGAATCAGATGATCTTTATAAAAGAAGGGGTTATTCTAGGGCCAGAAATGAGTTCCTAGGCTATTTAAGAGGTATTTGGAAGAATTTTGGCTTATCATGGAAATTGGTTTATCCTATTGGTCGATTTATGATTAGAAATCTTCCACCAAAAATTACAAAAAAGATTTATAATAGTAAAACCTTTCATAATATATATAAAACTGAGAGATGATCGTTGTTCTTTTTTTCATTTCCAAGATAGGATTGATATAGATATGTCAGATTATCGGATAGAGCAAGTTCGGGATGACGATTCAGCCTTGATCGAGTCACAACAGTTGTTACAACAGGTCTTTTCCGAGCACGCCGACAAGTTCAGTTTCGAGTACCTAAAGTGGCAGTATGCGGACAACACCGCCGGGCCGGCAGTGGGCTTCAACGCTTATGCTGGGGAGGTGCTGGCTGCGCATTATGTGACTACCCCAATTTATATGATACTCAATGGGCAGCGCGTGCCTGGTCTTCTGTCATTGAATACGGCCACACATCCCGATTACAGAGGGAAGCGCCTGTTCACCCTGCTGGCGGAAAGAACGTACGAATACGCCACTGAAAAGGGGTACCAGTTTGTCATCGGCGTGGCCAATGCGAATAGCACGCACGGGTTTTTGAAACATCTCGGGTTCTATCTTGTTGCTCCCCTGGAAGTTAAAGTCGGAGTAGGGGATCCATATCGGTTCGATGTTCCGTCTGAGAAGAATCGCGTGGCCTATGATGAGGCTACACTGAAGTGGAGATTGTCATGTCCTGTGTTTCAGTATTCGTCTGCAGGGAAGTCGATTTACGGCAGGATTGGCATCCCGCTTTTTCACACGGCGGTTGGAAAATTGCCAGATGGTATCACACGGAAGCAGTTGGGTCTGAAGAAGACTTTCGATGTTTTCAACCTCTATATCGGGTTGGGTTTGGACAAAGTACCGGGGTTGTATGCGCCCCTTCCCAAGTTTATCAAGCGTTCTCCGTTCAATCTGATTTTCAAGGATTTGACAGGAGGGAAGCTTCCGATTTTGACCAAAGATAATGTATTCTTCCAGCTGCTTGATTTCGATGTAGCATAACTCTATTCCTTCTTTATGTTAGATATCAAAACCGTTACCGTCGTCGGAGCCAACGGGACCATGGGAGCGAATGTCTCGGCGATCTTCGCTTCCTTCGGCAATGCCACGGTCTACATGGTCAGCCGGGACAAGGAGAAGTCGAAACTGGCTGCTGTCAGGGCCGGTAAATCGGTGAAGGCCGACTGCATTACCCGCCGGTTGATTGCTGCTGATTATTCGATGCTCGCTGAGTGTGTTCTGGCCTC
>JAEEGH010012061.1_pt1 | contig 19493 bp, 19 predicted proteins | sample 9134181 | NCBI WGS metagenome assembly JAEEGH01 (sample SAMN16246544, study PRJNA631951) | gut metagenome | biome: gut microbiome; feature: rumen; material: DP-attached | host: Bos | place: Iran: Karaj | collected 2018-10 | reverse complement strand
GGGAACAATGTTCAGTACAGACGTCTTCATTGAAGTCGGACATGGTCCTACACTTATCGATAACAACATTCTTCTTTCACCTGTTGCAATCACTATTCCAAGTGAAGGTATTGCCGTACTACACAATCTTGTATTGGGCAGCTTTAGCCTTATCAATTCAGGTGTTGACAGTGTGATCAACGGACAGCGTGAACCACGCTATACTCCGTACCATATTCGTCATCGTACAGAAGTTGCTGGCTTTATGACTATTCTTCACGGTGATGACAGAGTATATAACAATATTTTTGTACAGCAGCATAAAGTTACTGACAAGAAGAAAACTGCCGCTGATGCAGACTATGAAGTTGTAGGAACTGCTCCGTTTGACATCTTCCCAACCTATGAAGAATGGATTTCTCAATTTGACTTTGAAAAAGACCCTGACATGGGCAAACTTGCTGAAGCTCACTTTGGACACCTTCCGGTTTGGATTGATGGAAATGCATACTTCAATGGAGCTACTGTTTACAAAAAAGAGAAGAACAAATTGGTAGACAAAAAATCAAAGATTGTCGTTGAATTAAAAGAAAAAGATGGTGATTACTACCTAAAGACAAATTATGACAAAGCAGTAAAAGATTTAAAATGTGGCATCCTCTCCACAGAGTGCCTGGGCGAAGCCTTTGAACCTGAACAGAAATTTGAGAATCCTGATGGAACTCCGATTACCTTCAATAGAGATTTACTGGGAAATCACCGTACATCAGACACTGTTCCCGGCCCACTTACAGAAGTTTCTTCTAAAGAAATCCTTGTTTGGAAAAAGCTTGTCATAAAATGATCCTGACAAATTATTAGTTATGATAAAAAAACAGCTATGACTTGTGTTCAAGTCATAGCTGTTTTAATTTATCAACACATTTCTAAATTAAAGAGCTGTGTGGCATGTACGAGCGATAACGTCGAGCTGCTGTTCCTTAGTAAGGTTGATGAACTTAACAGCGTATCCAGATACACGGATAGTGAAGTTAGCATACTCAGGCTTCTCAGGATGCTCCATAGCATCGATGAGCTTCTCCTTACCAAATACGTTAACGTTAAGGTGATGAGCACCCTGGTCAAAGTATCCGTCAAGAACGCTAACAAGCTTGTTTGATCTCTCCTCATCGTCGTGGCCAAGAGCGTTAGGGTTCATTGTCTGTGTGTTAGAAATTCCGTCAAGAGCGTACTCGTAAGGAATCTTAGCAACAGAGTTAAGTGAAGCAAGAAGTCCTGTCTTCTCAGCACCGTATGAAGGTGATGCTCCGGGTGCGAATGAAGCGAATGCAGGTCTTCCGTCAGGTGTAGCACCTGTAGCCTTACCATAAACAACGTTAGATGTGATTGTAAGGATAGATGTTGTAGGCTCAGAATCACGATATGTGTGGTGCTTCTCGATCTTCTTCATGAATGTCTTAAGAAGCCATACAGCGATCTCGTCTGCTCTCTCATCATCGTTACCGTATCTGGGGAAGTCTCCCTCTACCTTGTAATCAACAACAAGACCTGACTCATCACGAACAGTTGTAACCTTAGCATACTTGATAGCTGAAAGTGAATCTACAACGTGTGAGAATCCAGCGATACCTGTAGCGAATGTACGTCTTACATCTGTATCGATAAGAGCCATCTCAGCTGCTTCGTAGTAGTACTTATCATGCATGTACTGGATAAGGTTGAGGATGTTTACATAGAGTCCTGCAAGCCAATCCATCATGATGTCATATTTGTGCATAACTTCATCGTAATCAAGTACGTCAGCTGTGATAGGAGCCATCTCAGGACCTACCTGCATGTGCTTGCCGTCCTTTGTAAGGAACTTCTCATCCTTACCGCCGTTGATAGCGTAAAGGAGACACTTAGCAAGGTTAGCTCTTGCTCCGAAGAACTGCATCTCTTTACCTGTCTGTGTAGCAGATACGCAGCAGCAGATGCTGTAGTCATCGCCCCAGATAGGACGCATAACATCATCGTTCTCGTACTGGATTGAAGATGTTGTAACTGAAATCTTAGCAGCATACTTCTTGAATGTCTCAGGGAGCTTAGATGTGTAGAGCACTGTAAGGTTAGGCTCAGGTGAAGGTCCCATGTTCTCAAGAGTATGAAGGAAACGGAAGTCGTTCTTTGTAACCATGTGACGACCATCCATTCCAAGTCCACCAACTTCAAGTGTAGCCCATACAGGGTCACCTGAGAAGAGGTTGTTGTATGAAGGGATACGAGCGAACTTAACCATTCTGAACTTCATTGTCATGTGGTCGATAAGTTCCTGTGCCTCTTTCTCTGTAAGAGTTCCCTCTTTAATATCTCTTTCAATATAAATATCAAGGAATGTTGAAACACGTCCAACTGACATAGCAGCACCGTTCTGAGTCTTGATAGCTGCAAGGTATCCGAAGTAAAGCCACTGAACAGCTTCCTTAGCGTTCTTAGCGGGAGCAGAAATATCAAATCCGTAAACGGCTGCCATTTCCTTCATTCCCTTAAGAGCTCTAACCTGCTCAGAGATTTCTTCTCTCTGACGGATGATGTGGTCGAGCATTGTTCCGTCACCACAGTTGTTGTAGTCATCCATCTTCTTCTTGATGAGGTAATCGATACCGTAAAGAGCTACTCTTCTGTAGTCGCCTACGATACGTCCACGGCCGTATGTATCAGGAAGACCTGTTACGATGTGGCTGTGTCTTGCTGCTCTCATCTCAGGTGTGTAAGCATCAAATACTGCCTGGTTGTGAGTCTTGTGATACTCTGTGAAGATTTTGTGGAACTTCTCATTTACCTTGTATCCGTATGTCTCAGCAGCTTCTTCAGCCATCTTGATTCCGCCGAAAGGCATGAATGCTCTCTTAAGAGGCTTATCTGTCTGAAGACCAACAACCTGCTCAAGGTCCTTCATAGACTCATCGATATATCCGGGGCCATATGCTGTAAGACTAGAAACAACCTCTGTCTCACACTCAAGAACGCCGCCCTTTTCACGTTCCTGTTTCTGGAGCTCCTGAAGCTTGCCCCAAAGCTTATCTGTAGCTTCTGTAGGGTCAGCCAAAAAGCTCTCATCTCCATCATAAGGTGTGTAGTTGTTCTGGATGAAATCTCTTACGTTAACGTCATCCAACCAGTGGGTTCCCTTAAACCCGCGCCATGCTTCGTTCATTTTACGTACTCCTCGTTAAAATATTATCATATGTATTGTTCGAGTTTGATGATATCACCTGTTACACATCCAAACATTGATTGTAATCAATTTTCACATTTTTATTAAAATTAATATTAAAATAAGCCGAAAGAGCAGTCGCTGTCTGCAACTGCTCTCCTGAAATTATTTCCCATTTAATATTTTCATTGCGTTATCAACTCTCTCTTTTGAAGGAGATTTAACACCGTCAAGCTTATACGGTATTCCCAATGTCTCAAACTTATGCTGTCCCATTGAATGATAGGGAAGAACCTCGATTTTTTTCACATTGGAAAGAGTCTCTATAAACGCTCTTGTCTTCTTGAGATATTCGTCATCATCGGTTATTCCGGGCACAAGTACGTGGCGAATCCATATGGGCTTGGAAATATCCGACAGATACTTAAATCCATCGATTATGTTATCATTCGGAAGCCCTGTCAGCTCTATGTGCTCATCCCTGTCTATGTGCTTGATATCAACAAGCAGAAGATCCGTATACTTCATCAGTTCCTCAAATTTGGAAAAGAAAGGCTCCTCACGCGTAAAAGGCTGAAGCGCCGTATCTATACACGTGTTTATTCCGCGCTCTTTGGCCTTCTTAAACAGCTCAATCAAAAAGTCTATCTGAAGAAGCGGCTCTCCTCCGCTAACTGTTATTCCGCCTTCCTCTCCCCAGTAACTTCTGTATCTCTCAGCGAAATCAAGAAGTTCATCGGGAGTACGCATATCTTCCGAATTTGGATCCCATGTATCGGCATTGTGACAGTATTTACATCTTAATTTGCACCCCTTGAGGAATACGATAAATCTGATTCCCGGTCCGTCTACGGAACCGAAAGTTTCTATTGAATGAATTGCACCTTTAACCATTATTACTCCGTTTCATAAAATATCTTAAAAAGATAGCATTACTGATAAATGTATATTTCTCTGAGCGCATCTCTGTCAAGCACCCTGATCTTGGCATGTCCGACTCGCTCTATAAGCCCGCTTTTTTCCATCTCCCTGAGTTTCCTGCTGACAGTCTCTGTTCGAAGATTTACACTCGCGGCAATGTCATCGAGTTTTAATACTATGTCATCGCCCACACTTCTGTCAACTCTGTACATCAAAAATCCCGCAAGCCTGGCCATCGGGTCTTTTGTGGAAAGAAGCATGTTTCTCTCATTCGCATCGTGGAGTTTTTTGCTCAAAAGAATGATGATATTCATCGCAGCCGAAGGATCGTCCACGACCTTAATGAAATCATCCCTGTGTATCTGGCAAATAGAAGCATTTGTGAGGCATACGGCAGAATAAGGATAAATACTGCCATCCAAAAACATGCCTTCCCAAATGATATCGTGATCTGCAAGAATCGTTATGATCTGCTCTCTTCCAAGAGAATCGTATCTGCAAAGCTTAACTCTGCCTTTCCTTATGATGCATATAGAATCAACGGGTTCGCCTTCTCTGAAAAGATAACTGTTCTTCTTGAGAGTCTCGTGAACAGAATGCTCCATAAGGCTTACCTGTGCATTTACGGGAAGTCCCTCGATGATCGGCACACTCGCCGTACATAATCCGCCACATTCTTCACAGATATTAAGTCCAATGATTCCCTTTTTTAACTCTTCAGCCTGACTCTGGCCTTGATATATTCCTTTTTGTACTTCTTTTTTATCATTCATAAACAAATACCGACTCTCATTACTCTTTTGACCATAAGTAACAATACGCCTGCGTTCTTGCAGCAAAAGGCTGAGTCTTAAGCAGTTCTCTTACTTCTTTTTTGGTATACCATCCCGGAGTTATCTCTTCCAGTGTGGAGCTGCTTTCCTGAAAAGTTCCCGTCGCCTTTCCTACGCAGCAAAGGTTCTTCTCATTTGAGAAACCGACTGCACTGTAACTTTCGCCAATCCACTCGTCAATACTGATTATATCAAGTCCCGTTTCTTCCTTGAGCTCTCTTCTTGCACTCTCTTCCGGAACTTCACCGGGATCGATAAGGCCTGCCGGAAAATTGTATACCCATGCTCCCGCAGCAAGTCTGAACTCCTTGTTTATAAGTATCTTTTCACCTGTCTCATCGTGCATGATAAGCACAACCGCGTCGATCTTGCCGTTGTGAATATCGTCATATCCTTTGAGATTGGGGTTTCTGCTGATCATCTCGTATGTTTTATCTTTGTTGTCAACAGTTTTGTAATGAAGGTCGTAGCGCGTAATGAACTCGCCCTGTGCCTTCTTTTCCAAGTACTGAAATTCCATTTCTAAATCCTACTCCTGCATTAAAACTTAACAGAAGGAAGCTGATATTTTCTCTCGTAAAAATCAACTGCCTGCTCAAAGCCTTCTCTTTTGTCCGCTTTGAGTGTTTCCAAATATTCATGTGCATCATAAGCATCATCGTGAACTTCGATGACACCGACAGCGATGTTGCTGCAATGGTCTGCAATACGCTCATAGTCCGTTCCGATATCGCTAAGGTCAAAGCCCTGCTCGATTGTACACTTGCCCTTACGAAGTCTTCTTACGTGACGTCTCTTTACTTCTTTATGGATACCGTCAATGGCTTCCTCAAGAGGTTCGATTGACTTTGCTATCTCTACATCGCGTGTTTCAAATGCTTTTATCGACATATCCACGATCTCTTTTACCGCAGATGCAAATATATCCATCTCAATCTGGCCCTTTGAAGTAAATTCTCTGCTGTTCTCCGCCATGCCCTTAGCCTTCTGCATGATATTGAGAGCATGATCGCTTATTCTCTCATAGTCGGTTATGCAGTGAAGAAGCATCGTAAGTGTATGGCTGTCTTCAGGAGCAAGATGATGATTGTTTATCTTCATAAGGTAAGTTCCGAGCTGATCCTCGTACTGATCGACCTTGCGCTCAAGATAGTCAACTTCCTGAGCCTCTTCCTCTTTGTAATCCGTGATAAGTGCAATGGCCTTATCAAGTGCATCCTTAGAAAAGTTTGCCATCTCAACCGCGGCAAGTCTTGCCTGTTCAAGCGCAAAAGGAGGATTTGCAAGGAAAAGAGGATCTAAAGTTCTGATACCCTGCTGCTCTTCCTGATCTTTTTTCTCCTTCTCGTCTATAGGAATAGAGCTGAGCGCCAGATTTACAAGCACTGCTGAGAAAGGAAGCATCAAAGGCGTTGCAACAAGGTTAACAAGCGTATGCACACCCGGAATTCCCGCAAGTCCGACTTCCTGATGCATAAACGAGAAATTCATCACTGCATTTAAAGAATAGAAAATAACCATAAAAAGCCCTGCTTTTATGATATTGAAATACAAGTGCATAAGTGCTGTTCTCTTACCGTTCTTATTAGCGCCAAAAGATGACAGAATTGCTGTAATACATGTACCAACCTCGGCTCCGACTACAACAGGAATGGCTATATTGAAATACACAGGTATACTTCCGGATATCGCCTGCAGCACACCGATCGTTCCGGCAGAACTCTGAATAAGCATGGTAAAGAATATTCCAACCAAAAATCCGATCAAAGGATTGCTGAACTTCATAAGAAGACTTCTGAATCCTTCATTGTCTTTAAGCGGAGCTACCGCATCAGACATACTGCTCATACCGAACATCAAAACAGAAAATCCAAGAAGTATTGTTCCGATATTTTTCTTTTTCTCACTTTTTGAAAACATGTATAGCCCGATACCGATGAGAGCCAGGAAAGGTGTGAATGACCTGGGCTTTAAGAGTTCCAGCCACAAATACTTTGTGCTGTTCAGATTATTAAGTGTAAGAATCCATGCCGTAAATGTCGTACCAAGGTTAGCACCAAGGATAACGTTTACCGCCTGTTTAAGGGTTACAATTCCCGAATTAACAAGACCGACTACCATTACGGTAGATGCAGATGATGATTGAACCAGTGCGGTGACACCGACACCGAATAAATAAGCGATTATAGGATGCTTGGTAACTTTGGCAAGTACACTTTCAAGTCGTCCTCCGGCAGCCTTTGTCAGGCCTCCGCTCATAACGTTCATTCCATACAAAAACATTGCAAGACCGCCTACAAGCCCTGCTACCATTTTAAAACTGTCTAAAAATTCTTTCATTTTACCTCCATAGGCACTCTTCGTTAAGGGCTCTCTACCCTTCGCACCTATCAATTTTTTATCTCTATTGTTACAGATATATTGTATAGGATGCCGTCAAAAAAAGCCACAAATAAATTTAAGCACCAAATCTCAGCATCAGCCGCACGTATTCTCCATAGGTGGGCCCGCCGATTGGCTCGATCTTCTCTCCGACGTACTCTCTTCCGTAAATGTCTTCCTCGACGGATACTGTGTCGCAGACCTTAAATCCCAATTTCTTACACAAATTAATGGAAATCTTATTCTCAGCCTTTACAAGAGTCTGAACCTTATCAAACATCAGGATATCTCTGCCGTAGTCAAGAACAGCCCTGCATGCTTCGTAAGCATAGCCCTGTCTCTGATACTCTTTTCCGACAAGAAAGCCAAGTTCAATGTCCTCAAACCCGTTCCTTACCGAGTATCCGACTCTCCCGATAACCCTGTTATCCTCGCGCCTTACAAGCGTCCATACACCAAAGCCCATGAGCCCGTACACCTTCTCAATATAATCCTTCTGATATCTCTTTTCATCTTCGGGATTCTCAAAAAGACCTTCCATGTATCTGGTCATCTCCGGGTCTTTGTACAATTTATAGAACTCGTCCACATCATCAAGAGTCGTCTCTCTGACAAGAAGTCTGTCTGTCGTCAGCACTTCCCACGGCTCACCCGCGTATCTCTGATAAGCCTTTACAAAAGAATCCATGTCGACTTCGTCAATGTCGGAAAAAATATATTTCACACCCGGAAATTCTTCGTTCTTATTCAATGAATGCTCAATCCCAACCACATAAAAGCCAAGATTCGTTGCTTTTTCGGTGGTGCCTTTTCTGTCAGCAATTACAAGCATTTCGTTATCGGTCTTATTATCTTTGAAAAAATCCTGTGCCCCGAAAACCTCCGCTTCGATACCGCATTGATTTATATATTCTCTTGCGGATTCTAAGCTTTCAGTCACCTCACTGCTTTTCAGATTTTTTTCATCTATTACAAACGCAACCTTCTTCAGCACAAACTTTTTCCTCCGAGAATAATTATAATACATAAAACGCCCACATTACGATAAATGCGAGCGTTCATAATTTGTTTACAAATCATTAAAAGAATGGTTACTTCAAATCATCTTTTGGACATACCTGCTTGTTATTATAATATTGTCAGATGAGTTGAGACAGACAATACCAATTAAACTTTTTCATAATGTGCCGGGTAAGAAGAGCTTACCCGGCATCCTCCCTTTAAAAAAAGGGCTTTTTTTAATTAATGAATATTACTTCTTCTTGTTCCCGTGAAGAAACATTTCCATGTCAGCAACTGCCGACTCCTCATCGCTTCCTTCTGCGATAACGGTCACTTCTTCTCCGGTGTTCAGACTAAGCGTCATCATTCCCATAATGCTCTTTGCATTAACTTTCTTGGACTGAGCCTCAATATGAACCGTACTCTCATACTTACTTGCGAGCTGAACAAGCTCAGCAACAGGTCTTGCCTCCAGTCCTCTGGGCAACTTAATCTCGATAGATTTTGTCAACATAATAATTCCCTCCTCATCTCAGCTTATCCGCAAGCTCGCTCAGTTTCCTGAGCCGATGATTAACTCCTGACTTACCTACAGGCGGATCAAGATACTTGCCCAATTCGAGAAGCGTCGCATCAGGGTGTTCAAGCCTGACCTCAGCCATCTCCCGCAAGCTCTCCTGTAAGCGATTGAAACCATAAAAATCTCTTATATATGTAATGTCCTCGATCTGTTTAGTCGCGGCATTTACAGTCTTAGTTATATTGGCAACTTCACAATTGACTCTTCTGTTGATGGAGTTTCTCATCTCTTTTACAATCCTGAGATTCTCCAGATTCATAAGACTGACCGGAGCTTCCATTATATTCAGAAGATCAACGATACCGGAGCCTTCCTTCACATATAATACGAAATACTTCTTACGTCTGACTATCCTTGCTTCAATATCAAAGCTCTCAATTATCTCCTGCAACCTAAGTGCCTGATCCTCATAGTCACAGACAAATTCCAAATGATATCCCTTATTGGGATCGCTAATGGAACCGATGCACAAGAAAGAATCGCGAATGAAGGCTCTCTTACAACACGATTTCCCGGTGATCAACGGACTCACTCCCTCATCAAAAGATCTGAGATTTCCGGCTCCGTCAATTACCCTGATAGCCTTAAGACACGATTCAAGAAGTTCCCCTTCACCCAGCACAGGCCTGTAAACACGCCCATTTACCTTAATATCGGGGGATTCTTCCAAAAAGCTAGTTCCTATATTAAATGCTTTTTTTATTAATGTAAAGAACTTTCTAATTACAGCTTCATTATCCGGCTGTAAATAAAGCATTATCGGCTTACCGTTTTTTTGTTCAACATATCCTGCACTGTTAACGATAGCAGCAATCTCTGCAAGCCTGCAATGCCTCGACGTACCAATGCGTTTTGCAAGTTCTTCTTTTACATCGGATGAAAAAGACATATCTCACCTTGCCTGCTTTACATCTCTGTGTAATAGCTTTAATCCAAACTTACCGTCTCCGGCCTTCAATCTGTCATACAGTTCGTTGGCGATTGTTACACTTCTGTGCTGGCCACCGGTACATCCTATGGCCACAACCAGCTGATACTTGCCTTCCTTAACATATCCGGGGATCAGGAATTCAAGCATGTCCGTCAGCTTATCCAGGAACTGTCCGCATTCCGGAAAACTCTTTACGTAGTCCTGAACCGGTTTATCATTTCCCGTCTGATGTTTGAGTTCATCTATATAAAAAGGGTTAGGCAGGAATCTAACGTCAAATACAAGATCCGCATCCGACGGGATTCCATACTTAAATCCAAATGAAAGCACCGTCACCATAAGAGAATTGTACTCTTCGTTTCTTACAAAGATGCGGTCAAGTTCTTCGCGAAGTTCCCTTGTAAGAAGCTTTGAAGAATCGATCACATAATCCGCTCTCTTTTTTACCTCAGTAAGAACCGCTCTCTCCTTGGCAATTCCATCCTCTATACGATTTCCGACATCATTGACATTCATGGGATGAACGCGCCTTGTCTCTTTGTATCTTTTTATAAGGACCTCGTCGCTTGCATCCATATAAAGAACTTCAACGGGAAGGCCTCTTTCTTTCAGAGTGTCGATTATTCCTGCGACTTCTTCAAACTTCTGTCCCGCTCTTGCGTCAATTCCAAGTACGACTTTGCTGATCCCGTTATCGGGCACGGCAACAAGCTCAGCAAACTTCTCTATCAGAAATACAGGAAGATTGTCTACACAATAAAAGCCTGCATCTTCAAGCATATGTATGGCGGTTGATTTACCACCGCCGCTCATTCCGGTAACAACTACGAATCTCATGGTTTTATCCTTTCAAATCTACCAAGCATAATAACTTCGGGCTCAAGCATTACTCCATAGGACTCGTATACTTTCTTCCTTACGTCATCAATTACTTGGTATATATCGGCCGATGTCGCAGAATCTTTATTTATGACAAAGCCGCAATGCTTCTCCGATACACACGCACCGCCAACGGTATAGCCCCTAAGTCCTGCGTCCTGGATAAGCTTACCCGCAAAATTCCCCTCGGGTCTCTTAAACGTCGATCCGGCGCTCGGATATTCAAGCGGCTGTTTGTCACGTCTTCTCTGTGCAAGATCGGACATCTTTTCTATAATTGCTTCCTTCTGTCCCTTAGTAAGTTCAATAAGCACGGACAGAACGATATATTTTTTTCCTTTAATAAAGCTGGTTCTGTAACCAAATTCCATGTCGTCGCATGAAAGCGTCACAAGCTCACCTTCAGGTGATATGACCTTGACTTCCTTTACGACCTGCTTCATCTCGCCATCATAGGCGCCGGCGTTCATAACCATCGCACCGCCGATAGTTCCGGGGATTCCCGCAGCGAACTCAAAACCTGTAAGTTCCCTGTCTCTGGCAAAAGAAGCTATGGCTGAATTAAGCGCGCCGGCCTCTGCCCTGATACTCGTGTCACTTTCTGCCGATACATCCGTAAAGTTCTTAAGCGAAACGACAACTCCGTCATATCCGTCATCTGATACAAGAAGATTGCTTCCGTTTCCGAGAACAAAATAGTCTTCACCTTCAGCTCTGAGGCGCTTAAGAACCTCAAGAAGCTGCTTCGTATCTTTTGGGCTTATAAATAAGCTCGCAGGCCCACCTGTTCTAAACGTAGTGTGCCTGCTCATGTTTTCATTCAATATAATATTTTCTTCCGAGACAATTTCTCTCAGAGCATTTATCAAATCGTTATTCAAAAAAATCTCCTTTTAATACAGAAGCATTCTTGCTGCGCCGAAGACTCCCGCATCATTTCCAAGCTTCGCAAGAGCAAACTGCGCTGTGCTGCAACCCGAAAATACATACTTTTTAAATGAAGGCATCAGGAGGTCAAAAAGCATTTCTCCCGCTTTTGAAACTCCGCCGCCGATAACTATTATCTCAGGATTTACAACCGTAGCAACACTTGCGATTCCTTTTCCGAGGTAATAACCGTACTTCTCAGCGCATTTAACGGCAACCTTGTCACCTTTCTTGGCTGCGTCGAATACGTCCTTGCACTCGAAATCTTTGCCGCGAAGAACGCTGTCTTCTGTTGTCTCGGCAAGAATTCTCCTGGATACTCTCACTGCTCCCGTAGCGCTTGCGTACTGCTCAAAGCATCCGTTATTGCCGCATCCGCATGCTTCAGGTTCATCATCAACAAGGTGGATATGTCCGATCTCTCCGCCTGAGCCTGTAGCTCCCGTAAGAATCTTGCCTTCGTTTATTATTCCACCGCCTACGCCTGTTCCGAGAGTAACAAGGAGCATATTCTGATGTCCCTGTCCGCCGCCTCTCCACTGCTCACCGAGTGCCGCAACGTTGGCGTCGTTTCCTGCTTTCACCTTAAATCCTGTGAGTGATTCGAGCTCTTTTACCACATTGAGCTTGGACCAACCAAGGTTTACCGCCTGAAGGCACATGCCATCTGCGTCTACAGCACCGGGGACGCCAAGTCCTATTCCGATAATATCCTCGGATGTAAGATTTTTCTCAGCGATCTTAGCCTTAACCGACTCTGCAACATCACTTAAAATGCTGCTTCCGTTGTTCTCTTTTCTTGTAGGTATCTCCCAAAGCTCGACTTTCTCGCCTTCATCTGTGAGAAGTCCGATCTTAGCCGTTGTTCCTCCGATATCTACGCCAAATACATATTTTCCCATTACCTCTATAAGTCTCCTTCTATATTATTCGTCGTCATCATCTTCCGATCGTCTTCTTGCGAGTGAGTTCTGAACCCTGTTGTAGAGCTCCTGCGCTGCATTGTAACCCATCTGTTTCTGTCTGTGGTTAACTGCTGCCGATTCACAGATTACCGCAAGATTTCGTCCGGGTCTGATAGGAATCCTGTGACAAACTATCTTGTTTCCAAGATACTCAGTGTACTCTTCCTCAAGTCCGAATCTGTCATACTCTCTGTCCTTGTCCCACTCTTCAAGTTTGATGACAAGGTCGATAGTCTGTGTCTCTCTTACACTTGATACACCGTAAAGCGTCTTAACATCTATGATTCCGACCCCTCTCATCTCAATGAAATGTCTTGTAATATCAGGCGATGTTCCGATAAGAGTCTCCTCACTTACACGTCTAAGCTCAACCGCGTCATCCGACACAAGACGATGTCCTCTTTTTATAAGCTCGATCGCAGTCTCTGATTTACCGATTCCGCTCTCACCCGTTATAAGAACACCTACGCCGTAAACATCGACAAGTACGCCGTGAATTGAGATGCATGGAGCAAGTTTTACATTGAGCCACCTGATGATCTCCGCCATGAAAGCAGAGGTGGACTTCTTGGTCATGAGAACCGGTACCTTCTCCTCAACCGCGATTTTCAAAAAGATAGGATCGGGAGCCAGATCTCTGCAGAAAACAACTCCCGGTATATCAAAAGAAAGCAGTTCTCTGTACATTTTCTCTTTTTCTTTATCAGAAAAAGATTCCATATATGTATATTCTACGAAACCTATAACCTGTAGTCTGGTTGCCTCGAAGTGTTCATAATACCCTGCAAGCTGCAACGCCGGCCTGTTAATATCAGGCTGAATAATGCGGATCTTCTTGATATCAAGCTCCGGTGTAAGATTTGTGAGCTTCATTTTATCAATAATTGTTTTAAGACTTACGCTTGCCATCAATGCCTCCCCAACATAAGTATTTTCAGTTAATTACTAGGAAAAATGATACCATAGATGGGGAAAATTTTAAAGCTACCAGACACTAATGCCTGATAGCCATCCTATCTTTTCTTTATTTCTCATATCTTCTGTAATAATCAAGGAAATAATCCGGTCCCTCCATCCATAAACCGGATTCAAAATTGTAAAGACATTTACATGCGTTTGAATTTAAAAGTCTGTTTCTGGACTCCTCAATTGAGATATTATCTTCAGCAGCCATATCTTCAATAGCATCTGTAAGTATCATATCAGCGCAGATATTCATCTTATCAAATGACATATTTCCTTACCTCCTGATATTCCAAACATCCAATCGCCTTTTTCGTAATGAAACAAAATTGGTCAACCAGATGATCCGGTAACAGCTGCTCAATAGCGATATTAACTGCCTTTTCTATATTGATGACCGAATAAAATTTCTGGCCTGATTAAGATCACTTGTCAGGTAAAAACCTCTTCCAAAATCTTTTCCTTTTGCACATCGTTCCAAGTCAATCTTTTCTACCGGAGTATAACTTCCGTGAAATAGAAGCATTCCATCTTTTAATTTCACTAAATGGCTCCTTTCCTTTTTAAAATTCTGCTTATATCATTTAAATTATACTCGTCACCATTAATATGAAACATATCATAACACTCTTCTATATATTGCCATATTTCATACTTTGAAAAGATATCATTTGCAGTTGCGCGATTCATTTTATATTTCCGGCAAAATTCACCCAATAATCTAATTTCCATGAAAATAATTTCATTAATCATAAAATTACCCCCCCTTCACTGCACTATGTTCATGGTTATCTAACATAACCATTGTATCAAATCGCAAGTGTTATGGCTATTCTAAACCGATTTCAAGCTTTGGCATTTGCCTTTCCTAATATACATCATTTTTCAAAAACAACTTATAACCAGCTGCTAAGTATACTATTATGTCAATTCCAGCTGGTTATCTCGCAATATTCTTAAAATTCCTGTCAGGAAACCATATGACAAATTCCTGTTATCTTTAAACGCTCCGGAAAAGAAATTCCTCATAAATCCAATAATTTCATCATAAAACTCTTTGAAATATCCTTCCTGTATAGGAGTATCATATTCATCAATAATAATAATGGGCACCTTATCGTAATGCTCAGAAAGCATTTTTGGTAAAACTAAATCTCAGCACCTGACATCCAATAGCTCCATAACTCCGTTAAGCACAAGCTCCACGGAATCAGCAGGCACGAAGACGCAGTCTCCCTTATATATATTTATGTATTCTTTCCTTCCGTCTTCCGTGCAATAACTGATATTCCCGCAGCCGTCATAACACAAAAGAACCCTGAACGAAAGCTCATCCGAGCTGTATGTAACCTTCTGCCTTCTCTCGGTATTTATAAGCATCCTGTACACTTCAAAATACTTACATCTGCTAAGAAGCTCATTCGCAACACCCGGGCTATACTTAAGCACCCTCATTGCCTGCCTCGGTTCACCTATGTTCTTTAAATTTGAAACTTCAAGTGCCTTATCCACATGAAGCTCACGCTTTTTACCGTTCTTATCCACACGGTCGTAATCGTACAGCCTGTAAGTGAGATTACTGTTTTCCTGTATCTCTGCTATAAGCGCCCCCGCACCTATGGCATGTATCGTTCCCGCTTCGATAAAGAAAACATCGTTCTTTTTAATTGGAACATTACGGAGATACTTTTCAAGTTCTCCCTTTTCTATAGCTTCCCTGATAGCAGCTTTACTACAATCATGTTTAAGTCCGTAGACCAGCTTGGAACCTGCGCCGGCATCAAGAACATACCACATCTCCGTCTTACCAAGCTGACCGTTTTCGTACTTTCTTGCATATTCATCACTTGGATGTACCTGAACAGATAGATTCGCCTTCGCATCAATGAACTTTATAAGTATGGGAAGCTCTCCAAGTTCCTCACAATGCTTTCCAAGAAATTCGGAATGCTCTTTTAAAACGTCGATAAGGAGTCTTCCATCAAACTCACCGCCCGTAACAACACTCGGTCCGTCGGGATGCGTACTGCATTCCCACGTTTCCGCCAAAGGATCCATATCTATATTTTTACCAAAATCATCGTTAAGCCTCTGACCGCCCCAGAGATAATCCTTTGCGGCAGGCTTTAGCATAAAAGGAAAATTCTTCAATGTGTCATCTCTCATCTTTTTGTTTTGACATCATATTATATACAGTTGGACTTTTGACATCTATATCATATTTATTCAAGGTTATATTTTTGTTTATCCTCTACGGTAATATCTTTTCCAAGCTGTACCTCAATAAGCTTAAGCTCAGTCTCTGCAAAAACCGTATGTCTGCATCCGGCACTCATGGTAATAACGTCTCCGGCCTTGATATTCTGCTCCATTCCGTCAACCACAGTTCTGCCCTTACCGGAGAGAACAACCCATACTTCATCTCTGTTCTTATGGCTGTGATAGTTCATGGAATGCCCCGGATTAAGAACAACTTTTATTGTCATTGACTCAGATTCAACATCCATTACCTGATACTTTCCCCATGACTTCTCGGCAAACATGATCTGCTGATCAAACTTGTCAACATATGGCTTAATATAGCTGGACTGTTCCTTATCAGAAACAAGGATTCCTTCAGGAGATGCCGATACCACAACATCCTTAAGTCCCATGCAAAGTACCGGAACATCAAGATCATTTAACACATGCACATTCTCACACTTATCATTAAGAACGCCTTTTCCTATCACATTCTCATTCATAGCTTCAGTAAGTGTATTCCAGGTACCAAGATCCTTCCAGATTCCCGAATACTTCATCACGCCAATGCTGCTTTCCTTCTCAACAACAGCGTAGTCGAAGCTTATCTTATTGCTGTTATCATATCTGTCAAAAAAGTCCTGATAATCCTTAAAGTCAATAAGCTCATGCGCCTTGTTAAGCACATATCCAAGCTTAAATGCAAAAACTCCGCCGTTCCAAAGAGCACCTTTTTCAATATACTCCTTAGCTGTAACGGCATCCGGTTTTTCCTTAAACTCAAGAACCTCACTGACATCAGCGGCTTCCTTCGGAATAATATATCCGTACTTCTCACTTGGATATGTCGGCTCTATTCCCATGAGATTAAGGTTGTAATCTCCCTTTGCCGCCATATCTGACAGGTCTGAAAGAGCCTTAAAATATGTGTCGTCGACATACGGATCTACAGGGCACACAACGACAAGCTCATCTTCTTTTACACCCTTCACATCATGAAGGAAACTGCACGCAAGTGCTATTGCAGGAAAAGTATCTCTTCTGCACGGCTCAATGGAAAGATCTACCGCCTCACCAAGCTGATTGTTGATAGCTGACGCCTGACTCTTAGATGTAGCTATGGTGACATTGGCATCACCGTCAACTTCCCTGATTCCTCTATACATACGCTGAAGCATGGATTCATATTCGCCATCTTCAGTCTTAAATATTCTGATAAACTGCTTACTTCTGATGTCGTTGGACAAAGGCCAAAGACGCTTTCCAGATCCACCTGATAATAATACTATGTTCACAATTTAAACCTCTTTTTTCAAAATAATTACGTGTATTTCTGTATCATACCACTTTTCCTCTATCTGAAGAAGCGCTTCTTCAGATAGAGGATTGTTTTTGGGCCAACATAGAATAAACAGTAGCCTGGATTAGAATTCAATCCAGGCTACAATATTTTAATCATTGGAAGTTAGGAATATTACTCCCAAACAAATTCCACCCCTTGTGGAATCTATACATACGCTGGAACATAGACTCATACTCGCCGTTCTCAGTATTAAATATTCTAATAAACTGCTTACTTATAACATCGTTGGACAATGGCCAAAGGCGCTTCCCAGCCCCCACCGGATAAAAGAACTATGTTCATATCAAAAACTCTTATATTTCTTTTTTTACAAACTTCATTTCACCATCTTTTAAATATGTTCTCTCGCTGATTATATATCTTGGCCTATGCTTAACTTCAAGATAAATCTTACCTATGTACTCTCCAAGAACTCCCAAAGAGATCAACTGTATTCCACCTATAAAACAAACCACACAAATAGTACTTGACCATCCTGAAACCGTTTGTCCTAACATCTGATTAATAAATGCCCAAATTATACCTATAAAACTAAATAACGCTACCAACAAGCCCAATCCCGTTATAAATCTTATAGGTTTTATAGACAAACTTGTTATACCATCTATTGCTAATGCAAGCATCTTACTAAGAGGATAATGCGATTCACCGGCCATTCTCTCATTTCTGGAATAATATACCGCGGTGCTCTTAAATCCAACCAGCGGAACCATTCCACGTAAGAACAAATTAACCTCTTCAAACTTTGCCAGCTCCTTAAGAGCTCTTGAAGAAATCAATCTATAATCAGCATGGTTATAAATTGTTTCAACTCCCATAGAACTCAATAACTTATAAAAGGACTGAGCTGTGAACCTTTTAAAAAAAGTATCCGTATCTCTGTTATTTCTTACTCCATATACAATCTCTGAGCCTTTAGCATATTCATCTACCATCTCATCTATTGCATTAATATCATCCTGTCCATCACAGTCTATAGATATCGTTATATCACATAAATCCTTTGCTTCCATCAATCCAGCAAGTACCGCATTCTGATGGCCTCTGTTTCGGCTCTATTCAATTCCGCAAAAATGGTCATCTTCCTTTGCAAGCCCACTTATAATCTCCCAAGTACAATCCTTGGAGCCATCATTAACAAACATTATCTTACTTTCTTCATCGATCTTACCTATATTTATCAAATCAACCAGTTTATTTAGAAAAACCGGAGCCGTAATCGGTAAAACCTTTTCTTCATTGTAACATGGAATAACTATAATTAATTTTGGTGCCAATTTCTATCCTCTCATTTTATAAAACATTTACATCTACTGCACATAAAAATCACTCATTATATATCTATCAAAAACACTCTTAAATAATTCCGGATAGCTAGTATAATAGTCTTTATAACACGATACTATAAAATCAATATCACTCTTGTCTAATGGCTTGATTTTTTTCTTAATAGTTACATGTATATCTTTATCCAAAGTATAATCTTTAACTTCACAATAATTATCTTTCAATTCCTCAGAGTTATTCACAAGTTCATTTAAATACCAACATGTCTTGGAATAATCCTTTTGCTCTTCATTCCAGTATTGAGGTTTATCAGTAGTTAAAACATAATCTGCCACCAAAAACTCATAAGGAAATCCTTGCCCTAGATCATTTGCCGAAGTCGTGCTTAAATATGGACATGCTTTAGTTTCTACCGGTAAAAGACAATTCTGAATTGTTTCTTGATTTAGAAAAAAGCTATTTGATAGAAGATAAGCTGTACTCTCTGTACTTGTGACTTCATTAATATCATAAGCTATTTGTTTGATTTCATTTACATCACCACGCTCGTGATTCTTTTTATTAAAATCTAAGTTAGAAAAAAGAATACCTCTTGGTAATCCATACTGTTGTACATAAGCATATATTCCTAGCCCATATAAGAATACTAAAGCGATAAGACTGCCAACTATAATCTTTCTTTTATGATTTACAATTTGTGCAACAATCATTCCTGTAGCAACCGCAGAAAGAATAATTATAGATGAAATAAAATTGTAATAGTGCTGCCCGCTTGGGCTTTGTACTTGAAAAAATAGTATCATTGTAAAAAGACATCCAACTATTAATCCAATCACCTCTCTAAATCTCTTTTTTATAACCAAAAAAGCTGCGCCAATAACTGCAAAAATATCTACGATAAATCCTATCCACCTAAATGTAAACGCTATTATAAAAGTTGACCAGTTTCATCCATTTCGCTAGCGAAAAAGTTTACCACCTTGTGTTAAGTCCTTTATGATTTTTAGTGTATGAAAAAATCATGAAGGGAGAAAGGTGATGATA
>JAEEGH010012059.1_pt1 | contig 19495 bp, 17 predicted proteins | sample 9134181 | NCBI WGS metagenome assembly JAEEGH01 (sample SAMN16246544, study PRJNA631951) | gut metagenome | biome: gut microbiome; feature: rumen; material: DP-attached | host: Bos | place: Iran: Karaj | collected 2018-10 | reverse complement strand
TACGCCAACGGCCGCAACACCGTCATGGGTGATGAGGAACTGGAAATCATGGTCCGCCGCTGTGATGTGGACCGCTACGAACGTCTCCTGTTCCACAGGAGCAAATAACCGGATTATCCGGCCGGAATCCCTGCCTCCAGGCGGTTCCGGCCGATTCTTTTTTATTTTCCTGTTGTTCCTGATGTCAGAAGAAAGGCGATGCTGATGGAAATCTGGGATTTGGTAAACCTGAAACGGGAAGTAATCGGGCAGCATATCCGCGGAAATGAAATGCCACCGGATGCCTATCACCAGGTGGTTCATATCTGGATCCGGAATTCAGAGGGAGAATACCTGATGACCCAGCGGAGTCCGGCGAAAAAAACATGTCCCCTGAAATGGGAATGCGTGGGCGGTTCCGTCCTGCAGGGGGAATCCAGCCTGCACGCTGCCCTCCGCGAGGTACAGGAGGAGGTCGGTATTTCGCTGCGGCCAGGGGATGGAAAGCTCGTCCTCACACAGGTCCGCGATTACGCGGACGGCGTAAGGGTCAACGACATCAACGATGTTTATCTGTTCGGTTATAACGGCGGGATTCCGCTTGCGAACGCATCCACGGATGAAGTCATCCGGGCCCGCTGGGCGGCCAGGGAGGAGATTGAACAGCTCTGGCGCAGCGGTGAAATGGTCAGCGGCATCAAGGATCTGTCCTATTTCATGGATAATCCGGACGGCATATTCAACTGAAAAAAGAGATCCGGGGCATCAGCCCTGGATCTCTTCGATTAGTTCAAGAACCCGCTCTGTTCCGTCCGCCGGGGGTGCGTTCTTCAGCGCTGCCTCCAGCTTCTCCCGGTCAGCCCATGTGTCCAGTATTGCTTTCACCAGCGTATCCTTCGACATGTTTTCCTGCATCAGCACATGGCAGAGTCCGCGTTTTTCCAGACTCTGCGCGTTCAGGATCTGGTCGCCGCGGCTGGCGCCCTTCGGATACGGAATCAGCAGCATCGGCCGTCCCAGTGCCTGAAATTCACACAGGGCATTGGATCCGGCGCGGCTCAGTACCATATCGGTGCACGCCAGTGCGTCCGGCAGCTCCGCGTCCAGGAATTCCACCTGGCTGTATCCGGCTTTTCCTTCCAGCGCGGGTTCCAGGTTGCCCCGGCCGCACACATGGAGGATATCAAATGTTCCGGTCAGGTCATCCAGTGCTTCCCGCAGGCACTTGTTCACACTCTGTGCGCCGGAAGAACCGCCCATCATCATCAGGACCGGCTTGTTTCCGTCAAACCCGGCCCGTTCCAGTCCCTTCGCGCGGTTTCCGCGGAACAGCTCCGGCCGGAGCGGCGTCCCGGTCATTTCCGCTTTGGGACCCAGTGCTTCTGCGCATTCCGGGAAAGTGGTTGCAATCCTTTTCGCGAACGGTTTGCACAGTTTGTTCGCCAGTCCGGGCGTCAGGTCGCTTTCATGGCACAGCACCGGAATCCGGTGGAGCCACGCCCCGAACACCACGGGCACCGCGACAAAACCGCCCTTGGAGAATACCACATCCGGCTTCAGCTTCCCCATCAGGTGGGCGCTCTGGAATGCCCCGGCAGCAACCCGGAAGGGGTCCGTAAAATTCTGCCAGGAAAAATACCGGCGAAGCTTTCCGCTCTTCACCGCGTGGTAGGTCACACCGTTCATGGAAGCCATTTTCCCGGCCTCCATGCCGTTCTCGCTGCCCACGTAATGGATTTCATATCCCTTTTCCAGCAGCCGGGGAATCAGCGTCAGGTGGGGCGTCACATGCCCCATGGTTCCTCCGCCGGTCAGCACAATCTTCTTCATCGGCAAACTGCCTCCTCGGAATACAGCCGCGTCCGCGGCCGGTTATTCTCTGTCGGTATTATATGCCACATTCCGTTTCCGCGCAACGACCGGCCCTTTTCCTTGCCATTTCAGGCCGGTTATGCTATAATCCTCTCCGTTGCCGGAGTGGCGAAATGGCAGACGCGGCGGATTCAAAATCCGCTACCCTCAAAAGTGTGCGGGTTCGAGTCCCGCCTCCGGCACATAAACGGCCTGCAGGTTTTCCTGCAGGCCGTTTGCGTTCCCCGTCTCATGTCTTGTACTGTCTGCGACCGGGGTATATCAGTCTGTGATATGAAATGCCGCCCATGGAAGCTTTTCCTTCAGGAATGCGATCAGCTCTTCCGGGGATCCGCCGTCAATCCGGCTCCTGTCCAGGATATGAAACAGGTTTTCCTTCAGTTTCAGGACAATTCCATGCTTCGTTTGATAAACATGCCGGATCTGGGCATAGGCGGTCTCCATTTTTGCCCCGCTGCTGCCCTCGGCATGGACCGACTCATCGCAGAAGAAGTATTCAGCCTTCTGGTGTGCCGTATCCCCGTACAGTGCTTCCCTCTGCCGGATAAACTGCCGGGCACACCGGCCCGGGTATGTCACATGCAGGACAAAATTGGCAATGCCCAGGGCTGCCCAGAAAAGGATGTAAGGCAGCCACTTTTCCCATATGCCCGTATAGCCTTCACGGATCAGCCGTGCTGCGTCCGCTGCATATTTCACTGCAAAGCCCAGGCAGGCAAGCGTCAGGATCATTCCAAGGATAAAGCGCCATGAATGCACCATCAGTACCCGGTAACCCTCCGTAAGCAGTTCCCTGTCCAGCGGACTTTCCACATGGAAACGGCAATTCAGTTTCCAGTCTTTTTCCTCTTCCGCAGGCACATTTTCCACGATATTCTCCTCCATCCGCTGATCCTCCGTCTATGGTTATACTGTAACTGTATTATATATAATCAGCGCTTCATATGCAACACACATTCCCGGCCGGCTGCCGCCCCGCCGGAAGCTTCCTGTTCTGCCGCAAACATCGATGTATTTCTTTTGTTTTTGTCTTAGCGGTTGCGGTTTTTCATGTATAATAGATTGGTTTGCAATCCGGAGGGAGGACGTTATATGAAAAAGGGACTTATCTGTTTGCTTCTGATGCTGGCCATGGTGCTGGCTGCCGGCTGTGCGCTGGCCGGGGAGACCACCACGCTGCTGGTGTATATGTGCGGTACGGATCTGCAGGATGCCGGCTGCCAGGACCTGGTTGAGATGGCTGAAGTGGAAGCCGGGGACGCGATCAACGTCGTGGTGCTGGCCGGCGGGGCTTCGGAATGGGATATCGATGACCTGAAGGGCAACGCCCGGAACCTGGCGGTAATCCGGGACGGATATTTTGAGGAACTGGAGCAATGGAAACAGGCTTCCATGGGCAGTCCGGAAAGCCTGAAGGAATTCCTGGAATTCGGACTCACCGAATATCCGGCCGACCGCACGATTGTGGTTCTGTGGGATCACGGTGCCGGTTCCGAGGGCGGCGTCTGTTTTGACGAAACCGCCAATGATGACGGTCTGACCATCGTGGAAATCAACAATGTCCTGAACAGCCTGAAGAAATCCATACCGGATTATCATATCAACATCTTCGGCTGTGACGCCTGCATGATGGCCACCTATGAAATGGCCGCGATGCTGTCCCACCATAACATTGATTATTATGTCGCCAGCGAGGAGCTGGAGCCCGGTGAAGGCTGGTACTATACCGGCTGGCTGGAAATGCTGAAGGATGATCCCTCCGTATCGGATACGGATCTCTGCGCGGGCATTATCGACAGCTTCATGGACGCGGGCCTGAGCAACGACCCGGATGACTACCTGACGCTCAGTGCGGTGGATCTGTCCAAAGTGGGTGAGCTGGAAAACTGCATGGAAAAATTTGCCTCCGTCATGGCCGGCAAGGTTGCGGATGGCCACCTGTCCGATATCCGCCGCGGCCGGAGCCGGATGTATACCTTCGGTTCCTTTGCGGACGGAAGCTGGGACATGGTCGACCTCGGCGCCATGCTGGACGCGTATGCCCAGTTTGACGCGAATACCGCGGCTGAAGCGAAGCGGCTCCTGTCGAAGGCGGTCATATACAGCGGCCAGACGGATAACCTGGGCACCTGCTCCGGCCTGTCTGTCCTGATTCCCCAGGACACCGCCGATGACTTCGACGAATACAGCGACGGATTCAATCTCACCTCGGTCATTCCGAACTGGGTGGGTTTTGTCAACAGCTATGTGGATCATCTGCAGGGCGGAAGCTGGCACTTCAATGCTTCCTCCGCCGGGCAGATCTCTTCCGGCATGGAATTTGATGATACCTTCTACTCCTGCGATTTCTGGCCCTTCAGCTTCCTGATGTGGGATGATGAGGAAGAATGCTACCTGGAAGACTATGAAGCGCCGGAATACACCATTTCGGACGAGGACCAGGGTTTCACCGCAGTGCTTACGCAGGAAGACCTGGCTTACCTGGATTATGTGGAAGGCATGCTGCTTATGGACATGAGCGACGAGAAAATGGAATGCTATGTGGACTTCGGCCTCATGCAGAACAACCTGGTCGACTGGCAGTCCGGTACGGTGGTCAGCCTGTACGACGGCACCTGGCCGGTCTTCGGCGGACAGCCGGTCCCGCTTTACGACCAGACAAGCAATGATCACAGCCGCCGGAGCCTGATCCCGGTAAAGCTCAACGGGGTTTATACCTACCTGGTGGTTGTTTTCCCCGCCGGCGGAACCGAGGGGCGCGTGATCGGTGCGAATGCCGGTTATGATGAAAACGGTCTTCCGATCCGTGAAACCACCCGCCTGAAGCCCGGTGATGAGATCATCCCCGTTTACACCATGTATTACGAGGAAGACGGAAAGGAAGACCTGCAGGAAACCGAATTTGAAGGGGATAAAATCATCTGGCAGGAAGGCATGACCGTCACCTATGAAGACCTCAGCGACGAAACGGATGAGGCAACCCCGATGCTGTTCTGCTTCATCTACAACGATATTTTCGGCGAAAGCACCATGGGCGATATGATCGAATTTGAACTGTGATTTGCGGTGTCATATAAAACAATTTGAATTATTGAATTTTGTCCGTTTTCCCCTTGCCAAAATGGCGAAATTCTGTATAATGGACAAGGTTTGTGTCGTCTGAACACGCCAACCAAATATTGTCAGGGATCATATCCCTGAGAGAAGAGGTAAAGACATGAAGAAACTGTTTGCTCTGATCCTGGCCCTGGGCCTGCTGTTCTCCTTCGCGATGGCTGAAGACGAAGCTGTCGAACTGAGCTGGGACAACGTCTCCGAAGAAGCCAAAGCTGTCGGTTCTTTCTACCCGATCGATATGCAGGAGTCCGGAAAGATCATCTACTGGGTTCCGCAGAACATGGCTGCGCAGGATATTTCCGCGATTGAAGCGGTAGGTCTTCTGGCTGCTTTCGCTACAGAGGATGGAGAATACACCATTTCCGTGTATGGTTTGGCAAATGCTGATGGCTGGCAGGCATATGTTGCCGGACTGGGCATCACCGAAGAAAATGCCAATCAGTTCACCACCAACGGCATCTACGCAATCGGTTTCGAGCAGGAAGAAAAGGGAATCGATTTGGTGATTATTCCCGTTAACGACACCAGCGTGCTCGTATATGCCTTCACTCCCCTGCACGGTGATGAGGAATGGGATGAAACCAAGGGTGTGATCATTTCTTCCATTCAGGTGGCTGAATAATTAAAGCAAGGGATATTATTCCCGATGGAAAAACCGGGGCAGCAGTTGCTGTCCCGGTTTTTCTGCACTTTATGAATTCATCCATGCTGTATGGAACCTGTAACGGCCTCAATCAGCGCGCACAGGCGTTCCCCGCTCTGCCGGGCTTTTTCCAGCACCGCCTCATGGGAATGGGCTTTTTTCGCGATTCCGGTCGCCATGTTCGTAATGCAGGAGATCCCCAGCACCTTCATTCCCAGGTACCGGGCCGCGGTTGCTTCCGGTACCGTGGACATGCCGATCGCGTCCGCTCCCAGCGTCCTGAATGCCCGGATTTCCGCCGCGGTCTCATACATCGGTCCGGGAAACAGGGCATATACGCCCTCCTTCAGGGGGATGCCCAGTGCTTCCGCCTGCTCCTTTGCCGCCCGGCGCAGGTCCCGGCTGTATACCTCTGTCATGTCGGGGAACCGCGGTCCGAACCGTTCGTCATTTGGCCCGGTCAGCGGGTTGTTTCCGGTCAGGTTGATATGGTCGGTAATCAGCATCAGGTCGCCGGGCGTAAAGGTTTCATTGATTCCCCCGCATGCGTTGGTCACAATCAGCGTCTGCGCGCCCATCTCATGCAGGACAAACAGGGGAAAGGTCACCTGCTTCATGGAATGCCCTTCATAGAAGTGGAACCGTCCACACATGAGCACCACTTCCCTGCCGCCCAGCCTTCCGAAGATCATCCGGGCCGCATGGCCGGCTACGCTGGATACCGGAAATCCGGGAATCTCCGCGTAGGGAATGGTGTCCGCGTCCCGCACCTTATCCATCAGGGCATCCAGCCCGCTGCCCAGAATAATGCAGGTTTCCGGCCGGTGCGATGTCCTCCCGCGCAGGAATTCCGCGGCGTTGGCCACGTCATCATAAAAAGCCATATTCTGTCCCTCCAAAAAAGAAGACCGCTTTACTCAGCAGTCTTCGGTGTTTCTTCCGGTCCCATTCCATTGCTTGACAATGGTCCAACCCGGTAATTGAATACAATGTTGCTGTTCGGGTAACTTCTGTAGAACACCCGTTTCACCCGTTCCAGTACCATTCCGCCGGTATTGTAATTCACTGTCGGAAGCAGCAGTGCGAAGATGGTCGGTGCAAACCGTGTTATCGTATCACCCTTGCGCAGGTTCTTCCGGAGGATATCCATCAGGCCGGTCATGATACTGTCCAGCCGCATGCTGTCAATTTCTTTGTCATTGTAAGGGGAAATCATGATGATTGCCAGGAACATGCTGGCGCCGAGGCGTTCCAGGTTCCGCATCTGCAGGTTGAAAATTTCCTTGAATACCGCGTATTCACATACAAACGCGCCGCGCCGTTCCCCGCTTTCACGCAGCTCGTTGCGGATGGATTCCAGGTTGAAATCCAGCGTCTTGCCGGCGGAAACAATCTGCTTGTAGAACTCCTGGAGGTCTTCGCTCGGTTGGACGCCCAGGTACCGGTAATTCAGCTGCACCACGTGCTTGTACTGCACCAGTGCCTCGCCGGTCCGGTTGATCTTGATCAGCGCGGACATCAGCTCCATATGCAGCCGGTCATCGAATGAGTCAACATCCAGTGCCCGACGGCACACACTGACAATATCCGCGTATTGCGCCTTGCTTTTCAGCAGTTCAATATAGGCATAAATCGCGGCGATAAATTTGTTGTGCAGCGTGGTGGCCTTGGCCAGCGCCCATTCATTCTGCTCGCTGTGCTGCATCAGGTCACCCTGGTATTTTTCCAGCAGGAGGTTGTACAGGGTCCGCTGTTCGGTCACCGGTACATTGTTTTCACTCAGCCGGTTGAAGATGGCTTCGATCTCGTACAGGTCGATGGTCATACCTTCGATGCATTCCCAGTGATACGCGCCGCGGTCGGACACAATGCATGCGCCCAGGGCCGGATCAATCTGGTTCAGCAGTACACGAAGCCGGGAAACAAGCGTCTTCAGTGCGTTTTCCGGGTTGGAGCTCTTGTCCTCATCCCACAGGGCATTCAGCAGACGCTGGTTCGGCACCGGTTCACCCTCATTCAGGATCAGGTACTGAATCAGCGCGGCGCCCTTCTTGGATTTGGCGGCCAGGTGATCCGTTTTTTTCTCATCAATATAGATGAGGAAATGATCCATCATCTGGATCCGAATGGTCTCGGCCACGAAACAACCTCCTCGCTGCACTGATAAAAATACATATACATTAGTTACATTTTATCAGCGTTTTATGACTTTGACAAGTATTTTTTTGTTCGTATGTATCGATTCATGTAATTATGCCTGATAAACTCAAAATTCGGCATGCTTTGATTCGCATGCAGGATCAAGGACCGCGCAGTGCCGCCGGTAATGACTGGTTTGTTGTCAGTAATACAACTCGGTATTCCAGTCTCATTATTTCGCACACGGGCGTGTAACTTTATTCCCTTCCGTTTCTCGCTTCAGGCCATCCGGATCAATCGGCCCTGTTCATGATCCCCCGGTTTGCCGTCTGCGTCCGGATTTCGCATTGCCGGGCTCAATGGTTCTGTTCTTCCCGGCGGATCCGTTTCCATTGACATTGACATATATTCCTTCCAAAAATATAATAACGTCTGTCCGGACTTTGCCGGACAGACGTAACCGTCAGGAATCGGAGCGAGCGTGACCATAAGCCGGGTTCTGTACTGGACGATCATCTATCCAGGCCGTGCGTTACCGCACGGCTCAAGCGATTGCGGAGAACGCGGCGGGCCGCCGGCTTGTCTCCATTGCATCTTGCACCGGGTGGGGTTTACAGCGGGAATCAGTTACCTGGTTCCCGGGTGAGCTCTTACCTCGCCTTTCCATCCTTACTGCCCGAAGGCAGCGGTTTATTTCTGTTGCACTCTCCTTGGAGTCGCCTCCACCGGCCGTTAGCCGGCACCCTTGCCCTGTGGTGCCCGGACTTTCCTCATGCCGTCAGGCACGCGATCGTCTGTTCACCTCGCACCGGATCCCAATTCTACCCCGAAAGGTTGTGATTGTCAATGACCGTTCCGGCCAGCGGCCTGCATCACGATTCTCCCCGCGGTTCCGTTATCCCCGCGGGAAACATGGCAACCGGACTTCTGAAACTGATCGCGCTTGTTTTTATGCTGATCGATCACAGCGGAAAAGTCCTGTTCAGCAATTGCGCGGAGATGCGGATCCTCGGGCGGATCGCGTTTCCGATTTATGTCTGGTGCATGATCGTCGGATTCTGGCGTACGCGCAGTGTCCCGAAATACCTGCTGCGGATTCTGATCGTCGGTGCGGTTTCCCAGCCGCTCTACGCCCTGGCGCTGAACGATAATGGCGATATCGGCGAACTGATCCTGCAGTTCACGGCTCCTCTTGCTTCCGGCTTTACCTGGGCCGGGCTCTGGCAGGTGATTCAAAAAATATATGAAGATCCCAACATTTTCCTCACGCTGTTCCTGGGACTTGCCGCCCTGTGGGGGATCCGGGAAAAGAAATTCCTGAGCTTCATCTGGGCTCCGGCTGCCGCCATCCTGCTTGCCACGGTATTAAAGACAGATTACGGCTGGCGCGGAATCGTCTTCATGATCCTGCTCTACTCCGTACGCGGAAGCCGCTCAGGTATTGCGGCGGTCATGGTCGCCTACTTCCTGTACTGGGGCACGGGCTACAGCGTCACCTCAAAGCTTTTCGGCTGGTCGTTCCGCGTATCCGATCTGCCGCCGGCTGTTTCCCAGCCGCTCAGTGCCCTGATGCGGACGGAAACATATGCCCTGATGTCCCTGCCGTTCATCCTGTGCCGGTTCCCCCGGGATGTGCGTATGCCGAAATGGCTGAGCTACGGGCTTTATCCGGCCCACCTTGTCCTGCTGATTGCACTGAAACTCATCGTTTTCCATTGAAAAATCAGTTGACACCCCATGCCATTGATGATATAATCTGTTGCTGTCAGCGGAAAGACCACACTGCCCGCTGTGCGCCATAGAGTTCGGATTGCCGTCCATTGGTTTTGCGCCTGTAGCTCAGCCGGATAGAGCAACGGCCTTCTAAGCCGTGGGCCGGGGGTTCGAATCCCTCCAGGCGCGCCAGATATGGTGGGTATAGCGTAGTTGGTTAACGCGCCAGATTGTGGCTCTGGAGACCGTGGGTTCGAGTCCCACTACTCACCCCATTTTTCCCTGATAAAGCGTCATGCTGGCAGATTACCTACGTTGGGGTGTAGCCAAGTGGTAAGGCACGGGACTTTGACTCCCGCATTCGTAGGTTCGAGCCCTGCCACCCCAGCTTTCTGACCCATTAGCTCAGTTGGCAGAGCACTTGACTTTTAATCAAGGTGTCTGGAGTTCGAATCTCCAATGGGTCACTTTTCTGCTCGCCGGGTCTGCTGCGCGGGCGTGGCGGAATGGCAGACGCGCCAGACTTAGGATCTGGTGTCGCAAGGCGTAAGAGTTCGAGTCTCTTCGTCCGCACAAGGTTTCCTGATTCCCGGTGAGGAGCATGCGGTAGTAGCTCAGTTGGTAGAGTGCCACCTTGCCAAGGTGGATGTCGCGGGTCCGAGTCCCGTCTACCGCTCCATTTGCGGGTGTAGCTCAATGGTAGAGCTCCAGCCTTCCAAGCTGGTCACGTGGGTTCGATTCCCATCACCCGCTCTTTTTTATGCCTTCATATGAAAATGGACTGTGAGAAATCACAGTCCATTTTCCTGCTGGTCTTCCGGCAGGGCGAACCAGAAAACAGTTCCTCCCTCCGGCGGCGTTTCCGCGCCGTACGGCGCGTGGTGGTTCTCCAGGATTCCCCGGCAGATGTTCAGCCCCAGGCCGCTGCCGATGACGGCGCGCTTGTGGTTTTCGCGGCTGCGGTAATACCGGTCCCAGATGAATGGAAGCTCTTCCGGCGGGATGCCTTCCCCGCTGTCCGTAATCGTGATGCGGACCATCCCGTCCTTCCGTTCCTGGCGGATCCGCACTGCCTTGTCCGCGCCCGTATACGTCAGCGCGTTTCCGGCCAGGTTGTAGATCACCTGGCTGATCCGTCCGCTGTCCGCGGTTACGAATACATCCTCCGCAGCCTCAAAGGTTACGGAATATCCTTCCACCGCGGTCATATGGCTGATCCGGTCCACAATCTTCCGGACCAGTTCAGTCAGGTTGAACCGGGTCATGGTCAGCTCCAGGCTCCCGGTCCTCAGCCGGCTGAAATCCAGCACCTCGTTCACCATCGTGGAGAGGCGTTCTGTCTCATCGATGATAATCTGCATATTCTCCGGAGTATTTTCATCCGGAATATCCCGCATGGCTTCCGCGTATCCCTCAATCATGGTCAGCGGCGTCCGCAGGTCATGGGAAATATTCGCGATCAGCTCCCGCTGCAGGTCTTCCACTTTTCGCAGGTTCTCCGCCGTCTGCACCAGCGTATCGTTCAGCTGGGCAATTTCGCGGTATCCGCCGCTGTGCGGAGGCCGCTGGTATCTGGCCCGGCTCAGCTCCCGTGCCGCCTCATTGGTCTCAATAATCGGCTCAGAGATGCTTTTTGACATCGTATAGCCCACCATCCCGGTCGCCACCAGGATTGCGGCCACAACCAGCACAAACTGCCACCGCATCACCTCATCCAGCCGGACCACGCTGACCCCGGCTGTGCCGTCCGGAAGCGTGTCTCCGGCCTGTTCCGGGTCCTGCATGACCATGATCGATGCCGGCGGCCTTGCGCCGCCGTCCGGCATGCGGAATACATAGTAAAACATGGCATTCTGCAGCAGCCATACCGTCGAGATGAAAAAACCGGCCAGTACCAGCAGGTAGACCAGGATTTTCCGCCGGATTCCGATCCGGCCGGCCAGGTAGGTTTCCCGGAAAGCCAGGGAACCCCGCTTATTCCTTTTCAAAGCGATACCCCACCCCTCTGAGCGTGGTGATCCGGTCCGCGTACCTGCCCAGCTGCCTGCGCAGCAGCTTGATATGCGTGTCCAGCGTGCGGTCATCGCCGAAGAAGTCGTATCCCCATACATCGCTGATCAGCTTTTCCCGGCTCAGGGCAATTCCCCGGTTCCGGACCATGTAGAACAGCAGGTCATATTCCTTCGGGCTCAGGTCCAGTTCCTGCCCGTCCACCGTCACACGGCGCGCGGTGAAATTCACCGTCAGCCCGTCAATGGTTACGGTATCTTCCGTTTCCTTTCCGCTTCCGCTGCGTTTCAGCACTGCACCGACCCGCATCATCAGTTCCTTCGGCGAGAACGGCTTCACCACATAATCGTCAATTCCCAGCTCAAAACCGTGGATCCGGTCATACTCTTCGCCGCGGGCGGACAGCATGATCACCGGCGTATCGCTGTTCTTCCGGATCTCCCGTACGGCGGAAAAGCCGTCCAGTTCCGGCATCATGACATCCATGATGATCAGGTCATACCGGCGTTCCCGGCACATGGCCACCGCCTGCATGCCGTCCTCCGCCTCATCCGTCTCATATCCCTCAAAGGCGGCATATTTGGCAATCAGTGCCCGGATCCGTTTCTCATCATCCACAATCAGAAGTTTCATGGGTCCCCCCTGTTACTGTTCCGCCGGTTCCTGGATATAGGCATTCACCATCTGCGGATCTCCGCCGTCCTCCAGGAATTTTATGATCGCCGCCTGCAGCTGTTCGTTGAACTCCTCCAGGCACAGTCCGTTCTCCATAATATAGGTGGCTGCCGGAATCCCCACATACCGCAGGTGCCACGGCTCATAGTTGATCTCCGTCACATCTTCCTTGTCCGGCGGGTAGCGGAGGATAAAGCCGTATTCCTGGCAGTGCTCAGCCATCCAGATGCACTCCGGCTCCTTTCCCATCTTGCCGTTCATGGCCTTATCCCGCCAGGAGCGCGGCACCACGTCGCAGCCCAGGCCGGTCTGGTGGTCGCTTGCGCCCGGCATGGACACCCAGCCGTCATCCTTCCCGTTGTTCTTCTTCAGCCGGTTGTAGTACATTGTTTTCTGCGTCTGGTAGGAGCGGTAGGCGCTCTTCAGGTACAGGTTGTATCCGTCCGCCCGTGCGCCGTCCGCCAGGGCGATCAGTGCCTGCGCGCAGGTCTCGTTCAGTTCCATGCCTTTGGATACCACATACATGTCGCCCTTCTTTTTGGTTCCATCCTTGTTCAGGGACATGCTTTTGATCTTCACCAGCGGCTTGCAGACGAATTTGGAATCCAGCAGGTAATGTTTGTTCGCCAGCACCACAAAGTCCGGTTCCATATCCTCCAGTGCGACAGGAAAATCCCATACCGTATCCCCGTATACCGTCGCGTCCAGGTCGATTTCCTCAACGATTTCCTCAATTGTCAGGTCGCCTTCCGCCAGTGCGGCCGGGACCAGCAGTATCACCGCAATCAGTGCGCAAATCAGTCTTTTCATTCTTCCTCCTTCAGCAGCTCCGCGATCAGGTTCATCCGGTGCTGGATCAGCCACGTCTCCAGCGGCACATCCGCTTCATAGATTTCCTTTGCCAGCTGTTTCCCGACATAGCGGAAATGCCACGGTTCAAACTTGTATCCCGTAATATCCTCCCAGGTTTCCCCGTAGCGGAGGATAAACCCGAAACGCCAGCAGTTGGCCGCCACCCATTTTCCGCCCGCCGTGTTGCGGAACTTCTCGTTCAGCGCGGCGGCGTTCTTCTGCCCGACATCCATGGCCAGGCCGGTCTGGTGCTCGCTGGCTCCGGGCGGTGCCACATATTCCTGGGCTTTCGCCTCATTGTGTTTTACGTTCACCAGCTTCCGGTGGTAAATATTATACTGGGACCGGTAAGCCCGGTATCCGCTCACGGAGATCAGGGTCATCCCCGTTTCTTCCTTGCAGGCCGCGTACATTTCCTCCAGGGCTTCCGCAGCGTCTTCCCGCATCCGGCGTACAGATCCCGGCACCTGCGCTTCCCGCAGGTTGTCCGGTTCGAAGCCTTCGGATACCATCCACTGGCGGTTCACCAGAAACAGGTTCCCTTTGGCGTCGTTCTGCGGCGCCGCCGTGTCAAGCGGCACGGACAGCAGCATCAGTCCGGCCGCCGCCATGGATACCAGTTGATTCAGCAGGTTCATTTTCCGACTCCTTCTTCGTTCACATCACGGTCCAGGCGTTTCAGCGCCTCAGCCCGGATTCCCGGTGTCAGCCGGTACCGGGTGGGATCGAATTCCGGTGCTTCCGCCTTCATCCGGAAAATCCCGAATTTGATCGGAACCCCCAGGTCCGTAAACTTCCGCTCATGCTCCGAAATATAGTTCGGGGTAAACCCGGCCGCGTGCAGGTCATGCGTCAGGTACCGGATTTCAAATCCGCACAGGTCCAGGTATACCAGGGAATCCTGGAAGAGGGTGTCGTCGTCCGTCTTGAACCAGACCTCCCCGCGCGGCTTCAGGATCTCCCGGTACTGCATCAGCTGCCGCGGATGCGTCAGCCGCCGCTTCGCGTGTTTGGGATGCTCCGTCCACGGGTTGCAGAAATGAATGTAAATCCGCTCCGCCCCGTCTTCCGGTCCGAAAATCCGACCGATAAAGCAGATATCTGTCCGCAGGATCATGATGTTCCCGGGGTTTTCCCCGCAGGCGGCAATGATATTCCGCCGGGCGGATCCCAGCACATCCGGGCTCATATCGCACACGGCATAATTGATATCCGGGTTGTCCGCGACCATTGCCGCGGTGCTGACGCCCTTGCCGCACCCCATCTCCAGGTGCAGCGGCTTTTCCGGCACCGCAAAGCGCTGCCGCCAGGCATTCCGGTATTCTTCCCCGCCGTTGGTGTAAAACGGGCAGGCGTCCAGCTCCGGCCTGGCCCATTTCTTGGTCCGCATGTGCATCCGGGTTCACGTCTCCAGTCTTTCTTCTTTCCGCAGTTGTTCCGGTTTCCGGTCTCGGAACCCGACAGACAACCATATTCTTTATTCTCCGCACCGGTCCCCCAATCCTGCCTGCGGCTTTTCCGGCTTGAACCCGTCTCCTTCTTCCGATATAATAGACAACGGTTTTCAACCCGGATCCATTCCATATCGGGAAAGGGATTTTCATGAAGAACAGATCAGTTCAGGGCAGCCTTCTCCTCATGCTGGGTGCTGTCGTCTGGGGCGCTGCTTTTGTAGCCCAGCGGGCCGGCATGGACCATATGCCCCCGTTCGCTTTCTCCGGCATCCGGATGCTGCTCGGCTTTGCCGTCCTGTACCCGTTTTCCCGGATCACCCGCCGAAAGACGATGACTGTCGGCAATCCGGCATCCATCCGTGCGCTGCAATGGAAAAGCGGCCTCCTGTGCGGTTTTTTCCTGTTTCTGGCCACCTCGCTGCAGCAGGTGGGCCTGGTGTCCACCGGCGCCGGTAAAGCCGGGTTTATCACCGCGCTGTATGTGGTACTCGTTCCCGTTGCGGGGCTGCTCCTTTTCCGTGCCAATCCCGGCCGCCTGGTCTGGATCGGGGTGGCGCTGGCTGTGGCAGCCCTCTGGCTGCTGTGTGTGCCGCCGGAAGGCTTTGTCATCGAAACCGGTGACCTCCTGCTGGTCGGCTGCGCGGTCTGCTTTACCGCCCAGATCCTGTGTGTGGACCGGTTTGCGCCGCGGGTGGACGGGGTCACACTGGCCCGGGATGAATTCCTGGTCACCGGCATCCTGTCCATGATCGTTTCCCTGTGTACCGAAACAATTACCCTGGAAGGGATCACGGAAGCACTGATCCCGATCCTGTATACCGGCATATTCTCCTGCGGTGTCGGCTACACCCTGCAGGTGCTTGGCCAGCAGCGCGTCAACCCGACCGTTGCCTCGCTGATCATGTGCCTGGAGTCCGTCTTTGCGGTCCTCACCGGCGCCCTGATCCTTGGGGAAGTGATGACCGGCCGCGAGCTGGCCGGCTGCGCGCTGATGTTCACCGCCGTCATCCTGGCCCAGCTTTCCCCCTTCCTTTCCCGGAGGCGGAAAGCCGGCTGAAACGTTCACTCGCAGAAAAAGGCCGCGCCGGATATCCGGCGCGGCCTTCATTGTATCTGGGAATTACTTCTTGCTCTTGGTGTCGGTAACCCAGTCGTAGTCCTTCATGTTCACGTTCAGGTGACGCGGCAGGCCTTCGACCATCATGGGGGTGTAGTGGCCCTGGATCAGGGGACGTACGTAGTCCAGGAACTCTTCGGTCACATAGTTGCCGGCCTTGTTGATCCACTTCCGCGGAACGACCTTTTCGTCGTTGGCGATGCGGTGCACGTCGAACACATGCGTGGTGCTCTGGTACGGATCGTCGGACACGCGGTCGATAACGACCATCACACCGGAGGAACCTTCGTCCGCAGCCTTGATGGTGGCGCCGCCGACGCTGAACGCTTCGTCAACGTCCACACGGCTGGCCATATGGGCGGCCGCCCGCTGCAGGGTGCTCAGTTCGATCGCGCGGGTCTTGCAGCCCAGCTCGCTCTGTACCAGCTGCGCCAGGTAGGAAGCGGTACCGGTCATCTGGATGTGGCCGAACGCGTCGGTGGTGCTGGAGCCGGCGGTGTATTCGCAGACGTACTTGCCTTCGGGCGTCTTGATGCCTTCGGAAACGACAGCCACGATCACGTCCTTCTTCTCGAGCAGGTCCTTGATCGTCTGGACGAAGCCGGCGATGTCAAAGGCAACCTCGGGCAGGTAGATCAGGTCGGGACCTTCGCAGTCTTCGCTGCGGCTCAGTCCGGCGGCGCCGGTCAGCCAGCCGGCGTTGCGGCCCATGACCTCGATGATGTTGACGTTCTTCTTCTTGTAGGAGAAGCCCATCGCGTCACGGATAATTTCCTTGGTGGAAGTGGCAATGTACTTGGCAGCGCTGCCGAAGCCGGGGGTGTGGTCGGTGATCGCCAGGTCGTTGTCGATGGTCTTGGGGCAGCCGACGAACTTCTGCTTCGCGCCCACCAGCAGGGAGTAGTCATACAGCTTGCGGATGGTGTCCATGGAGTCGTTGCCGCCGATGTAGATGAACACTTCGATATCCAGCTTGTCCAGCAGCTCGAAGATCCGCTCGTAAACAGCCTTGTCTTCATGGATTTCCGGCAGCTTGTAGCGGCAGGTGCCCAGGAAGGCGGAAGGAGTCCGCTTCAGCAGTTCCAGGTCCAGCTCATTCTTGATGTGCTCGGACATATCAACGTACTGCTCATCCATGAAACCCTGGATGCCGTACCGCATGCCGTACACCTTGGTGAAGCCGCGCTCCATCGCGGTTTTGTACACGCCCGCCAGGCTGGAATTGATTACAGCGGTGGGACCTCCGGACTGACCAACAAGAACATTACCCTTCATTGTTTGTTTCTCCTCTTTCTCTCTTCATATATGTCAATTTCATTGACCCCTGTGTTGGATGCCGCTTATCCGCGGCGGATGATGCTGTCGCGTTCCGGGCCGACGGAGATCCAGCGGACAATCCGTCCCACAGAGCGCTCAATGCGGTTGACGTAGGCCTTGGCTTCCTCGGGCAGGTCCCACCAGTTCCGCACCCCGGAGATGTCGCATTTCCATCCCGGCATGGTTTCGATCACGGGCTCGCACTGGTCCAGCGCTGCCGGGAAGGGGAATTCATCGATCTCCTGCCCGTTCAGCCGGTACTTCACGCACAGCGGAATCTCATCCAGCGCGCTCAGGATATCCAGCTTCGTCAGCGCGATTTCCGTCGCGGTCTGGACCTGGACGCCGTAGCGGGTAGCCACCAGGTCGATCGGGCCGACCCGGTACGGATGGCCGTCCTTCTCGCTGAATTCGCCGCCCAGCTTCCGCAGCCGGTCTGCTTCCTCGCCGAAGAGCTCGCATACGAACGGGCCCTCACCAAGGCAGGAGGAGTAGGCTTTCACCACGCCGATGGTCCGGTCGATCTGCGCGTCCGGAAGTCCGGCGCCGATCGGAGCGTAGGCCACCACCGTGCTGGAGGATGTGGTGTAGGGGTAGGTACCGTAATCCAGGTCCCGCAGGGCGCCCAGCTGCGCCTCAAACAGGATGCGCTTGTCGTCCTTCTGCGCTTCGGACAGGTAAGCCCGCGTATCCCGGATAAACGGCTTGATCTTCTCGCAGCTGTTCTTCAGCCACTTGTCGATATCCTCTTCGGATACCGGATCCGCGCCGTACACGCCGGTCAGGATCAGGTTCTTCCACTCCCGCAGGGCATTCAGGTGCGTCTTCAGCCGTTCCGGATAGAACAGCTCGCCGGCCATCACCGTCTTCTTCTGGAACTTGTCCGAATAGAACGGTGCGATTCCCTGCTTGGTGGAACCGAATTTCTTATCCTTCAGGCGGGCTTCCTCCAGTACGTCCAGCTTCCGGTGCCAGGGAAGCAGCAGCGACGCCCTGTCACTGATCATCAGGTTGTCCGGCGTCACATTGATGCCCTTGCTCTTGACGTCCTTGATTTCCCGGAGCAGGCTCTCAGGATCCAGCGCCACGCCGTTGCCAAGCACGTTCATCACGCCCTTGCGGCATACGCCCGACGGAAGCAGGTGCAGCGCAAAGGTGCCCAGTTCGTTCTTGACGGTATGCCCGGCGTTTCCGCCGCCCTGGAACCGCACAACCACGTCAAAGTCTTCCGTCAGCAGGTCAACCATCCTGCCTTTTCCTTCGTCACCCCAGTTGATTCCGACAATTGCGGTACAAGCCATGGAAGTTCCTCCTTCCGGGTCGTTTCCAGAGCGCATGCAGTCATCTGCACGCTACCGTTCATTTTACCCCCTGCACCCGTTATTTGTCAATGCGCCGGGGTCTTTCCGCACATGAAAAAAACGGGCTCTTTCATGATGTCATGAAAGAGCCCGTCGGTTGTTCAGGAATTACTTCTTTTTCTTGGCAACGGCATCCTTCATGCCTTTGCCGGCCTTGAAGGCGGGAGCCTTCGTCGCGGCGATCTTGATCTTCTCGCCCGTGCGGGGATTCCGTCCGGTGCGGGCGCTGCGGGCGCGGGTCTCGAAGGTGCCGAATCCGGGCAGGATCACTTTGCCGTCCTTGACGATGCCGCCCACGATGGCGTCCAGGGTAGCAGTAACAACCTTCTGGGCTTCAACCTTGGTGATTTCCGCTTTGGAAGCAACGACTTCGACCAGTTCAGTTTTGTTCATGGAATAATCCTTCCTTTCCGGGCATTTCGCCCCTGATCATTGTTGCCTTTATTATACACCCTTTTGTTAAACCCCGCAACCCCCTGTTTTCAAGCGTTTCAGCCGGTTTTATTCCCCGTAGGGGAAGATCTTCTCGATTGTGCCGTCCTCATGGATGGTCAGCTCGGTGAATTTGACGTTCCGGCGGTGGTTGATGCCGTTGGAAAGCTCGCAGTCATGGTAGAACAGGTACCACTTGCCGTTGTATTCCGCAATGGAATGGTGGGTGGTCCAGCCCAGCACCGGCTCCATAATCCGTCCCTTGTAGGTGAAGGGGCCGTCCGGCCTGTCTCCCTCCGCGTACACCAGGTAATGCGTGGTGCCCGTGGAATAGGACAGGTAGTACTTGCCGTTGAACTTGTGCATCCAGGGACCTTCAAAATAGCGCCGTTCCTCGTCTTCAGCCTTAAGCGGTTCGCCGTTCTCGTCGAGGATCTGCAGGTGCTTCGGCTCGGTTTTGAAATGTTTCATGTCCGCATCCAGCTCGGCAAACATCGGCCCGATTGCGGGTTCCTTCCCTTCCGGCCGGTGCTCTTCGGGATTGAACGAACCGCTCTGCCACATTTCCAGCTGACCGCCCCACAGGCCGCCGTAGTAGATATAGCTGCGGCCGTCGTCATCCACCAGAACGGCAGGATCGATGCTGTAGCTGCCCGGGATGTAGTTTTCCTCCGGGGTGAACGGGCCGGCAGGATCATCGGAGACCGCCACGCCGAGGCGGAAGATGCCGTCCTTGTCGCGTGCCGGGAAATACAGGTAATACTTTCCGTTTTTGAACGCAGCGTCCGGCGCCCACATCTGCTTGCTCACCCAC